>Ga0315306_10000638_pt1 | contig 17005 bp, 16 predicted proteins | sample TDP1_MG_FD_203803 | JGI IMG/M metagenome (GOLD analysis project Ga0315306, IMG submission 203803) | Freshwater sediment microbial communities from Lake Towuti, South Sulawesi, Indonesia - TDP1 | ecosystem: Environmental > Aquatic > Freshwater > Lake > Sediment | place: Indonesia: South Sulawesi... | reverse complement strand
CTGTCAGTCTCGCACCACCTCCGCCCGTCCTTCCTCCCTTATATGTTTCCACGATAGGTTCCTTCAAGACTTTCTGCATATTGTCGAGATAACTCCATACATACCGATAGGACATTCCAACCTTTCTAGCGGCTCTAGAAATTGAGCCTTCCTCTTGTATAGCTTCAAGAATCTCAGCCCCACCCTTGCCGAGTATTGGCTTTCCATTATACTCTAGCCAGACTTTGCATGAGGGCCTATGTTTCTCTTTGGTGAGCATGTTCCGCGTAACATTTGGACCGTTATGTATATAAGGATATTTCGACGATATGAACAGCCAAACATAACGAGGCCTCAGAGATGCGTAAGAATATTCTAATCTGGATAATTGCCCTGGTCCTTGTGGCTGTTGTTTCCGTCGCCGGAACCGCCTATTTCGTTGGAGGTGGTCCAAAGAAAAAGCTCGTGGTTTCCACCACCACCAGCCTTTATGACACCGGGTTACTCGACGCCATCGAAGATCGGTTCGAGGAGAAATATTCCGCAGACCTATATTTCATATCCGTGGGAACAGGCTTATCGATAATCCACGCCCAGAGAGGAGACGCTGACATGATCATGGTGCACGCGCCATCGATGGAACTGACGTTTCTAGAAGAAGGATATGGAACCTGCAGAAAAATACTAGCCTACAACTTCTTCGCTATAGTAGGACCGAAAGTGGATCCCGCAAACATCAAAGATCCGTCTCCCCTCCAAGCTCTATCGAAAATCGTGGACGCCGGAAGAAGGGAAAACGCAAAATGGGTTTCGAGGGGAGACGATTCTGGAACCCATATCAAAGAGAAAGAATTGTGGACCGCTGCTGGCTTCGATTGGGCCCTTATACGAGAAGAGGAATGGTACGTGGAAGCTGGCTCTGGAATGGGAAAAACGTTGCAGGTCGCAGACAATCTCGATGCCTACACTCTAGCAGACATGGGCACCTACCTCAAATACTACAAAGACGGAATAATCACCCTGAAAACCCTGGTAACTCAAGGAGAAGAACTGCTGAATGTCTACAGCGCCATCGCTGGAAATTTGGTAAGACACCCCCACATAAATTTTGAAGACGCCATCACTTTCATAAAATTCCTAATATCAGAAGAAGGGCAGGAAATAATCTCCAACTTCGGAAAAGACGTGTATGGTCAGAGTCTCTTCTACCCTGCGGTCAACCTTCTAAAACAGAACACAGACCCAACTATTGTTCAATGGATAAAGAATTATGCTTTCTTCGATGGATATGAATGTCCGCCAGAATACTTGAGCGATCATCCCGAACTCTATACATAGCAGCGTGGGATTGAAACTATGTGGGAGTTTCTTGCGAACCCAATACTCCAGATAACCTTTAGGTCCCTCCAAATATCTGGAACAGCCACACTGCTCTCAGCCTTATGGGGTCTCCCATTAGGTGTAGCTATCGGCATCAAAACCTTTCCTGGAAAACAGCTGGTAAAAGGGGTATTCAATGCGTTACTTGGATTACCCACTGTAGCTCTAGGGCTAATCCTCTACCTCCTCTTCTCCAAGTCCGGAGCTCTAGGTTTCCTCCAACTCTTCCCAAGCCCTCAAGCAATAATAATAGGTCAAGCAATTCTTGTCACTCCAATAATAGTTAGCTTAACAACCAGCGCCGTGGAATCCATAGACCCTGATGTAAAAGACTTGGCAAAGACTTTGGGAGCCTCCGACACTGAGGCTTCTGTTGCTGTTTTGAGGGAGTCGATGGGGGGCGTTGTGTTGGCTATCATAGCGAGTTTCAACAGAGCGATAGCTGAATTGGGGGTTGCCCTCGCCGTTGGCGCGAACCTTCGAGGAAGAACCCAGGTGCTCACAACAGTCATTGCCATGGAGATTAACAGAGGAAACATAGAATACAGCATTCAACTGACGATCATACTTTTAGCAATAGTCTTTTCCATCACCATACTCACAAATCTGCTTCAGAGACGAATCAAATGAAATCGCTAATAATACTCAAAGACATCACAAAATGCTACGGAGAAATAACCGCCCTAAGCGGCGTCAGCCTAGAGGTCATGGAAAAAGAAATCTTTACAATCCTGGGTCCCAATGGATCGGGAAAGACAACAATGCTCAGAGTAATGGCTTCCATCGACGACCCAACTAGCGGAGAAGTGTTCTTCGATGGCGAAAAGATCAACAACAGCAACAAAAGACAGGCTAGAAAGAAAAGCACTATGGTCTTCCAGAGAATAACACTCTTCAACACCACAGTCTACAAAAACGTTGCATACGGACTAAAGCTAAGAGGCTACTCAGAAAAACAAACCGAAAGAAAGGTCAAAGAAGCCCTAAGTCTAGCAAGACTTGCGGGATACGAGAAGCGCCTTGCAAAGAAACTTTCTGGGGGAGAACAACAGAGAGTTGCCCTTGCCAGAGCCCTCGCACTGAACACAAAACTTCTGCTCCTAGATGAACCAACAGCAAATCTAGACCCCAAAAACGTTTCTATCATCGAAGAAACCATCTCCCGCGTCAACCGCGAATTCAACACAACTATAGTCATGGCTACACACAACCTCTTTCAGGCGGAAACCCTAACCAACAGGGTTGCTCTACTCCTTGGAGGTAAGATAGCGCAAATTGGTCGGCCCCATGAGATTCTTAGAGGCCCCTCGATAAACCTGGCGAGTTTCGCAAGACTCGAAAACGTTTTTTCCGGCAACTCAAAAATTCTTCCAGAAGGAACCTCAGTTATAGAGGTCTACGAAGGAATAGAGATAGAAGCTGCTGTAAAAAAATCTGGAAAGGTCACGGTCTTCGTTAGGCCTGAAGATATAATTCTTTCAAAGAAAATCATGCCTTCCAGCGCGAGGAACTGTTTCAAAGGAAAGATCGTTGAAATCTCAGACTTAGGCTCTGTGGTGAAGCTAAAGGTTGACGCCGGAAAGGAATTTATCGTGCAAATCACTAAGCGATCCTTCGTTGAGATGCAACTCAACGTTGGCTCCGAGATTTTTCTTACGTTCAAGGCATCGTCCGTCAATGTAGTGTAATTTGGTGGCATCTCTAGTGCGTCGTCAACTTTGAAGTTTCTCTTTCTTGAGTTCATGGAGAATGACTAAAGCCTCGCCTAAAGTTATGCCTAGTTTGACTGCTAGGTCTCTGGCGGTGATGTCTGGCTGCTCGTGGAGGACAACATCTCTAACGTAGGCTTTGTGATGTGGATACATGATCATGGCGTGAACTGTTTCAACAAGAACAGACCATAATGGGTTATTTACATAATCTTCCACATTCATATTCTTTCAATAATTATTTTGTTTTCCTTAAGTAGATTAAGCTGTTTACCACCCACAATGTGAACCGCCGTGCAAGTTTGAGTTGAAGGGAAATTGAAGAACGTATTACTGCGTCATAAGAGTCATACTATATACTTGCCAACTCATCACACCGAGACTTCATGGTTTCATACACCCTTTTGCGGAGTTGCTCACCAGCCAACTCCACTCCACGGATCACACCTATATTTTCAGCCAACTCTGGATCGCCTAATCCCCGAAGCCAAGACTCAAAGTCTCTGCGTAGCATATGAAATTCGATGGACTTCAGATTGATCTGCCGAATCTTTTCGCAGAAGTCTGTGAGGCTATTCGCATAAACACCCATGTATTGGTCAATCCCTGTGTAGAAGTGAAAGGCTTTTTCAACAGGCAATTCTCGCATAATGAATAACGCTTGCTTCTTGTCTATCTTTGGAAGGCCCACGACTCTTTTGCCAGATTCTGTTATGGCGTAGTAGCTTTTCTTGGGTGTGGAAACGTATCCAGCTTTCCCAAGCCAGAGCAGATGCATTGTGGATGATGAAACGGTTAATCCTATCTCTTTTGCTATATCCTGAAGCTTCAATGGTTCTCCGGCATCTAATAAGAGTTTCAGAATCTTCTTCTTAGCTTGACTCATGCTCATCCAAATACTCGCCTCCAAACAGATGTTCAACATTGGTTACGTTTAAAAGCCTTTTCAATCTTTACAAATCCGCCAGAACATTTGAATAGAAGAGTATCTTTCGTGTTCCTTTTTTGCGTGCAGCCTCTTTGAAAAAGTCTTGCTTTCGATGTTTCTACTTTTATTAGGCTTCAAATGGGTCCGCTCAACTTTTACTAAAAATTAACGTATGAATCGAGTGTTGCCTCGTTTCACTGAAGCCAGCTTTGAATACGTCTAACCTATGGATTTCTGCAATATCTCCAAAGAGAGCATACCTTGCCAAAGCAAAATATGTCCAACTGCGCAATAAACGATAATTATTGAAGTCTTATTTAGATGACTGTGGGTGCTGAGAGAGAAGGGAGAGCTTCTTATCGAGCTGGAAGGGGAGTTTCCTCGTCCCTCCTTTTCTCCCTCCGGCGATGACCCATCCCCCTTTCTACTGGTTTGATGCACTGCACGATACAAAATAAAAAATGTTGAAATTGTTGCTCAACGGTCACTGCTATGGTCGGCGCAGACGTTCACTATCCTGCAATTTTTACTTTTGAGCCTCTCCAAAACGCCAAGTTAAACGTCTTTTAGAGTCTAGTATAGCCCACCATGTTAGAAAGCGTTAATTTTGGACAGAACGGAAGTCTCATGCACTTATGCAATCTCTCTGGCAGAAAAGACAGGGAGTTTGCAAGAGACACTACGACGTTGTAAGGCTCTGAGATAAACAATACAGTACAAGGTCGCCGGAGCGTATCTTATTTGTGGTCAAAGGCTGGTGTTGCTAAGGGAGGAGCAGTTCTTCTAGGGAAATATGTGGCTTGCGACGGCTTCAACGAGACGAGACCTTTGCGGATGATCACCCACGCTCATTCTGATCACCTACTTGGACTACGAAAGAGTTTGAAGAGATGCGAAGCAGTCATAATGACCCCGGCTACAAGGGATTTGATAAACGTTATCGAAAATCCATCATCTCTCATAAGAGAGAATATAAGAACCCTTCAATACGGAGAAGCTCTCGAATATAAAAATGAAGAGATAACCCTCCATTATTCAGATCACATTCTTGGCGCAGCTCAGGTCCTCGTAGAAGATGAAGAGGGAACAAGAATCCTTTATACAGGCGACTTCAGAATTCCTTACACTCCTATAGTCCAAACAGACATATTAGTTATAGAAGCCACCTACGGAAATCCCTACCATGTCAGACCATTCAGAAGTGAGGTTAAGAATATTCTTGTTTCCCTAGTTGAGGAAGCTGTCAAGAAGGGACCTGTCTATCTATTTGGTTATCACGGAAAAATCCAAGAGGTTATGCAGATTCTACATGAGGCAAAAATTGGAGTTCCCTTCATCGTGCCTGAGAAAATCTTTCGCGTTTCGAGGGTGTGTGAAAGGTATGGAATGAGGTTTGGCCACCATCTCGTCTTGTCCAGCAGTGAGGAAGCTCAATCGATGGTGCAGCACGATGACTCTTTTCTTGCTTTCTATCACTTTGCCTCTCGAAGATATGTGAATGATGGTGCTTTTCGTATCTATGTGAGTGGTTGGGAGTTTTCGGCTCCGTGCCGTATGATGAGTAGCAATGAGTTTAGGGTTGCGTTGAGTGGTCACTCGGATTTCTGTGGACTGCTGCGATATGTTGAGGAAAGTAGTCCAGAGTTGGTTGTCACAGATAATCATCGATTTGGGGATGCCGTTGTGTTGGCGAGGGAAATTCAGAGACGGCTGAAGATTCCTGCCATGCCCTTACCATAGCGGCATCTGCGTAAAATGCAGCTCTCCAATATGATTCAATCTTGTTTCTTTTTATGTTGGCTCTAATTTTACTCCGCAGCTAGGGCAGTATGCATACTCTATTGAAAACGTTACCCCACATTTGGGGCATTTCTTTAATGAAGCAGAAACGGGTCCTACTTCTGTTTCATATTCTCTTTCTTTTGTTAACTGATTTCTTATAGCTTCTATCCATTCGAGTACTCCATCTACCTTAAGTGTCATATTCTCGATTTTTCCAGTTCCCAAGGTGAGTGAAAGCTGCAATCTGTTCTCTCTTGTCATCGTTACACCAAATAATCTTCTCAGTTCCAAGTTGACAAGTGGCTCAAATTTCTTCGGCACAGCAACCAATCTCCTATTCGTCAAAATCAATTCACCCTCTCGCTCTTTCCATTTTATTTTGGTTTTAGTCTTATATGAAAAGAATGCAGGACTAATCTCGGTACTTACTCCCCTCGGAACTTTGCCTTTAAATCTTCCACGCCTTATTATGTGCTCATCCTTCTTCAGGATTATGCCGGCTGCCTCGAATAGCCCCATACTCATCGCTTTCTACCCCAAAATATCATGTAGGACAGCTTTGATAACCTTTTCTCAAAAAATAACTTTCAAGTTTTCCACCGCAAAACAAGTTTCCAGCAACTGAATCTGCGTTTAACATGGAATTCATCTACACATTAAGCGCCCTGAGACGGATGCTTCTTCAACTATAACCTTCTGATCGACGTTTTCTGATAAACCCTGATTCACTGCCTATGCGGGAAGAGAAACAAAGTTTAGGATGCCCTTTCTAACGCTACAAGAGGCATCCCTTTCTTTTCACAAGCTCGTCTACATGCAGCTGCTACTCTTCCCATCCATGTTTCAACGTCCTTAACCAAGACAACCCTTTCATAATCCGTAGTCATGATGTAGTCCGCAACCTGCCTAGCGACGTAGCCTATTGTTTCAAGGTCTAAAGGAACCGTGATCTCATGCTGGGAGAGGGGATAGACCTCATCAAGCTCTATCGGTATAATCCCAAAAGGAGCAGCGTATATACACACATGAAAATCGATCTCGTTACCTATTTCCCGCCGAATATCTTTCAAAATCCTCTGATATTCGTTTGCTTTGTGAAAGGGTTTCATTCTAGTTTGCGGCAGCAAGACCAAAACCTTAGCCTTCGGTGGAGAATATCTCTTAGAAAGCTTCTCTCTGTGGCGGATGACCTCTGGACGGGTCAGTCCGAGAGGGCTGAGAAAGAAGAGTCCACTCTTCTTTGTTACAGGGCTATTTCTCTCTAAATATTCTGTGTATTTACTTAGGCTTTTTAATGCCTGAAGGAGACTAGGATGTCCGTGCGCCCTAAGCTCTAGGTGTTCCCAAAGACGCCCCTCAACTATCGCCTGCTTTATCAACTTAATCTCAGAAAAGCTGACATGCAGATTGTGTTCAGCGAGCATTCTATGCCTCTCAACCTTCTCCATCTCTAACACTCTCTCCGGATCATTCTTCCTGCAAACAGGACAGGAGCATGGAAAATATCTGAGTTCACTTAACCTTGTAGTTCCATGCTCCGTCATGTACCGTTCTTCCCTAGCATATTTTGCATAAGCAGCTGAGTCGAACAAATCGCATCCTAAGGCCACTGCCAACGTGAACATGAATGGATGCCCAGCTCCAAAAAGGTGGAGGGGACGTTCTACAGGTAGGTTCATTTTGGCCGTCATGATCATTTCCATCAGAGTGTGGAAGAGGTACTGCTCCATAACTTGGGTCGGACTTCCTAAGGCATAAATCTCAAAAGGTAGCTCCCCCATTTCCCTAGCAGAATGAGCCACAAGATCAAAGTATTGCCCACCTTGAACCGGACCAACCCAAGCTATGTCATCACGAGTTTTTACGTTTGATAGTTCTCTAGCTCTCTTCAGGGTTTCATCAACCGTGTACTGAGCATATCTCTTAGAGACATCCCAACCAGTCGGTACATCCAGTATCGTCGCAATGTCCGTGTCGATTTCTTCCTGAAACAGCACAATTTCCTCGGATGATACCTCTACACCTCCGTATTTGAGAGTTTGATAGGCCCCAGAATCGGTCATAACCACTCCTTTGAAGTTCAGAAATCTGTGTATTCCTTTTTCGGCTGCTTGCTCTTCGAAGTGCTTTCTTATAATATATGCGTTGGTAATGAGTGCCGTGCAATGGAATGACTCATGCATTTCTTTGGGCGAGACTGGTTGAACAGTGGGGTTTATGACTGGCAAAAGTAGTGGGGTCTCAATTATTCCACTTTTAGTTTCCAGTCTGCCTATTCTTCCAAGTATATCCCTTTCTCGAATCTCAAAGGACATTTCTTCCCAGAACTCATAAAGCTCAGATGTTCATAAATCCCCTTAGATACCAAAAGATAAAGGCTCTTCTGAATGTCACTCGAATCATTTCTTCACTTTTTGCCCGCACGATGGACAGAAAGCCGCTTTTGGTGGAAGGCGAGTCCCACAGGAGGAGCAATAAGGTCCCGATTCCTTAAGTCTTTCTGAAGCCATCTCCTCCCAAAACTCGGGATGATACTCCTTTCCTATGAGTTCTGATCCCTTTCCGTCGGAACTTGGCTTCGTGAGTTTTGCCCATTGAAAGGTGAGCAAAACATCAATGAAGGCATTCCATTTAGCGCCGCAATTGCTACATGAAAGATCGATGTATCCAACTCCTGTACCATAGGTCACCGAACCCTCTATCCCACATAGCGGGCAATGATGAAAGTATTTTGATATCTTTCCTCTGTACACCATCGGCTTCACTCACTCCTACTCTATCAAAAATCGCTTTCAGTCTATAAGATTTCCGCATAATTTAATATCACCAGAACATCTCTTTAGCATAACCCTCCAGAGGAGCCAAAGCATGGTCTGCATTGTTCAAATGCACGAGAAGCCCCAACTAACCCAACCAGTCTTGATAGAGGGGCTCCCAGGCATAGGATTCGTCGCAAACATCTCAGCCCTACATCTAATCCGACAATTAGAGGCGAAACGCTTTGCCGAGATTCGCTCCTCATCCTTTCAAGATTTTGCTATAACCGCAAAGAATGGCCAAGCGCGATTCCCAGTCAATGAATTGTACTATCATAAAGGAAGGATGAGTGAACGAGACCTCATTATCCTTTACGGCAACACCCAAGCTCTAACAACGGTTGGGCAATACGAATTATCTGGTCGCATTCTGGACATTTCTCAAGAGCTGGGATGTAGCTATGTCATAACTCTTGGGGGCCTAAGGGTCACGGAAAAGGTTGAAACTCCGAAGCTGTACTGCGCGGCAACGGACACGCAGACCTTAAATGAAGCATTAAGTCTAGGAGCCAAAAGGATTGGAGGCCAAATCTTCGGAATGGCAGGACTGCTTGTTGGATTGGGGAGACTGCGGGGTATGAGAGGCCTATGCCTTCTCGCCGAAACGCTAGGCTTCTATCCCGACGCCTCAGCAGCCCGTGAAGCCCTAGATGCGGTCTGCAAAATCCTGCATCTCAAAGTGGACTTGAGCAGGTTGGATGTAGCTGCTAAAGCCACCAGCGACTTACTGGAGTCTTTCGGTATGGTCGCCAGTCCGACAGAAAAAGGAGCAAGGGAACCCCGATTTCGCTGGCTTATCTAGGCTTTTGCCTCGCTTAGAAACTGATCGTAGACCTTCTGGACACGCTCTGCAGCTGGGCCACTTCCTTCTTCCACACCCTTCTCGGAGACCTTGATCTTGTCCATAACCCAGATGAAACCTTTATCCTCATAAAGCTTCACCATGGTCGGGAAGACCTTGTCCAGCCTCTCAGCTAAGGCCTTGAGATCAAAAGGCTTTTCGACAGCGAAGATCTGGGCGACGATGCTGCCATTCAAGACCACTCTGTGTAGGGCTCTTCCCTTCTCATCTTTAGCCTCTGCTAAGCATAGGCTCAATGTGTCCGCCGTTATACCGGCGAGGGTACCGGTATAGTTCTTTCCGTCCGTCGTTATCACCATAACAGGCTTTTCAAGCAGGGCAGCTATCTCTCCGAAGAACTTTCTTTGAGCCACAGACACAGTCTCACCTTCCTCTTATTTTGCGTGTGCCCACTAAAAGACTTATTGATTTTTTTGTTTACTGGGTGTTGCTAGAGTGTGTGCGTAAAGGCAATATCTAATCTCATATTTCTCGTTGCTCGATTTCTTGTTTCAAGAGAAGAAAGGTATTGGAGGGAACGTCTTGATCTACAATGAGATTTGGTCCGATCCAACTGTTGTGTCCAACTTTCACTCCCGGCATGAAAAGCGCGTTTATCCCAGTTTTGACGCCGTCGCCCAAGATGACTCCCAATTTCCTTCTCTCACTGTCAACAACCTCATCTTTGACCTTCATCCTTACGGTTTTGCCGTCTAGACGAAAGTTGGCTACTGTGGTTCCAGCTCCTAGGTTGCAGTCTGCACCGATGATGCTGTCGCCAACGTAAGAGAGGTGGCCGATATGAGTGTTGTCCATGATTATGCTGTTCTTTATCTCGCAGGCATTCCCTATCCTCACGTTTTTTCCGATGCTCGTATGGGATCGGATGTAACAGTTGGGTCCAACGTCGCTTTCTTCACCAATGAAGACTGGACCCTCGATGTAGGCTCCTGAGCGAATCCTCGCACCCGCGGATACCGCAACTGGTCCTATGAGATGTGCTCCTTCTTCGATCTTACCTTCAAGAGTAAGCTCCATCCGGCTAAGTATCCGCTGGTTTGCCTCAAGCAAATCCCAAGGCCTTCCAACATCGAGCCACTCTTCGCTGGGAATCCGAACTGCGAGCACGGGTCGTTTCTGTTGTATCAGGAGTTTAAGCGAGTCTGTTATTTCCCGCTCGTCCCTTTTGGAAGAAGGGGTCTGTTCCATCTTTTCGAAGATTTCTGGGGAAAGAATGTATATCCCCGTGTTTGCTAGGTTAGTAGGTGCTCCTTCTGGACCGGGTTTTTCAACGATGTCAGTCACGTGAGGATCGTCGAGTTTCACTATGCCATAATGTTCGGGGTGCTCCACTGGCGCAACTGCCATGGTTGCAGCCGGTTTTTTTCCGTCATGAAAACTGATAACCTTCTTCATAATATCAGGCGTGACTACGAGGTCACCGTAAATAAGCAGGAAATCCTCGTCTACATAGGACTTGGCGAGACCAGCCGCGTCTGCAGTTCCTCGCACACCCTCTTGAAGCTTATACTTGAGCTCCATACCAAACTTTGAACCATCGCCGAAGAACTGTTGCAGTCTGTCTGCCATATAGTAGACTACGATTAGCGCCTGGTTTAATCCAGCAGCCTTGAGCGATTCCAGAATATGCTCTAGTAGTGGTTTTCCACACATGGAGATTAGGTGTTTTGGTCTCGTGAGTGTTAGTGGTCGAAGCCGGATTCCTTCACCTGCAGCTAGGATAACCGCCTTCACTTGATCTTCTCCTCCACAGATTTCTTGACTTGCCTCAAGCCCTCTTCCATGATATCCTCCGCCTCTTCAGCGGATTCAGCCTCTACCGTGATGCGTATGAAGGGTTCTGTTCCTGAGGGTCGGACTAAAATCCATCCATTCTTTAGGGTTAAGCGCAGTCCATCAATAGTTAGTTTCCCTTCTATTTCGCTGTAAAGGGAGGGCAAAGTCTTCTCCAAGTCTTCCATAACCGCGGACTTAGCTCGGTTTGGACAGGGCAGTTTCTCTCTAAGTATCGGATAGCATGGTGCCTCTGAGACGAATGAGGAGAGGCTCTTGTTCTCGTCCTCTAGAGCTTTGAGAAGGAGAACGGATGAGAGGATGCCGTCTGGACAGTAGTGGTGCTGGGGATGAATCCATGCGCCGCATGGCTCACCGCCGAAGACGGCTTCATGCCCTTCTACAGCGGTTGCTACCTCAACGTCCCCAACCTTCGTCCTCACAATCTTTCCGTGCAGGGGTTCAATCATCTTTTCAAAACACATGGAAGCCTCGACGGTAGTAACCACTAACCCGCCCTTACGTTTCTTGATCAACCAACTGGCATAGGCTGCTAAAGTCTGGTCTAGCAGAGCTATCACTCCTCTCTCATCGATGACGACCATTCTGTCGCCGTCTCCGTCATAAGCAATTCCAATTTCTGCGTGCAGTTGCTTCACTACTTCACATAGGGGTTGTAGCGATTCGAGTTCCAGAGCTGGGCTTCTCCCAGGAAAGAAACCGTCAGGTTGGGAGTTTATTGCAGTGACTTCACATCCAAGCATGCGGAAAAGGGCTGGCGCCACATGACAGGCTGCTCCACAGCCTGGGTCGAGAACGAGTCTCCATCGTCTCTCAAGTTTTACAGCCTTCTGAATCGCTTCTAGGTAGCGGTGTGTCTCATCTAGGGAGGTAGGTGTTTTGATGTCTTTCCAGCCTGATCTTTTGAAGAGTTTTTGGTTGGTGATTCTTTCGATTCCCCTTTGCTCTTCTTCATTGTATGCTGTGCTGTCTGGATTGAAGAGTTTGACTCCGTTGTATTCAGGTGGGTTGTGGGAGGCTGTTATCATCACTCCAGAGTCTGCTTTGAGTTCCCTCGTGAGAAAGGCGAGAACTGGTGTTGGAGTCAGTCCCACCCTGTCGACCTTTGAGCCGCCCGACAACAAGCCTGATACAACCGAGTGCTCCAGCAAGGGAGAGGAGACGCGGGTGTCATGACCAACGGCAATTTCTCCAGCGTTTGTGTAGGTTGCCAAAGCCAAACCGACCTCAAGAGCCAGCTTTGGAGTTAAGTCAACGTTGAAGATGCCTCGGATTCCTGAGGTGCCGAAAAGCCTCTGCTCCACCATTCTCGCCAGCACTTCAAAATTGATTCATTCATTTATAGCTTTTCGCTAGGACTTCTCCCTTTACAATTGTTGAACAAATATTGAGTTTTTCATCGAGTATAACAAGATCAGCGTCCTTTCCAGGCTCTATACTCCCCTTCCTATCTTCTACGCCTATAACCTTAGCCGGATTGACTGTCGCCATCCTAACCGCCTCTTGTAGAGAGGCACCAACAAGCTCCACCATGTTCCTCAAAGCCACATCCATCGTTAAGGTGCTTCCAGCAAGCTCGCCAGACTCGAGTCTACAAACGCCATTTTTCACGATGACGTTTTGCTTGCCAAGTCTATATTCGCCATCTGGCATGCCAGTGGCTCTGACGGCGTCTGTTACCAAGACCATCCTTTCAGGCCCCTTGACTCTTGTCAACAGCTTCATCGCGGCTGGGTGTACGTGGACGCCGTCAGAAATCAGCTCTGCCGTCACTTCATCGTGGAGAAGAACTGCGCCAAGCACCCCAGGCTCTCTGTGGTGAAAGCTTCTCATACCATTAAAAACGTGAGCAGAATGCCTGACGCCGCGCTTTATGGCATCCACAGCCTCTTTGTAAGTAGCATTAGAATGCCCCATGGAAGCGACAATCCCCAAATCTCGCAGCTCATCTATCAACCTTTCAGCACCATCAAGCTCAGGAGCCAAAGTCACAATCTTCACCTTCTGATCGGAAACCTTCACAATCTCCCTAAGCTCGTCTAGAGATGGAGGTCTAATGAAATCTAGATCCTGACCTCCTCGCCTCTCGGTGCTGATGTAGGGGCCCTCCAAATGTATCCCCAGAACTTCTGCCCCTTTCGTTTCTTTCTCCATTGCCACTTTCACGGCTTTGGCTGCATCTAGAAGCTTTTCCTGGGATGCTGAGATTGTGGTGGGCAGGAAGGCTGTTGTTCCGTGGCTCGCCTCAAACTTCGCCAATTCGCTGACAGCCTCAGCAGACGCGTCCATCACGCTTCTGCCCTTGCCACCGTGGACGTGTATGTCGATGAAGCCTGGAGTTACTATCTTTTGTGAAGCCTCTATTATTCGGGCTCCGGTTGGCACTTCTATCTCGTCTCTTCGACCGACAGCTGTGATTTTTCCATCCTCAAAAATGACTGCTCCATTCTCTATCGTTTCAAAGGGAGTTATCACTGTGCCGTTACTGATACAAAATCTGTTCACTTCCCTTTTCTCCTCTAAGACCCAACTATTGGCAAAACAACAGTTATCCTGCACCATATATTTTTCCTAACTATGCGCGTGCTCGTACTATTTCTCGTCCTCGGCAGAGTGTTGCCTCTTCGCATGGAAAACATAGGAAAATATAGAAGGGGGAGCTTAGCTAAGTTCGATTTCTTTTAGGAGCACCAGATCTTCTAAGTCGTTCATTTTTATCTTCTTGTCAGACACCGTGTAGAGCACATCGTCGATGTAGAGTATCCTTTTCACCTCGAAGCCAGCTTCAAACAGGGTTGTGCTGTCTTCGTGCGTAACGTTGCCTTTAAGTACGAACCCCTCTCCAAGGGATATGTTGAAGACATATGCGCCCTGCCAGAAGCCCTTTTCATAATACGTCTCCTTCACGTCGATCCAGCTTATCCAGTTTATTGAAACTGGAAGGGCTAACAGTTGCTTTGACTTGTCGAATAGAAACGCTTTATGATCACTTAGAACTGGCGTGTTGGACCAGTCGCCTTGCATAACATATTTGTGGATTTCCAATGGCGCAGTAACGTTTGTAACATCAAAGAGTGATAGTTTCGCTTTGTTTTCGTCCATGCCTACGCCTATTATGTGGTTCTCGTCGTAGGGGTGGAGGTAGCCTGAGAACCCGGGGATTTTCAAGTAGCCTAAAACAGTTGGTTCGGTTGGGTTGCTGACATCTATTACGAAGAAGGGATCGACCTGCCTGAATGTTACGAGATAACATCTGTCGCCCATGAACCTGGCTGAGTATATACGTTCGCCTGGAGCAAGACCCTCGAGTTTTCCGACAATGTTTAGGCTCATGTCTAGAACGTACAAGTTATTCTTTGATGGTGTTTCGGGACTCCATGTTTGGCCTATAGTGGTTGCTATCCTGAAATATTCGCCATACTCGTCCATAGAAAACTGGTTGAGCACTGTTCCCGGAACTTCGCCGCTTGCCTTGCACTCGATTTCGCCATCTCGTATGTGAACTCTATAGACCAGGGTCGCTTCAGTCCAGCCAGTTTCGAGGCTCCCTTGTTTTTGCATCGTTATGTAAATATTATTCGAGGAGACGTACATGCAACTCGCTGATCCGAGCAGGAAGGTCTTGTGCACGGGTTCTGAATCGTCCAGTTTCAGGTTAAAGGCGACTATGGTTGTGAATTCATAAGAGTTGTCGGACACGTTGGAATAGTAGATTTCAGTTGGTTGTATTGGCTTTGTTTCGTTTCGGGATACGATCACGGGCAGAATCACTCTGGAATCAAGCCAGAGTGTTGGCTGACTTGTGACCGTGTAGACGTAGTCACCTATCCTCCGTGAACTAAAATAGGTCCCATTAGTCGTAACATCCCATTTCCAGATGGGATTACTTCTGTTCGACACATCGTAGACTTTGACAAATGTCTCGCTGGTAGTCGAATACGGTTGGAAGGGAAACATACGCACTGGTTGTGGCGATATTGTTGTTTCATTCGGTCCAACAATTATCTCTTCAACATAATAAGCCTCTACTGGCTGATAGAAGTATGATTCCCCAAAAACAGCCAATCTATCTCCATTTATGAAGATTCCTCGAAGCGTTCCGTTAAGACTTATCCGAGAAAGAATCTCAGCATCCTCGGCGGGATATGCTTTTAAAATTGTGACATTGTTTCCTGAGACTACGTACATGTATCCTTTTTCATCAGTTTTCACCAAGTCTGCCTCATCCACTCCTGCAACCTGAACATTAGTCACCGAGTATTCAGGACCACCTTGAGGCACAATGGTATTCACATCCGCACCCTCCCGAATACCCGCCGAGTATAAGCTATACATTGAGGGAGTTACACCTGGGGGCAATGGTATTCTCGGTGATTCTGAAATCTCCATGTAATAATACGGAGTCTTCTGAGTTACATTCAGGTAGTTCTCTAGTTCCTCATAGGAAGAGAATGTGCTTAATGCGCTCACGCTGATTGGAGGCAATAGCGGGCGGATTCCAAGGTTGAGGCAAACAGCACCCAGTATGGTGGCTAGTAGAACTGCTAAAATGCTGTAGACTGCTGTCTTCTTTCTGATCTCTCTCTGCATTTTAAACACCGTCAAGAATAAACTGCATCCCGCCTATATTATCCTAATTTCTGGTACACTCTGTCTAGAAATTAGAACGGCTTTGACAGCCAGATGCGAGCAGCCTCATACCAAAATATCGCAGACACTATTGCTCCGAAAAAGGCGATGAAAAGGTTTTCCCGAGAAAGGTTTTCCATGAGCACGGCTAGGTAGATTATGTAGAAAGTTGTAGAGAAAACTGCGTAGAAGAAATATCTTGGAAACAGAAGTTTTCCCAACTTGACGAAGTGCCTAAGCACTCCAATCTTAACTTCGCTAACCAAGGAATAATGGCCGCCTATATCCTGTTTCTGCACCAAGCCTAATTCGAGTAGTTGTTCAAGATGATGATGTGCTACACTTGGACTGCTAAAATGCAGGGCTCTTTGAACTTCGCGAACACCCATCGGACGACCACTCTTCAGAAGAAGCCAATAGACTTTCCAAGCCTTACCACGAAGCGCATATTCAAGCTTGTCATCTTCTACACTCAATAAACAACACGCTTCTGTAATAGACTTCTAGAACAGGACGCTTATAAGTCCAATTTTTAGAACAAACGTGCACTCACTCGTATTCCTTCAGTGTTTCTGTTTGGAGCAGAAATCAACGAGTTTAGGCAACGTGGGATGTTCTCCAGCAGGGTTTGAAATATAGTACGCTGCAACCGCATTTGCCAAGGTCAACCTACACGAATCAGAGAACCCAAGAGCGTCACCGAAAATGTTTCCAGCATTCCAAGCGTCTCCAGCGCCAGTAGCCCTTAGAACAGGAACCCTGAAGGCTGGCACCATAACCTCGGTTTTTCTGGTGACTGATCCAGCGAAGGTTGTTGTGTGGAGGTCAATTCGAGCTGAGAGCTTGTTCGCCAAAATTCTAGCACACTCCTTTGCCATTTCGTCTGGTTTCAGAGTTTGCTGGAGAGAGCCAACTTTGTTGTCTAGCTGGGATGCGTAACAGAAAGCCTCGTTCTCGTTGACGCTGAGTATATCGACAATGTTTTTTGAAAGAACCCTTCTCATCAGGGTGGGAATCTCCTCTCTCTTTGGAGTTGGGTCAGAGGTGTCGTAGTACGTTTTACCTCTTCCCTCTCTTTTGACGTTAGTGAAAACGTCCTGAGCCAACTCGGTTCCGCACCGTCGAG
>Ga0315306_10000637_pt1 | contig 17013 bp, 19 predicted proteins | sample TDP1_MG_FD_203803 | JGI IMG/M metagenome (GOLD analysis project Ga0315306, IMG submission 203803) | Freshwater sediment microbial communities from Lake Towuti, South Sulawesi, Indonesia - TDP1 | ecosystem: Environmental > Aquatic > Freshwater > Lake > Sediment | place: Indonesia: South Sulawesi... | reverse complement strand
CTCATTGTGAGCTGAACTATGATCAGGAGCAGATTACGAGGATTTCATCCACATCGCCCCCAATAATAGGAGGCATCAAAACAGACTCCTAATCTTGCAACTATAAAGCCTTTGCTTCAAAGAAAACGAAGTAACAGAACGACGTGTCATGACACTGTTTCAGGCGCCTGTGGCTCTGCCTCTCCCTCTGATACGTCAAGCTCTGGGTTTTCGGCTGCGCGTTGAACGGGAAGATCAAGGACTGCCTTCTGACTCTTCTCTTGAGCTTTCAGTCTTTCCTCTTCGAACCTGTACGCGTCTCTTAAGGCGTTGGTGTACCACAATCTCTGAGCGCCGTAGTGAACTCCAAGGATTATCCCAGCGAGAAACAGTATCACGCCAACTAGCGTAAAGCCTAGACCCAGAAAATCGTACGGAGAAGCTCCGAGTTGATAGGGAAATATGAGAAACCACTGTGGTCTCTGCACTGTTATCAGCGTCTGGATGATTCCTCCTGTTAAGAAGACTGAGCCTATCATGGCTATGCAATACGCAACGGATTCATTGTGGCGTGATTCCTCAGCCTTTTCGTGTAAGTAATAAGAGAAGCTTAACATGGTCGGTAGTCACTTCTACCTTGAATCATGGAAAGAACTCTACAAGTAAGCTTTATGACTTAGTGCTCTAGAGGCTGGATTCAAGTTAGCCAATGAGAGTTCAGCTAAGGTAGCGTTGCTTACGTGGATTCACCCAACAATAGTGAGAGTTGATTGGACTCACTTTCGGAAAATGGAGGCAGTTTGCTTTTTTCCGCAACTGAAGAGTATAAGCTGAAGAAGCGAGAAGGCTGCTTGCACAAATCGACGAGCTCTTGCCTGCCTACCCTTGAATCCTTGTCAAACATCTCTATCAGACGACCACCAATGAAGTGGGCTGGAGGCAGTATACCTTCTGGGTCTAGTAGAAATTTCATCAAGCGTTGTGTGCAGGATTCGGCTGGCGCGGTTTTGGAAAGGCAGTCTGAAATGAGCTGGTGGGCTTCCGACAGCATCTGGTTCAAGCTCTGCTCGTACCTCTTGATTTTCTCATTATGCTCTGTGAATTTCGGCATATGGGCATAGTTTGTCGGTAAAACATGAAGTAGCATAGGAGTGCACAAATAGTTCGCCAAGCCTTCTGAAAGCAAGTTAGCAATGAGTTGAGCCACTATCTTTTCATGCTTGTCGCTTTCTCCAAATAATAGACGACTGAGTTTTGGGTTTCTTCTCACCCAATACAGGAATCCAAGATGATGAAGCTCGTGGGCAAGAGGAAGGGCACAAAGATCAGGAGTGCCTAGATTAAGTACTAGAATGCTAAAGGATATGTTTCCTTCAAAAACCATTCCTGGATTGAAGGAATCAATGGTAAGATAAACTGTACTTTCCATTGGTGTTTCCGGGGGTAAACATGAAAGAGCAAGGCGCTCCGCTTCCCCAAAATCTATTTCTCCTATTCTCCTGAGCTTTTCACGAAGCGAAGAGATTTTTTCAAGATTCAGGCATGCGCGAAATCCCTCTTCGATTTTCGGAAGAACTCTGCCTTTGCCGACTGGATTCGGGCTGTTTAAGTTGCGGAGAACAGAAACAAGTCCTTCTTTGAAGGATGGATCCATTCTTGAATATGCTCTAAGCATGAAGTCTATCGAGTCTTTTGACAGCAATTCGTTTATTTCCGCGTCTAATGGTGCATGGTCCGACCTTGCTACACCTTCAAATAGATCAAGAAGTCTAGCCACACCTTCACTCTTCACAGCTACCAATCCTGACTAAACCTCTCTTCTCAAGTGTTGCAACGCAACGATATTTGTGAGTTTCGAAACGCTTGATTTTTTTCTGAAATAGGTTTGCTGGCAAGTCAATTATCAACGAAGAATCGACCATCTCTAATTAGACTTGTTCAACACCTTACAGGCCATTTCTACAATTGGATGGAACTCGAGAATGGTCGCACTATAGCTCTGCTATGCAGTCCGAATTCACGTATGCGCGTGCCAAAAGATTATTTCTTAACCGCAAAGACGATCCCTGAAAGAATCATCAGATTCATCAATAAGAGAAAAGGTGTCCTGATTCCAAACGCGAGGAAATAAGTCAGAATAATGGGCATTACAGGGAATGAAAAATCTATCACCGCATCGAAGAAAGCCATGTAGAAGCTTTCTTTCCCCGTTGGAGCCAACTCCGCAACAATCGCGCTGGACTGAACAAACACCGCTCCTAACGCAATGCCAAGAAGCCCTAATGAGAGGCTCATCTCAATAGGATCACTAGAAAAATAGAGAATGATGAAGGGAACGGCGCCAGCGAACGCAGCTGATGCTACAACTCTTTGTTTCCCCACTTTTTCAGACAACAAGCCTATCGGAACCTGCAGAACAGTGAACGCCAGAAAATACGAAGTCAGAATCACCCCTATCCAAAGAGTCGAAAACTCAAGGGACGCACCAACAAGCGGTATCATGATGTCTAAGGCAGCGAAACACAACTCCGCCACGAAGGCAGCCATACAGATTGAAGCAATGCCTTTTGTTGAAAGCATGCTCCTTAGCGACCGAAAGAATTCTACGCCTTGAGCCTCGGCTTTCTCTTCCTTCAGATACTGAAGAGAGATTATGGCTAACAAAGACGCTAACCCGCTGACAAAGAAGGGGTAGGAAATGTCTAAAGCCGCAACAGCACCGCCCAAGACGGGACCAATGATTATTCCAGCGCCGTTCGCCGTTCTGTAAAAAGCCATGCTTCTTCCTTTTTCCTTAAACTGAGCAACAAGGCCAAGAGCTGCTGGACCAAAGATTCCAAGCCCAACGCCTTGCAGCACACGAAAAAGCACGAGCTGGGCAAAGCTCTGAGCCATGCCTAGTAACAGGGCGGAGACTCCATATATCAAAAGCCCTACAAAAACGAACCTTTTCTTTCCATATCTGTCACTTAAATAACCTGTGTAAAGCTGAAGCAAAACCCAGGTGAGAGAGTAAACTGTGAAAAAATATCCTATTTCAGCGTAAGCGGCGCCATAACGCTCGGCATATTGAGGCAGAACCGGCGAAACCACAAAAAGGGCCAGAGTCTCAAGCAGTCCGAGCAAAGCGAGACCGAAGAACTCACTTGCCTGCCCCACCATGGATTCCCGCATATTCAAGACTCTGAATACCAATAAAACCATAGTACTTAAAAGAATAACTTGAGCGAAACAGCGCTGGAGAGAATTTAAGGCTCATCCTGTCCACTACGGCAATTGCAGATACAATATGTTGATAAGCTGAGTTTGTGTTAGAGAGCATCTGTGTCTGGAATTGAACATCAAACGCTTAGAGTTCACACTTACTACCAAATGCAACTCGGAATGCATATACTGCCAAGCAGAGGCTTCTCCATTCAAGAATGAAGTTATGGACGTCAAAGATGCACTCGACTACCTAACAGAGACGTGCACTGTCTCAAAACTCGAATCTTTCATGGTCTTTGGCGGAGAGCCCATACTTTTCCCGAGCCGAACCTTATCCATTATTGACAGGGCACGCGAATTAAGCATCCCTAAAATCGAAATGCTGACAAATGGAATCTGGGGAAAAAGCCGAAGAAGAGCGCAAGAACTTGCACTTGGGTTGAAGAGATCTGGTCTAAATGACCTAGGAATAAGCGTTGATGCTTTCCACCTTCAATTCATACCATTAGAGTATCCGCGAAATGCTGCCTTGGCTTCAGTTCAAGCAGGCATCGAAAACATTACTTGGAATGTGGCAGTGGTCGAATCTCTGAACAGTAAGAACAAATACGACCGAAAAACCGCCACAATACTGAAGTCGTTGAAACCAGTGGGAATAGAAGCTCACGTACACAAAGTCTTACCGGTCGGGCGCGCAATAATCAATCTAAAACAGTACATCAAGAAAGAATCATTGCAGGGTCCGTGTACAGCTGATCCAATCTTGGAGAATACACTTACGAGCCCTGAGTGCATTACCATCGAACCGTCCGGCGGCGTGAACATTTGTTGGAATCTAACGATCGGTAATGCTAAGAAAAAGCAGCTGAGCCAAATAATACAGAAGTACAGCTGGCAAGAGAATCCAATAACAAGAACACTGGTTGAAGAAGGCCCCATGAGCCTAGTAAGAATGGCTGAGGGAAGCAAGTTCCGCTTTCAAGATGACCAGTACTTAAACAAGTGTCACCTATGCATAGAGGTTCGAAAAGCAATCAACCTTTGCAGCAACACAGAGCCGGCTGAAGCTTGATCGTTGCAACGTCAATGTAATTTGGGAACAAATCGTCCAGTTCTATTTTGATAATTCACGTATTCTTCTCCGAAACGCAGCACCAGAAGTCTCTCCTCTTCTAAGGTGATCCGATAGTATCCAGGAATTGCAAGTATTGGAAAGAACGTGAACACGTTAGACCATAAGAAAAAGAGCCCGACAAACATAAGGAAGTAGCCCAGATAGGAGGGATGCCGCACATAACGGTACGGACCCCCAGTCACCAGTTCTTGGTGTTCAGGCATCTCCCAAGATGTGGCATATCTACCCCTCACAATCACACTCCAGATGAACAGGAAATAGCCCAGTGATATGAGAACCAAGCCTAAAATCTGCACGTAATCCATGAACGGAAACTGGCAGCCAAAAGGAAAACAACTCAGCATGGAGCCTAGTCCAGAGAAGACGAGAAACAGAAGCAAGAGTGTCACCAAAAAATAGGCAAACGTGCCAACAGCCGCTAAAGCTATTGCCAAGCCATGGGGTCGTTCAACCTCTGCATAGGTCCTTACGCCCTTTTTTCGTCCATGAAATTTCATAATGTTGTGCAAGTTCACTGAAAAGAACACTGCCAACCAAACAGAAAGAAAAGCTGCAACAACGGCTTCATTCAGCATGATTGCCGTATCAGTCGCATCAGTTCATATGTTTTACGAGTGCTTTCGTGATAGCGATCTCGCTTTCGTCTGCTTGCGGGTTCATCCAGTTGGCGACGGTATCCATCACGGTTTTGTCACAAGGGACAAAAGCATTTCCCGTAGCTTCCTTTCGGTTTCTATTTTCTTCTTGAATTCGTCATCTGTCATTGAAAGGGTTCCAGCGTACTCGGAAACTGAAAGTCTCGTGACGAGGTCTAACTCGTTTAGATTTGCAATCGCGTCCTCAAACTTGCCAGATTTTGCCTTCTCCGCCAGCTGAGCTTCCAAATCAACTAGTTTAGAAACCTGATCATCTGTGTACTCTATTTTGAAGCCAAGTTTCTTCAATGCTTCAAGTGACGCCTTCGCCTGTTCGACAGCTATTTTGTGGTTGCGAGAAGTTGTTCCGCGCGCCTTTCCAACGCTAAAGGAAAAAACTTCCGCGGTGGTTCTGTAGTAGCTTTCGATCATGTGACCAGAGCAGCAACGTTCTTCGCGCGCCACCTCAAGCATTCCCCCTTTGACGAGTTTCTTGACGTGATGATAGACTGCTTGAGGAGTCAGGTTTAGTTCTTGAGCCAGTTGACCTACGGTCATTTCTTTGACTCGCAGCAGATAGATGATTTTTCGTCTGGTCTCGTCTGCTAGAAGCTGGAATGATTCTGGATCTGTTATTGTCTTCATTGGTCGCATGTTGCTTACCTAATAAAATAAAGACTTAAATCGGCATAAAAGTCTTTTGGTTATTACAAATGAGCTTTGGCTATTAAAACAGAAACTTTATAAGCCACCTAGGCTTTAGTATTAAAACGGGGATTTGAATACGAAAATGGTGATTGAAATGAACTGTGAAAAAACAAACCAAACTTACCACGCGAAAAGAGGAAACAGCAGAATAGAGAAACTTGGCAAAATCAGCCAAGCCTTCGACACGCTCAGACACGTGCTCAAAGGCTCAGAATCAAACTCACAAACCCAACCTTACATCGAAATAGAACAATATAGAAACCAACAGTTAAACCTCGACATCTGGCAAAACTGGGCAATCGAAAACATACGCAATCGCATAATTTAACACGAACAGCGCTGCCCTCTCACACCCTCTTTCTTTTTAACCCTAGATTCACCACGATTAAAGAGCAGCTCAGAATAAGTGGCGGAGCACTATGGCTCAAGTCGGTGGGAACCAGCTAAATAGGTTGAATTGCGCACCTGCAGGCATGTTTGCTTTCACTATGCTCTGTGTGGGGCAAGTTTTCTCGCTATTGAGCACAGCCATGACAGGATTTGCGCTGGCCGTTTGGGCTTGGCAAATGACTGGTCAAGCGACAGCCCTAGCATTAGTCGGCTTCTTTGCCTTCGCCCCCTTGGTACTGGTCAGTCCGATGGCTGGTGCCCTTGTCGATCGTTGGAATAGAAAGCTCACCATGATGCTTAGCGACTTAGCAGCAGGCGTGTCCACCCTGACTGTCTTGCTGTTATACGCGACTGACAACCTTCAGATATGGCATTTGTACGTGACGAATGCTTTTTCAGGCGCCTTTCAAGCCTTTCACTTTCCGGCTTATTCTGCGGCTGTAACTACGATGGTTCCTAAAGGGCAGTATGGTCGTGCCAGTGGCATGCTTTCATTGGCGCAAAGTATCTCAGGTGTGTTCTCTCCTGTGGGCGCCGCGATCTTGCTTGGTGTGGTAGGCATTGCAGGGGTCTTTGCGTTTGATTTGGTCACAGTTTTTGGTGGCGGTGAGCATACTGCTACTTGTGCGCATTCCTCAACCGGCGGTTACTGACGCTGGGCGAAAGGGACGTGGAAGCATTTGGAAAGAATCTGTCTATGGGTTTCGCTACATTTCTGAGCGCTCGAGCCTGTTTGGACTCCTGCTGGTTTTCTTCAGTTTCAACCTAATTGCCACATTTGGTTTCACGTTGATTGCTCCTATGATTTTGGCGCGTACTGGCAACAATGCTGTGGTTTTAGGGAGCGTAATGTCGGCTTCGGGAGCGGGAGGCGTCTCAGGCAGTCTGTTGCTAAGCGTATGGGGAGGACCAAAACGCAGAATTAAAGGTGTGCTCTTCGGTTTGATGATTGTCGGCTTGATAACTTCGCTTCTAGGCGTTGCCTCTGAACTCACAACATGGGCACTGATAGCTTTCTTCTTAACATTTCTCGTCCCAACCATTAATGGTTCAAGTCAAGCGATCTGGCAGGCTAAAGTGGCTCCCGATGTGCAAGGTCGCGTGTTTGCATCTCGACTTCTGATAGCACAAATAAGCACTCCCATATCCATGCTGCTGGCGGGACCATTAGCTGATCGGGTCTTCGAACCAGCCATGGCTTCAACTGGAAGCCTAGCACCAGCGTTCGGAGCGCTTGTTGGTAATGGTCCAGGATCAGGAATGGCGCTCATGTTTATAATATCAGGAATTTTGGCTTCGATAACTGGACTTGTAGGCTACTCCGTCTACGTGATTCGAAATGCAGAAGACATCCTACCAGACCACGACGTAGTGGTCGCAAGACCATAACAAGGATCGACGCAAAGGGTTGATGTAATTGTTATTTGGAGTCCCTTAAGGTTCTTTACTTGAACTGAGGGAGTACAGCTTCGGCGAAAAGCTGCATCGTTTCAAGGTTCGGTAGGTTTAAGGGATCTTTGCGGCTGAAAAAAGTGTCTGGGAAAACTAGCTCGAAGTCGGTTATTCCAAGTTCTAGGGAGCGTCGCATGTTTTTGATGCAAGTTTCAGGGGTTCCAATAAGGTGCGCATTAATGACACGATCCAAATTCTCCGGGGGGCGTGGCAGAGAAGACGTGATTACGTCTCTATCAGAGGATAGTATCACCCAGGCCAATCGTGAAAGGCCAATTTCTTCAAAGTCTCTGCCGACTTCTACGCAATGCTTCTTCAAGACTTCAAGCTTCTTCGCGTATTCATCAGGCGGCGCTCCAAAATTCCAAGCGTCTGCAAGTTTTGCCACAACTTTCAAAGTGAGTTTTTCTCCACCTCCCCCGACGATTATTGGTGGATGAGGTTTCTGCACAGGCTTAGGGTAGCAAACTGCTTGAGAGACTCTGTAGTGTTTACCGTTGAAGGTTGCCTCTTCTTCAATCCACATTCTCTTGACAATTCGAATGGTTTCTTCAAGCTTCATAATTCTCTCTCTGGGTTTGCCAAGTGTTACTCCGTTTTCTTCAAATTCATCGGTCATTGAACCAGACCCTACTCCGAATTTTAGCCTTCCACCGCTGATGTGATCAACTGTAGCTGCCATCTTAGCAAGCATTGCCGGGTTCCTGTAGGAAGCACAGCTGACTAGAGAACCTATTCGGACTCTCTTTGTGTCCATTGCTAACGCAGCCAAAGTCGTCCAACATTCTAAGAGATTTTTGTTCTTTGGGCAAAACCCCGTGAAGGGACGAAAATGATCCATGAGGGTCACAGAGTCAAAGCCCAAGTCCTCTGCAGCTTTGCATATTCTTCTCACTTGAGAGAAATCTAAACCAAACTGGAGTATGTGCACCCCAATGGTGATCTCATCGCCCATTTCATTAACTCTCCAGCGGCGACTTCAGGAAAGAGGTTTAAATATCTTCCCACAACCGATGTCTTCTACAGATGTGTAACATCAGAGCAGGTTTCAAATCTTCATAGTGGGCAAACACATTCGATGCCGATAAAACTAAATGTTAACCTAAAGCAACGCAATGAGTTTGAGGAGGCCAATAAACACGACGAGCAAAGCAGTTTTGAAGTTGCCGTTGCCTGGAACTAAGGGACCGCTATCGATTGAAGAAGCCCTTAAGTTGAGGAAGACAGCGAGAAAGCTTTCAACTGAGCAAGTTGATCTTTCAACCGTTTCGCAGCTTCTGTGGGCTCTTCAGGGAATAACATGGGTTGAGAAATCGCCTGAAGGAAAGAAGACATTCCATCGAGCTGCGCCTTCGGCTGGAAGAACCTTTCCGCTGGAAACCTACTTAGCTCTTTCCAATGGTTTGTTCCGCTATGAACCCAAGAAACACGTGTTGTATCAGTTGAACGAAAAAGACATTAGAGGCGACCTCTCGAACGCAGCAATGACGCCGATGAACAAAGAAGCCGTGAAAACGGCACCTCTCACAATAGTGCTGACAGCTGACAACACGAAAGCCCTTAAAGCATCTCCGCTTCTGGAGAACGCAGCTAGGTTTGTTCATTTAGAGGCGGGGCACGCGGCTCAGAATCTTCTGTTGCAGGCAGCCGCCCTCGGGCTAGGCGCGTGCACAATCACGAGTTACAACGTTGGAATGATCTATGAAGCCCTGAAGATACCATTAGACCACAGACCGATCTACGTGATCCCAATAGGTTTGCCAGAAAAAGAAAAATAGCCCGCGCATGCGCGCTCCTTCCTCTCCTTTGGGGCTCGAGAACCCACGGCTTCATCAGGCTACTTATAGGTTATGAACACGCATGCCGATTTCGAGTCAACTTCGATTCTGAGCACTACAAGCCCGTTGAATCAACTAAGATAGCGAGCTTACCGCAGATGCTCGGCTTCTGCAATCTACTATCTAGTGTAGGAAAAATGCTTATCTCACTGCATCTTCAGTTTACGGTAGACTAGACAATGATCTGCAAGTACTGCGAGATCAATCATTCTTTTGACGTTCACTATCCCCTGCGCAAAGCCCATAGGGATACTAGAAGCGATTATCCAAGGTGTGATTGGCACTGGAGATTTATTTGTAGTGTTTGCGGAAAGCCTCGACATTTCAACGGAATAACGTGGTGTGAAGAAACCCGCAGCTTCACTTGCATAAGCTGCGCAGAAAGCCACAGAGTTGTTCGACGTAAATTTTGGAAGTGGAAATACTACTACACAATTGAATGTGCTGCGTGCGGCAAAAGGCATCCAGCGTTAGACCGTCTTGAGTTCTTAGGCAAGCATCCATGGCAACTTCACCCGGACATGCAAGAGAGAGGCGAGGGCTTAGACCCTAAAAATGAACAGCAGAAACTGTGGGTATCAGAATTTCATCCACTAGAGAAAGCTAGAATCAGCGAAGAACAGATTTCGAGAGCATGGGACAAAGTTGCAGATGAATGGACCAGACGGTATGATGAACACGGTGACGTAAACAGAAGATACATCACCGACCCGACGATTTTTAGGCTTGTAGGCTCAGTTGCAGGCTTATCCATACTGGATGCAGGGTGTGGAAACGGTTACCTCTGTAGACTGTTGGCGAAAAGAGGGGCCAAGATGATCGGCGTAGACGTTTCAAAAAGGCTGGTTGAAATCGCCCGGCAAAAGGAGAACGAAGCCCCTCTTGGAATCACATATCATAAAGGAAGCTTGTGCAACCTATCAATGTTCAAAGATGAAACCTTTGACACGGTCGTTTCGAATCTTGTGCTGATGGATTTGCCAGATTTGGAAAAGGCGTTTCAAGAGCTTAAGCGCGTTCTGAAAAAGAGTGGAAAACTGATCTTCTCTATCATGCATCCGTGCTTCTCAAGTGCGCCCGTTCGCGGATATGTCAGAGTGCCCCAGGACAGCGACCGAAAAGAAGATTGGCTATACTGGAAAGTCGACAGATACTTTGACAGAAGCCTGGAGATTTGGGGACGCATCGACTGGTCCCCTGTGTACAGTTACCATCGCCCACTTTCAGACTACATGAACGCGTTGATAAGAAACGGCTTCACCCTTACGCATTTTGAGGAGCCTGTTCCTTCTCAAAAAGACATGCTGGAGCATTACAGGGAGCTTGGAAACGAATGCGACCGTATTCCTTGGTTTCTGGTCGTGGGCGCAAGGAAGCTGTGAGGAGATCAGCAGCACGCAGGTTTCTTAAGGCTCTTATTAGAAACCATTAGCTTCTGCCAAAAGGAAGGCGAAGAAGTGGAAATGAGGTTCGAATATACGGGTATCAGGGTTAGAGAGTTGAAACGCTCCATTGAGTTCTATACGAAGACGATGGGCATGAAACTTGTGCGAAGAGGCAAAATGCGAGCAGGCGGCACATACATTCACCTGAAAAGCAAGAACTCGCAGCAATTACTAGAGCTAAACTACTACCCGCCGGACAAGAAATACTACGAAGAATACGTGGAAGGCTCGGAACTGGACCACCTAGCATTCTGGTGCAAAGACGTCAGAAGAAGCTACGACAAATTGCTTGCAGGCGGCGCAACCTCGGCTATCGAGCCCTGGGACGAGAGTGGCTACACGCTAGCGTTTGTCAGAGACCCAGACGGCGTTTGGATCGAACTCATCGGAAAGAAGACCAAGCCTAACGTTGCCCAGCCAAAGTAGGAAATCTCAGCGTGCATGCCTGTAATACACTGTTGCTGGGCAACCCGGGCAACGACCCCTCTCATAAAGCGGGTCTGATCCGCAGTCTGCCCCACATGGAGAGGTTTTTCCCTTTTTCTCAGGTAACCGCATTTTTAGCGTTTTGGGATGAAGAACAGTATCTACGAATGTGACCTTGGCTTTCTCCAAGCCGAATGTTTCTTTTGGTTTCTTCTCCACGTACTCGATCCACCATCTCTGTTCCGCTGGAAGAAAAAACGTGGCAAACAGCTCTTTTCCCCGTGTTGCCATAAAGTCCGTGTATGGACAATTCCTGTAGGAATTGGCTATTTTTTCAGCTTTAGCCTTCTCCTCAGCCTCGCCAAACAGCAGAGCGCATATTAGCTTCTCGGTCATCTTCTTGTCAACTCCCACTCTGGATGTAGTCAAACTAAGGTGTAAAACCCTTTCTGAGCACGCCTGCATCAGTCAAGCTTCAAGCTTAGGTTGCCTAGTCCACATCAGAGTCTTGTATCGTTCAGCTTTGGAAAACCCAGCCCACTCGTACACGTGAATTGCAGCCTTGTTCTCCACATGAACTCTCAAATAAGCTTGTTTGCAGCCGCTGTTCTTCAATTGTTCCAACGCAAACCGCACGATTTGCTTTCCATAACCTTTGCCACGCTGCTCCGGCTCAACACCCACATTGCTGATCAAACCTCTGCTAGGGCTAAACTGCAGAACTCCTACTGTTTTTCCATTCCCGTTTGCAAAAAAGACCCTTTCTTGGGAATGAATGAAGCTCAGGAATTCATCAGGAAGCTCACGCATGTGCTCCAAAGCCCTTGACAACGACACATCGGGCGAACCCCTCAGAAACCTCACAGCAACTTCAACAAACTGGCGCATCTCCTCCTTCTGCACCTGCTTAAACTGCAACTTAGAGCTTGCCTTGAAGTCTTTGTCCAGCTGGCACATCATTCGGTAACAGTCGTCGAACTCCTTGAACCCTGCCCTTTTGAACTGATTTATGGCAGTTTCTTCCTTATCTGAGAAAGTTGCCACCGCGTATTCAACGCCCTTCTCTGTTGCTAATCTAAGCGCTTCAGTGGCAAAGTCAGCTATATCCTCTTCAGGCAGCGCCACCTCAACTAAGCGCATCATAGCCATCGGTGTGCCCGGTGAAGCCAAAAGCTGCACAGGCTCTTTTCCAACAGCCACAATGCCCACAGGATCTGTGTTTCGAGCCAGAACCCAGTATGGCAGTTTCATGGCTTGAGCTTGCTGCGTGTATTTGGAGACTTTGTCCAGAACCGCTTTCGCTTCAGGGTCGTTGTGAGCATAAGCCTTCAGCATGCTAATCTCCCTTGAAGCCTGTTGGTTGAACTCGTTTCATCTTTCTAACAGACTAGATTTATAGACTTGACGCACCCACACCAAATAACGCAACGATTATTTTGAGAATGTCTTCCTTATTTCGTCAAGCCACTCTTTGGCTATCGCGGGCGTCGCGTAGTTGTTCTCGCAAGGAAAACTACTGCACTCTCCGCAGAATTTTAAGCCTTTCTTTTCAGCGCACTGCCAAATAGTGCACTGCATATTCCTGTTCGCTTTGCATCCCTTGCATTTTTCAGCCAAGTAGAACTTGCAGGCGCCACAGTAGAGACCGCAAGGCGCACCTAACTCAACCATATGCATGTCACTTCAGCCGTGATGAAGGCTCACAAACCATTTAATATTTTGCTGCAGACTATGCAACCTCTGGCAACTGGTTCAAGCCAATGGGGGCTACAACATCATGAAGAAGAAATATTGCTGTTTCTGCGGCAAAAAACTCACATTCAAAACTCTCAGCGACGGAAGCAAAGAAAAATACTGCGCTCAATGCGACCACGTGTTCTTCAAAACTCCTTATCCAGCCGTAATTGTGGCAGTTGCCACCGACGACAAAGTCCTCGTAAACGAACGAGGACTCATCGCTGGCTATATCAGGCAGGGGGAAACCGCAGAGCAAGCAGCAAGCCGCGAAACGCGCGAAGAGGTAGGACTAGAAATCTCTGAGCTCACGTTCGTCAACACTTACTCAGCGAAAAAACGCAATCTCTTAATGATAGGATACAAAGCAAAAGCAAAAGACGCCCACATCAAGAAATCAGGCGAACTCCAAAAGGCAGTCTGGTGCGATTTGAACAAGCCATTGCCCTTACGCCCACGATCAATCGCAGCCAAGCTTGTCAGACATAGCTTTCCAGGGGCAAAAGCATCTAGTGTTGCTAAAGCAAGATTCATCGCACAGATGTGAAATAGGGCGCGTCTGCTCAAATTTTAAATGCTGCGAAGCTAAGAAATCGGCGATCGTGATAGCTTTGCCTAAAAACGGTCCGACATCAATATGAAAAACACAAGAGACTTCTTTGACGGTTTCTCAGTAGAGTACGAAGAGCAGAGCAGAGGCAAGTATTTATTTTACAGGTGGCTGCTTGAAACCATCCTCAACCAGATAGATAAAAAAGAATGTGAAATACTCGATTTGGGGACAGGTGGCGGCGAGCTTGCAATAAGACTAGCCATGAGATTTCCCAAGTCAAGCGTCGTTGGATCAGACGTTTCCAGCGGAATGATAACCTTGGCGCAGAAGAAAAGAGACAAGATTGGCGTCAAGAATGTCAGATTCGTTGTTTTTCCAATGGAAGACCTGAATATCGAAAAGGCTGATTATGTTGTGTCAAATCTTGCATTTCATCATGTCAAAGACAAGGCTGGAGTCCTCTCCAAAGCCTATCGAATTCTTCCAAAAAGAGGCAAACTAGTCATAGGCGACTGGTTCAAGCCAAGCCGTGAATACCAGCAACAGATAGAAGAATTGCGCAAAGCTAGTTCAAAAAGAGCAGCGGAATTCGACAAAAGCTGGGAACAAGTGCTGAAGGCAATGACTAGAGAATACAGAGAAAAACATCCAAAAGAATACCCAGTTTGTCCAACAAATTTGAAAGACCTCATGAGGAAAATCGGCTTTACCAAACAGAAAATAGTCAAATCGCCATTGCCCAATTTCGCGGTTGTAGTCGGAATCAAGTAATCAAAAGCACTTCAAGCTCTCAACTTTCAGACTACGATCGAATCGCGTGCAAGCGCATTCTATTATCTGTTTCTTGATGTGTACATTTTGAGAAATCTCTCTGAGTAAGGAAACAGACGTTCAGAATAGGATTTGCATGGAAATTCCGGGCAATCGCACATGCAGTAGCCTATCTTCCTATCCACCACGCACTGGAGTTTCGAGCAAACGTGACCTAAATTCTTCATTTGCTCTTCCATCTTCCTTCTAACAACTTCCTCGTCTTTCTGCAGTCCTGAACCGCAGGGAAGACATATACTCTTTTTATAAAGTCCGCAGACGTTGCAACAGACGCCGCAAGCTGCAACATACATTCTGCTTTCAACCATAGCGCGCACACGCCCAAATCCATCTATTAGGGATAATCCACTTATTGAAGTTTGCAGGCGCCTATTAGGAAACAGTTTATCTTGGAATAATATCAGATTCATTGTCAGGCGCATTCAGCAAGTGGCTAGAAATGAGGTTCTGCGACAACTGCAGCTCTTACATGAAAGAAACATCGGAAGGATTTAGATGCCCAAGATGTGGCAAACTAATCCCGTCAAAACCACGTGCTGCGCATGCGCAAGGAAGCCCTAAGAACCAGGGTTCCAGCGGCATCTACGTTGTTGAGAAATCTCAAAACCATCGTGCGAAGGTCATGCAACCATGCCCAAAATGTGGAAACCAAGAAGCCTTTCACTGGGTTTCGAGCCTTTCAGGAGAGCATGCAGGCATACGACGGGAGAGAACGATAGAGCATTTCCAATGCACAAAATGCTCACACACTTGGGCAGAAGCCAGCTAGATTATGCAGCATTTCGGGTTTTCGTAGTATTCCTGGGAGATCGTCATCAAAGCCTTGTCGTTGGTCATTATTGCAACCTCGTTTTCCCAGCTTGACGCTGTTATGAGCATTCTCATGTCGGAGATGACCATGTTGATGTTGCATTTCAATATCCTGGACTCTGCCTTTCCTTTTAGGAAAGGGCTTTTCAAGAGTTTTTTGGGCACAGCAATCTTGGCTTCAACGTTGTCACCGACTTTTGCTATGGATGAACTTAACTCATTCCATAGGTCATCCTCATATATCATAGCCAGCACTTCTTTTTTCGAGGAGGTTATCAAGTCGTTCATTTTTCTGGCTATGTTCCTCCTTCCACGAATGACATAAGCTAACTCCATTTCGCCTTTGCCCTCGACACTTTCGAAAATCGGCGAGAGAGAATCTACAAGGCTTTCTGCTTGACTGATCTGTTTGTTAAAGCCCTCGACAAGCTGCTGCTTTAGGTTACTTAAGGCCTCTTTGGGGTGTAGAGCTCTGTATGTGTTCGGTGTTCCTTCCTGAACGACTATCATCCCTTTCTTGGAGAGCTCGTTTAAAGCATAGTATATCTTAGAATCGGGTATCCCAGTTTCATTACAGAGAAAGCCTGCGGATGCGCTAGGTCTGTAAAGGAGCGCCAAATATGCCTTGGCTGCTATAGTTGAAAGATCTAGCGCCTTTAGTTCTGATATGAGGCCCTCTCTGACGGATTGGTTGATTCTATCCACGGTCTCTCACTTCTTCTGGTGAGAAACTGTCAGAGAACGCTTAAATAGATTTCTACTACTCATCGGTAGTAGAGCCACTCTTGGTGAAAACATGAAAAAAGTCAAAATAGATCTCCAAGCAACAGAAGGCTTTTTTGAAGTGCTTGAAAAAAGGAGAGCGATACGAAAATACAAACCATACGATATTCCTGACCATGACCTGAAGAAAATCTTTGAAGCCGCCAGACTTGCACCCTCTGCGAACAACAACCAGCCTTGGCGCTTCATCATTGTCAAGGATCAGAAAACGAAGGAATTGCTCGCGAGGCCTTCGACACAGAATTTTATCGGTGAAGCCAACGCTATAGTCGTGGTGCTTGGCGATAGCAGAGGAGGATGCTGCGGACAATCCGTTTGGACAACCCACGATCCCATGATAGCTACAGAACATATTGTGTTGGCAGCAACTGCTTTAGGTTACGGAACATGCTGGATTGCAAACTACAAGTCAAGGCCAAAATCATGGGAAGACGAAGTCAGGAAGAACCTGAAAATACCAGACTACATGGACATCGTCGTTCTCGTGGCAATAGGGATTCCAAACGAGACTCCCAAGCCCAAAACAAGGAAACCTCTAGAGGAAATCTGCTTTGCTGAAACTTACGGAAGAAAACTAAGACTCGACTAAGGTAGCTAACAAAAATGTCGAGGTGTCATAAATGAGGTTTGAATTTGCTGATAAAGCTCCATTGGTTGTGGTTGAGGCGAGACTAAACAATAAAGGTCCATTCAAGTTCATTGTCGACACTGCCTCAAGCGTGACAGTTGTTGGGCAGAAAGCCGCTGAAGTTCTGGGAATACATCAGGATTCGAACTCAGCCATCAGTGGTTGTTGCTCATCGAAAATGTTAGCTGTCGGTTCGATGCAAATCGATGGAATACGCAAGAGCAAAGTGCCAATTGCTCTCGGAAATCTTTCACAGCTGTCCAAAGAGACAGGCACTCTGCTGGATGGTATAATCGGTTCACCATTCATGAAGGACTACCAAGTAGTCATTGATTATCCACGCAGGGAGATAGCCTTTGAAGAGCCAGGGCAAGAACACAGCTTGCCAACAAAATTCAGGCTGGTTAGTGACGTTAACTTCATTGTTGTTGAAACCGAAATTAATGAAAAAGGGCCTTT
>Ga0315306_10000635_pt1 | contig 17016 bp, 14 predicted proteins | sample TDP1_MG_FD_203803 | JGI IMG/M metagenome (GOLD analysis project Ga0315306, IMG submission 203803) | Freshwater sediment microbial communities from Lake Towuti, South Sulawesi, Indonesia - TDP1 | ecosystem: Environmental > Aquatic > Freshwater > Lake > Sediment | place: Indonesia: South Sulawesi... | reverse complement strand
TGGTGAGAAACGAAGGGAAGCGGAGTTCTGGTTCTACGTCATAGCGATCTGCCAAGCGACCAAGACCTTGCAAGGATACATTGATGGTAAGTGGCTGAGAGGAGGAGACTACCTGCTAGCGGCCTGTAGAAGGAGATTCGACTCAGATCAAGATTTCTTTGCAGCAAGAAGGATGAGAAGCATACGAGAAGACGAACTTAAGGCGTTATTATCCGATGACGGGGACCCTGATCGCTCCACCATCGATCGCATCGCAGAAAGAGTTGGCCTGCTTCGAGACTCCGCGAGAGTCTTGCTTAAGCGCTTCAACGGGAACGTAATGAGGATCTACAATGTGAGCGAAGGCTACTTGATTCGAAAAGATGGAAAAGGTATCCTCAATCTGCTGAAGAACTTCAGAGCATACAGCGATCCGGTTGAAAAGAAGAGCTTTCTTCTTCTGCTGTACCTGAACGAATCTGGAATCTGGAAGATAAAAGACCTAGAGAATCTGAAGATAGCTGTTGACTATCACATCATGCGAATAGCGTTGAGATCCGGGATCGTCAACGTGGTCAATAAAGCTCTAGCGTCGAGACTTTTTCGGCGCAATAGGGTGAAAGAGAGTGAAGACTATGAAGTGAGAAGAGCTGTAAGAGAGGCTTGCAGCCTCGTCTCAAAGCACTCGGGCCATAATGTCTTCGAGATAGATACCATGCTTTGGAATGTGGGTAGGAGCTGCTGTTTCTATGAGCACGACCCGATCTGCAATGCAACAATATGCCAGAAGAGAGATAGATGCAGTTTCATCAAAGCAACTGACTATTCGTGTCTTGGAAAATGCATCTTCGACGGCGCATGCCTCGGAAGCCGAGAAGAAAGGTACAGAAGACTCTGGGAGACGAACATTTACACAGAGTACTATTGAGCGGAACCCTAGAGGGTCTGGCGAATTCAGAAACTGTTTATATATAGCAAGGTCTTATTCTGAAGAAGGCACATCTGAAGGGGCAGCATTTGAAGTTCGGAGAGTTCATCGGATCTGCAAGAAGACTGCTTCGTGTTGCGTCAAAGCCGGGACGGGAGGAGCTATGGCTACTGGTCAAGGTTACCTTTTTAGGAGTGGCGGTCGTCGGCGTGATCGGCTACATCGTTCGAGTCCTATTCTGGATAGTGGGACTCGGCCCATAGAGGCGGATGACTTGTCTGAGGAGAAACGTAAGACTCTGATCTTTGCTGTTCGTACAACCAGCGGCCAAGAGAAAACTGTAGCTGAGATGGTGGCTTCAAGGGTGGGAGTGAAGAAGCTTCCAGTGTCTTCTGTTCTAGCTCCAGAAGTGATCAAAGGGTACGTATTTGTTGAAGCAGTTGGTCCACACTTCGTCGATGAAGCTATTTCAGGAGTTAGACATGCTAGAGCCCGAACTAGAGGAATGATAACAGCATCAGCTGTTGAAAGATTCATAATCACGAAGCCTGTCATTGAGGAACTTGATACCGATAACCTTGTTGAGATTGTCGGCGGACCATTTCGAGGATTGAAAGCTAAGATAACGCATATCGACAAGGTCAAGGAAGAAGTTACGATCGAGTTACTTGAAGAAGGGTTCGCGACACTCCCGATAACGGTTCATGCTGACTATGTGAAGCTCATTGAGAGAACGAAGGGTGAAGAAAGTGGCGGAAAAGAAGGTAGTTGAATCTCTTGTCGACGGAGGTCAAGCAACCGCTGGCCCTCCACTGGGACCTGCTTTAGGCCCTCTCGGCGTCAATGTACTGCAGATTGTGAACAAGATCAATGAATTGACGAAAGCTTACTCAGGCATGAAGGTCCCGGTTAAGATATTTGTCGACGTGGAAAGTAAAGAATTCGAAGTTGAAATCGGAACTCCGACTACAGCAGCCCTTATCGTTAAGGAGCTTGGAGTTGAAAAAGGTTCGGGAACCCCTAAGGCTCAAAAGATAGGAAATCTGTCGATGGAGCAGATTGTCAAGATAGCGCAGATGAAGATTCCGGCCAGCTATTCCAGAACCGTGAAAGCAGCGACTAAGGAAGTTCTCGGGACTTGCATAAGCCTAGGCGTCACCGTAGAGGGCAAAGAACCGAAGGAAATCTTGGAAGAACTGGAGAAAGGAAACTACGAAAGTCTCTTCAGTTAGAAATCCAGATTTCTCGTCTCGTTTCTAGAATCGCTCATTTGCTGGGAAGTATTTTGGTGGCTTGAAATTAAGGAATGCAATGGAACATCGACAGATCGATCAATGCGAAATTTGTCTCTTTGACTTTAAGATGGCCACAGGACTCTGATTAGTATGTTCATGAAATACATTGAATGTACCGGTTGCGGAGAGAGGTATCCGGTTACAGTAATTTACAATTGCAGGAAATGCGGCGGCGTTCTCGACATCAAATATGACTACGACAAGATTGCAACTGAAACTGATTTACGACAGCCTCGACAAAGAAATCAGGGAATATGGGGATACAAAGAACTCCTGCCTGTGCGTAATCAGGACAAGATCATATCATTAAGTGAGGGATTTACCCCCCTTCACAAGTGCGATAGATTGGGGGAAATTCTAGGTTTGAGAAACTTGTACGTTAAGGATGAGACTAGGAATCCGACTGGTTCCTTTAAGGATAGGCCCATATCTGTCGCGGTGACAAAAGCGAGGGAATTTGGAGCGAGAACTATTACTTCCTCGTCGAGTGGGAATGCAGGTTGTGCTTTGGCTGCGTACGCAGCCAAAGCAGGACTCCCTTGCGTCATATTTGCACCCGATAGTACAATTGACGCAAAATTGATGCCGATCGCATCATTTGCTTCTAGAATCGTTATAGTCGATGGAACGGTTAGTGATGCATTCGATTTGGCCAAAAAAGCCTCCGAGCACTATGGATGGTTCAACGCAACATCAACGTTCATAAATCCTTACCAAGTGGAGGGAGACAAGACAGTCGCCTATGAGATATACGATGAGCTAGACTGGAAAGTGCCATACTGGGTCATAGTCCCTATAGGGGCGGGCCCCCTACTAGTTGGATGCCTAAAGGGCTTCAAAGAACTCGAACTGCTAAATTATTCCACTGAACTTCCTCATATGGTAGGAATTCAAGCGGAAGGTTGCGCTCCCATATCCAAGGCCTTCAAGGAGAATGCGACGCAAGTTAAGCCATGGGGAAGACCAACAACTATTGTATCAGCCATAGCCGACCCGCTGGCAGGTTACCCTCAAGATGGAACATACACGTTAAAGAATATTCTAGAATCCGGTGGAATAGCGGATTCATGTTCTGATACAGATATTTTGGATGGTGCGAAATTGCTGGCGAAGAAAGAGGGAATATTTGCTGAACCGGCGGGCGCTGCCCCAATAGCAGGAGCAAGAAAGCTTTTCGAAGAGAGAAAAATCGACAGCGACGAGATAGTAGTATGTCTAGTCACCGGTACAGGACTAAAACATTCAGGTGGAGAATTTTTTCAGAGACCAAAGCCAATTAGACCGGACTTTCATGAGTTTAGTCAGCTGATCGAGAAAGAAGGAACACTGTAGCCGTATCCTGCGAGAACACTGCACTCGGCCACTTACCGACATTGATACATTTGGATCGTATAGGTTATTTGAATGGATATTTTGCAGGTTTGTTTACACTATAGATTAGGACTTGGGTCCAAGAATTGCCGTCAACCGAGTTTGAGACGACGGCTACAAAAACGAAAGCAAGTCGAAACAATGCACATTAACGGTAAACCATTCAACAAATATTCGATGGCGATTTGATTCGTAACAGTGTTCAGTTAGATCGGCTCGATTCAAGAACTTGACGCAACTTAATCTATCCCAGTGTTCTTTCGACTCTAAAGGCGCGGGATTAGGTGATACTCCCTTTGCCAATGGGCGAATACTTTGACACAGCTACCGCAGGCTACCAATAAACTTTGTTCTAACACACCACTCAAACAGACGAGATGAATTCGTAGCTGTAGCGACCAAGCTAGATTGCAGTCTTTTTCAACCACAGGCCATATATACAGAAACCTGAATACTAGGAGACGCAGCTTGTAGCCTTGCTAGGTTGAAAAACGCATAGAATGGAGTTGTGGAACTATCTGCGACACATTTGTGGCTTTAGGCGATTCCACGGTTGACGGCTCGGTTATCCTCGCCAAGAACAGCGATAGACCCTCGAATGAATGCCAGCAAATCAGATACTACCCGCGTAAGGAACACTCTAGAAATTCAAAGGTGAAATGCACCTACATCGAGGTCCCCCAAGCACCCGTCACAAACGAAATTGTCCTATCTAGTTCGTGGTGGGCATGGGGCGCTGAGATGGGAGCGAATGAATATGGAGTTGCAATTGGAAATGAAGCCGAATGGTCAAAAGAGCCTGTAGAGAAGAAAGCTCTTCTGGGCGTAGACCTGTTAAGACTCGGCTTGGAAAGGGGAAGAACAGCATACGATGCGATGCAGGTTATTGCGGATCATCTTGTAAAGTACGGGCAAGGAGGCCAAGCTGTTTATGAAAATGAACTCTATAATGATAACGCTTTCATAATAGCTGATCAAAAGGAGGCTTGGATTTTGGAAACTGCGGGACGTTACTGGACGGCCAAGAAACTGACTAACGGGGTATATGCTCTATCAAACGTGTATACGATAGAAGAGGCATGGGACAAAGCACGCCCAGATGTGATAGAGCACGCGGTCGATATGGGTTGGTGCAAATCAGAGGAAGAGTTCAACTTCGCTCGATCATATTGGGACTTCGACCGTTGGGACCCCGCAGTATGTGAGAGTCGAAGATTGAGATCCAACGACCTTCTCGAAGAGAAAATGGGAGAAATAACTCCTCAATACATGATGCGCATACTTAGGGACCATTATGAGGGAACCGGTATGCGTTCTAGGTGGAGCCCTAATGAAACTTTTTTTACTTCTATCTGTATGCATGCAACCAAGCGAAACCCAAACCAAACAGCGGGTAGTTTTGTTGCGCATATAAAAAGCAGCCTGCCTACCTACTGGTTTACTGGGTCATCGCAACCATGTGTTGGAATGTTTAAACCCTTCTATTTGGGGTGTATGTCAGCCCCGAACGAATATAGCACAGGTACGAATAAGTATTCCCCAGACTCGGCATGGTGGATCTTTGAAAGACTCAAACGCCGCGTGGATCAGAACTACGCGGTGTTTGCGCCAGTTGTCCAATCAACTTGGAGAGAATTGGAGAGGTTAGAATTTGAGCAATCAAAACGAATCGAAGGTAAAGCTCTTGACCTAATTAGCGCCGGGAAAAGAACTGCCGCCCAAAAGATTTTGCAGAAATTCATTAACAAATGTTCTGAATGTGCGATTAAACAAGCAAGAACGTTACATACGACCGTTGAGAAACTTGCTGAAACAGCACCGCGTCATGAAGATTGGCGCAGAGAATACTGGAATACGGTTAACACTGAAGCTCAGCTAATTCTTTAAATCCTGAATTTGTGGAGACATTTAAGCTCACGATACACGTTTGGGTTCTTCTACCGAAGACATGGACATTATCCATGTTGACCGTAGGCCATGATTTATCCTTTGCGCCGGCCTCTAATCGATGTTCAGACACCAAAGCCAGAATTAGTCTATTTCGTAAGAGAATGTTCTGAAAATGCAATGCATAAGATAGAAATTTTTCTATGAGATCGTGAAACTGTTTCTGAAGGCAACAGATTCGTGAGGTTGGCGAAAGGAAGACTGTAACATTGCGAATAATGAGGCCTATCTCAGCCTCTAGTAAGCGCATGCACACCGTGTTTTAAATTAAGAGATTCTGTTGGGTTTCCTTGTCAAAAATGTACATTTTGTCGAAGTCTACTGTCAGCCATACTGTGTCATCGACATGCACTCCGGCTGGCGGGTGGGCGCTCACTGCTTGTATAAGCCTTTCTCCTATCTTCAAAGTAATAATCGATTCTTTTCCCAAGTTCTCAATCAAATATATTTTCCCTTCTATGGCGTTGTTGAGACTTTCTTTGTGAATAGCTAGATCTTCAGGCCGAAAGCCTATCATAACCTTGTTGTCTCTGGCCTTGTTCCTAATAGTGGCAGTAATATTACGCATCTTCGCAGTCTCGAGGGGTAATTCTAATACAAACGCAGGTGCTTCGAAAATATATCTTCCATCTTTGTCCCTAAGATCTGTTTCGAAAAGAGTAATAGATGGGCTTCCCAGAAATTCAGCTACAAAAGTGTTTAACGGACGGCTGTACATTTCAGATGGTGTCGATGTTTGAATTATTTTTCCCTGTCGGATAAGGGCAACACGGTCGCCCATGCTCATAGCTTCGGTCTGATCATGCGTTACATATACGGTTGTTATGCCAAATTGTCTTTGCAATGATTTCAATTCCACCCTCACAGACTGCCTTAATTTTGCATCAATATTGGCCAGAGGTTCGTCTAGCAGAAAAGCATCAGGTCGTCTAACTAAAGCCCTTGCCAAAGCTACTCTTTGTCTTTCACCTCCACTTAATTGATAGGGTTTTCTGTTTAGATACTCTCTTATGCCTAGCATTTCAGTTGCGTTTTCAACTTGTTTTTTGACCTCTTGTTTTGCCAATTTCTTGGCTCTTAACCCCATTGCCACATTATCAAATACGTTCATATGAGGATATATCGCATAACTTTGGAAGACCATTGCCACATTTCTTTTTTCTGGAGGAACATCGTTGATCGGTTTATCATCAAAATAAATAGTACCGCTGTCTACTTGCTCTAGGCCAGCTATCAGGTTTAGGAGTGTGCTTTTGCCTCCTCCTGAAGGGCCGAGAATGATAAAGAATTCTTTGTCATTAATCTCCAGATTTACATTGTCTGCTGCGACAACAGAATCGAATTTCTTGTTAACATTTTCAAACTTTATCTTAGTCATCTTCTTTCCTCCTAACCTGATTTTATTTGTACCGCCCCTACTATCTTTAGTCTAGTGATATATCTTTCAAAAAATGCGCAAATTACAATGGGGGGAATAAGACTTATGATTACCGCTGCAGCCATATTATTTGGATCTGCTAACATAAAGAGCATAGATGGAAATGCAGGCGGTAAAGTCTGAGCAGTTGTCCCTGACGTAAATATCCAGGCGAATAGAAATTCGTTCCAAGAAAAGAGGAATGTCAGTACTATCGAAGTAACTATCGCCGGCCCTGCCATGGGAACTATCACTTTTCTGAAGACCCCCAGTCGACCGTAACCGTCAACTCTAGCAGATCTGTCAAGATCAAGCGGTAATGTATTCAGATAGCCTATTAGAACCCAGATCATGAAAGGAATGGTGATACTAAAATGAAGGATAGCCACGCCAAAAACTGTGCCATATAGTCCCAAATAAAAAAAGAAAATGAAATATGGTATAGCTATTGATATTGCCGGAATAGTACGCGATGTAAGAACAACAAAGAGATACTTATTACCATGACGGAGATTGAACCTTGCTAATGGATAGGCCACTATGGTTGCCACAATTACGGTGGCGGTCATTACAAGCAGAGCAACGATAGTACTATTTCGTATGCCATTGAGGATAGCGGGTGCATGTCCACTCGCTTTTACTTCGCCGTATCTAGGATAATAAGCAGGTATGCCGAGAATTTGCATATAGTTGTTAGGTATGGGATTTTGAGGAATCCAATGTGGTGGTCTAGAATATAGTTCCTCCTCAAACATGAGAGAATGGTTGAAAATCCATAAGATTGGGAAAAGGCTCCAAAATATTATGAAACTGACAAATATTACAAGCAATATCTTCTTGCGGTTCATGTTCATCGTTTCCTTGTAAGAATCACAAAGTAAGAAATTAAGATTGGAACGGTAATAATGAGTAAGATAAATGAAATCGCTGCACCATAACTGATGTCTTGAATGAGAAAAGACGTTTTGTAAATTTGAAAGGTGAGAGACTCAGAAGATATACCTGGTCCGCCGCCTGTAAGAACTATGAACATGTCAGTAGCAGTTATCGCCAGAAAGGTGACGAATATTAATGCCACAAGAAAAGCGTATCGAATATATGGAAATGTTATAGTCAAGAAACGTTTAACGGGCCCTACTCCATCAACCTTTGCTTGAGAATATATCTCCTCTGGAATTGACTGTAGTCCACCTAATAAGAAGAATGCCATTATAGGAACTATGTGCCACGCAAATGCTACCGCTAGTAGTTCCACAACCCATTCCGGAGTTAGAAAATTGAGATATCTATCTATAATGCGAAGGCTGAATAGAACACCATTAACAAAACCATATTCAGAGCTGTAGACATCTCTCCAGATAACGGCGGTCACATATTCCGACAGGGCCCATGGGACTAGTGTTAAGACTCTTACTATTCGCCTTCCCGGAAATACTTCGTTAAGGACCAATGCAAATCCCAATCCGAGAAAAATAGTCAGTAACACTACTTCTGCCGTGAAATGCAAGGAGACCAGTATGGAGTTTGTTACGAGAGGATCAGATAATGCTTTCACATACTGATTAAAGCCTATGAATTTATCAACATGCAGAAAGATATTGATGTCTCTAAAACTCACCCAGAGTGAATATGCCAGTGGAAATACTACGATAAAAATTGCAAATACAACTAATGGGATCGCTAATATATTTCCAAATTCCTGGTCGCTAAGTCTTCTCTTCGAAATATTGATGAAAAAAAGGGGGGATTGAATCTTGGATTTTCGCATGCTTTTTCTCATCATGCGTATTTCTTCTTTAATTCCTCGGCTTTGCTACGTATTCCCAACAAGACGTCTTTTGTGTCTTTCTGCCCCATGATTGCCAAGGGTAGCTCCGTATTTATGTATGTTTGCCAATCAAAATACCAAGTTGTTTGCCAGACCATTGAGTATGGCGTCAGCTTCATTATCCTTCCGAATTTATCAAAGTCTTCTTCTCGATATGCCCATTCCATGAATGTTTCTTTGACCGATGGGTGTTCATTTGCCTCTGGATATCCTTCCAGCAAGAAGATCTTCTGCAAGAACATTAGAGGAGTATAGTATTCGCCGTTCTTATCCTTGTATCCTAGGTATCCGAATAGATTTGAAGCGCGTCGCAATTCATCATTGGATCGCGGGAATTCTGCAAAGACATACATGCCCGCATCTACCATACCCCACGACTGTTTATCGGCATCAACTACACTACAATACCCGGCGAATTTTGAGTATTCAGGAGTATTCCAATATTTTATTGTTTCAGTGTTCTGAGCACCATATGCATAGATACCTTGGGCGAAAGCACTCTTATGCTCCGTTTCTGACATTGTCAGTAGCGCGGGATTCACTATTTTGTCTTTATAGAGAGCACGCCAGTCATCCAGAACTGTCATGGCTGGAGTATTTGTGTCAAATATGGGATCGAAGTTTTTGTCAAATAGGTTGTCGCCTCTATTGTAGCATTCAAATTGGAAACCCCAGGCAATTCCGTACCATTCTTTGAACCAGTGAGGGTGCCAAGGAAATTCGCAGACTCCTTTTTTCTTTATTTGTCTGCATTGTTCGTATAATTCTTCGTACGTTTTGGGGTGAACGCTTGTCTTCTCTTTTGTATCGGCGAATCCGGCTTTCTCCAATAATAGCTCATTTGTGAATACTTGTCCTCGGTTGCACCAAAAGTATGGCAATCCAACCAAGTTGCCGTCAAATGAGTAAGCCGGGGTCACGAATGGATATAATGCCTTTTTGATTTCGTCAATTGTTACGAGATGATCAGTTTCGTACTCAAAGTCTTCTAGGCTACGTATCCAGCCAGCTGTCCACCATCTTGCAGCGTGGAATGGGTTTGCGTAGCATACGTCGAATTTGATCTTAGTTTGAAATTTCCGTTCAATGGTCTCTGGATAACCTGCTGTCATGATTTCCTGCGTAACTTGGGGTTCATTGTATTGACTCGCGAAACGGTCTAGATTCTCCCGAACAAGATCTGGTAGAGCAGCCCATTGATCGAATACGAGTGGTTCTTTTGCGCCAGTAGGGGTTGGAGTTGGAGTCGGGGTTGGTGTAGGAGTTGGTGTGGGCGTCGGGGTGGGAGTAGGCGAGGGGCCAGGCATGGTCGCGTAGTAAGCGATTCCTCCGACGACGGCAACAACGACGACGCCGCCGACATACTTGACATAGCTTCTTCTAGAAACTTTTTCCTCAGACATGTTGCATCACTCTATTCTTCAGAAGATAGTCGAATGAGACGTATTTATCACTTGCGATACTCCGAAGATTTCCAATGCCTCTTTTGATTTTATGGAATGTCGCGAGAAGCGAAATTGTCGGGAGGACTTCAAGAGGTCTTGTTAATAATCTAGAAGCGCATATGGATTACATGAATTAAAGTTCGGTTTGATGCGCAATTTACCCTTGAAAGCGCATAGACGGTCGCTAATAGGCCCTCTTCCGCGCAGAATCAAATCCTCCCTGCGACAACATCTTAGCGCACACCAAAGACTTTGACTCCAATAGTTAGTCGAGGAATTGCACGGTAGCAAGATCGTGGTGAGAGCGCCTGTTACCTAGAATCTCGACTTTTGTCGAGATTGGTTTTGATGTCTGTGATCGTGTAGTACGCACAAATCATGATAATTCTTTAATAGCAGGAACAAACCAAAACCATATTCGCTTCTTTAATTAGTTTGGAGGAATAGCATGTCTAGAAAGAATCTGGGAGTAAGGACGTCCAAGTTACCTGGACCTAGATCTAAGGAGATTATCAAGCAGCTTCAGAAGTACGAATTACCCGGGCCTCTATATTCGGACTTCTTGGGAACCGGTGTACACATGCCAATCTTCAAAGAGGCAGATGAAACCATACGCATCGTTGATGTCGACGATAACGTTTTCATGGATACTCATGCTGCGATGGCGTGTATAACTTTGGGCTATAGAGCGAAGGAGCCTATTGATGCGGCTAAGAGGCAGCTAGATACTCTTCCTGCAGTTCTAGCTATGGGGCCTAGTCTACCAAGAATTGAGCTTGCCAAGATGCTTGTAGAACAATGCGTTCCTGGAGCTATGAAAAACCGTTCAAAGGTCATGTTTGACACTGGAGGCTCAGCCTCAATAGATCTCAGCTTAAAGATGGCGCTCTACTACTCCGCCTCTATGAAGAAAGATAGAAGAAATATACTAATGGCTTTCACGGGCGGATACCATGGCAATGGGCCTCTGGGAATGTTCGCCTCAGATATATCGATGTTTAGGGGCAACTATCCATACAGGATAGAAGTCACAAGGGTGCCCTATCCCTACTGCTACCGCTGCCCGTACAAAATGGAGTATCCGAACTGCAGTTTATACTGCATCGACTTTTTAGAAAGATACTTGACTACTCCGAGCTACGGTTACTATAATCCGCTAACAGGTAAATGTGATGTTACATCATTAATAGTTGAACCTCTTCAGTCCCATGGGGGAACGATTGTTCCTCCGGATGAGTTCTACCCTAGATTAAGAAACATATGTGATGAACATGAAATAACCTTTATAGACGATGAGATCTGCGGGTTTATGTGGAGCGGGAAATACTGGTTCTGCACTCAACATTATAATACTACTCCTGATGTCATGATTATCGCCAAAGGCTTTTCAGGAGGAATGTCTCCCCTAGGCGCTGTTATAATCAAAAATGAAATTGCTGAGGCATTGGTTGAAAATAAATTCTGGTATATGTCCACATACCAAGGCCACCCAGTTGCATGCGCCGCAGCCTTGGCCAACCTCAAGGCGGTAAAGGAAAAGGATATTCTGAACTATGTTGATACTGAAGGAAAACAGATACTTAGAAGACTAGAAGAGTTGAAGGAGAGATACGAGATTATCGGAGATGTGCGTGGAAAAGGTTTCATGATAGCCATGGAGTTCGTGAAGAGCAAGAAGACGAAGGAACCCGACAGAGAGACAGCAATAAAATTCGGACATGAACTATTGAAAAGGGGCGCAACAGGCTATACCGGGCTAGGTGACCATGGCAACGTTATGCACTGGCATCTCCCCTTATGCATCAAGAAAGAGGAGATAGAGAAACTATTCGAAATATTTGAGGAATGCTTAAGAACAGTGAAGTAAAATCAGAAAAGCCATCGTTGATAAATGGTCAAGAAGAGTAGTACCGACATAATCATAGGAAACAACTGAATGTAAACTCTTAAATAGCTATCACATGTATCGCTCCATTTTGGAGAAAAAGGTGAAAAATCTCTTGACTGAAGAAAAAGTTTCTAGACGTGGATACGTGAAGTATGTAGGCGGAATCGTCGTTGTCGCGGTTGTCGCTGCAGCAGGATACGGGATCTATGAAGCAACGAAGCCGCCTACACCAACGCCAACCCCGACGCCTACGCCAACTCCAACACCAACTCCTACACCAACGCCCACGACTACACCGATTGAGGAGATTCGAAGAAAGCATGCAGGAACGAAGATTAGAGCTGTGATGTCTGCTGGGTATCAAACTGACCCGGTTTTGAAATTGAAGAACCTATTCGAGGAAGCGACGGACATAAAAGTAGAGGTCGAAGTCTACGATGAACCTACTGCGCGGGAGAAGATGATATTAGATTTCCAATCACATACCGCCAGCTATGATGCGCTAATGGTTCAATTCTGGTATTTTGATGAATATATTAGAGCAGGTTGGCTTGAGCCGCTGGATGACTATGTCAAAACGAAGGCGGATCCGTGGCTGAATTTGGAGGAGATCCCGAAAGGAACAGTAGATGCGTTTACAAGAGGGGGCAAGCTCTACGGTCTGCCATTCACCCTGCTTGCCGGTATGCTATACTACAGAAAGGATCTGTTCCAGAAGCACAATCTTGCGGTACCAAAGACGATCGATGAGATGCATGATATCTGCCACAAGCTTCAAAAGCTAGAGCCTGATGTCTATGGTTTCGCAGGTCGTGGAAGCAAGTCATTTGACTCGTTCGGAAGCTCGATCGGCTGGGCTTGGGCGTATGGAACCAAATGTCTTGATGAAAAGCACCACCCGACATGTAACACTCCAACAATGCTGAAGGCTATGGAGGACTACGTTCATCTCTTAAAGGAGCATGGGGCGCCCGGCCAATCTGCAATGTCGTGGCCTGAGATCTCTGAGTTATGGTGTGAAGCGAAACTTGCCATGGAATATGAGACAAGTGATATGGGGCCTCTCTTTGAGGACCCTGAAAAATCGAAAGCCGTAGGCAAGACTGGATACGCTATCATGCCAAAGGGACCCGCTGGCTTCCCGGTTCAATGGACATATACCGATGCTTTTTGCATCAACAAGGACTCCAAGAACAAAGAAGCAACTTGGCTGTTCATTCAGTGGCGCGTCAGTATGGACATGTATATGAAAGAGCTAGAAGGTAAGATGCGCCTTGATATGCCTTACAAGGCTATCTATGCCTTGTCGGAGTACGACAAAATAAGCAAGGAACTGAAATTGGAGGAGTATACGAAAGCGCTACCAGAATGCCATGCCGCCGCAACCGTGGAATATTGGCCTCTGATCCCCGAGTTCGTTGAAATCTCTGACGCATTTCAGACGCCTGTATCACTCGCAGTCGCTGGGAAGATGAGCGTCAAGGAAGCATTGGACGAAGCTCAAGTAAAAGTCGGAGAAGTTGTGAAAAAAGCCGGTTATTGATCGGTCATGGGAAGGCACTTTACTAATCCAGCATGCTAGAATGAGCATGACGGCGGACCTCCCGTTTGAATGAACGGTACTTTCCCTATCTTTTTTTCCTACCTTCTGTCGTTTTCTTGGTAGCGATAGTAATCTATCCGATGTTATTCGCATTTGAGACCAGCTTTCGCGACTGGCTAATGACGAATCCGGAAGCCGGGAAGACCTTTGTTGGTCTGGAAAACTACAAAATGATTATGCATGACCCTCGCTTCTGGAGTGATTTGGGCAATACGCTGTACTATACAGTCCTCTCTGTTAGCGCGTCATTCTCCGTTGGATTGGGATTAGCCCTGTTGATGAACGGAATAGTAAGGGGAAGATCCATCTTGAGAATAATATTTCTGATACCGATGGTTATGACTCCGATCGTGGTCGGATTTGGATTTAGATTTATGTTTAATTATGAGCTGGGAGTGCTCAACTATTTACTGAGCGTTCTCGGTCTTCCAAGGAAAGCGTTCTTGGGAGATCCTTCCCTTGCACTAAATTCTATAATACTTGTTGACATTTGGCAGTGGACACCTTTTATGGTCTTGGTCTTGCTTGCTGGACTTGAGTCTCTGCCGAAGGAACCTTTTGAGGCAGCAAGAATAGATGGAGCGCCTGAATGGCAGGTATTCAGACACATAACGTTGCCTTTGATGAAGCCGGTGATATTGGTTGCCCTTCTTATCAGAACAATGGATGCGATGAGAGATTTTGACAAGATATACGTAATGACAGCAGGCGGGCCAGGCATAGCGTCAGAGACTCTGAGTCTATATGACTGGAAGGTTGGATTTTCATGGTGGCGTATGGGCTACGCTTCTGCTCTAGGGCTTCTCTTGCTTTTCCTGGTTACAGTGGTAGGCTGGAGCTATGTCAAATTGATCAGCTTTGGAGAGGAGAAGAAGTGAAACATAGATTCCGGGCTAGGCTCGTAGTTACTGACATATTGAAATATTCTATTTTAGTAGTAGCATCAGTCATGGCCCTATTTCCGCTCTACTGGATAGTCATGACCTCTCTAAAGCTGCCGGCGGACTCTCTCTCCATGCCCCCACGTTGGATATTTGAACCTACTCTTCGCAACTTTAGGATAATATTCTTAGAAGACCCGTATCCGCGCTTCCTCCTGAATAGTTTGATAATAGTTACATCAAGCGTATTGCTTGTAGTATTGATAGGTAGCTTGGCTGGTTACGTCCTTGCGCGATTTAGGATCCCGCATAAGGAAAGTTTTTTCTTCTTCATTCTTACCACACGCATGGGTCCACCGGTTGCTTTTGCTGTACCGTTTTACATTATTATGGCAGGGCTTCGTTTAATCGACTCGTACTTGGCGATGGTACTGATATACATTCTCTATAATCTTGCTTTCGTAATCTGGATGACGAGAGGATTTTTCCAAGAAGTGCCACTGGATGTTGAGGAAGCCGCTACGTTGGATGGTTGCTCAAGACTCGAAACGTTCCTAAGGATTGCTTTGCCTCTCGCTACGCCCGGCATAATCGCAACGGCTGTGTTTTGTTTCATAGTAACTTGGAACGAATTTTTCTACGCGATGGTGCTTACTAGCGACGCGGCAAAAACCTTCACTGTTCATATGCCCTCATTTGTGGGGGCGCCCAGAATGAGATGGTCAGAAATGAGCGCCGCATCGGTTGTCGCAATTATTCCGGCGATAGCCTTTGCAATTGCCGTTAGGAAATATCTTGTCAGAGCATTTACATTAGGAACGGTTCGCTGAAGACTCAAAATTCAGCAACTAAATCTCAGTGAGGCAATCAAAGGAAGTGTCAAATTTTGTCGTGTAATCACTGCCACGAAAGTTACTAATCGGAGGTTATTTATTCTGGTCTATCCACATGCGAATTTCGGCACACATCTACGCCTAGTCGACTCCTCTTTGGCATTCAAAGTAGTGTTATTTCAAAATGTCCTTTCTCCATCATAAACAAGTTCTAAGCGGAAAGCGCAGAAAAAATATATGCAATGCAAAAGCGAGATGTTAGGAGGAGTGACGCAAATGGATTTCCTATTGAAGGATTTTGTTGGCTTGGTAATCTGGGCGGTTGTCACAACGACCCTATGGTCAGTAAACAAGAGAAGAAGAAAGTTAGCTAGAGGGGATTTCATATTTGTATCGATTGTGCTGTTAATCACCTGCGAACTGGCATGGTTACTAGTAGGATACTAATGTTTCCCTCTGAACATCGAGAAGAACTTTGGCTGATTGGCTTTCATATAGGAAGGGCTGTCAGAAACTGACAATACGAGAGAGTGGCTAAGCCCATCTAGAATCCTAACCAAATTTGGGGCTTCACCCATTTTTTGCATAGCCTTAGGCCCTGAATGGCATCGTTGACACCTGCGTCGGCTTCAATCTTCTCAGCGAATGACGGTGACATAGGCGCCCCACCTACTATGACCTTAACTCGGTCACGTAAACCTTCAGATTTCAACAGGGAGATAACCTCCTTCATATATACCATAGTTGAGGTTAGGAGGGCTGACATTCCAAGGATGTTTGCTTGAGTCTCTCTGATCTTTTCAGAAAACTTTTCCTTAGCCACATCTACGCCAAGGTCGTACATGCTAAATCCTGAGCTCTCAGCTAATATGGTAAAGATGTTCTTTCCGATGTCATGGATGTCCCCGCTTACCGTTCCTATCACCATGGTTCCTTGTACAGCATTTGGCAGGGTGCTTCCTAAATGGGGTCTAAGTATGTCATTTCCTCGCTTCATAATCTCACCAGCGGCTACGAGTTCACTCAGGAAGTATTCGCCTGCCTCGTATCTCCTCCCTACTTCCCTTAGACCCTCATAGAAACCTAACATGAGTATGTCGTAGGCAGTAATACCCTCTTTGAGGGCATTTTCCGTAATTGATTTTATGCCTTCAAAATTTAGTGATATTACGGCCTCTTTGATGTCTTTCAAAATATTTTCTCTCATATTATGTTTCTCAACCCAGTTCCAATGAGTATCTTCCATATCTCCTGGCAGTGTTTATCATGGACTCGATGTTTTCCGGCGGAGCGTCTATTGGAACATCGCATCCTGATCCTAGGATAAATCCACCCCCCTCACCCGCCTTACGTATACATTCCATACACTCCCTCTCCACATCCCTAGGTGAACCTAGGAATAGAGTGCGTGAATTGTCCACATTTCCATATATGCATACATTGTCTCCCACTTTTTTCTTAGCGTAGCTCAAGTTGACTGGGGAGTCGAATTCTATCATATCGGGAGAAATTTCCGCCTCCTTCTCGATGATTGGTGTGGCATTTCCGCAGATGTGCAGTGAAACTATAGCTCCATATCTGTGCATTTCCTTAATCTCTTT
>Ga0315306_10000634_pt1 | contig 17058 bp, 17 predicted proteins | sample TDP1_MG_FD_203803 | JGI IMG/M metagenome (GOLD analysis project Ga0315306, IMG submission 203803) | Freshwater sediment microbial communities from Lake Towuti, South Sulawesi, Indonesia - TDP1 | ecosystem: Environmental > Aquatic > Freshwater > Lake > Sediment | place: Indonesia: South Sulawesi... | reverse complement strand
CATGGCAGATCTTGCTCATCACGGCTGCGGTTCGGACGAGATTTTCTCCAGCTGGGCCAATGTATACGATGCCGGGCTCCCGCCAGAGACCGATGTTGGGCTTACGCTTGGTGAGTTCCTCCGTCACCTCCTTGTTGAGGATTCTGATTGTGTCTTCGCCGAGCTTGCCCCAAAGATGGCTTGCATCCCGGATCTCGCCCCCATCATTCGTCACCAGAATGTAGACTGGGCTACTGGCCCTGCCAATCACGATAACGCCGTCGAATCCCGCCATCTTCAGCTCAGAAGCGAACTCCGTGCTAGCGGTTGAGCCGACAGTGCCGTTGCTGAGCGGAGATTTGCCTGAGCAGCAGATTCTGGCGCCGGGGTATATCGCAGTCATGGGACCAGTCAAAGCTAGGAATATGTTCTCCGGCCCAAGGGGATCGACCTCAGGCCAATTCCTGCCGATCCTATCCCACAGTATCTTCGCCGCAAGTCCTCGGCCGCCGAAGTAGGCCTCCAAGACAGACTCGTTGAAGACTATGTCTCTGACCTTTCGCTCGGTCAAGTCGACTTCGAGAAACTTTCCCGCGTATCCTCTCGGCATCTTAGATCACTTTTTCACCTTTCTCACCGAAGAGGTTCACTGCGAGATCCTTGGCCACGTCTATTGGATGCCTCGCGAACAGTTTCCTGTCGACCGTCTGCTCCTCCTTCACCAGTGTCAGAGCGTTGTAGCCAGCCTCTGTGCATACCTTGACGCACTCAGGATCTCCGCCGCAGAAGTCGCAGATGACCGCCTTGTTGTTCTTCGGATGAAGGAACGGAACTCGCCCGGGACACGCGCTGATACATTTTCCACAGCTTATGCACTTCTCACTGTTCACGATGACTGCGGTCGTTGCCTGATCGATGGTGAGGGCTTCGACCGGGCATGATTTGACGCAAGGATAATCGTCGCATTGGGCGCAGAGATGCGGGACCTCGACTCCTGGGAAAGGCATGAAGACTCTCACTCGGGATGCCTCAGGCCAGATCCAGTCCTCGTGATGAAGGCTGCATGCGATTTCGCATCGCCTACACCCGCTACACTTCAGGTAGTCCCTGGCAATCCATATGGACTCCATAGGATCACTTTCAAGCGCAGAGAAGCGAATTGCTAGAATAAGCCTTTCTGAATGAACCTGATAACGCCAAACTTATCGCATGCTGGGGTTTCAAGAAGTCCTATTAGTTCTGCTCAATGACCTTTGCTTCTTCGATTCAGGAAGCGACTGCGGGATCGTAGATGTGAAATGAAATATTGAAAGAGACGACGTTAAGAAGTAAACTGAGGAGCAAGCCCGTGAGGCAATTGGCAAGAATTGTCAGTGCTGAAACTTTGAGGAACTTCTGTGTAGAAATCTTCGAAAAGCTTAGCGTCCCACCTGACGACGCCAGAGTCATGAGCGAAGTCTTGGTTTCAGCTGACCTTCGGGGGATAGACTCCCATGGCGTAGCGCGCCTATCACGATATGTCAACTCTCTGAGAGAGGGGGTCGCCCGGCCCTGCTTCCAAACTCGAATCCTTCACGAGACCCCGGTCACCGCCGTCATGGATGGCGGCGCCGGACTCGGACCTGCAGTTGCCCATAGGGCGATGCGATTGGCAATCAGCAAGGCTAGAGACCAATACGTCGGCTTCGTTGTTGTCCGCAACTCAAATCATTTCGGTATTGCAGGCTACTATTCTATGATGGCTCTGGAACACGAGATGATCGGAATATCGGCAACCAACGCCAAGGCAGTCGTCTTGCCAACCTTTGGCCGCGAAGCCATGTTGGGCACGAACCCAATCAGTATCGCGGTTCCCGCCGGAGAAGAACGCCCATTCGTCTTGGATATGGCAACGAGCGCAGTTCCTCAAGGAAAGCTGGAGGTGTACGAACGTTCAGGGAAGAGGATTCCCCTAGGGTGGGCGACTGACGTGAAAGGTCGACTAACTGATGATCCGGGGCTGGTCGTTGAGAATGTTGAAGCGAGGAAAGGCGGTGGGCTTCTACCTCTGGGCGGCATGGGAGAAGAAATGGGTGGACACAAGGGATACGGCCTAGCCTTGGCTGTCGATATTTTCTGCGCTGTTCTTTCAGGTGCAGCTTGTTCAGCTTTCACTCATCCTGCAGACGAAGCTGGGCGTCATCTACCTGCCAACCTAGGACATTTCTTTGCAGCCGTCAGAGTAGACGGCTTCCAACCGCTAATTGAGTTCAAAGCAAGCATGGATGATCTCATTCGTCGACTGAGAGAGTCCTCCAAGTTGGAGGGAGCTAGCCGAATCTACATTCATGGCGAGAAAGAATTCGAGATGTCGGAGAGGCGACAGAAGGAAGGTATTCCTCTCGACCCCAAGGTCGGTCTCGATCTCCGAAACCTGGCCAAGGAACTTGATGTGCCGCCCCCCCTCTGACATATCATTGAGACATGCCTCTGCCAGATGGTGAGCTCATGTCCTTTTAGTGACCCCACATTGGCCATTGTCCGGGCTTCCGGCCAATCAATGTCTGGTTGACGCCAGCTACAGGGAAAGTCATATGTGGCGCCTGTTTTCTTATCTGTCTAGGAAGGTTATGAAGGCGCTACAGATATCCACTAGATGGTTGGGTCATGCGAGTTTTCACCTAAAGGGTGGCGACAAGACAATCTATACAGATCCTTATGGGGGGCAGTACGAGGACAAAGCCGACCTGATATTGGTATCTCATTCCCACGCTGACCATTGTGACGTTTCAAAGATAGACGTGATTCGAAAGGACGACACAGTTGTCATTGCTCCGGCTGATTGCGCTCCGAAGATAGGTGGGAGCTTGAAGTCTCTTAAGCCCGGAGAGAAAACCTCGGTCGGCTCCATAACAGTGGAGGCCGTTGAAGCCTACAACTATAAGAGATTCCGATCTCCCAGCGTTCCATATCACCCCAAGGGCTTCGGCGTAGGATACCTATTAACAATCGGAGACAAGACAATCTATCACGCAGGAGACACGGACTTCATTCCAGAGATGAATGGTCTGAAAGGCATCTATCTGGCAATGCTTCCGAGCGGCGGAACATACACGATGGACAATCCAGAAGCAGCAGAAGCAGCACTAGTAATAAAGCCAAAATACGTCATACCGATGCATCGTTGGCAAACCAATCCAGAAGAATTCAAGAAGATAGTGGAAAGAAGATCTGCTGACATCAAAGTCGTCTTACTCAAGCCGGGGGAAACGTTCGAGATAACGTGAGCAAGCCTATCTAGTAGCTGAGACTAAGACGTTTTGATCAGATATTTCGTGGCTTCATCGTCCGGGTTTGTCTCCTGAACATCGTCTGGTAGCCAAGGACCTGCGTCAGCTGACAGAGTGAAACACATCTGTCCCGAGCGACTATAGTAACGCGGTTCTACTCATAACAACCCACTCGCCGAGAGGGTCCCGCCACACCCCTGTCTCTCTGAAGCCAGCGCCCGTGTACAGGCGGAGGGCACTTCTGTTCCAAGGGCGCACCTCTAGAACCATATCCCTAGTAGGGTATCTAGCTAGCACTTCATGCATGAGGAGCCCCCCTATTCCTCTTCCTCGATACTCTGCCTTCACTCCGATACAGCCTATTCCCAACTGGCCGCCGCCCCACTTCGTATTCCTTAGCTTTTGCTTAACATAGATGAAGAAAGAGGATCTCACTGAGAGCAAGAGTGCAGGCAACGTCAATACGACCCGGGCCACGCCAGCTCTTGACATGAGTGCCACTCCAAGAACCGGTATGATGAAGCCAACGACATTGTCGCTCACCTCGGCGACTATTGTGTCCTCGATGAAAAGGCGGAAGACTGCCTCGAAGAAGGATCTGCTGAATCTCCTGAAGAAGAAGGCTATCTCCTCCCGAAATCCCTCACGATAGATCTCTAGCAAGCTGCGTAGATCTGTGACTTTACATGGCCGAAGAAGAACCGTTGCGATGTTAGCCTTAGGCTCAACCGCACTTGACAACTCGCAATCAGCTTCTTCGATTCTACAAACCCAATCGACTTTCGTGGCAATTACAGTTTGATCTGGGCCATCGCAATCCTTAACTTGATAAGTCTATCTTGCTCACTGCTGGTCTCCGCGATCAAGAGGTGACTGACTAATACCTATTATTGATGGTGGCAAGGCCGAAGTCGAAGGTCTGCTGGAAATTGCCAGACTGATGATGGTTTCCGCCAGGACCGCTCCCAAGTCTGGCGGAAGAGATGACGTAGAAGCACTCATGGTTTTCGGCGGGGAAAAAGATCGCATAGCGGATGAGATGGACAAGATCGGTGGAGAAAGAGACATAAAAGGGTTTTCGCGGGACGGCAAGAACGCAAGAGACTCAGTTGCTATTGTTCTGATAGGTGTTGAAGGAACCAAGAGCTTCGGCATGAACTGTGGGGGGTGCGGCTTCAAGACATGCAAGGAGTTCGACGCGGCCACACGAAAGAGAGGGCTGGATTTCACTGCTCCGAACTGCGTCTTCAAACTGTTGGATCTGGGTATAGCGCTGGGCTCCGCTGCCAAGACGGCTATGGATCATAATGCAGACAACAGGATCATGTACAGAATCGGAACGGCCGCTATGAGATTAGGACTGACCAAGAAGTCGAGCGTAGTGATGGGTATACCCATATCTGCTAAAGGAAAATCCATCTACTTCGACAGGGCTGGCTAGATACAAGGGTTCATTGAGTCGATAATACGATAGCTTCCGTTTGAGCTCGAAGGGGGCTTCTCAAGCGGAGCATCATAGAGTCGCGGCCTATCCAATCAAACTACTCACTCACCTAAAGAGGAAGAGTGGTTGCCAGGATACTCATAGACTTAAGAACTCATCACGGCCTACGTAGATGATCAGCTTAGTCTTGGAGAGAACTCGTTGAACGCCAGTGCGAAATTGGTGCACTGGCATAGTATCAGGCAGACATTTTTTGTGAAGGTTCTCTTCCAGGAGCCACGAAAAATGCGACTGCCAGCTTTCCACCAGCGGTGTTCCGGATGCCATGAATAGTGCCCGGAGACACATAGACAGCCGTATTCTGATCCACTTCCGTTGCCGACCTCTCTTCGCCAACATAAACTGTGCCTCGACCCTCAATGACATAGTAGACCTCTTCTGACTCTGGATGGATGTGCATGCTTAGCCCTTGACCCGGGTCAAAATATCCGATTGAGAATCGGAGATGTTTTGTGCCAGCTGTGTCGGGAGTGAACATAACTTTGATTGGTCCTCCAAGGATTTCCTTTGCCTCAACTTCATCTGGTTTGAGAACTTTGACGGGCAAAACGTTTCACCGTTTCGTTATTGGTTGCGCATCAGATAAGATTTGTCTCATTTGGCACTCATTCTTGGAGAACTTTCTTTCAGCCTCATCAGGTCTCCCAACGCTTCCCAGTCCGTAATTGCGGTTCATTTGTTCTTCTGTGGACGTGTAGAATCTATGGAATATTCTAACACATCAAGTCTCGTAAACGCTGTAACAGGATGGAACACAACTACTTGGGAACTCATGAAAGTTGGAGAAAGGGCCGCCACCATGGCCAGAGTCTTCGAAGACCAAGACCAAACAGACGAAACGCAGAGGTTAGAGATAACACCTAGAACCTGAAAATCAAAGAAGAAAAGTAGCGAAAAATCATGCGGCAGATATCCCAAGGAATGACGCGTACGCGCTAGGCCCTCTGTTCACATTGTTCTCTAGGTCGCTTAACCGGATTCTTCCAAGGAACCCACAAGGTCAGGAAGAAAGAAAAGGGACCCAAGGCCATTATTCGTATAGAGCAAGCCCCTGGGTGAGTCGTAAACCTCAAGCCAGCTAGAACTAGAAGTAGAATATCCAAAGCCTCATGAGCAGCGCGCGCCCGCAAACCCCTCTTTCAAGACGTAAATTGTTAGGTTCTTGGCATTGCGTCTTTGATCTTTATCGCGACTTCATCCAGAGAAGAACGGCTTAACATCTTACCATAATCAGGACCGAATCTGAGCCCAAAACCATCGCCTGCGAATCGGGGAAAAATATGCAGATGAACATGATCCACCTCCTGCCCAGCAGCTTCCCCATCTACCAGATAGAAGTTGACCCCTTCACACAGAAGGCCAGATCTTTTCAGCGCCCCTGCGATCCTCATACCCACCTTGAACATGCTCGTCCCCACGTCTTCCGAGAGTTCGCTCAGGCAAGAAGCATGCGTACGAGGAATAACCAAGACATGACCAGGATTCACGGGCTGAATATCCATAAACGCAACGCAAGTCTCATCTTCGTAGACTATGCTAGCTGGGGCTCGGCCCTCAAGAATCCTGCAGAAAATGCAGCTCTCCATAGGAGGACCATGATATACTCACAAATAACTGTATATCATTTGGTGCACCCGTCGTAAAATGAACCATCGTTCGTAGTCAATTTTGTGTATGGTATCTCTTGGTGAGGCCGACAGAAATTGAACTCTCTTCATTACAGTGGTCTCTTGCGTACGATGTAGCATGGTGCTATCGGTTAATCTTCAGTTTCTAAAACCAGTCTTGCAGACATACAATATGCAGATACTAAGGAAGGAAGCCGATGGCTGAGATGGGTTATGGTTGAAGCTGCTATGACACATGTCCACAAATACGACGCAGCCATCACCAAAGCCTACCATCGAATAGCTGAACGAAGAGGAAGACAGGTAGCAACCGTAGCCGCAGCAAGGAGCTACTCATGTGCTGCTACTCCGTACTAAAGAACAGACACCCGTATTATGATCAGATCTGAAACATTCCCCGTGAAAGCGCTGTCCCATGTGATGGACGTTAGCGCGATTGAGGAGGGTCCGGATGCGAAGCCATAATGCCTCAAACGTAGGCGAATAGACGCTTGCCCTCACATACCCAAGCGAGGAAAGAATCAAATACAGACTTCACATAGGCGCGCTCTTCGACGCCTTCCTTCTACTGTAGAACAAATACAGCGCGGACGCCACCAAACCCACAATACATACGGGAACTAGAACTGGGATGACAAAGGTTTTCCAAGGAAGGCCGAGTGTGAATGTTTGAAGGCTTTCTTCAAAAACGGGCGAATACCTGTCGAAGTAGATAGATGAGGCAGTCAACTGAACGAGGTACACTTTCTCCTTCGCCATGAGATAGACTTGTTTCTGCATAATGGCAGAACCCCCACCAGAGCCAGTGAGAGGCGCGGGCGCTAGCTTGTATGATTTGTGCTCTCCAGTTAGTTCGTAGGAAGCAAGGCCATTGACTGTCCTCCTGTCCTCAGATAGGATATAGAAATCGGGGTAGGCAATCTTCACTGCGTCCTTGGCCCTTGAAAAATAGACCTCAATCGTAACTGTATTCAACACGGCCTCAACGCCAATGAACATGTTGAGTAGCAAACCTTCATGAGGGCCGATGAAGGCGATTACACCTCCAGGGGTCTTCTTCACGAAATCACTACTTTCATCCCAGCTCCACTTTGCTGGAGCATGTATTGAAAACCAATGAGTGTAGTTGATGTAAGGTATCACACTAGTTCGACACAGAACAGAAGGGGTGTTCATCGAGAACACCAGCAACAGCAAAACTGGAAGGACAACGTTTCTTGTTCGGTGCATCTTCTGGCCTGCAGCCAATCCCCCATCGCAAGTTCTCCTCTGCGGCCAACGTTTAAAGATCTTTTACACTCAGTTGAAGCAAAGCGCGCGCGAGACATCGTCAAAGACGCAGTGATCAAAGCTCTGGCAGAACTCATGGGCGGGAAGAGAAACATGAAACCCTATCTGACGTTATTCGAGTCGGATCACTACCGCCCCTACCTTGAGTTCCGTCAAGAGCACAAACCACAACTTACCATCTCACGATAGCCACCGACTAAACCTGGCTACCCCACTTCGTTAGAACATAACATTAAGAACAGTTCTATCTACTTCGACAGGACATGGATCTCATAGAGCGCTGAGAGGGATTCTGTCGTGGGATCACGAGCTAGTACCTTTTATTTCAATCCCACAAGAAAGATTGTCTCCCGTGAGTTCAAGAGTTGAAGCGCGTATCTCCGAAGGTTCTAGTTTACATAATATCAGTTACGGGCCTTGCGGTGGCCACGCTGCTTGAAATCGATTGTCCTATCTGCAGAGGTAGCGGATATCTCATCTCTGCCCTTGGCAGCAGCCGATTGCACGTGGTCGAAGCGCGATTCGTCGACACATATGTTGGATGCCCCTGTAGTTCTTACGAAATGAGCTACATTGTGAGAATAGCAGTGTCAAATGAGGATTCGAATTCGACCAGAGCATTCTTGCTTATCAGAGTCTTTGACAAGGCTGCGGCCTTGCAGGGAGAGACTATTCAAGAGGTATACATCGACGCGAAGGCAACGATGACCATGAACGTGCATGTCAAAGCACTTGAAGTGCGGACAATCACGGAACCGCCTGCCGTTTTGGCAACCTTGTGGGATCCTGAACGGAGAATGGTGCCATGCTCAAGCTGTCAAACAAGAGGGAGAGTGAGCTTAGTCAAATGGTTGATACTGATAGTCGGAACACACATACGCTGAGTCTTGTGGGTATGCTCAGCAACTCACAGCATCGCCATAATGCCACAGGGTGCCTAGTGTGATGAACAGGGGGCTTTCCTTGTTCATCGTGGCCTTCAGCATCGGGAGCTTGGCGGCTCTGGCTCAAGCATTTCTTGGCGTGGCCCCCCCTGTCGCCTATGGCATATGTTTAGTCGGGCATCCCAGAGATCTTCTGGCGTGGATAACAAACAACACTCTGGGAATCGGGTTCGTGATGCAACCAGTGTCTGTAGAGGTGCCGGTCTTGACAGTGATAGGAATCTTAGCGGGATCTGCAATGAGCGCCGCGCAACACAAAGAGTTGAGAGTCGGCAAGGTGCGCAGTCCAGCCTTGATGTTTGTTCTTGGATTTCTTGTGGCCAATTTTGCCTTGATTTTGGGTGCGTGTGTCCTAAGGGCTGTTGTGTTCGCGGCCTATGGAAATCTACACATGATTATCGGATTTCTTTGCATTGTGACTGGTGTAGTCGCCGGAGTAGAGTACTTGAGGCGGAAGGGAAGCGCTTCACAATGATTCATGCCCTAGCGACCCTTGTGATAGGGTTGGTGATAGGCTATCTCGGGCAGAGATCGAGGATATGCTTCATCCGAGGGATAAGCCATCCGTATGTATTGAGAGATTTCGGTCCTGCAGTTGCTCTGGCAGGCCTATTTATCGGTTCTCTCACGGGCTTTCTCACCTTTGGCGCACTGGGCGGATACGTTCCTGGGTTTCCACATCTCTTGGAAACACCTGGCATTAGCCTAAGGTCTCCGATGCTCTTTGCAGTCATCGGAGGGCTAGGTGTAGGGTTCTTCTCAGTACTGGCGGGTGGGTGCCCATTCAGGTTTCATGTTATGGCAGGTGAAGGAAGAAGAGCAGCGGCTACTTATCTAGTAGGTTTCTACGTAGGCATAATCTACTTTTCTGCAATAGTGATCAAGGTCCTCAGGGCACTAATGGAGACGATTGGCTAGAAACCATTTGGTCTGGCGCGATTCGCCAAAGTAGGACCCAAGCGCGTTCTTTCTGATGAGCCGCGTATTCTTCTTGATCTTGCCGAGCTGTTGCCTTCAGTAAGTACGTAGTCATGCCTACGCTCCTATCGGCTAAGAGCCTATCCTATCAGACCGGAGTACCATTGCAGGGCACTACGAGGTAGGACTAGAGCTTCAGAAGCTTAGCTGCGTTGGCTCCCAAGATCTTCTCCTTAGCATCATCGCCTATGTTCAACTGCTTGATCCTTTTGACTGCCTTTTTCATGTCTGCGATCTGGTGGGGGAAGTCTGTTCCTAACATAATCTTGTCTGAGCCCGAGAAGGCGTACGTTGACGCTAGGACATTGCTCTCATAGCAGATTGAGTCCATCCAGACCTTTCTAAGATAATGCGAAGGAGTTTTCGAGATGTTGGTCTTGCATTCGGGATATGCCTGGAAACCAGCGTCAATCCTTCCCCGAAGGTACGGAAAAACCCCGCCAAGATGAGACGCGACAAGTTTCAGTTGAGGCAGCTTCTCCAAGATCCCTCTGAAGACCAGTCTAAGAAGGGCAAGAGAGGTATCCACTCCGAATCCTAGAATCGGAATGAGGCGGTATCTGTCCATCGCAGCATAATTGATGGGTGATGTCGGATGGATGAACAAAGGCACGTCTAACTTCGCTGCCTTCTCATAGATGGGTAGAAACTGATCCGAATCTAGAGGCTCACCATTAACGTTGGATAGCAAGATCGCGCCCCTCAATCCAAGCTCTTCGACCGCTCTCTCAAGCTCGGCCACCGCTGTTCCAGGCTCTTGTAGAGGTAGCGTAGCCAATGCCGTGAAACGATCCGGATGCTTCTCCGCGATCTGGCCGAATTCATCGTTTGCTAACTGAGCGAGCCTTACTCCTCGCTTTGGCTCTTCGCGCTCGACCCCTGGGGTCGTGAGCGTCAACACTTGGATGTCTATGCCATGTTTGTCCATAGCATTCAACCGGTCCTCTAGGTTTGTGTGGGATCCAACGATGATGTTGTAATCGCCTGTGTAATGAACCAACAAACGCCCTTGCGGGTCCCTTTCGACCGATGCGTATCCTTTGCCTGTCTTGAGTTCGTCTAGGTAGGCCTTTGGATAGAAATGGCTGTGAAAATCTATGATCAATCTGGCTCCCTTTCCTGTAAGGCGATGGGTTTATCATATAAAAAGAAGTGGATGATCTCCGTTATCCGAACCTGATGACGCCTAGTTGCTCACAGTCTTTGCAGCTGCGGTGACCTAGCCTAAGGTCGGGACTATCGGCGTTCCCGATGTTCCGTCACGGTGTCTTTGGAGCTGCACGGCTTCTCTTTCTTCTGTTGTACACCCAGTATGCTGGAGCAGCTATTGCCGCTATTGGAAGCAACGAGACCACGAGGATTATCATTCCACGAAGCACCAAGTACAATCCTTTGAGCGCAGCTTCGAGAACTTCATTCCAGTTCATGCCTGGAGGTGTGAATGGTGGCTGAGGCTCTGTCAGGTTGACCAGAATGACTGCCATGGCAACGTTTCGCTCAAGATAGTTTACCTGTCCCTGAAGGCTCTCAATCTGTCCTCTCACACGCTCAAGCTCTCTCTCAACTTTCAGAACCTCATCGACTGTCCGTGCCATTCCGAGTATTTCGCGAAGCCTCTGCTCCTGCTTCTGCAGGTTCTCCAAACGTGCCTTGAGGTCTATGTATCGCTCAGTGACATCTTCGCTCGTGGTGCGCTCGTCAAGAACCTTGCCGTAGCTCTCTATTTCGCTTATTGCGCTCTGGAACTTGTCCTTGGGGACTCGAATGGTGATCTGGGCTTTGCCTTCTTTCTGAGATGACCCTGCGACGTAACCGCCGTATCGTTCAGCCAGGGCTCTTGCTCTTGCCAGAACTTCTTGGATCTCCTTTGTCTCTAGAGAGATGTATGCATTGTAGATGACCATTCTTTCCTGCGACGGCTCAGCTGCTGTCTCCTTTGGTGAAGCTATGATGCTCTGACTGGCTATGGGGGCCAAGCCTTTGCGGATAGTATACTCGTCGAGTATGCCATATTGAGGGTAAAGTGTCCCGAGATAAAACGCCGATATCACAACAGATAATACAAGGATGGTTGCAGTCGCGATCTTTCTTCTCGACATTTTTCATCGGTTATCTGATTCAAGAAGCGCCCGTAAAACCTACAGATTGGAACGCTCAGTTCACAGATTAGAACAGTTGGATTTTGTCTAGTGTGGCTTGACACAGCTCGTACTCGCGGTGGGAAGCGAGCTCGGGTGAATGAACAGTGGGGGGTGTCTATTTTGTCAATATGGATAGAAGCCGCGCGCTCTGAGGATGGATCAGATGCGCGTTCATGGAGAGCACTCAAGGGTTTTGAGCCTACTCTGTCGGCCTACTCTCGTATGCAGGTACAGCGTGAGGGAAACCTGGCGAATATGAATGATGAGTGTCACATATTCCCTCGTCTCTGTTTGTATGACCGACGTTTTCGTCTAGGCTTCCATCCAACTCTTATAGAACTACAGTGACATGTTGAATCTGTGGTTCACATGTCTGAAGCAGCGAAGCAAATGGGTTTGCGCTTTATTTCCGAGAACGAGAGGCACATTATCGAGATCAGTGACAAGATATGGGAATTCGCTGAACTCGGACTTGAGGAGTTCAGGTCTTCATCGCTACTTGCCGAAGAGTTAAGAAAGTTCGGGTTCAAGGTCGAGATGGGGGTCGCAGGTATGCCGACAGCGTTCGTGGCAACCTGCGGCTCAGGCGCACCAGTCATAGGAGTGATGGGCGAATACGACGCCTTGGCAGGGGTATCACAAAAAGTGGCTCCAACGAAAGAGCCGCTTGTCGAAGGCGCCCCGGGGCATGGATGCGGACACAACATCCATGGTACGTCCGGAATGGCGGGAGCAATAGCTGCGAAAATGGCGATGGAGTCGACGGGAATCAACGGGACATTGAAGTTCTTTGGTACCCCTGCCGAAGAGACTGTGGGCGGTAAGGTCTTCATGGTTAGGGATGGAGTCTTCGACGGCGTAGATGCTGTGCTTAGTCATCACCCCGGCTCGATGAATACGGGAGGCTATGCCGGCAACAATGCTGTCAACGATGTCAAGTTTCACTTCTACGGAGTTTCATCTCACGCTGCTGGTTCCCCGGAGGATGGACGTAGCGCAATCGACGCCGTCGAGTTGATGAACATAGGCGTAAACTATCTACGGGAACACATAATCCAGGAAGCTCGGATACATTACGTGGTTGAGTCCGGCGGTGATCAGCCGAACGTGGTCCCTGCCTATGCTCGCTCATGGTACTACGTACGGGCTCCCGAGAGAGATCAGGTCGAGCAGTTATACGACCGCGTCCTCGAGATCGCGAAGGGCGCCGCCATAATGACAGGAACGACGCATAAGGTGGAGTTCGTCACGGGCCTATACAACAAGCTTCTGAACCGTGCTCTGAGTGAACTCGTTATCAGCAATATGCGCTCGGTCGGTCCGCCCGAGTATACTGAAGAGGAGAAGAGGTTCGCAAAGGAAATTTCGAAGACAATATCGCCTGAATCGAAAAGAGATTCCCTAAGGAAATCCAAGAGGCCAGACTGGGAGAAGCTGCTGGATGTTGAGTTGGATCGGACGGTCCCTGACACATGGGATAGATGGGCGGCAGGGTCTACAGACGTGTCGGATGTCAGCTGGAAGGCTCCAGCCGTGGAGTTCACAACATCAACGTTCGTACTGGGGAGCCCTGGCCACTCATGGCAGAATACTGCGCAGTCAGGCATGGGGATCGGACACAAATCTCTGATCTTCGCAGCCAAGACAATATCTGCCTCAGTCATTGACCTACTGACTAAACCTGAAACGCTCAAGAGGATCAAGGACGAATTCGACCAGAGATTGGGTGGGAGAGTCTACAAGTCACCATTGCCGCCTGAAATGAAGCCACCTTTGGACTTCTGGAAGAAAAAGTAGAAAGGACGTGCCTCTCGCCTCTCCGATCTACTGAAATATCTTAGACGCCAAAACGAAGGCTATGACATACCAGCCGAGGGCACGGGCGCCTCAAGGCTTCAGTAGGCGACCTGAAAAGGCTAGGCCAAAGACTAGGACCGAGAAGCCGCGACCGAGCGGTAGCCACATATTCATGGAAGAACATGTCCCAACGTGTAAAGAGGTTGTCGACAGAACCCTCAACAATCTTCGCGGCCTAGGAAGCCAAAGGTTTGCCGTCCCTCCTTTCAGTGAACACTTCCACCGTTGGATCCTGAACCTGAGGGGCGTTATGTCTGAGTTTGAGTCACGTCCTCAAGTCAAGGCAGACGACCAATTCACAGAGGAGTGCACAAGAATACTTTTGGGCATTGATTTGGCTCTGAGAGAGAAACAAGTCAAGGAGGCTTCGGTTGAAAAGTCGATTCGAGAGGTCAATCAGGAACTCATAGACGCAAGAAACCTTCTCGCACAGAATGACAGGGAGTATGCTTCCAAGGTACGGGAGGTAGCTGAGCGAGAGGACCGCACAGTCAAGCCTGTAGTAAGTAAGCTTGGACCCTTGAAAGAAGAACTGAACCGCATGGTTCGAATGAGAACCGGATTTCTCAGGAGTTTCTTGAAGGCTGGAGCGCGGAAAGAGGCGGAAGCGACTCATAAGCTGGACTTTGCAAAGAGAGAACTCGCAACGATTAAGCAATCTTACGCAACTGAGCAGGAACAGCTGCGAGACGAACACAAAAGAAGAAGGCAACAGATTCTAGAACGGATCGCTAATTATCAGAATGAGATGGACGCCCTCAGAGTAAGCTCAGAGGTAAATGACGCTGTGGAGGCAAGACAGGCCACATGCAATGCCCTGATTGACGCCGTGAACGCGCTTCTTCGGAGAACCGAACCAACACTTGAGAATGCGAGTCCTTCGCGGTGACCCTGCGTCCTACCAACAGACGGGCTCCAGAGCCTTTACACCACCCATACGTTGTCAAGGGCGCTCAATAGCGCAATTGAAGACCCTGTTGAGGAGGCCGAAAAAAATCGGGGGGGCGTGGTGCCCCCCTTCTCTGCTTTTCAGTTGTAGGCGGTCTACTTGTGCAGGAAGGTGGAGCCTTCCTTCATCACGTAGGCAACGCGCTTTGCCGCCTCTATGTCCTCAATCGGGTTGCCATCTAATGCAATGATGTTCGCAACCTTCCCTGGAGTCAGAGTACCGACGGCATCTTGGATGCCGATGCACTCAGCGCCGTTCTTCGTTGCGGCTACGAGTACGTCCATGGGCTTCATGCCGTACTTGACTAGAGCGATTAGCTCGTCGGCGTTGTCGCCGTGCGCCCTGAGAGGCGGACCGAAGTAGTCAGGGCCGGTGGCGATCTTCACGCCTGCCTTGTACGCCTTCATCAGGCTCTTTGGCATAGCCTCGATGCACATCTGCTGCTTCCGTAGCCTCCATGGCGGCATGTCATATGGTTTCTCTAGCGCTTTCTTGTAGACCTCAACCAATGCGAAAGTCGGGACGAAGTAGTTGCCATGCTTCAGCATGAGCTGGACACATTCGTCGTCGAGGAAGTAGCCATGCTCGATTGTATCGACGCCTCCGACTATGGCGTTCTTCACGCCCAAGGCTCCCTGCGCATGTGAGGCGACTCTCTTCCCAACATTATGTGCCTCATACGTGATGGCCTTGATCTCGTCGACTGTGAACTGTGCCTCCCAAGGATTGTCCTTCTCTGATCCCACTCCACCGGAAGTGGAGACCTTGATGAGGTCCGCGCCATCTCTCAACGCCTCACGTGCAGCTCTGCGACAATCATCCACACCATCGCAGAGCAGAGTACCACGTTTCTCAACCTCATCCCTAGGCAAGTAGTGGATGTCGCCGTGGCCTGCGGTCTGAGAAAGCGGTCTACCTGCAGCGTAGATCTTCGGACCTGGTATTGTACCATCGTCGACTGCTCGCTTCAACGACAGGGCGATGCTGCTGCCGCAGTCCCGAACTGTGGTGAATCCTGCCTTCAGCAACTTGAAGCAGTCTTCTGCAGCCCTAAGCACCAGCAGGTCGTGTGGGATCACGTCCTCGCTGCCGTAGCTTCGGGTCCCCATTATGTGCGTATGGGCATCAATCAATCCGGGCATTAGTGTTCTGGCTCCCAGATCTATTCTGCGGGCTCCTGAAGGGATCTTAACCTCACCTTTGGAGCCGACCTCTACTATCTTGTTTCCATCAACAACGACGACGCCATCTCTGACAGGCGCAGCTCCTGTCCCGTCAACAAGCAGAGACGCCGTCAAAGCCTTGACTCCAGTTTCTTCCTCTGGCTTCTTCTCTAAGTAGTAATTCGGCTTCATACCTCAACCTCCAGCGACCCAATGATGGTGAAGGCCGCTAATAGATTATGCACCAAGGTCAAGAAAGATCTGAATTGACCCGTTTGGAGTCTCTCTCTAAACAAGAAGTTCGTCGATCGCCTTCGCCAGTAAGGACTGTGACAGCACGGCAGGCTTCGAGGTGAGCCTCACAACCTCCTCCTTCAACTCAGGGCCATAGCCCATACAGAGCAGCGAGATCAGTGTGACGTCTTCCATCTTGAAAGGCTTCACAGATTCCTCAACCGAGCTTTCACGATAGGGAGAGAGCCACGAAGTCACCACACCAAAGCCTTCGTCTTCAAACTCCTTTCCTATGGGCTCCTGCTGCCTCTCATTAGGGACTAGTAGGCCAACTCTCTTCAGGTTGGGAATGGATTTCAGGAAGCCGTACATCAATAGGTCAGGCCTCACAATTGGAACCTCGGATTCGAACCGAGGGAAACTCCCTGCACAGAGTAATGCTATCACCCCTGCCCCTTTTGAGTTCAGGTTGTCTATGCATCGTTGCAGCCTCGGGATTATGTGGCTCTTCCCGAACATGACTTCAGAACCATCCCTCACCCTGGAAACCAAAACGTCAGAATCATTCTTCGGCGTAAGCTTCAGGATCTCCTGCTTCGTAAGGTCGTCGAGAGCGCCAGCCTCCACGAACTCAACGCTCCTACTGATCAGCTCGCGTAGTGTAGGGACCACATCGGTACGAGGCGTCTGCGAAGTCGTCACCAAGCCCACCTTCTTCATGGCTCTTAGCCCTCCTAGGCTACCTCTCCTTCAGTCTTGGGTTAAAGTAATCATTCAAACCGTCCCCTACGAGATTGAGAGATAGGCACGTGATGAACAGCATGGCACCGGGAAACGCAGCCATCCACCATGCAACCCTCAGATAGTTCTGCGCATTGTTCAGCATCAGACCCCAACTAGCCACGTTCGGGTCTCCCGCCCCAAGAAAACTCAATCCAGCCTCAGTAAGAATCGCCGTCGCAACCTCAAGCGAAGCATTGACTATGACTGGGAAGATCGCGTTGGGAAGTATTTCACTCAACATTATGTCTATGTGCTTTGAACCTAGTACTCGTGCCGCCTCAACGAACTCCCTCTCTTTGATTGATAGAAATTCTGCTCTTAGCAGACGTGCCGTTCGGG
>Ga0315306_10000633_pt1 | contig 17059 bp, 15 predicted proteins | sample TDP1_MG_FD_203803 | JGI IMG/M metagenome (GOLD analysis project Ga0315306, IMG submission 203803) | Freshwater sediment microbial communities from Lake Towuti, South Sulawesi, Indonesia - TDP1 | ecosystem: Environmental > Aquatic > Freshwater > Lake > Sediment | place: Indonesia: South Sulawesi... | reverse complement strand
CCACAGTACAGTCCACAAACCGAAACCAGTTCAGGCACTAGCTTCCGTGTCTTAGCCATTCAATACACCCTCAGCATTGTAAGAACGTTTTCTTCTTAAATTATTAATGCCACTTGAAAGAAAGTTATACAAGAGAAAAGGTGATGAATTTGGAGAAGAAACTGATTGTAACCGTTTTAGCATGCATCGTCTTGAGTTCTGCTTTGGGGCTAAGTAGTTACCTATACTTTGACTTAGACGAGAAGCACACAAGGCTACAATCAGACTATGATTCCTTGGTGACGCAGTATAACCTCTTGAATAACACTCACAGCGTTCTTGTCTACAATTACACCCAATTAAATGAAACGCATCAGATTCTCATCTTAGAACACAACGAACTAAACGCATCCTACCGAATCTTGGTGTCTAACTACACGGAACTGAAACAAGACTATAGCAATTTATCTGGGGACTACACAACGCTAGAGCATAATTACACCGACCTATCCAATGACTACGCAGTTCTTCAAGGTCAGTACGCAAGTTTGTTCAGCGATTACAACGCATTATCACAAGCCTTTAACGACCCCCTACCCTACGAGGAAACCCCCTTAACCTACGAATTAAAAGAATGGTTAGCTACCGATGAAACCGACGAAATACGATACACCATTCCAAATTTTGTGTGCGGAGACTTTGCGGTCATGCTTTCCCTTCACGCAAAATTGAAACACTGGGACATGGGTGTGGTTGGAGTAATTGGGCACACCCGGTCCCTCGAATCATTCGCCCACGCATTTAATGCAATAATATGTGGAGAAGGACTCGTCTATGTCGAACCACAGACAGACAGAGTATGGTGGTACGAAGAAGATCACATAGAGATAACTGAAGGAAATTGGTGGGAATTCCCAAACTTTGGAGACATCTACGTAGAAGAATGCATCATAATTCTATGGTATGATTGAGTCTTCACTAAATACGATTGCTTAGTGTAAACAGACAAGAAAGAAGAAAGCCTAAAGGTATGTAACTTTCTTTCACTACCTTGAAATACTCTGTTGTTCCAATCTCTCCAAGGGAGTTGTGTGAGTAAACTATTTCGCTCTCTAAGGCTCAAAGAGAAGACATCAATGACGGAGAAAGAGCCAGAGACGAAGTGCGAGAAATGCGGAAAGAGACCAGCGACAGATCAGGATGGTCTGTGTGACCACTGCAGATTCGAAGGCGTCTTGACAGGGATAGTGAAGGAAAGATAGAACACGATAGCCAGCCAAAACCATGCTTTTCTCGTGCAGATTTTGCGCCTTCCAAACAGACGCCGAACCCAATTCCTTTCCATGTTCTGCGCCCACTACAAACACTGCTTGGCTTTTCTATTAGACCCCCTCTAGCCTATCACAGAATTTATTTTTCCACTCCCCAAACTCCAAAGGCAACACCCAGCTAACATCGACCCCCCCTCTCGGTATAGGTAGTCTCTCACACGCGCACGCACAAACCCATCCATTGAGAAAGACTTTAATGTCGCGGATGCAATGGTTACCGCTCTGTACGATTAATGAAGGAGAAAAGCAGCTTGGAGAAAAGCATAGAGTATCGAATTCGCAACTACAAGAGCGGCGACGAGATTCATCTAGCCAGAATCTTTAGCGAATGCTTCGGACCCACAACTCCCAGACTCCTAAGGCAATGGTATCGAAGGATGAAGGTTCTTCCAGAAGACGTCTTCATCGGCGAGGTTGACAGAAAGCCCGTGAGCTGCGTGGAGATGGTTTCCAAGGACCTGCATTTGGGCGAAGGAGTCTACGTGAGAACCGCTGGTATCTCAGGCGTCTGCACCGACTCAGACTACAGGCATAAGGGCATAGTTACCAACCTATTGAAACTGAGCCTAAACCACGCTGAGAACACAGGAGCATCGAACTCTTCGCTCTACACCGGTCTGGACATCCCAGCGCACCGAATCTACTCTCGACTAGGCTTCGTCAACGTCATGACTGCGCGTACATACATCAAATACCTCGATTTTCCCTTCGTCTTCGCCAGATGGATTCGCATGCTAAACCGCCAACTGAAAGACTCCAAAATCGCAACCAGAAAACTTCAGAGTTGGGAAAAATCCATAGCCATAGAACTCCAAGAAGTTGGTCTCCTTACTTTTAGGTTCAGAAGAGGACGCTTTCAGAGACTAAGAAAACCACCCAAAAAGCCTGACATAGTGTTTTCCACAGACATCCTAACATACACGCAAATACTAAGAGAAGGAGTCTTTGAATGGGACGAGGCTGTCAATACCAAAAAAATAACGCTGAAACGAGGTGAGCCCTCCGACGTTGAAATGCTAAAGCGAATCCTCAGATGGACTTGGGAGGACTAAACATGCAGATCCAAACAAGAGAAGCCAGAAAAGAAGACGCGCAACAGATGCTCAACCTCTACAACGACTTCGCCCGAGAGTTTGAGGGACCCGCCTCACGAGACCTGAAAACCTACAGACGTTTGCTGCGCAGAAAGGAAAGAATCAACTGGTTAGCCATCAACGAGCAACGAAAAATGGTCGGCTATATATCATCCAGATTCGACAAAAGGCGAAGAGAAGGCTACATAGGAGAAATAGTTGTGGACCCAACCCAAGACTTTGAAAAAGTCGCCAAACCACTCGTAGACCGCGCCTACAACACCTTAGTTGAGAAAAAATCAGCCGTAATAGCTGCTGGTTCCCTTAGAAACCCTCGACCCGAAAAAATTTTTGAAACCTTAGGCTTCATAGGCTTAGAATCGACCAGCGTGTTCATGTATACAATTCTTAACACGCAAAAGTTCCTAAACGAACTTGCACCCATCTTGGCCAGTCGCCTTAAGAAAATGAAAGGATGGACAGGCTTGGCTCAAATAGAATGCGATGGTCATAAAGTCTTAATTCAAAAAACCGAAGAAAACATTGACCCCATTGTGTGGAGCAATCAGCCTGTAGATTTCAAGGTTACCCTAAGCCGTGGCGTCCTGATAAAATTGATTTTTGGCATCGTCGACCCTATAGAAGCAAACCAGACAGGGCAACTAAAAGTCGACACAGTCCAAAACCCAGCCACAACAAACCAATTGTTAAGAGTACTCTTCCCAAAAAGGCAGTTTCTCATAATGGATTACTGGTAAGCACTAACATTTTTCAAGAATTCTCGCAAAAAACGACTTAATTTTCCTACTCTTTTACGGCTTTCAGATTGCATCATTCGGATTTCGACTTCGGTTTAGACTGCTACTTAATCGTTAAAACGTTTCTCAGTTCATGCAATTTAGAGTGAACTATGTAATGGTGCAACCGCCAATTTTAACGGCACAACTAATAGATGTTAAAAGAAGAGCCATGCGCCACGGAGCATGGTTCAGGGTTTTGGGCAAGACGGAACGAGCCATAATCAACCTCACCATACACTGCGTGGAAAGAGTCAGAAGCTCGAAACTAGCTGAAATAGTGACCGCTATACTAAACAAACTGACCGAAAACACGAAGAGTCAGGTAAAGAGGTTAATAGAAAGCGTTGGACGCCGCCTAGCCCAAAAAATCAGCCAGACAGCCCAGAAATGGGGTAACAAAACTGCTAAACAATGGGCAGAAGACTTCGGCTTCATACAATATCTAGCCATCATGCAGATAAATACACACTCTTTCTTCACAGCGCAATGACCGTAATCGAAAGCACGCGACTAGTGTGCACTCGCACTCCATGCTTAGTGGAACTTGGGTCAATCTGAACCCCTTAGACATAGTCCTTATCCTTGTTTTTTCTCTTCTTTACATGTATAGCCTATACCACATACCCATTCTCATTGCTGGTGTAAAGCATCTGCGAGCGTCATGTCAAGAAATTAAGAGAATGACAAGGCTAAACGATAAAGAGTTACCAACGTTCTCGATAATAGTTCCAGCGAAGGATGAAGAGAAGGTGCTGGACAGACTGCTAAACGCGTTCCTAAGACTGAACTATCCCTCAGGAAAGAAAGAAATCATCATGGTTGAAGACGGGTCTGTGGACAAAACAGCAGAAATATGTACGAAGTACGTCGAGCGGAATCCCAAACACGTAAAACTACTCCGTCACTCCCAATCCAATGGAAAACCATCCGCTCTAAACCGCGCCCTGAAGCTTGCAAATGGAGAAATCGTTGCGGTGTTGGATGCGGATAATGTTCCAGCAGCAGATTTGCTCCTGAGAGTAACCAGGTATTTTGAGGAAAAATCGATAGCTGCGGTGCAAGGCAGAGTATGTTCCATAAACGCTGATGAAAACATGCTGACAAAACTCGTATCTTATGAGGAGGCTGTACGGTATGAAACCTATATTCGCGGCAAAGACTTCCTAAACCTGTTCGTGCCCTTAACGGGCAGTTGCTACTTCATTAGACGAAGAATCCTCGAAGATGTCGGCGGCTGGGACGACCAGTGTTTATCAGAAGACATGGAAATGGCGGCTAAGCTAACAGAAAAGAGCCACAACATAAGGTACGCCTCGGACGTGCGATCATGGCAGGAAAACCCGACGAACCTAACCGAGCTGTTCAGGCAGCGAACCAGATGGTTCAGAGGTTCTATGGAAGTTTCACTGAAATACGGGAGACTTCTTAGAAAACCGTGTAAGAAGAACGTTGACGCAGAGATTACCCTGACAGGTCCCTTCATGTTTCTTCCGTGTTTGCTCAGCTACTGCGTAGGCTTGTATTCTCTGTTCTCTCCGTTTTCGCCTAATCCAATTTTGATGCTTATGACTCACGGGCTTACCTTGGTTAACACGGTCACATTGCTTCTGATTGGAGCAGCCCTTATTTACTTAACAAGACCTAGAAGAATGAAAAATCTGTTGTGGCTACCTTTTGTCTATGCCTATTGGATGGTTCAGAACCTTGTAGCTCTCTATGCGTTTATTCAGATTCTCCTGAAGAGACCTCGAAAATGGATGAAAACGGCGAAAACAGGCGTTGTCACATCTGAGGGAAATGTTCCTCAAGCCTACGTCTAGAGCTGCGTTCTTTCCGTTCCTAGCATTCCTTATACCATTAGCTGTACGAGCCATACCAGAGATTCTAATGGGACCATACGTAGTCGGCTTTGACAATATGGGCTATCACATTCCAAGCGTCTCAATGTGGCTAAGGGAAGGAATCGATTTCTGGCGCTTTATAGCTGAGGCTCCATTGTTCGAAACTATCCTCATGCAGGCAGCATTTCTAGGAATCCCACTCACTACGTCGCTAAAAGTGATGTCTCCTCTACTGCATGGTTTCTTGGGGCTTGTCATCTATTTTTACGCCAGTAGAGAGTTGACCAAGTCGATTGAAAAAAGCCTACTCATGGCGCTTCTAGCATCGTTATACTTCGTGACGCTGAGAATTTCATGGGATCTGCTGGAAAATATGCTCGGCTCAGTTTTGCTTTTCGTTACTCTTACACTGCTGCAGAAGAATGGGAAAAGCTGGAAGTGGTACGTGGTGCTTTCTCTGGGGATGATTTCCGTTGTTTTGGCTCATCCGCTTGTAGCAGCAATAATGCTTGTTATTGTTGCTGTCACAATTTTGCACGGTGTGCTCCAACATAAGCGTAACGAGGCGCGAAGGCTCATAGTGACTTCTGTTCCGGCGATGTGGATATTCCTTTTAATTGTTTATGCTAACTACCCAAGTTTCTCTGTGATGAGCAGTTTCCCGAGGAGAGAGCTTGGAGGATGGTTTTCGCTCTTTGGTTTTGCCTCTTATTCAGATATGGCGTCAAATACGTTAGGTTTTCTTCTGTACTGCTTTTTGCCGTTGCTTCCTTTTGTTGTCATGGGTGTTCGGCGCCTCAGGAACCTTCAAGTCAATTCATGGTTCCTCTGCGGCCTAATTGCGGCTCTTTCCCCTCTAATTAGTCCAGATTCCTTCATTCCCGGAGGCTATCGCTGGACATTAATGCTCGTGTTTCCCATGGCTTTCTACGCAGCTGAAGCTCTTGCACACTTCAAATCCAATGTGTGTCGATTGCTAGTTGCTTCCTTCTTAGCCGCGTTGACCATTGGTTTTGTGGTAATGCCTTGTGAGACAGCATTTCCGTACTACACTTTATTTCCTAACTATGTTCCGTCGTCCATGCTACAGAACACCATACCCCTTAGCGATTGCCAAGATACCGTTAATGTGTTGCAATGGCTCAAGACTAACATGCGCGATGATGCGCGTTTACTCACCCACGATGCCTTTCACGGAAGTGCCCTTCTAGTGTTGAAGGTGGATCAAATTATACTCTACGGGTATGAAAATCCCGAGGAAGCAGCGTGGAAGGCGCTTCAGGAAGGTTATTCTCAATTATACTTGATATGGTGGACTGGCGAAAACGGTTGGCATGGGCAGCCAACAGTGCCTTCATCCTTCAAGGAAGTCTATCGAAGCGGTAAAATAGGCGTTTTTATTTATCAGTGAGAACTCTAAGATACGATTCCGATTCGAAGTCTGCGAGAGTTCTTTTATTTCCACTTCTTCTTCCGATGAGCGAGGGTGTTTCAATGAAGCGTTTTAGCCAGAATCCAAGAGTGATGGTGGCGATCGTTGCCTCACCTCTTGCTGCTGATTGGCGTTGCTTTGGGCTGATTTCCTTCCAAAGTCATGGAGTGGAAAAGAAAGACGCAAAAGAGTAAGCTTGAGATTCCATCGTTTAAATATTATTTCCCATCGACAACCGTCGAGTGGATCACGACAAAGGTCCGAGAGGTGCTAACGAATGGCGATTACTTGACGCTAGGCAGGTATAACGAGGAGTTTGAGAAGGAGTTTGCAGAGTACGTAGGTGTAAAGCACGCTGTTGCTGTTGCCAATGGCACTGCTTCTTTGGAGATTATCTTGCGTGCTGTGGGTGTTCAAGGCGGTGACGTGATAGTGCCAACAAACACGTTTGCTGCTACGGCTTACGCCGCCATTCATGCTGGTGGAAGACCGATCTTTGCTGATATTGCCGCAGACATGAATGTTGACCCATCAGACGTAGAGAAGAGACTGACATCGAATACTCGGGCTGTCATTCCTGTTCATATTGGTGGTCTCATCTCCCCGAGCCTTCATGAACTTCTCGAGCTAGCTGAGCAACACGATTTCTGTGTAGTTGAAGATGCAGCTCACGCCCACGGCAGTAAGCTCGGGGGAAAGATGGCTGGGAGTTTCGACACTGCGGGGGGCTTTAGCTTCTTCTCCACTAAAGTCATAACGACGGGCGAAGGCGGCATGATCACCACCAATGATGACGCGATTGCTGAGAAAGCCCGTCTTCTCAGAGATCAGGGCAAGGTTCGAGGCAACGTAGTTGGCGTTATTGGGTACAACTGGAGGATGAGCGAGTTTCAAGCCATCGTGGGCCTTGCTCAACTCAACCTTCTCGAAGAAATCATCAAGAAACGTGCCTATATCGCTAAGCTCTACGATGAGCTTCTGGAGGATTTTTCTCTGCTTAGGCCGCTTGGCATTCCTCCAGAAGTGCGCCACAATTACTACAAATACATCGTTTTTCTTCCGAAAGATAGAGACCCTGAGATTCTCAGAAAACATCTTAAAGAAAAATACAATGTTAGTCTAGGCGGCTATGTTTACGAAGCCCCACTTCATTGTCAGCCAGTGTTTAAAGAATACGTGGATGATCTTGACGGTTATCAAACTTCTGATGATTTGTGTAGTCGGCACATAGCACTTCCCATTTACCCTCAAATGACTGAACAAGAAGCGCAGCATGTGATTGAGAGTCTCAAAAACGCCTTTTTGATCTAAGGTGGGTGTAATACGAGAGTAGCTATTACTGGTGGTCTTGGCTTCATAGGTAGCCGTATATGCGAGAAACTTTTGAAGCAAGGTCACAGCATCTTAGTGATAGATATCAGAAAAGATAAAGCACCAGAAGGAGCTGAGATCTGCTTAGCTGACGTCACTGATTTCAATCAAATGGCACAACTATTGAACGACATAGACGTTGTGTATCACCTTGCTAACACCGTCCTTAATGTTGCTAGGCGTCAACCTCATCTGGCTGTAAACCTCGACATTTTAGGCACCGCGAACATCTTGGAAGCTTGCGTAAAGAATCGAGTTGACAAGATAGTCTATGCAAGCAGCTTCTACGTCTACGACGGGCTTTCCGACGATCTCACGGTTGACGAGAGCTGGCGCTCCGATATTTTCAAAACAGAAACGTTTGGTATCACCAAACTTGTTTGTGAACGTCTTGTTCTTGAATACAATCGCCTTTATGGGCTCAAGTATGTGATCCTCCGTTATGGTCCTGTGTACGGATCAAGTGATCGTTGTACTAGCGTTATCTTCGATTTTGTTAAGACAGGTCTTCGTGGTGATCCCTTGGTTATCTGGGGTTCGGGGAAGAGGAAAAATCAATACACATACGTTGAAGACATAGCTGAAGGAAGTGTTAAGGCGCTGTCATTTGAGAACGAGATCTTCAACTTAATATCGCCAGAATATGTCGAGATCCGCCAAATAACCGAGTTCTTGTCTAAAAAGTACGGATTCAAGGTGGCGTATGATCTTAGCAAACGAGAAGGTCCCAGCATGCCATTCATATCTCCAGAGAAAGCGATGAGCAAGCTGCTATGGAATCCGACTAGACTGGAAGAAGGAATTGAAAAGATGATTCACGGAATGAAAAGGGAATTAGCATCTGCGCTTGTGCCAGGCTAAGCTCTAAGGGAACGCTTTGAGTCTAAGAGTTGGTTCTTCAAACGTCGAACAGGTTTGCGTCATTGGACTGGGAGAAGTCGGACTTCCCACAGCAACGTTCATTTCTGGCAAAGGTCTCGTTGTATGGGGTTACGACATAAGCGAGGAAGCGGTTGCTGATGCGAGAAGCCATGGAATTAAGTCGACATCTGTTTGGGGTGAAGTTCCTAACTCAGATCTGTATGTTGTTTGCGTCAGCTCCCTGTTGAAAAGAAACATGCCTGATCTCTCTGCGGTATTCGATGTATGTGAGAAAATAACCACAAAAATGGACGAGCACACTCTGATCTCTATAGAGAGCACTATAGTTCCCGGAACTTGTAGAACACTTTATAGAGACATTTTCAAGAGGCGGGGGATGGTTATTCATGTGCCCCATCGCTATTGGGGAGGTGACCCAATAAAGCGGGGAGTTAACCAGTTAAGAGTTTTTGGGGCAATCGATGACAGAAGTATGAAAGGGGGCTTGGAGTTTTACCGGAATCAACTCGAGATTCCGCTGCATGTAACTCCATCGATTGAGGTCGCTGAGATGTCAAAGATAGTGGAAAACGCCTACAGATACGTGCAGATTGCTTTTGCTGAAGAGTTAAAGATGATATGTGAGGAAATGGGATTTGACTTCCAGAAGCTAAGGGAAGCTTGTAACACAAAATGGAACATTCAGATACTTGAGGCAAGGGATGGAATTGGAGGCCATTGCCTACCGAAAGACGTGAGGTACTGTCTCTCTCTGACCAAGAATGCGAACAACACCAAGCGCGCGCACATTCTGAAAGGCGCTATAAAAGCCGAAAAAGAATACAGGGAAGCGTGCACGCGCTGGTTGAGAAGGCTGAGCAAAGGCTAACGTGCTAAGTGAACGACTTAATATGAATCAATCCAAGGTTTCTGTGATACTGCCTGCTCACAATGAAGAAGAGGCTCTGCGCGAAATAGTCTTGTCTGTTCAAGGCGCCTTAACAGAGAATGGCATAACCGGAGAGGTCATCGTAGTGGATGACGGAAGTGAAGATCGGACAATGGAAGTTGCTGAGAGCTTAACCAAGGAAATAAGTGGTCTGAAGGTTCTTTCACACAGGGTTAACTTGGGAAAGACCGCGGCTATAGAGACGGGAATTAAAGGCTCAACTGGCGATTTTGTTGTATTCATGGACGCGGATCTTCAGTACAATCCAAGGGATATACCATTGTTTTTGAAGCCCTTCGAAAGCGGTTTCGACTTTGTAAATGGGTGGAGGAATTTCTCAAAATATCCTTTGAGAAAGAGAGTACCTTCGAAGATCTATAACTTTCTTGCGAGAAAAATGTTCAAAGTGAACGTACATGATATGAATTGCGGGTACAAAGCCTTTAGGAGAGAAGTAGCGGAGGACTTTGAGTTTAAGCCGGGATATCACAGGTACTTTGTTGGAGTTGCGGCTAGAAAGGGGTACAAAATTTGTGAGGTAGAAGTGAATCTTTCTGGAAGACGTTATGGAAGATCGTCTTTCGGTTGGAGACGGCTAATCGAGGGCTCTCTGGATTTAGTCTCTGTTTGGCTTCTGATGATAATAGCTAGAAAGCCCATGCTGATCTTTGGGCTTGGAGGAATGACGCTTTCTGGGATCGGCTTCTTTCTTCTTCTTGACTTAATCGCTTCCCAAATTATCTACGGGGTTCCCCTGGTTTTGCGGCCATTGCTTATCATATCGCTCATTTTGATTGTAAGCGGAATCCAGCTATTCTCCATGGGGCTGATAGCTGAATTGTTTCTGTCAAAAAGGCGTCAAAATTCGGAGCATAACTCATGAAAAGAAACTACAAAATTCTTGTGTTAACCAGCAAGGACATAAAAAACCCGAGCGCAGGTGGAGGCACCTGGGAACTTTTCCGACTCTGTAAAAGACTGGTAGATAGAGGGCATTCAGTGCGAGTTATTTGTGGGGGTTTCGAAGGGAGCAGAAAACATGAATACATCCAGGGCATCGAGGTCCTAAGGCTGGGAGGGTTCTTCTCAGTATATTTGCACACATTGGTAAGATACTTAACATCCAAAGAGCTTCGCAGTTGTCACGTAATAATCGAGGTCATGTTACACGGTTTTCCCTTCTTCGCTACGCTATTCTCCCGTAAGCCCATAATCGCCCTATGCTGGCATCTGCCTAGGATGACGTACTTCACGGAGCTTAGACAAAGGTTCAGGTTTCTCGCTGGGAGCTTGCTGGCAGGTCTTTGCCTCTTCCTAGAAGACAAAATTGTTCCTTTGATGTATCGAAATGTTCCCGTGTTTACCTTTTCCGAGAGCTCGAAGAGGGATCTCATTCAAACGGGCTATAACAAAGTGTACGTAAAAGACTATGCCTTGGCTCGAGCAATTATTTTCAATTCGATAGGCACTGAGGAAATCAGGGAGAGGGCAGTAACTCTTAGGCCATCGCCCGTGAAGAATGATTTTCCTTTGATCCTGTACTTGGGAAGACTAACCAAATACAAAGGGGTGCAAGATGCAATAAAGGCCATGACCATAGTCTCGAAGTGTTTGCCTGATGCCAGGCTATACATTGTAGGTCGTGGCGAGTACGAGTTTGAACTGAAAAGTCTGGTCAGACATCTCCGATTGGAAGGAATCGTGACTTTCCGTGGATATGTATCGTTCAGAGAGAAAGTTGAAATGCTACAGAAAGCCCACGTTCTGGTTATGCCATCCTACAGAGAAGGTTTCCCAACACCAATATTTGAAGCTAGGATGTGCGGCACTCCTTCCCTCGCAAGCAATGCATGCGGTGTCGGCGAATACGTCAGAAATGGGATTGACGGATTAGTTTATCCTGCGACGGACTGGGAAAAACTGGCTGAACAGCTGGTGGATGTCTTGGAAGATGATCAAGTTCTGCGAACCCTCCAAGAAAATTCAATAGCTTGGAGCAGGAGCTTCAACTGGGTTAAAGCAGAAGAGGACTTTGTGCGCATGTTCGAAGAGAGCTTATTCGAACTCGGACAATAGTTGTTCTGTTCAAATTGAAAGTTCTGCCGCGGGCGACGTTCTTCGTTTGAAAGTTTTTCTGTTGGGGGCCGATAGGACGTTTAATCTTGAGTGGTACGTCAAAAGGGCATTAGAAAAGATGAACCATGCGGTTCGACTATTCGACTACTACGAACGCCTGCGAACTTTTGGCAATCCTCGAGTGGCACGCATTTCTTGGGAAATCCTACGAACTATGCGACCTTGCCTAAAAAGGGTGTACAAAGTGGACATGATCAATGAACTTATCAAGAAGCAGATTTCAGAGTATAGACCAGACCTAGTGATAACTGTAAAAGGTGAGTTCGTACTCCCAAAGACTGTAGAGTGGAGTAAGAAGCTGGGCGCATTTACGGTCTTGTGGTTCAATGATGATCCACAATTATTCGATAGGGTATCGAAACATATCGCTACTGCGTATGACTACGTCTTCACAAGCTCCGAGTATTGCGTTGAGAAGTACAAGGAAATAGGCGTTCGAAACGTCGAGTACATCGCTTTTGCGTGCGATCCCGACGTTCATAGACGCATAGATCTTACGGAGGAAGATAGAAGACGCTACGGAGCGGACCTTTGCTTTGTAGGTGCGCGGTACCCAGAGAGAGTGCGTGTTCTCCGCTTGTTACACGATTTCAACCTAGACATTTGGGGGCCTAATTGGAACAGGCCATTGGTGGATCGAAGACTTTGGAAACGACTCAGAGGCAAATCAATGTACGGTGTTGAGATGGTCAAAGTTTTCAATGCATCAAAGATAGTTTTGAACGTTCATCATAATCAAATGAAGATGGGTGGCATGAAGGCAAATATGAGGGTTTTCGAGGCTACAGGATGTGGCGCCTTCCATTTGACCGACAAGCCAGAGGGGTTAGAAGATTTATTCAAAGTAGGAAAAGAACTGGTGTGTTACGAGGATGAAAGCGAGCTTAGGGAGCTTGTGGAATCTTATCTGAACAGTCCCGAAGAGAGGACTGCCATTGCAATGAGCGGGCAGAAGAGAGCCTATGAGCATCATACGTACACCGACCGAGCGAAGACCATACTTCGAAGATCTTTCGGATCCGATATTGCGTAAGAGAAGTACAGATGAAACTTGCTTTAATTCTTCCTCCGAGTAGGTTGCCCTATGAGGTGCCGGTCTACCTCGGTCTGCAGACTTGGGAAGTTGAGTTCCTTGCGGAGACTTTGACGGGTCTTCCGAAGACAAGGCCTCCCAACGTGAGATTTTCTAAAGCAATCTTTAAGAAATACCCTATTCTGAGCTGCATCTCTGAGGGCCCAGCCTCTCTCTGCTTCTTGAAGCATTGGAAAGAGCATCTGCAAGATGTGGACATCGTCAACACTGTTGAAATTTATTCCTCCCTCAGTTATCAATCTGCAAAACGTTGTAGAAGGGACGGAAAGAAATCGGTCATAATCGTTTGGGAGAATCTCTCTAATTACCCGCTTTACTACCTACCTCCCTACAAGTTCTATTCTGATTACGTCAAGAAGAACGCCGACGTTTTCATTGCACAGACGTATTGTGCAAAGATGCATCTGCTTCGACTGGGAATATCTGAAGATCAAATTGTGGTTTTATATCCAGGTGTTGACATCACTAGTTTCCACCCCATAAGCAAGCCTACCGCAAATGGAAAACTCAAGATTCTTTTTGTAGGAGGTCTAACACGACATAAAGGAATTGTATTTCTTCTGGAGGCATTCGCCAAACTTGTCAATCTTTTTCCCGGATTGGAACTAACAATCGTGGGTAAAGGTCCTCTCAAAAGAGAAGTTTACCATTATGCCTCTCGTTTCAAGGAGATTAAATACTTGGGTTATGTGCCGTCAGAACGAACTCCTCGCGTGTACAGAGATGCGGATATCTTTTGTTATCCAAGCATTAACGCGAAGAGGTTTGGATTGGACTACTACAACGAGCAATTCGGTTTCTCCGTGGTCGAGGCTATGTCATCAGGTTTGCCCGTGGTTGCAACTGATTGCGGGGCATTACCTGAGGTGGTTGGCAAAGAAAACGTTCTAGTAAAACAAGGTTCTGCCCTAAGCTTGTTTGAAGGATTGGTAAAGTTACTGAGAGACGAGGGCTTGCGAGAGGAGTTATCAGAGAGAAACAGGAAGCGAGCCGAGGACTTGTTTGACATGAGAAGGCAGGGGATGAAGCTGAGCAAAATCATGGAGGAACTTGTCGCTTAGTGATCCCTCTTCCCTGGTTGTTCTTAGAAAGTAGCTGACCATGTTTATGGGGGGCACATCGCATAGGATAAAATGCGAAAGAGACTTTTTCGACGAATATGCCCGAGAGTGCTTCAAAGGAGAGTTTGCCTCACCTCTAGTGGAAAGAGTACTTGCCGAGGTTAGAGTCTCAGGGTCTTCCCTGAAAGAGAAAATCGTCTTAGACGCTGGGTGTGGGAAGGCTCTTTGGGGAAACGCAATGTACAGGGAAGGAGCAATCGTAGTTGGAGTTGACATAGGTCGAAAGGTAGCGCAACTGGCAAAGGAATACAACGACAAGAGAATCGCCATAGTTTGTGCCGACGTGCGTCACCTTCCTTTCAAGAGTGAGATGTTCGACATCGTGTTCTATGGATACATCCTACACCATCTGAATGAACAGGACATAATTAATTCATTGAGAGAAGCACGAAGAGCCTTAAAGAAAGGTGGAGCTTGCTGTTCAGTTGACCCAAACGGTAAAAATCTGTACATAAAGCTGATACACCGTTACAGGAAGATAGGCTGGGTACTATGCCGTCATATGATTTCACTCAATGAGCGCGCTCTAGAACCACACCTCATCACCAAGTTATTTAGTGAGGCTGGTTTCCGAGACCCTCATATAACGACTCTACCTGTGATTCCTTCCGCGATAGAGCAGAACCTTCGGTTCTTCCGACGCTTCAACAACTTTCTGGAAAAGACTCTTCCTTTATTCGGAGGGAATGTTCTCGCTTGGTGTTTGCAAGATGGTCAGTAAAGCTTCTATCAGGGGAGTGACTCTGTCTCGGGAGGATAAGGCCACTTTCGTAAATGTCCTATTCCTTCTGCTGGTAGGGAGCGTTGTAGTGACTTGGTTTAGGGGAGATTACGTGCTCACCTGCTGGGACGCAACTTTTCCGTGGAACCCCATGAGAAACCTATACGCATACTCGTACACATGGCACGAAGAATGGGGAACCGGCATCCCGAATGTTTCGATTGCGTTCTTACCTTTTTTTGTTATCGTCGCCACTCTGCATAATGTGTTAGGTCTATCCCTCTCTATCTCTCAGAAAGTAGTCTTCTACATTTTGTTTGTGTCTTCAGGTCTGGGAATGTACTTTCTTGCCAAAAGACTGTCAGCAACGAAAAAGCATGCGCGAGCAATATGCCTAGGCTCAGCGCTCTTCTACATGTTCAATTTGTATCCAGCCATATACCTCTGGAGAGCTTTGCTCTCAAACGTCTTTTCCTATTCCTTTCTGCCATTCTTGCTTCTAACATTCATTCGAGCTACGCACGCTCACGCAAAGCAAGACAATTTTGAACTCGTCAAAAATGCTGTAGCCTTTGGGTTCTTCTCTCTCTTGGTGAACATCAGCCAGCCTGCTACGGATGTGTGGATGGTTCTAGGTCTGTTTTCAATTTATTATCTCCTTACACAGTTCAAACTGAAGAAAATTTTCCACGGGCTAAAACTGATTCTCTCTTTCTCTGTTCTCTGGTTCGGGCTCATCATGTGGGTCGTCCTGCCGATCTTTTCGCTTTCTGGATCTGAGCTTGCCAGGTTCCAGGACATCAGCAACTTCCTAGCCAACTCCCAACATTCGAGTGTCCTAAATGTGTTGAGACTTGTTGGACAACCCGAAATTTCATATTATTCCAAAGAAGCCTACGGGTTGTGGGAAACACCTCTGCTCGCTCCGTGGTTGTTGACCTATAGATCTCCTCTTTTCTTCTTAATGTCGTGTGCTATACCATTGCTGGTGTGGATTCCTCTACTTCATCGCTCTCGCGATGGATACACTGTACTTTTCTCTTCAATCGGTTTGTTTGGCTTGGTTGTCGTTGCTGGTGCTCAGCCACCCTTCGGGAGAGTCTATTCAGAACTGTTTCTTATGTTTCGTCCTTACTCCTTCATCTTCAACGGTCCATATCTCTACTTTGGCGGTCTTCTATCACTCTCTTATGCGTTCTTGATCGGCCATGGAATCGGCATACTAATGGAGCTACCGCACGAAGTTGGGAATGGAAGGATAGGCAGATTTGTTGGCGCATTAGATCGCAAATTCGGACTGATGAAAGCAGTTGCAGTGGCTCTTATGGTTATGATAACTGTGCTGTATATGTGGCCTATGTGGACTGGTGATGTCGTACCTGAGAGGGCCAGGGTGCGCCTCCCCTCCTACTACTTGGAGGCGGCTCAATGGCTTACCCAACAAGAAGAAGACTTCGCGGTCTTCTCGCTACCCCAACAGACAGACTGCATACAATCTCTCGATTGGGGCTACGTAGCTCCTGTACTCTTCAGAATGATTACCATGAGGCCTACCATCGCCGGGTGGACCGCCATTGATGTACAACAAGACCAGATGTTCGCCTCAATATACGATGAATTCCATCGAGGCAACCCGAGACTGTTGCGAACTCTTGGGGCGCTCAACGTGAAATATGTTCTAGTTCAAAACGATATAGACGAATCATACAAGGTACCAGTATCGGTGAACCGCACTAAAGCCATCTTAGGCTCGCAACACGGGGTTTCCTTCGTTAGATCCTTCGGAGAGCTGGACTTTTACCAAATTGACTCCTATGCTTCGCGAATTTATATTTCCACCGATCCAGTTTTGGCTTCTGCATCTGTAGAAAGTCCTCTGGGCGTCGGATTCGAGACTTACAGTTTTGAGCAGGGCTGGGACTTAAATGCTGGTGAACTTACGCTCGGAGAAGACGGAAAAGGCGTTAAGATGAGCTTCGGGTCTCCAGGGTCCTATGCTTTCGTCTATATGACAAACAGCGAGTCTTTGCATGTCGACGTATCTTCCTATCCTTATCTCCTGCTTCGCCTCAGAACAAACCCTAGTTCCGCCGCGTGTGTCTCAGTTGAATTTGAAGACGGAGAAAGTAGTTACCTTTCAGCTGTCAACCCTCCATCTGACGATTTCGGCGATAACTATCAGAGTCTTGAATGGTATACCCTCGTGTATGACCTGCGATCCTTCGACGGGCTTGTTCAAGACGTGAATATCTTCTTGACGAACCGCCCTAACTCAACCTGCGAAGGTACGCTGGAACTCTGGGTCGACTATGTCAAATTCGCCAGTACCATTCGAATTGAAAGCTTTGCAG
>Ga0315306_10000630_pt1 | contig 17123 bp, 19 predicted proteins | sample TDP1_MG_FD_203803 | JGI IMG/M metagenome (GOLD analysis project Ga0315306, IMG submission 203803) | Freshwater sediment microbial communities from Lake Towuti, South Sulawesi, Indonesia - TDP1 | ecosystem: Environmental > Aquatic > Freshwater > Lake > Sediment | place: Indonesia: South Sulawesi... | reverse complement strand
TGACGGCACGTTGTGAAGGGACGACACGGTGCAAAGCAGGTTGAGGCTTCATTATTCCTACGGCTCCGCCGTCTGCGAGATACCTCTCGACAAGATGGGCAAACTCATGGTCCATGTTCTTAAGCTGAGCTTCAAAAAATCCGACAACAAAGGGTGCAAGTCTGAACCAGAGCTCCCCGTCACGGTCATCGAACCAAACGAGACCTCGCTTCGCCATGTCTGTCAGCCTTGTTTTCACCTTCTCTGCAGGAATCCCGATCCGTTGCGCTATGCAGTCTACAGGTTCTATCTCCCTGCCTAGATGGCTGGCTAAAGTGGCCTCTTCAGGCGTGAAGATCCTCTTCAATATCGATATCTCAACGCCTGAAGGCGTCCTTGGAAAACCATTGGGAAGCCGGTCGAGCGCGTCGGCAAGCTCTTCATAGACATCTTCTGCCATGATCTTTCCTCTACTCTTTTGTTACAGAGCCAATTATCTTGACTTGCTCCTTAAATACGATGGACGGTTCCTTTAAAAGTTCCTATATGTTGTCGTAGAAACGCATTCCATCGTGTAAACACAGATTTATTTACTCTAACCGCGACTAGTCTTGAAGTTGATCGTATGTCTCATAATGTGCAAAGGTTTGGTTCAGTGACTATGGCCAGAGCCCGGAGCTCCTCAGACCTGAAGCGCCTTCTCAAGGATCCACAGCTGAAGGCGGATACAATCGTTGTCAAGCCCAACTGGGTGGGTACAGATCGTTCTTACGGCTTTACAGAATGCGAAGCATTGCGGATGCTTTTAGAGGCGCTTGATGGCAGAATTGTGGTCACTGAGTCCTACAATCTTGGAAGGGGACCTCCAAATGGCGGCATGAAGTTCACGGCGGATGGTAAAGAGGTCGACTGGAAGTGGCTCTTTGCAGGCAAGGGCTGGAAGTGGCTTGAGAAGCATCCGGGATGGGACTGGTTCAAGGAGAGTGGACAGTGGGACCACATCCGGAAGAATGATGAGTGGTTCCTCGACGAGTATGGGTTTACTGACCTCTTCAACGACTGTGGAGTCGAATATGTCAATGTTACAGAGGAGATTTGGCAAGGACGAATAGCAGACCCGCAGGAAATCAAGAAGGCAGTAGGGTCCAGGTTCACTCCGGTCTTCAAGGAAGAGGTTTACAGATGCATCCCTCGAAAGCTCTATGAGTTGCGTAGTGCGACCTTCATCAGTTTTCCAAAGCTAAAGAAACCCTACAAGGATATTGTCAGCTTCACTTTGAAGAACTTCTTCGGTCTGCTTCCTGATCCTCTTAGAGCATGGTGGCACCAATGGTTCGACACAAGCCTCATCGACACCGTCAAGGTCTATTCATCACTCTTCAACGTTTACGGAATCTGCGAAGGCATACACTACGTACCATGGTGGGAGAAGAACAAAAAAACACTCAAGAATCTAGGCATCGTAGCCTTTGGGCGACACCTGGTCTCCGTGGACGCTGTTCTCTGCGGTCTCGTAGGCGTAGACATTGAAAAGTTATCGTATATCAAGCTCGCTGAGGAGACTTTCGGAGCATACGATAAACGCCATGTGGAAGAGGCGAAGGCTGCAGGAGCAGATTGGTTTCCGTGCTAAGTAGGAGATCGAGAGGAGCAGCGTTCGCAGAAAACTAGCTTGTACCTTCTAGTTTCTAGAAAAGGGAAAGAAATTGCTCCTTCTTTCATATTTTGCTTGAAGCTTTTATTATCTCTTAGCATGATGCCATAATGAAGAACAACCATTTTAAGAAATGAAGTGAAAATAATGTGTGAGAACTCAAAGGAGGGAAATCTTTGAGCAAAGAGAAAATGGAAAGCCTAGAAGCTGTTTGCGTTTTCATTGTGCCTTTGCTGCTAGCTTTTCCTTCTTACATGCTGGGATACCTGACTGAAGTTGTGGGCAACTACATTCTATATACACTGTACATTGCGTGCTCAATACTGTTGACTAAATATAATGGAAGATCATGGGCAGAAATAGGATTGACTCGACATGGACTGCCTTCAAGCTTGGGGAACTCCTTGGCCTTAGTTGCGGCATTTTCTGCGACTAGGTTCTTAGGTGCCGATCTGAAGCTGTCTACGGCCGCACAATCAATTGAAGCTGTCGCTTATTATTTATTCTACTGGTCTTTAAGCGGCTTGGGGCAGGAGATACTGTTCAGAGGGCTTATTTTGTTTTCCTTCAATAGATGGAAAGGTGGCAATGTTGCACTGCTTGTGTCGACAGTCCTTTTTGGGCTTATACACTTCACGAGATACAGCGCATTTGGAGTAGTTCTGGTCAGCGCGTTAGGCGCATTCTGGGGATGGATCGCCTTAAAGTCCAAAAATATACTCGGCCCCATCATTGCTCATAGTCTGTTTAATTTTCTATTCGCCTTCCTCCTCGTCTCCTAAGCATTCTTAAATGTCATGCAAGCGTACGAAGGAAGAGCATCTTAACATCTGTCATTTATACATATAAAAAGAAAATGTTAATGGTTTTAGTGAGTCTAAACGCCCTCTGTTTCAGGTTTTGCTCAGGGCTTTGATTATTTCTTGGCAGAATTCTGGAAGGTCGTCTGGGACTCTTGCTGTAATGATGTTTCCGTCTCTGACCGCTGGCTGATCGACGAACTTTGCTCCAGCGTTTATCAGGTCATCCCTAACGGCGACGTAGGAGGTCACCTTCTTCCCCTTTACTAGGTTGGCTGAGATTAGCACTTGAGGTCCATGGCATATTGCAGCAATGATCTTTTTCATGCCGTTCATCTTGCTAACAAGGTCTAAGACGCTCTTTTCAAGCCTTAAGGCGTCAGGCGAGAAGCCGCCTGGGAATAGTACGCAATCAATCTTCTCGGCGTCTAGGCTCTCAATGTCAGAGCATACATACCTCCTACCTTCCTGCATAACTTCCAACGGTATCGGCGTTCCATACCGTCCCGAGACTGGTTTCTGAGCGACCGGTCTGGGATGCAGTCCGCTCTTGACTGGGACAAGGATGATTTTTGCGCCTTCCTCGCTCAATCGCAGAAGCGGATACAGCAGCTCTACGTCCTCAAACTCATAGGCAGCTATTATCGCTACGGTCTTAACGTCTAGTTTACCCAAAACCTCACACCGCATCTTAAATACTAGGAAGACTACGCTTAAAATTTTCGTCTAACGGAAATTGTTATGTCTTCATAACCTAGAAAATGGTTGTTAGTTCCTGGGTCCTTCCTGTTTTTGCGGCTATGTAGCCTTTCTCTATGATCTCGATGACGTGTCTTGCGTGTTGCATGCTTTCTATGTTGTCGACGACGATGGGTTCAACGTCGTTCTCAATACAGTGGACAAGATGCATAACGTCATCGAAGACATGGGTTTCCTCGGGCAACGCTTTTAACCCCAGACTTTTCCGCATGCTCTCCCTTTCTCGAGGCGGAAGCCTCCAAGCTGTGTGAGCTAAACCTAATTGCTCCACGTAGGGCAACGTACCTTCATAGCTAAGCTCCTCCGTTCTTCTTCCTTTTGGTATCCTGTTGCTGATAACCTCCAGCCTTCCATGCTCTGTGACTCTGATTGCTCCTTCACTGCCCGATATGCTGAGTGGGCAACCGTCTAGATAGGCAGAGAAGGTAGCGAAGAGGTAGGCAAACGTGGATTCCCCGAAGTCTAGCAAGAGCAATGTGTTGTCATCCATCTCCACTGGGATCTTTTTTCCCTTGAAGACCCTTTCCTTGAGCCCTATTCCAGACATGGCTGTAACGTTTTTGGCAGGACCAAGTATGGCTGTAACCTCGTGGAGGAGGTAGACTCCATAGTCGTACATGGGACCACCATCCTTCTTGTAATACCATGCTGGATCCACACTAGCCACAATGTTGTCAGGGCCCCGGAAGTCTTCATACTCGTGCCCTGAAAACCCTCCGCCTCTTTGAGCCATGTACACCTTTCCAATGATTCCTTCCTTAATGAGATTCTTGGTCCTTCGTACCGCAGGCTGTCTGGCGCTGTTTCCCGGCGAGGAGACTACTTTGATACCCATCTTTTTGGCAGCCCCAATTATGTCAGTGGCCTCTTTCGCGGTGGTTGTTATGGTTTTGTTGCAGTGAACATTCTTCCCAGAGGCTATGGCTTTCATAACCTGTTCATAATGAACACCTATTGGTGATGCAATTGTGACTGCGTCGATGTCTGCCTCCGCAAGCATCCTGTCGTAGTCGTTATACCATTCCTCCGCTCCAAACTTCTCCATACAAGTCTTGGCTCTTTCAGAAACAGGATCCATCGTCGCAACCAATCGAACCCTGCCTTTAACATCGTCTAAGGCAAGGTGAGCTAAGGTTCCCCTTTGAGCGACGCTTCCACAACCTACCTGCGCAATCTTGACGGGTTTTGACATAGTATCACCACTCCACTCAATATCGTTCAAGGAAGGCTCTGCCACGTTTCAACGAGGTTATGACATCTCTGCCCGTCTCGTCTTCAAGGGCATACCAGCCATCGTACCCAATCGATCTTAGGGCATCAATATACTTGTCCCATGGAACAAGACCCTCACCGACTGTTGCGCTTTGCGTTTCTGGATTGTAGTCCTTGGCGTGGGTGTGGACGATCCAAGGTCCCAGCGTCCTCACACCTTCGACAACACCGTATCTCAGCATGTTGGCAGGATCGTAGTTGACTCTAAGAGCCTCAGAACCAATATCCTCAAAGAAACTGCGAAGCGTTCCAGCTGGCTCTTGGCCCGTCTCGATGCAGAAGATTCCGCCAACCTCCTCACCGTGACAGGCGATGTCTCTGCAAGACTCCTTCATCGTTTTATACGTTGGAGTCGATCTGTCCTGAGGAATTGCTCCGGGATGGGTGGTCACGATGGGAGCACCAAAATCGGCGGCAAGCCCCAAACACTTCTTTGTCTTCTCAACTCGCTTCTTCAACCCTCGTCGATTGCCAAGAGCTGAACCTGGCCACCCTTTCCCCGGGATGCTGGGTCCTACAAGCTGGGCGCAGAAGCCGCTGATCCCCAAGCCATAAGACTGGATCGTCTCCCTCATTGCAGACCTTTTCTCTTTCGCACAACGGTCTGGGTCGAGAACGCAAGGAGAGGCGGGGTCATTGTCAACACACCAAAGCTGCACTGACTTCACCCCTATCTCAACCGCAGTTTTCAGCCTTTGCCTAAGCTGGTCCTCCGTTGCTGTTGATCCAAGTGACCAGAGTGTCAGACCAATCTTTAAAGTTGCTATTTCCTTCACCTACCAATATTTCGCAGTTACCTCTTTCCACAACTTTATGTTTTCCTCAGCCTCCTCCATCTCAACCTCGAAGACCCAGTACCAGTCGTAGTATTTCTTCAAAGCCTTAAGCATCAAGCCATAGTCAATGTTCTTCGTGTCGATGCGTCCCGAATGCAGGCAGACTATTCTTTCTCCGACCAGATTGATCTCCTCGTGAGGCTGTGTCGTTCCTCGCGGCCAATAACAGTGTTCATAGACGCCGAACCACTTGCTTCCCACCTCGTCCACCATCTGGCATAACTCCTTGAGCCCGCCAAGTCCGATTCGTGCCCATATGCCTCCTTCAAAGCCGACCCTTACTCCTCTCATCTCGCCTTCCTCAGCCAGCTCCTTGATCATGTCCTTCGTCTGCTGCCAGCTCTGAGCTTGGCTTGTGCCAAAATGGATCAGTATGGCTTTAGCCCCAAGGTCTTTAGCCAAGCATATGTCTTCCTTGAGAACTTCCATGCCCCTCTGCCAATACTTCAGCTTAGGACAGTAGGTGGAGTATCCCCAAGCCCAATCGGAGGAGAGACTGGCAATCTCCAATCCGTAGGAGTCAGCAACCCTTCTGATCTTGACCCTTTCCTCAGCCTTTAGAGAAGGCGACCAAGCCAAAGGACGCCATCTCGCCCAAGTCTCAGGTTCCAAGCACAACTCGACGCCATCGTAATCTAGGTTCGAACAGAGCCTCAAGGCAGGTTCGAAAGGATGATCACCCTCTTTTTCAGGCTGACTAAAAGAGATGCGTAATGAAACCTTCAGCTCAACCAACCTCACAAGTGTGTTCGCTTACCACAATTATTAAGCTGACGCTTATCAGGGTTGGGCAGTATAATCGCTAAAAGATGCATTTCAAAAGTAGACGTTGACCCAAGTCTATACATCACGCGAGGACTTCAACCCTTTAATAAATTCGTCATAGTTTCGAATTCGTCCCCTTCTTTCCTTCTCACTTCTCAACTAAGAAGATAGGTCAATTCGGTATGTTTAGGGTTTCTCCAATAGTCTGAGATATGCATTTTTCAATGTTGACATTATGGAAAAGTTTATATGTTAACATGTTTACTAATTAATCATGTTTAGGTGGTTTCGGATGTCCGGAGAACAGAAGGATGTAACAGCGATAAGAGGACTGGATTCCGATCTATACAACAAGATGCATGCAAAGGCAAAGGAGACGGGCAAAAACGTCTCAGAGCTGATGAACGACGCGATGAAACTCTACTTGGACCAAGTCTTGGGAGCTCCTATCGTCTACTACGGTGCAGGCTCGGTCGATCTCAAGGTGTCTAAAAATGACCTAAGTAGACTTGGCAAAGTCTCTTTCAGAGGAGTGATCGGACTCAGGTTCTCTGAGGACGTGGATGAAGAGTCCATTGAGAATCACGTAGTCTCCATTGAAAGCTGCGTTGACGTTAAAGTTCCTGAACCCATCTATGTAAGCGTGATGAAAAGGGCGACAGATTGCGTCAATGTCCAATCCTACCTTGTAGGTGAAAGCAACACTCTAGGAAGGGGCATCACAAGAATAGGGGGACTGGACACGCTAGAGATATCAAAAGAAGACTTGAAGTCACTCGGAAAAAAAGTGGTTCTAGAAGACGTTGAGGAGTTGAAGATAGGTCCAGATGTGGATGCGGAGACGGTGAACCAGTATATTGAGGTCATTAAAGATGTGCAAGAGCTGACAGTTCCTAGAGCTATTTTTATGCTCGTACTGACCAAGGTAAGAGACTGCGAAAAAGTCACAAAGTACTAAACTACTACGGCTAAGAACAAAAGATAAGTACCGCGTCAAATGGCTACGCAGTGAACAGAAAATTAGCACCGATACAACACTAGCCTCAAGGGTACTACACCGCAGCGGATAACTTATTATGAAGTAAGAATAATAGGCATGACTCGGTGGAAATCATGAGTTGTCACATGAAAGGTTTTGACGGTAAAGTTGCTGTCGTCACTGGCGGTGGCGGGGTTCTCTGCTCGGTTGTGTCTGAGGCTTTGGGTGAGAATGGTGCTTCAGTGGCGGTACTCGATCTGAAGGAAGATGCGGCTCAGACTGTCGCTACGAGCATACGTGATAAAGGAGGGAAAGCGTTGGCAGTTGTGGCTGACGTTACGGACCGCGACTGCGTTGAGGAGGCATGCAAGAAGGTCTTGGAGGCCTTCGGAACCGTGGACATTCTCGTAAACGGGGCTGGAGGAAATATGCCTAAGGCTACGACTGGGCCTGGTTTATCGTTCTTCGACATTTCGCAGGAGGCTTTGGAATCCGTGATTAGCCTGAATCTTCTGGGCACAATCATCCCATGTCAGGTTTTTGGGAAGGTTATGGCTGAGAAGGGCTCAGGGGTCATCCTCAACTTTGCGTCAGTGAACGCTTTCAGGCCTCTAGCGAACATTCCGGCGTACTCAGCGGCGAAAGCGGCAGTCTCAAACTTCACTCAGTGGCTCGCCGTGCACATGTCACATAACTATTCCAAAAAGATTAGGGTTAACGCTGTTGCTCCCGGCGTCTTCTTCGGCCGGCAAAACCGTTACCTGCTCCTAGACGAGGCTGGTGAGCTCACTCAACGAGGAAAGGCCATTATCAATCATACGCCAATGGCAAGGTTCGGAGAGCCTGAAGAGCTCGTCGGAACTGTCCTCTGGCTTCTCTCAGACGAGTCGAGGTTCGTCCACGGCGTCATCGTCCCAGTCGACGGAGGATTCACAGCCTTCTCCGGTGTTTAACGTTTCAGGTAGGCCAGATTGTTGATGGAATGACTCCACAATAGATAGAATGGTCACAGGTTAACTACTCGGCCTCATCTTATGGGATGAGCAGCAGGCTGATCTCAGATCTAGTATAGCGGTTCGAAGCCTTGAGTGAGATTTCACCCCTCTTGTTTTCATCTGCAAAGATTTCGTCAGCAATTTTCTTGGCATCCTTTCTCATACTCGGCGTGATGATTGACATCATATACGAACTGCATTTTCTGCCTTCTGATTCAATCACTTTCTCAACCACCTTTTGGACAGCTTCCTCTAGGGTCTTTCCTTCAGAAAAGAGGATTTGAGCTTTCCCGGTTAGCCTATAAAACACTCTTCTTCCAACCTTTTCCTTTATAACAAAATGGTTCTTGACTAACTCCGAGACAGCTCGGGAGACTGATGCCCTGCTAGTTTTCTCACCTACCATTCCACGCCTCTCGTTGACACTTTCAGCTACTTCCTCTGTGCTCATGAGTTTCTCTGCTCTTGCCAAACTTTCCATCACTTCAAACCGTAGCCAAGGAGGCACTTCCAAGCCTTGCTTAGGAGGTGGTATGCCCAATTCTAGGATTTTTTCGTATCGTTGATATCCTCTTTTCATATCGTTGATATCCTTTCTGAGTTCGGCGATCTCCTTTGTTAACTGCTTTATAGCCTTTTCAAGTTCACTTTCAATCATATTTGTAACATCCTTGATGTCATATATGTAATGTAAGACATTTATATTTTGCGTTTTTGACATTCCATATATCGAGAAATAATACTTTTGCGTTCTGTGGAAAGGCTTTAATATTCAAGCCGGAGATGAGAGGACAAACAAATGGTTAGGTTGTGAATGTTGATGAAGAGGCTCCTTATGTTAACGCATTCGGCGGGTTTCAAGCATGATTATCTCCCAACAGCAAGAGAAATTGTGAAATCTCTGGGCGAGAGATCGAAGCTCTTCGAGGTTCATGACACCGAAGACTGTGCAGTCCTGAACGGAAAAGACTTGAAAAAGTTTGACGCCGTCCTCTTTGCGACGACGGGTGAGCTTCCTGTCTCGGACGAGCAGAAAACAGACTTCATAGACGCCATAGAGGCTGGCAAAGCTTTTGTTGGCGTCCACAACGCAACAGACACATTCTACAAGTTCGCCGACTATGGAAAGATGATTGGCGGATACTTCCAGGCGCATCCGTGGACTCAAGAGGCGGTCTTCAAGGTTGAGGATCGGACGCATCCGGCAACCAGGCATCTTCCAGCCTCCTTCAAGGTGAAGGAAGAAATTTACACGTTTAAGGAGTGGAGCCGCGAAAAAACCCGTGTCCTTATCAGCTTGGACAACAGCAGCGTCGACTTGAGCAAGGGAACGAGACCAGACAACGACTATGCCACGTCTTGGTGTCACAACTATGGGAAGGCAAGGGTCTTCTATACGGGCTTCGGCCACTTCAAAGAACTGTGGCATGAGAAATGGTTCCAAGAACACTTGCTCAACGGCATACTATGGGCAATGAAACTGAAGGAATAACAGTTAGTTTCGGCGCCAGTGGACGATTTCGCCTAGGGCTGCAATGCCTTCGGTAAAGGTTTCTCTGGCGTAGTCGCCGCCGCCCTCTACATGGTTCCAGTTGGACACACGTTCGTAGAATGCAGAGAAATGCCCTTTAGATCGAACGCCTTCTTCAACTATGGGTATCATCTCGTCGAGTCTCAAATTGAAGGCAGTCTTAGGCTTTCCGGTCAACAATACCGAGACAGAATACATGTGGTTCTTGAGCGTGGCTCCGAGAAGCCTGACAACGCCTGGCACCCGACTGTCCGGCTTATCCACGAACCTTTCGACAAGCTTCTTATGGTCACCCTCAACTTCTGAAAGAGACTTTCTCGCGGCTCGAATATACGCTAAGTCGTCAGCCTCCTTCGCGGCAGGAGGCAGGCTACCCCAGGAAACCCTGTAGGTCCCTTCAATCGGTGGAACCCAGTCAGACGGATACTTCTCCGAGTTGATGAAGTATATCTGGAACTGGCTGGCCCCGTAATCTTCCGGATTGACTGCTCCGAAGGCTTTCTGGAACCTGATGGCTTCTTCGACCTTGGGAGCTCTCTCACCGTCCATGGCTTTGGGCTTGACGAAGATGTGGAAGTCTAAGTCTGAGTAGCCGCGGAGAAAATCGCCTTTCACGGCTGATCCTTCCAAGGTGACGCATTCTAAATTCCCGGCAAATGCTGTTCTACAGGCTGAAACCACTAAGCCGACGGCTCGGTTCAGGGTTTCTGGACTCGGTGGATCGAACCTCACAGTCCATTCCAACCTTGATGTTCTCTTCTGCTTAGAGCAGGGAAAAGAATTCGCCTTAATTAATAGTTTCGGAGCCCTGCACGAAGGCGGTTTCGAAAAGCTGCCCTCCTTGTCCGCGTTCACGTGTTTTGATGAGCTGCGAAAATGATAATAGGTCAAACCCCTTAAGGAGAGGGTTAACAGGCGAGTTAAGATGAAGAAGAGTGTGACGTATTTTGAAGAGACCGGACCTAGAAACACTGAAGAGACCATTAAGCTGGCTCGGGAAAGGGCGGCTGAGCTGGGTATCCGGGACATTGTGGTTGCTTCTTCGCATGGCGGCACAGCGTTGAAGGTTGCTGAGGCTTTCGGGTCAGATGCCAACGTAGTCGCCGTGACTATATGTGAGGGTTGGCGCAGCGAAGGCTGGACAATGACCGAGAAGGAGCGGAAAAAGGTTCAAGCCAAAGGCGTCAAAGTCTTGACAGGTATCCATGCGTTGGGCGACGATGTGGGCTCAGCCTTCACCGAGAAGTTTGGCGGACCAACAGTGGATGAGGTTGTCCGCGAGACCTTGTACCGTTTCTGCCAAGGCATGAAGGTCTGCGTCGAAATAGTCCTAATGGCTGCAGATGCTGGACTCATCCCTGTCGACAAGGAGGTCATAGCCATCGCAGGGACAGGCGACGGAGCAGACACAGCCATCGTCGTCAAACCAGCCTACCCAAGAAAATTCTTCGATCTACAAATTAGAGAGATAATCGCAAAACCCAGAGAACTCTAGTAATCGCTAAGCCTTACAGGGAATCTTACTGCATCAATTGAATTCTGGATTCATATTTGTATTAGCCGATGCAGACGTATGGTTCTTTCGCGGTCTTAAGGGGGCAGCCTCCTCCGCAGACATTAAGGCTTGGACAGTCGTAACATTTTTCTTGGACGTACTTTCGAGCTCTGAGCTTAACGCAGAGGGGATTCCGCCAGATCTTCTTCCAATCTTCCCTCAAGATGTTGCCCAGCGGCGTAAAGTAGCTTTGGCACGGAATAACTGTTCCATCAGGTTCGATGCACATGCTTACGCGGCACGCGCTGCAGCTCTTTATTCCCAGCTCGAGTTGCAGGGGGTTGAGGACACAGTATTCCGTAGGCGTGTACCAGATGAACTCCATTCTCAGCCTTCTAGTGTGGTCTCGAATATTGGTCAGAATGGGCGCCAGCGACGCTTCGTCTAACGCAAAGTCCTTGGCGGCTTCCACAGCCTTCCCCGAGTATATGATACTATTGCAGGCGAACTGTTCGAGCCCGAGGCTGTGAAGGAAGTCTATCGTCTTCAGGATGTCTCCTACATTGTATCGGTTCAACGTCGTATTCGTGATGGTGTAGATGGGAGAGGCGACGGCGTTCTTAAGCCCGAGAATAGTTTCATTCCAGCTTCCCTCGACGCCTGTGATCCTGTCATGAACTCCAGGGTCGTATGACTCAACCGTTATCTGGACATGGTCTAAGCCAGCGTCCACAAGAGAATTAAAATAGGACTCGTCCTTGAGTCTTCGACCGTTAGTAACGAGGCCGCTGACCAGTCCGATCTTCTGGGTATAGGCGATGAGCTCAGAAAGATCATCTCTCAGCGTGGGTTCGCCGCCCGTGAAGACCACATGAGGGATGCCGAGCTTTAAGAGTTTATCCATCACCCTTCGCCACTCGTCAGTGGTCAGCTCTTTTGTTTCTCTCGGACCGCCGGCGTAGCAGTGAAGACACCTGTTGTTGCAGCGGTACGTTATGGCTAGGTCCATCCGATAAGGCGCGGTCAGCTCCTTCTCAAAAGGCTCCATCTTGTCAACGCCGAGATAAGAAACAGGGCAGACATCAGGCGACTTCGCAAAGGTATTAACAACGAACATGACCTCCTGATAGTCCTTCCGCGCGGTTTCAGCGTCAACCCTGTAATGTTTCCGAATCCTCTCAACCGCTTCCTCCTCCGTCTCTTTCTTGATGAAGGAGTAAACATACTCCGCAGCTGTCGGGTTGAGGAAGAGAACCCTTGAAGCATTGATGATGAGCACGCCGTCGCCGTCCTCCTCGAAGCGGAGATGAAGACGAAGCCCTCTGTATTCGCCTTCCTCCACCTTAAGATGATGAAGAGCCACCTTATGCTTCAGACCCAAGAGATCGCCAAGTCTTCTCAACTATCTCCCACCTCCATGAGCACAGGCACATGCACAGCTTACGCAGGCGCAGGCGCAGGCGCAGTGAGCACAGGCGCAGACGCAACTGGATTGGCCCCTGACCGGCTGTTGCCTTGCCGCCACTGGCGCTGGAACTAGGCGGTTCGTGAAGTCCTGGACGTTCTTGACCATGCCGTTCGCCGCTTTTTCTAAGCCTCGGACAATGTTGTTTGCGAAATCTTGTCCAGGTATTGGTTTTGTCTGGGTTGGAGTCGTGGGAGGAACGGGCGCCTTGCCAGGTGGGAAATGTGGTCCATGCCAGTACCACCACCAATCAGGTCTGGGAAGGATTATGATTTCAGGTGGCAGGGCTACTCTGAACTTTTCGTCAAATCCTTCGTCGGCGAGGAGCCACTCAATATTCTGGTCTATAGCCTCTCCCTTCAACTCTGGTGTACCAGCCTGCGTAACCTGCTCCCAAGCCTTGTTGACGACTGATCGATAATAGTTCGCCGTGTCCGCCCTGGAGTAGCCGCGCAGCTTTTGGTCTACGGTGTCCCTCAGCTCCAGATAGGTCTGTGCAAGACTCGTTTCTTCAAGGCTTCCTTCTGGCTGCAGGGCTCCTAGATAGTCAATCTCATAATACCATAGGCGGGGAGAAGGCTCGTCCGCTGATCTTTCAAGCCTCTGAAGCTTGATGAGAGGGTCCACGGCGGTAACGGCAACAACTCGCTTCAAAAGGAGACCGAAGAGAACCATGGTCAAGACGCGAACAGGCTTCAAATCAAGGACAACAGCTGCCTCAACAGACGTGAGACCTCTCGCCGCGCCCAGCGCCTCAATGGATATCCGCGGCTTTATATAACTTGCCTTTCTGAACCTAGTATAGATTATCAAGATGACTCCAACTGCGGCCACGATTGCTGCGCCGATCGTAACAAGTTGCAGTATGTTGGGTCCAAGGTTCACGTAGTTTTCTGGGAAGGAGACACCTGCTCTGAACTCTTGATAAGCTGGCCAACTGTTTCGTTCCCAGTACACGACAAGGTTGCTTCCCTCTGAGAAAACATTGTCAAAGGGCATGCCCGTGGGATACTTCACCTCGCCGCTTGCTACGCCTTCTGGAAGAATTATAGTTACGCGGAGGCTCTCTATAGGACCAATAGCATCAGGAAAAGTGGTGGGAAAGAACTGCATCCCGACATTTCCAGGGTTTGTACCGTCTGTGGAAACCATCCCGGGAACAACAGCGTATACTATGAAGGTGTATGGACGGTTGAGGACTATTGGGGGTTCTAGGGTAACATCGATGCCATAATAGTCCCCGCTTGAAACATCATCATAATCGAGGTTGTTGCCTGAAACATCCTGAACGTAATCGATTCGGAATCCACCTCTAGGCATTCCAACGGTGACGATTCCCTGAGGAGAACCGCTCCTATAGGTGAGAGTGATATTGTACCTGATGTCGATAGAACCATCGTTGTTTATCCAGACTTGAACCCATTCTTGCTCAACACTGTAGGTCACAGCAGCATGGACAGGGCAAATTGAGATCAGAATAAACAGAATGCTTAACGCTGGCAGAATAAAGGCCAGGCTGAAGCCTCTTTTCGCAGTCACCATGTAGGCTCCTCTGTCAACTCAACCTTGCTCTTGCAGTAACTACAGGTGACATACGGTTTACCATCAATCACTTCAGCTTTGCTAGGGTCGACGACAGCGTTGCAGACTGGACAACGAACCTCCTTAGCCGTTACAGGCCCTGTTACGGCTACAGTTTGCCTAATTTCTAGGGGCTTCTTTTCCCTACTGAGAATTAAGAGTATCATTGCGACGGCTAAGAAGACAAGTCCTTCAAAGAAATAGATGATTCCAAGGTTCGTGGATATCATAAAGATAACCCCTAAGAAGGTTAGAAAAGCCGAGGCCGCATAGACAAGATACCTCAGAGATCCTCTCACCATCTTCGGCATCTCCAAACGCTAACACTTTTAGAGGGTTATCTTTTCCAGTGACGCAGAGCGGCTGCAATTGCTAGGACTCCGACGACGTACAGAAATATGGCCGGAAGGTAGCTGGCTAGTATCTGACGGTTAAACAGAAACCATAATAGACCCAAAGCTGAGATTATGACCCCCCAAGAGAAGGTGCTAAAGGGGCTACGTCCATACTTCTCTTGACTTCCAATATGAGGCCCTGCCGTAATCATAATCCACACGCCAAACAAGGTAATTACCAGTGAAGGCACTTCGACCAGCCCGATTAGCCCGCCAGCCGATAACGTTAAGCATACCGCTAATATAATGACAAAAACGCCGGAGGATAGAAGTCCAACGGGTCTTTTCGCCACCATCCAACTCTCCATCAAAGAGCTATGTGAACTTCTCTCCGCACTCTGGGCAGAACTTAGATGTCACCGGAATGGATTTCCCGCATTTCGGACAGTTCTTTGTTGCCGGTGTCTGCTTCTCTATCTTATATCCGCACTCTAGACAGAATTTTGATGTTGCTGGGATTCTGGCGCTGCAGTTGGGGCAGATCATGACAGCGACGGATGGGACGGATTCCGGCCCTGTGGGATACATGACCTGCGGTATTAAGACCATTCCTGTTCCCAATGCTGCCCCCGGAGACTTGCCGAGCTCTTTCGCTGCTTCCTTCACCGTCTCCATTCTCAGGACAGTCTCGGGTGCTGCTCTCGTCGACTTGAGCCAGAACAGCCTCTCACGGTATTCTGGGGTTGTGTCTACGCCTTCAAATCTGAGATCCACTAGGTCCAGTCCTATTCGTCTAAAGGCGTCCAAGATGATGTTCTTCACAGCGATTGATGTCTCGTCCAACTTTGTGAATACCGCCGCAAGGTCATACTTCGAGATCTCGTCTATTATCCTCTCGTTCACAAAGCCTCTTATGTAACTGTCCACATCGCTGGTCGAGTACGCGTTTTTGCCACCCACGACTTCCATGACGAAGAGCTGCGGATTTTCAACCTTGAACCAGAAAGAGCCGAAGAGCTGAAGGGGTGCAAGCTCGGTTGTTTGAGCCCGCATACCGAATTTTCCAGCAATGTTTCTCGTAGACACAAAAATCACCGTAGCCTTGAACGGTGTTTGTCTGTACCCTGCGATTCGGGACAAAACGCCTGTAAGCAGAGGAAGGTTAAGGGTTGTGAGCGTATGTCTTCCCGGACCTAAAACGTCATAAGCCTTTCCATCCCTGAAGAACACGGCTTCTTCATACTCGTGGACAATTAGTTGGGCGCCCCAAGTTATGTTTTCATCAGGATATCTCCAGACAACATCCTCCGGCCCTGGATTGGTCCATTCTATGATCTGAGCCATACCATTTATCCCTCCAAAATCGTTTCTTTCCTTGTGTCGAATAATTCCTCCAAAGAGTCAAGTGACTCATTGAGCTCTTTAATCTGGTCCATAACCTTTTCGAAACGACCCTGAGAAACCTCCTTCTTGAAGGCTCTAGCCTCTTCACAAATCTTGTTCACGTGCCCGATCAGCCCATTGTCGAAGGCCAGCATCTTCTCGAGCTTCTCTTCATCAATCTTCAAGATGTTGAAAAACCCAGCGTAGCCATATGACGCGTGATTAACCTTTTCGTTAACTCGGTCAATTTCCATAACGAGCTTATCCATCTTGGCCAGGGCTTCATGAAGATGCTGATCTGAGAGCGTCTGAAAAGCCTCTTTCAAGTCGCTTCGGGCTCCGCTTAGGCGGCGGTAAATGCTGTTTCTGACAAGCTTGTCAGATTCTCTTCGAAGTTCCTTCTCCTTGTAGCCTCTGAAGCCAGGAACCTCTGTGAGAATCTTTTCCAGAATCCTCATCTCTTCCTTCGCTTTCCCGTAAAGATCTTCTCTTTCACTCAAGGTTTTCGCCTGCTACAATGTTTCTGAATCGAGAGATTTAAACTATCGCTTTACTCACGCTTTCTACGGCAGCTGCATCTGCTTACAACAGCGTCCCTGTGGCTAGATTCCATGGCGATGATAAGATCGTACTCGTCTAAGTCTTTCTCGTCAAGGCTTTAAGGAGCCTTCTTGAGGAACTCTTCTGCACTGCCGATGCTGGACTCATCCCTGTCGACAAGGAAGCCGTAGCCATAGCTGGCACAGGCGACGGAGCAGACGTAGCCATCGTCGTCAGGCCCACATATCCGAGAAAGTTCTTCGACCTGAAGATCTTAAAGATCATAGCTAAGCCTAGGGAAGGATGAAACTCGGCCGCTTAACGCAAGTGTATACAACTTAACAGCCTGATTCAAGCTCGGAAACTTCTGGAAAAGGTTATATGTGTAGAGTAGTACGTAGTACCGGGGGACAATAATGGAAGAAGTGAAAGTGACCCGTAAGTATCAGATCACAATCCCAAAGGACATACGCACGAAACTTGGCGTGAAAATTGGAGACAGCCTTCTGCTCAGAGAAGAAGAGGACAGAATAGTCATCGAGATCCCGAAGAAGATCTCAGATCCCTCACAGTTCCTGTGGGGCCTCGCGAAGAAGCCCTTAGACGTTGACGCCGTGAAGCTCGTCGAAGAGTCTTGGGGTGAAACTTGAAAGATGTGCGAGAGTAGGCCTCTCCTTAGGGCCTACGTGGATACCAATATCTTCGACTATGTTGCATTGAGGCATCCTACACTTGGCAGAGCCTGCAAGAAGAT
>Ga0315306_10000628_pt1 | contig 17126 bp, 16 predicted proteins | sample TDP1_MG_FD_203803 | JGI IMG/M metagenome (GOLD analysis project Ga0315306, IMG submission 203803) | Freshwater sediment microbial communities from Lake Towuti, South Sulawesi, Indonesia - TDP1 | ecosystem: Environmental > Aquatic > Freshwater > Lake > Sediment | place: Indonesia: South Sulawesi... | reverse complement strand
TCAGGAACAAGGGGCATCTGGGAGTCGAGGCTGACGCAGATATCGCGGTTTACGAGTTCAACCCGAGGCAACTCGACTCGGCGCGAGACTACAGGAAGCTGAGACGTGCACTTCGGAGGGCCGCCTACACGGTCAAAGATGGGAGTCTGGTTGCCAAGAACGGTGAGATACTGAGGCAGCCCACGGGACGTACCTTCTGGACAAGGGTCGATGTCGATGATGACCTTCGCCGCGCGACGATGAAGCGTGTAGCCTCCTCTTTCGAGCAATATTACACGGTCAGGCTTGGCAACTACGCCATACGTGAAGATGAGCTCGCCGTCTCGGCGCCCCTAGACGTCGAGGCGACCGTGTGAGGTGGCGAGGAATGACAAGGATCCTCTTAACGCCGCGCTGTCGCTTCACTGTCCCAGTAGAGGCTGAAGCCATCACCCCCGAGAACCTCAATGCCAAGACATTGGCCGAGATCCGCCACCTGTCGGTTTGGGAAGGGAACAGAGAACTCGCCCTCAACGACCTGTTCGAGGTCGACATGATAGACAGCGAAGAGGGAGAGGCCCAAGTCGAGCTGAACGGCGATTTCTCAAAGGTTCGGTATATCGGGAGAGGAATGAAGGGCGGCTCGATAAGCGTCAAAGGCAGTGTCGGGAACCATCTTGGGGAGCAGATGGGGGGAGGACGGATCGTCGTAAGCGGGAATGCGGGGTCCTGGCTTGGAGGAGCCATGAAGGATGGTAATATTGAGGTCTTCGGCAACGTCGGGGATTGTGTCGGCGTGCCTTACAGGGGCAGCAGGCGGGGGATGCGCGGCGGCGCGGTCATCATTCATGGGAACGGCGGAGACGAGGTCGGCGCATGCATGAAGGAGGGCTACGTTCAGGTCGACGGTGATGTAGGACAGTTCACGGGCGCATGCATCAGCGGTGGCACAATCCTAACCCGCGGCAGCTCCGCCGGGAGGCTCGGGCCAGGCATGAAAGCGGGCAGGATCGTGCTACTAGGTCACGTTGACGCTATCCTCCCAAGCTTCACTATCGACGAGGTGAGGCCGCAGGTTCGTGTAGGAGAGGAGAGGCTGAAGGGCCCCTTCTTGGTCTTCCAAGGCGATATGAATGAGAGGGGCTCAGGGAGACTGTTCGTAATGAAAGATGGAAACCCTCAGCTCGCAGCCTACGAGAGCTTGCTCGACTAACGCCACATTGGCCCGGGTCGACGCATCAGCCCGGCGCTAAACAGCCAACCGGTAGCTCCAGAGCCCAGCCAGAGGGCCAGATCAGACTTCGGTTCCGGGTTGACTCTGAACGGGCGCCCTTTCGTCGCATGCAAGACAGACCTCTGCTCTCTCTCCCATAGACAGTCTCCTCAAGGTGCAGTAGAAAAGCCTCTGGCCACCGTATCCTTCGATATCCAGTGGCTTCAGCCTTTGGCATTGGACGCCGCGGACGCCCGCCTTTAGGCTTCCCACTTCTGCCTCGAGCCCCACCAGCTTACCTCTCAGGCTTGATAGCTCGGCCTCCTTATCCGTCAACTCTTTCCTCAGCTTTTCAAGGTCCATAGCGGCAGAGACAACGCCTTGCCTCTCTGAAAGGTGGGCCCGGCCCTCCGCCACCACGGCTAGCCCAGCCTCCTCCAAGACGGCCAGAATGCTGTCCACCCTCTTCTGCGAGACGCGTTCACGCCTCGCCGCAGCGTAGAGCTCCCCTAGCTCCTCGGGCTGCCTGAGGCTCTCCAGGACGAAACGCGTCCATCTCTTCCAAGTCTCAAGCCTCACCTCGGGCTTCGAATCCTCTCTTTCCTTCGGCTCTAAGCTGGGCGGCTCGGTTTGCTCAACGGGCGGGGACGAAGCGCTCGGCGCAGATTCATCTCGGCTCATATGGAACAGCCGGCCTTAACTAGAACTCTATATCGAGTTGTGTCCTAGTTGCTCTTAAATGCCTCGCCTCTTATCTGGGCGAGAGAACTGATAGGATATTCTTTTATCAGACTTGGCGCAAGCTCCTGGCACACAGCATCACAGGTTGTTGAGCGATGTCGAACGTCAGCGTCAATCGGCGAGCCCTAGAGATTGTCCAGAGGCTGATCGACGACAGTGATAAGTACGGCGTCATGGTGAGAAGAACGGAAAACGGCGCCACGGTTGTCGACGCCGGCGTGTCCGTTAGGGGTGGATATCGCGCGGGCGAGGCCGTGACGGAGATCTGTCTAGGCGGCTTCGGGCACGCCTACGTCTCAAACGGGCAGTATGGTGAGCTCTCCATCCCAGCTGTCTTCGTCTCGACAGACCAACCAGCGATCGCCACACTCGCGTCGCAGTTTGCGGGCTGGAGAATCAAGGTAGGTGACTTCTTCGCGATGGGCTCGGGCCCTGCGAGAGCGCTCGCGCTCGAGCCGCAAAGGCTCTACGAGCAGGTGGGATACAGGGACTCTTCAGACGTAGCCGTGATAGTCCTTGAGACAGACCGCCTCCCCGCAGAAGAGGTCGCCACCTATATTGCAGACAAGTGCGGTGTCGCCGTCGACCATCTCTACGCGGTTGTAACGCCGACATCAAGCCTGGCCGGGTCCGTCCAGATCTCCGGGCGAGTGGTCGAGACGGGCGTTCACAAATTTCACACGTTGGGTTTAGACCCCAAAACCATTCTGCACGGCTGCGGGCAAGCGCCAGTCGCGCCGCTGCATCCTAAAACTGCGAGGGCGATGGGAAGAACGAACGATGTTATCCTCTTTGGCGGCCAAGCGTACTACACGGTCAGCTGCGATGATGATGAAACCCTTGCGAAGGTCGTCGAACAGGCTCCATCATCAGCCTCAAGAGATTATGGACGACCCTTCTACGACGTCTTCAAAGCCGCCAACTTCGACTTCTACAAGGTAGATGCAGGCCTGTTCGCTCCCGCCTCCGTCACCGTCAACAACGTGAAGACCGGGACAGTACACAGGGCAGGCAAGGTGAACATGAGCATTCTGAGAGCCATGATGGGCGCCGAGTAGAGCAGACGACGAGAGTACAACACTGAGGGCCACGACCGAAGCTGCGACTTGACGGGCCGTTAAGCCTTAAGTAGATGTTTCTGGGTCTATTGACCCGAGGTGGGCAAGCGGCGTGTCATTTTACCAGTACGTTGACTTTCTGCTGAAGGAGAGAAAGAACCTAGAAGAGAAAATCGAGTCGATGAATAAGGCGGAGATGATACGGTTTGGCAGACAGCTCCTCGCTACATATGAACAGAGCCTCAAAGGCTTCGATGATTGGTTCACGAACTTCTACATAATGGATAAGATGGAGCCTAAGATGATCAGGGAGATGCTGAAGAACCTCGTTCGTGTCGGCTTCCAACTGCTGCAGTATGATCGAGAGGTGACCAAGACGTGGTATGAGATGGAGGAACAACAGAAGAAGCAGGAGGCCGAGGCAGAGATGAAGAAGAAGGCTGCCTCCTCAATTGTCTAGGAAGAGCCAGCTTCTCTCGGTATGTGCCGCTCATGTGTGGCGTGTAAGTCGGCCAAGTTCCGGGACCAAGGCACGTTCACGGTTGATGAAAGCCTAGGTGTGACGAACGAAGGTTAGGCAAGAGTTAAATCAAGAGTGTCAGCTACGTTCCTCGCATCACGGTGCGTTCCTTGCCAGTAAACTTCGCCCAGATTGAGAAGAAGTGGCAAAGCGCATGGGCCTCCACCTGTCTTTACGAGGCGGACCCTGACCCTTCGAGGAAGAAATGCTTCGTCACCTTTCCTTTCCCTTACATGAACGGCCCGCTCCATGTCGGCCACGGCTTCACCGGGACGCGCCTCGACATCTACGCACGCTTCAAGAGGATGCAGGGCCACAGGACGCTCTTCCCATGGGCGTGGCACTGGACTGGCGAACCGATTGTAGGCGCCGCTTTGAGGATCAAGAAGGGTGACGAGAAGGAGATACTGATACTGACGGAGATAGACGGCGTCCCTAGGGAAGAGGTTGAGAGGTTCGTTGACCCAGTCTACATGGCCGAATACTACACGCGTCAAAGCCGCGAGGCCTTGAAGCAGATGGGCTTCTCGATAGATTGGCGCAGGGAATTTCACACAACTTCGCTTGAGCCAACCTTCAGCAGACTCATAGAGTGGCAGTACAATACGCTAAGGGAACTCGGCTACGTTGCGAAGGGGACTCACCCCGTCGTCTGGTGTCCGCACGACGAGAGCCCCACAGGTGACCATGACAGGCTTGAGGGCGAGGGTGTCTCCCCTGAGGAATACACCCTCATCAAGTTCAAGTTAGGAGACGCAGTCCTGCTGGCGGCGACATTCAGGCCTGAGACCATCTTCGGCATCACGAACATTTTCCTGAACCCCGACGCGAAGTACGTTGAGGCCGATGTTGATGGTGAGAAATGGATAGTCAGCGCCTCTGCAGCGTCAAAGCTCATGGAGCAGAACAGGGTCGTGCAGGTCAGGCGTGAGTTCGAAGGCAAGAACCTGGTAGGACGGATCTTTCAGGAGCCGCTATCCGGGAGGACCATGCCCATACTGCCGGGCTGGTTTGTCGACCCTGATTCAGCGACGGGCGTCGTCTACAGCGTGCCCTCTCACGCGCCGGCAGACTGGATGGCTCTGAAGGACCTTCACGAGCATCCAGAACGACTTCGGGCGTTCGGGCTTGGTCCCGCCGTCTTGCAGGCCGTCAAGCCGATATCTATGATCAGCGTCGAAGGATTCGGCGAACACCCTGCCATTGAACTCGTCGAAAAGATGGGCGTCCGAGACCAGCTCGACCTGAAGGTTGAGGAGGCGACCGCCATCCTCTACAGGAAGGAGTTTCACGGAGGGATCCTCAAGCCTATCTGCGGCGTCTACGCTGGAAGCCGGGTCGCGGGGGTCAAGAGTAGGCTCATAGCCGACCTCAAGAGCCTTGGAATTGCCGACTCGATGTACGAGCTCCCCCAACGAGTTATGTGCAGGTGCACCACGCGATGCATAGTCAAGATATTACGTGACCAATGGTTTCTACGCTACTCCGACTCAGAATGGAAGATGCGGGCCCACAAAGCAATAGACAGAGCAGAGATATACCCCGAATCTGCACGGACATACTTCCACGACAGAATCGACTGGTTGAAGGATTGGGCTTGCGCTCGTCGTACGGGTCTCGGGTCACCTCTCCCTTGGGACCACTCTTGGATAGTGGAGACCCTAAGTGACTCGACCATCTACAACGTGTTCTACACGATTGACGTGCACCTCAAGAAGCACGCGATCAAGGCCGAGCAGCTAACACGTGAGGTCTTCGACTACGTATTCTTCGGAAGAGGCGATGTCGGTGAGGTCTCGAACATCTCTCGGATCAGCCGAGACGTGCTCGATGCGATGAGGCAGGAGTTCCTGTACTGGTACCCTGTTGACGTAAGGAATTCAGGGAAGGACCTTGTCCCCAACCATCTGTCGTTCTTCATCTTTCAGCATGTAGCGCTCTTTCCAGAGGAACTGTGGCCGAAGGGGATTGGCGTAAACGGTTTGATAACGGTCGAGGGCGCGAAGATGTCGAAGTCCAAGGGCAACTTCGTTACCCTGAAGCAGGCCTTGGACGAGTTTGGGGCAGACACCACGCGTCTTGCATTGGCCCTGAGCGCTGAGGGTATGGAGGACCCTAACTGGCGCAGGCAGGACGTGAAGCAGATCGGGGACAGTCTACAGGCGTACTTTCACCTCATCTCGGAGCTTTCAGCGACGGCGAGCAAGGAACCTAAGAGCCAACTCGACCGGTGGCTCATCAGTGTCCTTCAAGAGAGGATTCGCGACGTCACTCAGGCCCTAGAGGAGCTGAAGACGAGGACCGCAGCTGAGAAAGCCTTCTACGAAGTCTGGAACGATTTCCGCTGGTACGCCAGGAGGGCCAGACGAAGCGGAGAAGCTGTACCTAGAGAGGCCATCAGTATCTGGCTTAGGCTGATGGCGCCGTTCACACCGCACATATGCGAGGAGCTTTGGCAGTCGGTAAGCCAAGAAGGGCTCATCTCAGTCGCCGAATGGCCCCGTTACGACCCGAGCCGGATCAGCCCCGCGGCCTTAGCGGGCGAGCAGTTGCTTAGAGATGTGATGGAGGATACCGCGAACATTCTGAAGGCGACAGGGATCAAAGCCAGAAGAATCTGCTACTATTGCGCGGCGCCCTGGAAATGGCGAATCTACAGGGCAGCGGCAGAGGTGGCGAAAGGTGGGGGCGGTCTCGGGGATCTCATGAAGCAGGTCTTGCGGGAGCCGGAGATGAAGGGAAGGGCAAAGGTTGCAGCAAGGGTTGCTCAGACGGCGTTGGAGGAAGCCAAGAGGTTATCCGTGGAGGACCGGGACAAGTGGACAGCCGTGGCCATGATGGACGAGGCTGAGGCGCTGCGGGGCGCAGCATCCTTCCTAGCTGAGGAGTTCAAGGCAGAGGTTGATGTCTATGCGGAGGAAGACGAGGATCGCTACGACCCTCGCGGGAAGGCTTCGCAGGCGAAGCCACGTAGGCCCGCGATCTTCATCGAGTGACGCTGGGACGGGGCGTTTTGGCTCCTGCGAACTTGGCTGAGGCATCGAAGGACCTGAGGTACCTGCTGTCCCGTGGATACCGCCGAGAGGGGGCCGTCAGATTCGTCGGCGACAAGTATGGTCTCAGACAGATTGAGCGACTCGTCCTCTACCGGTGCGTTTACGATACAGATGCCGCTGGGAGGCACAAGACGAAGCTTGCCAGAGTCGGTGATATCGTTGGGAGAAGCCTCTCAGTTGACGGCTATAACGTGCTCATAACAACCGAGAACCTGTTGAGTGGTGTCCTCGTCATCATGAGTGACGATGGCCTCCTGAGAGACGTTGCCAGCGTCTCGGGTCGCTACAGGATAAGCGCGTGGACTGGCGAAGCGCTCAAAATCCTTCTCTCAGTGATCAAAGACGCTAAGCCGTCTCGAACGCTCTGGTTCTTCGACGCCCCGATTCCAAGGAGCGGCGAACTGTCCTCGATCGTTCGGCAAGAACTGAGGAGTTCAGGCCTTGAGGGAGATGCTGCGACGGTCAGGGCCGCCGATCGAGCCGCGGTGCTCACGGGAGAGCTAGTCGCCAGCAGTGATTCCGCTGCGGTGGAAAAGGCCGCGAAAGTCATAGATCTACCCCGGCAAGTGGCCGCAGATAGGGGCATGATTCTTCCTCGGGTCGAAGACTTGGACGACACCGCTTTGCTGCGCGCGAGTGACGAGGGTTTGAGGCGGGAGTGAATCACCGCAAGGAGAAACCTATGAGTGATGTTCCCAGTGTGGGCTCGCTCGACATCTCTCCCAGCAGGGTCTTGACAGACTTGTCGCCTTCAGCGGAGGGAACTCCTAGCACCTCATCTCGCACCTCTGCAAGGTCTTGGAGCGCCGGAAACGGCCTAGGCAGATAGAGAAACCTGAGACGCCTCCTTCCATCCATGTCTCTCGGAAGCCTGCTCCTATAGACGACGAAGTTGTCCCACAGGAACATGTTCTCTGGGGATCTCCTCAACTCGGAAACCCTGTCTTTCGCTGAGACCTGTTCGCCCACAACCATGTCTCCCAGCACGATGCGCATGTGCGGGTGGTGCGGGTAAGGGAACTCAGAGGTCTGTATGACCATCGCTACCGTGAACGGTCTGTCGAGGGCTTCTCGCACACCCAGGTTCAGAGAAGGACATATCCCAAGGATGACGCGCCTCTCAACCTCCGCCTCAACCTCAAGAAGTCGTCTCTTCTCTTCGTCGGTCAAGAGCTTCAACCGCTTCACTCCCCTGCACTGCCGTAGGACTTCGACGACGACCTCGAGCTTCTCCTCATTCATCGAAGGCGACCTAGAGTGCCGGGCGCCAACCCGCCTGCTGCTCTTAAGGCTTGCCAGCAGAGCCTGCGCCTTGCTCTTACTCCTTAAATAGGGCTCGCATCGGCGCTTGACGAAGAGCTCGTGCAGTGCCGTCTGAAGGGAATTCCTCTTGCAGGCGGAGATCATCGTCTCCGGGATCGTTCAAGGTGTCGGCTTCCGCCCGTTCGTCTACAGGACCGCGACAAGCCTAGGCTTGAAGGGGTTCGTAAGGAACAGGTCTGATGCAAGCGTACAGATCCTGGTCGAAGGAGCGGCGGGGAAGGTGCATGACTTCGTGCGCCGGCTTGAGAATGAGAAGCCGCCCTTGGCGAGAATCCACAACCTGGCGGTGGTTGAGAAAGACTCAGCCGAGGGCTTCCAACAGTTCGAGATCCTCAGCAGTTCAGAGTCACGGCAGCTTCGGGGGTCGGTGGTGTCTCCCGATGCCTCGATCTGTGGTCCCTGCACTAGGGAATTGAGGGAGTCTCACGACAGGAGGTTCGAGTACTTCTTCACAACGTGCACCGATTGCGGCCCGCGTTTCACTATCATTGAGCGTCTTCCATACGACAGGGCCAACACCACCATGGGCGCATTTGGAACATGTCGCCACTGCGAGAGGGAATACGGGGACTCGTTGAACAGGAGGTTCCACGCTCAGACCGTGGCCTGTCCGGAGTGCGGCCCGAGAGCCCAGCTTCTCGACGCAACGGGAGAGCCTGTAGACATCGACCACCCCATAGCCGAAGCAGGCATATTGCTGGAGGAGGGCAACATCATCGCGGTCAAAGGCAACGGCGGCTTTCACATAGCCTCTTCCACGACCAGAGACGAGCCGATAACGAGACTGAGACAGACGAAGGGCAGGAGGGAGAAGCCGTTCGCGGTAATGGCAAGAGACGTCGAAACGGTGAGATCCTTCGCAGAGGTCTCCCCCCTAGAAGCGGAGCTGCTCACCTCGTACATCAAACCCATCCTCTTGCTGGCGAAAAGCCGCCACTATTGGCTCTCACCGTTAATCTCACCGGGCCTTCACAACGTCGGCGTGATGTTCCCATACACTGGGCTTCACCTGATGCTTTTTGACAGAGTGAAGGAACCAGCGTTTGTGATGACGAGCGCGAATGCTCCAGGGGAACCGATCATTGCACGGAATGACGACGCGTTGAAGGCGATGGGCTCATTCGTGGACTACTTCCTAGTTCACAACCGAGAGATCGCGCACCGTTGCGACGACTCTGTCGTTCGCCTAGTTGCAGGCGAGGAAGCTATCATCAGACGCTCCCGCGGCTACGCGCCGTCACCCATCACCGTAGGCTTCACCAGCAGGAGGACCGTCCTCTCGTTGGGCGGCGAACTCAACGTAACCTCCTGCATCCTGATGAGAGACAAGGCGTTCATCTCGCAACACATCGGCGATTTAGAGCGACTTGAGACGCTCCGATTCCTAGAGAACGCTGCGAAACACTTGGTCGACCTGACGAGGGCGGAGGTCGAGGTGGTAGCGTGCGACCTGCATCCTGGCTTCTTATCATCAAGGCTAGCAGAGCGCCTAGCGGACGAGCTGAGATGCCCGTTGATCACGGTTCAACACCACCAAGCGCATGCCCTGTCCCTTATGGCTGAGCACTCCTTGGACGAGCTGGTTGCGGTTGTGTGTGACGGTGTCGGGTACGGGGCTGACGGCGAGGCTTGGGGCGGTGAAGTGCTGTACAGCGATACCCACGGGTACCGTCGAGTCGGCCATCTGGAGTACCATCCGATGATAGGCGGGGACCTTGCGACAAGGTACCCTCTCAGGATGGCTGCCTCGATTCTTCGTGCTCAAGAGAATCTGGACGAATGGTTGATGAGCGAGGCCGAACACCTCCCTCATCGCGACGTTGAAGCAGAAGTAATCCTCAAGGGTCTAGGACTGGGCCGATGGCCTCTCACGAGCAGCTGTGGCAGAGTTCTTGACGCGGTCTCCGCGCTCCTAGGCGTGTGTTACGAACGGACGTATGAGGGTGAACCTGCTATGAAGCTTGAATGCGCAGCGAGAGGCGGCTCGAATGTCCTGGCCCTCCGCCCGGCATTAAGACATGGAGTTGTACAGACCGAGCCACTGGTTGCGCATGTCTTTCGGGAGAGGATACGTTATCTGACCCGAGACCTGGCCTACTCAGTTGAGGAGTATCTGGCGAGGAGCTTGGCTGAGTTGGCTGTTGAGGAGGCCTCGAACTTGGGCTGCAAGACTATCGGGTTCACGGGTGGCGTAGCGTACAACGAGCATTTCGTCAACGCGTTGCGATCTGTCACAGAGGCAGCCGGGATGAGGCTTGTCACCAACCGTCTTGTGCCCAGGGGGGATGGTGGGGTCTCCTTCGGACAGGCCATCGCCGCCGTACATGCCACAAGATAGCCGCCACCTCGAACGCGACTCCTTTTATAAGACGCCTGCGGCTCGTATTGAGGTGTTGGAGACCAATGTGCCTCGCCGTGCCCGCAAGAGTGATCGAGAAGAGCGGCGACGTAGCTAAGGTTGACTTCGGTGAAGGCACAACTCGCACCGTCAACATCTCCTTGGTCGATGTCAGTCTTGGCGACTACGTCATAGTGCACGCTGGCTTCGCTATACAGGTCATGGATGTAAGAGAGGCGAATGAGACGCTTCGCCTCTGGGAAGAGATACTAGGCTTGGAGGAGGGAAACTGAGACCCCGCCTCGGTCGGCGATCCAGAGGACCTAGCCTGTAGGGACGGTGAAGGCTTCGTGAAGCGAGTTGAGGCAAGACCGGGCGAGTACTTGGACGTTGAACTGAACGCAGATGTTCTCCGCGTGAATGAGGAGCTGGCAGAACAGAACAAGGAGCGTCTACGAGCAAGAGGGATAACGGCCATCGACGTGATGGGCTCAACAGGCTCGGGGAAGACCACTCTGATCGAGCAGATGGTTGAGAGGCTGAGGGGGGCTCACGTCGTCGCAGCCATCGATGGTGACCTAACGACGACGATCGACGCGGAGAACATCGCCCGGCACGGCGTCGATGTTGTCCAGATCAACACGGGCAGAGAGTGCCACTTGGACGCCCGGCTTGTGAGCAGAGCTATCGACGAGGTGCAAACGGAGGGACTCGACCTACTCTTCATAGAGAACGTCGGCAACCTGATCTGTCCCAGCGAGTTTCCGCTTGGTTCAGAGAAGCGTATCGTCGTCATAAGCGTCACTGAGGGCCCATACACCGTGTTGAAGCATCCCAACATCTTCATGAACGCAGACGTTGTCGTCATCAACAAGGTGGACCTCGCGGAGGCCATGGAAGTCGACCCAGCGAAGCTCGAACGAGACATCCGTGCGATAAACCCCAAGGCGAAGGTCGTGCGCGCGGTCGCGCGAAGAGGCGAAGGGGTCGAGGACGTCGTCAAGGCACTGGGGCTGGAACGGGTCACATCAGAGAGCGAATGTCTCCGGTGAGGCTCGTTGCACGAATTCGCTGCAACAAGCCAAGTCGTTGAAGCAGTCCAGCGCGAGGCACATAGGCGCGGCGCGAAGGCGGTAGCGGAGGTCCGGCTTGCTGTCGGCAAGCTGACCATGCTGAGCCCATCTCAGATGCGTTTCGCCTACGAGTTGCTCGTGAAGAACACCCCCTTGGAGGGGTCGAAGCTGGTCATCCGAGAACGGGGCGCGATCGTCAAGTGTCCTAGTTGCAGCTACAAGGGCCCAATCCGAGTTGATGAAGACCCCACGTTCCACATCATCTTCCCGACTCTCTGCTGCCCACGGTGCCAGGGGGTCGTCGACATCGTCGCGGGCAGAGAGTGCACCGTAGAGAGCGTCAAGCTGCTCTTGTGATGGGACCATGTTCAGGTACAGGGACAGGCGGGTGGCCGAAACCGTGGTCAAGCGGTTGAAGGCGATGGGGCTCAAGATGAGGCTGATGCATGTATGCGGCACTCATCAAGACACAATCGTCAGGTTTGGCCTCGACTCGCTTTTGGCAGACTGCTGGGCAGATGTCAGGCAGGGACCGGGCTGCCCTGTGTGCGTGACGACTGACGCCGAGTTCGCAGAGGCAGCTCTACTCGCGAAGAGTGGGAAGGTCCTCGTATCTTTCGGCGATGTTGTGCGAGTGCCCACCCGCTGTGGGTCCCTCCTAGACCTGAGAGGGAAAGGAGCCGACGTGAGAATCGTCTATAGCGTCGAGGACGCGGTCACAGTCGCCAAGGAAACAGCGAAGGATGTTGTCTTCTTTGCGGTCGGGTTCGAGACAACGGCGCCAAGCACCGCGGCTACGCTCCTTTCTGACCCGCCCAGGAACTTCTCGGTCCTCTGCTCGCATCGATTCGTGCCGCCGGCACTTCACGCCTTACTCAGCATGGGAGAGGTGAGGCTTCAAGGGCTTATCGAGCCCGGACATGTGAGCACGGTGATAGGGCTGAAACCCTACGAGGAGCTTTCACGCATGCATCGCCTTCCCCAGGTGGTTGCGGGCTTTGAGCCCCTCGATGTTCTCGTGGCTGTCTACATGCTCGCTCGCCAAGTCGTCGAAGGCAGAGCCGAGGTGGAGAACGAGTATCGTCGTTCCGTGAGATACGAGGGCAACCAGAAGGCCCTCAAAGTCATAGACGCGGTCTTCGAGCCCTATGATGTACCGTGGCGAGGATTCCCAACAATAACTCGGTCGGGGATGGCCCTGCGCAGCCATTTCCAGCACCGCGATGCCAGACGCCTTTTCGAGGATGAGCTAGAGGCAGTTCCGCAGGGAGACCCGCGCGAGTCGAAGGCCTGCAGGTGCGGGGACGTTCTCAGGGGAGTAATGGAGCCGACAGACTGCCCCCTGTTCGCAAGGAGCTGCACCCCCCTGGCGCCGGTCGGGCCATGTATGGTAAGCGTTGAGGGCTCATGCCAGATCCACTACAGGTACAGGCATGTAGGCCCGCGACGCACTAATCTCGTCTAGCATATTCTCGGAATGGGGTCGCCCAATGGGGGTGCAAGCACCCTCTGTCCGCCAACATTTGTCTCTAGTACCACTTCGCTGAACTCGCTCGTGGCTTCGCCGATTATTGAGGCGTCCTCTCCCTCAGGCGCCTCCTTGAGCACTGAAAGGAGCTCCTCAGCCTTCTGAGCCACCACGCCTATGACCAGTTTCCCCTCGTTCCCGACCTCAAGGGGGTCTATACCAAGCATCTCACAGGCGGCCCGCACCCCCTCGCGCACCGGGATGGCTTCCTCAGATATCCTGAAGCCTACCTTCGACTTCTCGCTCCACTCGTTTAGCGTGTTAGCCAAGCCACCCCTCGTCGGGTCCTTCATCTTCACCACCCCGCCGACCTGCAAGAGCTTTGCAGCAAGGCGATTTAGAGGCTTGACATCCGAGACGATCTCCGTCTCAAACCTGTAGCCCTCACGCATGGAAAGTATCGCAAGGCCATGGTCTCCGACGGTTCCAGAGACGATCACCTTGTCTCCGGGGCGAAGGTTCGAGTCCAACAGCCAGCGTGCCTCAAGATCACGATACTTCCTCACTTCGCTGAAGTTTGCGTCTAGGTATTCACTTCGCTTCCCAATACCAGAAGTGTTGATGACGCACTCGTCAAGGGCTCCTCTCTCAACCACCTTCGTGTCCCCTGTGATCACTGGCACGCCAGCTTCACGGCATGTCTCCCGCATGCTTCGCAGAATCCTCTCCAGTTTGTGCATCGATAGGCCTTCTTCAAGAATGAAGCCTGACGCCAGAGCGACCGGATCAGCTCCCATCACTGCGATGTCGTTAACCGTGCCGGAGACAGCTAACCTGCCGATGTCGCCGCCAGGGAAGAAGAGCGGCTTCACTGTGTGAGAGTCAGATTTCAGGACAATGTCGTCGATGACGGCCGAGTCGTCGAGTGCTTCAAGAGGAACCTCTGCGTTGCTGCCGCCTAGAAACCTGACGATGAGGCCCTTGACGAGACGCTGCATCACGGTGCCGCCTGCACCGTGAGCCATCGTTATCCTATCCGTCACAGACGGGCCTCGTTGAATGCACCCGGTAGACCGTATTAAGGGATTCCCGCTGCGACAGTTGCGAAGGCGAACCGGCAAACTACTTAAGGCCATCGACGAAGAGTATCTACGGAGAGCTTTCTCTCAGGGACCGTGTTGAAGACGAGATTCCCTGTGGTCGCGGGGTCATTCTACCAGTCGAATCCGAACGCTCTCCGAAGGGAGATCGAGGGTTGCTTCAAGCACAGGCTGGGCCCCGGCGAGGTGCCAAGGGTCACCGGAAAAGGGGCTAGGAAGGTCTTAGCGATAATCTCACCGCACGCCGGCTACATGTACTCAGGCCCGGTGGCTGCGCACGGCTACCACGCACTCGCTGAGGACGGAGCCCCCGAGGTGTTCATCCTCCTAGGTCCGAACCATACGGGCTTCGGAAGCGGCGTCTCGATGATGCCTGAGGGCAGTTGGCGGACGCCGCTCGGCGACCTACAAGTAGACGCCGAGCTAGCCGCGAGTATCGCCGGGTCTTCTAGAATCATTGACCTTGATGAGGCAGCTCACCGCCACGAGCACTCCATCGAGGTGCAATTGCCCTTCATCCAGTACCTTTACGGTTCGCCCAAGATCGTGCCCATATGCTTCCTTATGCAGGACCTGGCGACGGCACGAGAGGTAGGAGAGGCCGTCGCGAAGGCGATCGCGGCGAGAGATGCAGTCATCATAGCCTCCACAGACTTGACGCACTACGAGCCGCAGACCGAGGCTGAGGCCAAGGATAGGAAGGTCATCGACGCTGTCCTGAGCCTGGACAAATCAGGTGTCGGACACATCGTCGACAGCTACGGTGTCTCGATGTGCGGTCCTGGACCTGTGGTGACAGCGATCGTCGCAGCTAAGGCCCTCAAGGCAAGTAGAGGAGACCTTCTCGCATATGCGACGAGCGGCGACATAACGGGCGACCGTAGCTCGGTTGTCGGATATGCCTCGTTAGCGTTGAGGAGGGCTTAGGCCCTCCGGGTATCTTCGGATGAGCCGAGAAGCTGTCCCCGCATCCGCGCCGGGAAAGGTGATACTGGTTGGCGAACACTTTGTGGTCCTCGGGCAACCAGCGCTGGTTATGGCGATTGACAGGAGAGCGTACGTGACAGCATCGAGGCTTCCGGGCAAGGGAATAGAGGTCAGGTCAGAGCAGATCGCTGAGCTGACTGCACGCCAGATGGAACCCATCATGATAGCAGCTAGAATCGCAGAGGCGTTCTCCGGCGCAAGCTCTGGGCTGCGCATCACTGTACGCTCTGAGATCCCGCCCTCCGCGGGGCTTGGCTCTTCAGCAGCCGTCGCCGCTGCAACTGCGGCGGCTGTGGGAAAGCTGCTGGGGGCTCCTCTTCCAAGGGAGGAGATTTACCGCGCCTCGCTAGAGGCAGAGAGGTCTGTCCACGGTACGCCCTCCGGCGTAGACCCGGCAGTATCGACCTACGGTGGGATCGTTCTCTTTCAACAGGGCAAGCCCCCTGTCACGGTCACAACTGAGGCCGAGATTCCATTGATCATAGGCAACACTGGGGTTGAGAGAACAACAGGTGACCTCGTCGCGAGAGTGAGAGCGTTGAAGGACAGGTACCCTGAGCTGATAGCTGTTATCGCAGAGGCGGCAGGCCTTGTTGTTGCGGGCACAAAGGAGGCGGTCGAGGAAGGAGACCTAGCTCGAGTAGGTAACATGATGAACGTCAACCACGGGCTGCTCTCATCCGTCGGGGTTTCCGAGCCTAGCTTGGAGAGGCTAGTCTACGCGGCTAGGCAAGCTGGGGCTCTGGGGGCGAAGCTCACAGGGGCGGGAGGCGGCGGCTGTATGATCGCCGTCGCTGAGTCAGGCTGCCTCGACGCGGTAGCCGCGGCCATCGAAGCGTCGGGGGGTCTTCCGCTGCGAGCGAAGCTGTCGAACGAAGGTGTCATCGTGTGACCTCTGAGGCGGCAGTGATCGTCAAGCTTGGAGGAAGCGTTGTAACCCAGAAGTCCGAACCGATGGCGGCTGACATAAGGGCGACCAAGAGGCTAGCCAAAGAGATCAAGGAGGCAGACGCTCGCAACCTCGTTCTCGTCCACGGAGGCGGTAGCTTCGGACATCCGTTGGCGAAGAAGTACGGGCTGAAGCAGGGGCTGGTCGAGAGGAGGCAGCTTATGGGCTTCGCCCTTACTCACCTTGCGATGACGAAGCTGAACACGCTCATTGTCGAGAGCCTCACGAGCGAAGGCTTGCCCGCCGTCTCTCTCAGGCCCTCCGCCTTTGTCGTGACAGAAGCAGGGAGAATCGAGGCTGGTGATCTTGAGCCGCTCCGCAGGCTGCTTCAACTGGGTCTTGTCCCGGTCATGTGCGGAGACGTTGTTGCCGATAGAAGCCTTGGCTTTACCGTGCTCTCCGGGGACCAGCTATGCTCTCGACTTGCCCTAGACCTGGGTTCGAACCGGATCATCGTCGGCGTTGATGTTGACGGCCTCTACACCGCGGATCCAAAGACTGACAGCGCCGCCAAGATGGTCGAGACAGCGACATCCACCCAGCTCAGGTTGATGTTGGAGAGAGCACAGCCCAGTGAGCGATTGGACGTAACCGGAGGCATGGTAGGCAAGATGTGGGAGATGCTTCAGTTCGTCGAGAAGGGAGGCGTGGTGCTGGTAGTTAACGCTGCTCGGGCTGGTAGACTGAGCAAAGCGTTAAAGGGCGAGGAGTTCTACGGCACTCTGATACGTCCCGGTTGATACGGATGGGTACGACGAGGAAGCGAAAGCTTGAGCAGCTGAGGATATGCCTTGAGAACGATGTCCAAGCAAGGACGGTCAAGACGGGCTTTGACGACATTCAGCTCGTTCACAGGTGTCTCCCTGGCGTAGACCCGGAAGACGTGGATACATCAACGCGGTTCCTTGGAAGAGAGTTCCACGCCCCTCTGTTCATCTCAGCAATGACAGGTGGGGTTCAGGAGTCTGCGGCGATCAACGCCAACCTAGCCGAGGCTGTCGAGAAGCTCAAGATAGGCATGTGCCTCGGCAGCCAACGAGCCGGAGTGGAAGACTCGTCTCTAGAATACACCTACAAGGTCGCGAGAGAGAAGGCGCCGTCCGCGTTCCTCTCAGCGAACCTAGGCATCTCTGAGATACTGCGGTACGGGCCGGAGAAGGTCATGAAGACCGTGGAGATGGTAGACGCTGATGCTTTGACGATCCATCTCAACCCGTTGCAGGAACTGCTCCAGTCCGATGGCGGGAGAACGAGTAGAGGCTCTGTGGAGAAGGTCGCGGAGGTCGCTCGTTACGCTAAGGTTCCCGTGATCGTGAAGGAG
>Ga0315306_10000627_pt1 | contig 17137 bp, 17 predicted proteins | sample TDP1_MG_FD_203803 | JGI IMG/M metagenome (GOLD analysis project Ga0315306, IMG submission 203803) | Freshwater sediment microbial communities from Lake Towuti, South Sulawesi, Indonesia - TDP1 | ecosystem: Environmental > Aquatic > Freshwater > Lake > Sediment | place: Indonesia: South Sulawesi... | reverse complement strand
CCATTCTTGTTTTCGTAACCAAATATCTTCAACTCGTTAATCAGCTCAGGAATCTCAGGGTAAGTAACCTCTTGGTTCTCGATCATCACGGAAAGGTTTTCTACCAGCGGAGGCTTGGACGCAACTGAAATCCTGTAGCCCTCCACCCTTGGATAAGTTCTTAGGCATATTAAACGAGGCTGGGGAATACGCAAATTGTAGAACACTATTTATAATAGATGCTTTAAATGAAACTATACCTCCAAGTTTTTGGAAGGCAAAATTGAAAGAAATAATCGGGGAAATAAAGAAGTATCCCGACACCGCATTAGCTATTAGTCTTAAAGATGCCCGCCTACAGGTCTAGCCCAGCCCGCCTAGCTGTGGAGCTTAACCCTGTGGACGACGCTGGCGCTCCAACCAAGAAGAGGGGCTTATTGCTGAGATCGAGCCAGGAGCTAGAAGAGTATAAGGCCATATTTCAGTACGAAAAGCTTACCTCGCTCTTAAAGAGCTTGGACGCTGTAAACCCTCAAGCCAAGAAAGTGAAGGCCGGAGAAGAGGTAATAGAACTCTAGGATGCGCTGAGCCCTCTTACTCATTAGGGTGGTTAAGTTGCCGTCCAGCGCTATGCCAGAAAACTCCTTGATGTACATTGATCACCCCCTCATATGGCCAAAAACTGTGGAGTTTAGACTCTACCAGAAGAGGATAGCTGACGCGGCATCTGAGAAGAACACCCTCGTGGTCCTACCCACAGCATTGGGTAAAACCGTCATATCAGCCCTAGTGGCTGCAGACATCCTCCTCAACTACAGGAACACCCGAGTTCTAGTTATGGCTCCAACGAGGCCCTTGGTTATGCAACATAGGGAAAGCTTCACGAGGATGCTTAAGCTGAGGGAAGATGGTTTGGCGCTTCTCACGGGTAAGACGCCGGCCGAGTATAGGAGAGCCGTCTGGGATGGAAGCCCCAGAATAGTCTTCGCAACCCCACAGGTGGTTAGGAACGACCTTCTAGAAGGGAGGTTGTCGCTAAAGGACTTCGGCCTCCTAGTCTTTGACGAGTGCCATAGGGCCGTCAAGGAGTACGCCTACACGGAGGTGGCAAAAACTTACGTTTCAGAATCCATCTATCCACTCATACTTGGCATGACAGCTTCACCCGGCTCCGATCCCAAGAGGGTTGAGGAGGTGTGCCAAGCCCTCTACATTGAGCATGTGGAGTGCAGGTCTGAGGAGGACCCTGACGTGAAGCCTTACATCCACCCCATAGAGGTGGAGTGGAGGCGCGTGGACCTGCCAAGAGAGTACCTGGACGTTAGGGATCGGCTGAGGCAACTGCTCAACCAGAGGCTGGAGTGGCTGAGAAGGCAGGGAATTCTACGAGGAAGGACCGAATACATTGGCAGGAGGGACCTAGTCGAGGCAGGGGAGGAACTGAGGTACCGCCTCGAGGAGAGCATTGAGGAAGAGAGAGGGCCTTTATACGTGGCCATCATAAACCAGTCCATAGCCCTAACCCTATTCCACGCCCTCGAACTCTTAGAGACCCAGGGTATACACACCTTGAAGGCCTTCTTGGATAGGGTGGAGAAGGAGAGGAGCGAGAAGAGGAGCTACGCCATCCTTACAAACGATCCCCAATATGAAGGATTGAAAAAAATGGTCGATGCATCCTCCTCTCTTGAGCATCCCAAGGTCCACCTCCTAAAGCAGAGCGTGGGTGAACAGCTTGAAGGAAAGCCATCTTCGAGAATGATAGTCTTTACCCAATATAGGGATACGGCAAGCCACCTAGTGGATCAACTTAACACTGTAAGGGGGGTTAGGGCTGAAAGGTTTGTGGGCCAAGCCTCAAGGCTGGACGATAAGGGCCTAACCCAGGAGGAGCAGGCGAGGATCATAAAGGACCTGGAGGAAGGCACGATAAACGTGCTGGTGGCAACCAGCATAGCTGAAGAGGGATTGGACATACCCTCTGTAGATCAGGTCATATTCTATGAGCCTATACCTAGCGAGATAAGGTACATCCAACGCAGGGGCCGAACAGGCAGGAAGAGGCCAGGCAAGGCAGTCATCCTAGCCGCAAACAACACCTACGACATGATATACCTCTACGCCAGCCGGAGAAGGGTTGAAAAAATGAGGGCCATAGCCGAGACCCTAAACAAGAAGCTAAAAACCATCGTTAGAAAGCATGAGAAACCCACTCCAAACCCCCTCACAGGGGAGGAGATAAGGCTCATAGAGGCGGAGGCAAAGCCCACAAGGCTTGAACCAATGCTGGTCGAGGACGAAGCGGAGAGGGTTAGGGAGTTCAGCCGGAAGGTTGAAAAGGCCTTTAGAAGCCTATACCTAAAGCTACTGGAGAGGGGACCAACCGGGATAGGTGTGGAAAATCTCACCTCAGAGATGGAGGTTGAGGGCATACCCCAGGCCGCAGTGAAGGCTGCCATAGAGAGGCTGGTTAAGGAAGGACAGGCATCTACGCTGGGCCTAAACCAGATAGTCCTAACAACACCGGGAGGTGTCCAGGGAAGGACCTACGAGATCACCATAGAGAAGATACTTCCTGGCGAGGCGGTGGTGTGGGTAAATAACAAATGGAGGGCAAGGCTGGCAGCCGAGGACTACAATGGCCCAAGACAGATAATTAGGAAAGGCTCAACCTTCAACGCTGTGGGGGAGCTTTACCGGATGGATGGAGTCCTCTGCCTAAGGGTTAAACACGTGACCCAAACAATAACATAACCCATCCCCATCTGTGTTTCTGGCTGATTAGGAATATATTCACTCACCTCTCCCCCCTCCACGGCTTGTTGTTGGATAAAAGGCTTTAAAAGACTAAGAAACCCAGCCGCTAACTGAGAGGACTCTCCATGAACTCTTCAATTGAACCTTGCAGGAACTCCTGGGAAGGTGAAACGCCTTGAGTGAAGGTGAAGATCAAGGTCAGCAGAAGAAGCCCCTTAAGCTGACGGACCTGGAGGGGGTGGGCGACGCCACAGCCAAAAGGCTCAGGGACGCTGGGATAGGGAGCGTGGAGACGTTGGCTATCACACCCCTCAGGGAGCTTATACAGAGGGCTGGCCTCGGTGAACAGACGGCCCTCAAACTCTCTAGCATGGCTAGGGATCTTGTCGGCTCGGGCTTCATATCGGCCCTAGAACTCTACCAGAAACGGAAGGGCATGATAAGGTGCACTACAGGAAGCAAGGTCTTGGACAAGCTGTTGGCCGGTGGAATAGAAACCCAAGCCATGACTGAGCTGGTTGGCGAATATGGAACAGGCAAGACCCAGATCTGCCTGACCCTGAGCGTTACGGCCCAGCTCCCACCGGAGAAGGGAGGCCTGGGGGGTGGCGTCATCTTCTTCGACACGGAGGGAACCTTCAGCTCCGAGAGGATATACGAGATCTGCCAAGCCATGGGACTGGACCCAGAACCCATCCTCAACGGAATCCTAATCTCCCGTGTCTACACCAGCGACCACCAAATCCTCCTCCTAGAACAGGCCTTCAAGATATGTCAAGAGGAGGGCATCAAGCTGGTGGTGGTGGACAGCCTCATAAGCCACTTCCGAGGCGAATACGTGGGCAGGGAAAGCCTCTCAGAACGCCAGCAGAATTTGAACAGTTATCTCCACAAGCTCATGCGCCTCGCCGAGGTCTTCAACTTGGCTGTGGTGGTCACCAACCAGGCCCAGGCTGACCCCGCCCAGTTCTTCGGGAACCCCAATAAGCCTGCAGGTGGTCACGTGTTAGCTCATGCCTGCACCCACCGGATCATGCTCCGAAGGAGTAAGGGCCAGAAGAGGATAGCCCAGATCTTTGATTCCCCCTACATACCCTTCGGCGAGTGTGTCTTCCAGATCTCGAAGAAGGGCATCGAAGACGCGGAGGAGGATAAGGACTAAAACGGAGGGGCGCATACCTACGTTTGGTGAATTTTACTCTCGCTTTTTCCATTGACATATATTTCAGTAAGTAAAATAACTCAATTTATCTGAGGCGAGGAGGACGCATATGTCGGCTATTTTTATTGATAAGGATAGGCTTTCGCCCCGATACCTCCCAAAGAAACTTCTTCATAGGGATCAGCAGGTTAGGCTGTTAAATTCCTTTTATGGCGACATATTAGATAAGCCTCAGGAGGTTTTTCTAAGGGTCGGTCAGGTCGTTGGCGGTGTAGGAACGGGAAAAACCTGCACCGTAAGGAGATTTGGATTAAAGCTGGAAGAAGAGGCCAATAAAAGAAAAATTAATTTCAATTTTGTCTACGTGAACTGTAAGGTCGACGGGACGAGAAGGTTTGTTTTGTACGGGAATATGCTACGAAAGGTGGCTCCCCAAATCGCAACAGAAAGCCTAAGCCCGGAGGACATGTTACATCAATTAGTCTCATTCTTGGAGGATAGAAAGACGTATGTGCTCCTCGCCTTTGATGAGATCGACTACTTCCTGAAAGTTTCTAAAGAAAACTTAATATACGACATGACCCGCCTACCCGAATTAAGGGTGGGAGAACCCATCCCAGTTTTGGGTGAGATTTTCATCTCCCGCGACCTTTCCCACTATAAGCGTTTAGAGCCCAGCGAACTCTCCACCCTGGGAAGAGGAATAATTGATTTCCCAAAATATCGATACGAAGAGATTAAAGACATACTGTATGCTAGGGTGGAGGAGGCCTTTAGGTCAGGCGTACTCAACGAGGACATAATGGACTTCATCAGCCGTTACGTTGCCAGCCAGAACGGTGACGTAAGGGTAGGGTTGGACCTACTTCTACATTCTGGATACTTGGCCGAGAACTTGGGATATGACAGAATCCTGCCCGACCACGTCCGTAAGGTCATTGGAGAAACCAACCCTTCCATAACCACGGAAGACATCTTAGATTTGGATGAAAACCTGCGACTTACCCTACTCGGACTTGCCCGAACGTTGCGTTTTCAAAAAACTTCCTACGCCAGATTGAGGGATATACTCCAAAGCTACAAGATGGCCTGCGAAGAGTACAGAATAACCCCCAAGGATGACATAGACGAGTACATTGAGGACTTGGCAATCAGGGGACTCGTAGACATAGAATCCTTAACCAGGATAGGAATTTCTGGCGGATCGACTGAAGATGTTGAAAGGTTTTTAGAACAAATAATGAAAAGGGAGGGCCTAAATGAAAGGGCCTAGGGATTCGTGGGAAGAGATAGAGCTGGCCTTGGGAAGTGTAGGAAAGAGAAAAATCCTAAGGCTCCTAACCGAAGACCCATACAAGGCTCTTACAAGGTATGCGTTAAGAAGGACTGGCTTGAAACCCAAGGACATCACCAACGACCTGAAAACCCTAGTCGCCAAGGACTGGGTTAAAGAACACAGGTATGGAAGAAAAACCTACCAGATTAACCTCGAAAACGCCATTGTCCAACAATTTTTGGAATTCCTTAAGAAAACTAAATATCTTTAATCATCTCAATCCATATCTTGAAATGATGATACACAAATGGTTGAAAAGGACCATTACCTCTCCGCGTTTCTCGCGTACAAGCTTTGCGATGAAGAAATGGAGTAAAGGGGTTCAATAAACCTGGGGCTGAATAAAAACAAGCGATGACCCCCCTCCCCCCTAAAGGTAAATCATTGCTTATATAGTCTTTTTCACGACTCTAGCCTGCATAAGAGGGAAAAATGTTGAAGAACCGCTCGAAATTAGGCGTAAGTCTCGCCAAGGACAACCGGAACTTAGTCCTTGAAGAGCACTGTGCCAACCCTTGGAATGGTAAATGCAACAACACAAACATCGCCCTCTACATCTATTACAGGGGAGAAAAGGTCCCAATCTGCAGGCCCTGCTGGAACGACATCGCTGAGAAAGACATTAAGTGGGGGGAGGGAATCACATGAAATTCCTAGTATACGTTTCACGCTTCCAGAGGCAAAATGAACGGGTAAAGGCTGTTGGTCGAGCCGTCATAAGAATTGCTGACGAGTTAAAGGCCGAGATTGAAATTAAGTCTTGGAACGTGTTAGCACCCCACGTATATTGCATAGATTCTAGGGATGGAGAGAAGAAGCTCATTTATGCTGACTGGGGAAAAAACTGGGGAGAAGATGAGGTTTATAACTCTATTAGAAAAGCTATCTTGCCCCTTTCACACCTTCCCGAGTATGCTTCTATAAGACCCATCATAGGGAGGTGAGAAACTAAATGATAGAGGATCTTGAAAGCCTGCCTGGCGTGGGGTCTGCCACAGCTAAAAAGCTCATCGAAGCGGGCTATGTCACCGTAGAGTCCCTAGCGGTGACACCCCTGAGGGAACTGATGTCCAAAACCGATCTCGGCGAGAAGACGGCCATGGGTGTCATCGAAGCCGCCAGGAAAGCCCTCAGCATAGACTTCCTCACAGCCCAAGAACTCTGGGAGAGGCGTCAAACCAAGAAGAGGTGCAACACCGGATCGAAGAAATTGGACGACATCCTGGGTGGGGGCATCGAAACCCAAGCCGTAACAGAGTTGATTGGCGAATATGGAACTGGTAAGAGCCAGCTCTGCATGGGCCTCAGCGTCAGGATCCAGCTACCACCGGAGCAGGGAGGCCTAGGCGGCAACGCCCTCTTCATCGATACTGAAGGAACCTTCAGCCCAGAGAGGGTGTACCAAATTGCCAACGAGTTGGGGTTGGACCCAAAGCAGGTACTTACAAACATAATAGTGTCTAGGGTCTACACCTCGGACCATCAAAGCCTGATCATCAACAATCTGGCAAGTGTCTGCGCAAAGGAAAACGTAAAATTGGTCGCAGTGGATTCCATGATAAGCCACTTCAGAAGCGAGTATTTGGGGCGAGAAAACCTTTCTGAAAGACAGCAGAAGCTGAACGATTGTTTACACAAGCTGATTCGCCTAGCCGAAATCTACAACATGGCGGTTGTGGTGACGAACCAGGTGCAGGCCAACCCCCAAGCCTTCTTCGGCGACCCCAACAGGCCTGCCGGAGGGCACATCATGGCTCATGCCTGCACCCACCGCATAATGCTTAGAAAAGGTAAAGAAAACTCCAGAATAGCCAGAGTCACGGACTCGCCTTACCTTCCCTCAGAGCCCACTGCGCGTTTCAAAATAACTGAGAAGGGTATCGAAGACGACAAAAATGAAAGGGATGGAGAAGAGGTTTCAGAATAGGCAATTTGACCCTAAGGGTTAAGGTGGCTCCATTGTCGAATCCTCCCCTGCAGACTCTACAGGAGTTGCAACGGTTACCTAGGTCTTCAATGCCTCCTGGCAGAGCACCCCTTAAGCTGTTGGAGATAGCCCCCCAAACCTATGTGGATACAACAGTTCGAGTCGTGGTATACAGGGCTAGGGAGAAAGAGGATGAGCTGGGGAGGAGGCCCTACATCTTCGGAATAGCCGAAGACGTGACCTTTAAGGCCCCATTCATATGTTACAAACCTTACCCATTCTTTCAGGACAGCGTCTTCAAATTGCAGAACGCATACGTCCATCTGCTTTATGACAACAGCATCCTTCTTATTCTAACAGAGCACAGCAGGATCGAGTACCTTCCAGAGGAGGACCCTAGGCAGTATGTTTGGCAGCCCAAGATTGGGAGAATCACCCGCCCGTTGGGAAGCTGTAGAGTTACCCTTCAGGGCATCGTCTCAAGCGTGTACCAGAGCTCAGGACTTGTGAAGAGGTGTGAAGAGTGTAGCAGGGTTATCTTCGACGAAGCATGCCCATCAGGACACGACAAGGGTTGGAGGTGGGGCGTAAGGATTAGCGGAAGAATGAGCGACGAAACGGGTAGCATAAACACGGTCTTCTCCCAGTATTTAACGTGTAAACTTCTTGGTAGGCCCTTATCGGAGGCCCTATACATGGCAAACGTTCCAGAAGGCGCCGACTCGAGAGACTTCAATGTGGAATCCTTTCAGGTGGGGGTTCCTAAGGAGTTGCCCATAAACGAGGCAGTTGTTGTCGAGCCAGACCTGTTTAGACAGTGCAAACATGTCATCGTTCCAGACCTTAACCTCTCCAGAATATACTGCCCCAAAAATGTGAGGGTAATGTCAAGCCAAGTCCTAGAGGTTAGGGAAAGGGTGCTGGAAAGCTCAAATGAGGATGATCGGAATTTATTGAGGAAGATTTTTGAGAAGGCGCTGGACCTTCAAATAAGGAAGCGGACAGGGCTACCGAAGCTCCACGGCATATACCTAACAGAGGAGCCCATGCCCCTGTACTGGGCTGAGAGGGCTAAGCTGTTTATAGGCTTCGAGATAAAGGTTTCTGTGAGCCCCAACTTCCTTAATGTTGATGTCTATCCAAGCGCCCTGGTCAGGGAGAGCGTGCTCGACTACATTCAATGGAGACGAGACAGGGGAGCTTCAGCGAAGGGTGTAGAGAAGGCCCTGACGAAATGGAGGCAGAGCGTCATCCTGGCCCCCAATGGAACAATTGGGAGGGTGTGCCGATTCATATACCAAGACGCAGGAGACTTTCTGGTCCCTGGATTTAACGCGTCTCTTCCCGAGTTTTGGGAAAACGTGTACGACGTTAAGGTGAAGCCCGAAGAGAGGCCACTCTTGGTGGTTAAGCCCTACAGCTTGGATGTGGAGCTTACCTACCCGCCAAGCTACGTGTTCATGGACGAGCAGACAATATTCCTCAGAAGTTCAGTCCTGGGATTCATCGACTACAAGAAATCCACGCTTAGGCGCACCGCACCAGCCATAGTTCTCAACGCCTTAAAGGATCTCAAGATTGGGGAATACAGGGTTGAGGTGGATGGCGAAACAAAAACCAGGCTGGATGCCCAGAGACTTATTCTCCATGACATTAAGGAGAAGCTTCTGGGGAGAATGGTGAAGGCAACGGGCTCTGTCATTCAAGCCAACAACAGCCTCTACTTCCTTCCAAAAACGGTTTCAGGGGTATCCTAATGGCAGTTTGTGAGCTGGAAAAGGATCTAACCTTCACAGAACGGAACCGGAGGAGGATTGTAGAGCTAATTAGACAGTTTCAAGCCAAGTCGGATCAGGGGGCCAGCATAATCGCAGTGATGGACCAAATGCATATGGAAGGATTGTCCAGGCTTGATTTTCCGCGCTACCTCATAAGCCTAGCTAGGGAGGGTCTAATTTTCCCGATTGATGAGGAGCACGTTAAAACCATAAGATGAGGGGATGTTAAAGCTTTGACTATAGAGTTGAAGAGGGGAATAGACCTCCTAAACGAGAGAAGCAGTATGGCGAGGCTTACCACTGGAAATGCGGACTTAGACTCCCTGCTCGGAGGGGGAATTGAACCCGGGCACTTCTACCTATTTTATGGCTCTGAGGATAGTGGGGTAGACCTCCTCATCCACAGGCTCATGGTCAACTGCCTCCTTCCAGAGGAAAAGTACGGCTTCGCTGGAAAGTGCCTTTACAGCAACTGCGGAAACTACAGGCTTGAAAGAACCATGTTTGACGCGCAACTGTTAACCTTTCTCATTAAAGCTGCTGGACTGAACGTGATGGAAGCCTTGGACGGGATAAAGGTCATATGCTCCTTCTCGGAGGAACAGGAACAATATTCAGTTGATGAAATTCAGAGGGCCATAGAGCAGGATGAAGAAATCAAACTTGTGGTTGTTCATAACATAGCCAAACTCTTCACGTCTGAAGAGGGTACACCTAACAAGGATTCTGGAGAAAGGATAAGGAAACTTCAAAACGTGATTGGAAACCTCTGGCAGGCCTGCGCCCAGAAAAAGGTAGCCCTCGTCGCCTCCTGCAGACCTAAGGCTACATCTAGAGGGCTTATTCCCAAGCCAGAGGGTGGGAACTATCTTAGGCATAAGGCGAACGTGATCGTGTACTTGAGGAAGAGGAGTGAAGGATCTCCCTTCTTTACAGCTTATCTGAGGAAGCACCCCAACCGGGCCCCTCGTAAGGTTGAATTATCCTTTGGAGGTGATGGAATGGGTAGGGTAACAAAGCCATTTAGGATGATCATGGAGGAGGAGCTTTCCTGTTTAAAGAAAACCTTCAGGGAAGTATTACTGGATCCCGCACGGAGGGAAGCCTTCGACAGCCTCGTGAGGGTCTGGAGTAGCGAGCAGGGAGCCATGAGCTACGCAAGAATCCCTACAGTGTTGGATGTCATGCTCCTAACGGGGTTAGTAGACAACAGGAGGCTAATCGAAGAGCTTTATGACCGCTTCGGAACTCTAGAATCGAAAATTGAGGAGCTAATATCCCAACTTAGAGTGTTGATTCCAAGTGTTGTAACGGCCAAGTGAAATTGATGAAGGCGACAGGCTGGCTCCTAGACGTTTACATCTCTGAAGGAGCCGTCTTATGGTTCAAGCTAGAAAATGGGGAGACTATTCGACTATTAGACGAGTACGTGCCTGACTTTTATGTTGAACCAAACGAGAAGGCTCTCATAGAAGAACTGAGAAATATCCTTCTCAGTCATCCACACATCTTGGACGTTGCCGAAGAATGGAAATTCACTTCATTGGGTAGGCGAGAGAAAACAAGGGTTTTACATATCTCAGTTGACTCTGTGAGAAATTTCAAAAGGGTAATTGAGGATGTAGGAAAGCTCGGGTACGTCAAAGCCTACTATAACCTCGACATCCTCCACGTTCAACGGTACCTTTACCAGAAGGGTTTTGCCCCAACAAGCAAAGTCATTATTGAGTACAGTGATGATGGAAAATTATTGTCCGTGCAGGTCTTGGATGACAGTAAGGAGATTGAGCCCCCTCCATTCACCACCCTAATTTTTGGTTTAGAAATCAATAGCGAGACGCTAACGCCCAAAGTTGAGATAAATCCCATATCGAGAATTGTGATTTTCAACGAAGGACTGGAGATGATAAAGTCTTTTGAAGGAACGGAGGAAAAAATCCTTTCAGCCTTCTCAAATTATGTTAAGGAAGGCGACCCCGACTTCCTGATCTCAGACAGAATCGGAGAAGCCTTAAAGTATATTTTGGAAAGGGCGAAGGCCCTTGGCTTAAACATCAATTTGGGAAGGGAAAAGGTTGACCTGTCTGAAATTAAGAGGCTGACGCCCTCCTTCCACAAGGGAAAGGTCCCCCTTGAGCTCCATAGTTTTCTGGAAACAGGCATAGCTGGAGTTGTGGAACGATCCAGATTCACCTTAGCTCCCCCAGGCCTAGCCTCAAAGTGGCCTGCCGGAAGGACCATCGATAGCAGGCAGTGCTTTGAAGCCTTAAAAAGGGATGTCCTTCTTCCCAAGTCCAAGGGCTTCTACAGGTATGTGACCACCGCTGAGGAAATAATCTTCCGGGACAGGGGCGGGTTAATTCTGTCTCCAAAAATCGGACTGCACGAGAACGTTGGAGAGCTGGACTTTGAGAGCATGTTTCCAAACATTATTATTAGGAATAACCTGAGCTACGAGACAACGATGCCTTATAAAATTGACAGGTCCAAGCAAGGCTTTCTTGGAGAGCTGACAGAGAAATATCTGGGCAGGAGGCTTTACTTTAAGCACCTAAGGAAAAGGTTTCCGAAGGAAAGTCCAGAATACGTTTGGTGTGAGCAGAGGCAGACAACCCTGAAGGGAATTCTAGTCTGCATTTATGGGTATAGCGGCTGCTTTGCCAACAGATTTGGCAACGTGGCCGTCTACGAGGAGACCAACCGCGTAGCCAGAGAAACCCTGGTGAAAACCATGAACATCTCCCTAAGCGGAGGCTTCGAGGTAATATACGCGGACAGCGACAGCGTCTTCTTGAAGAAAGGGGGCGCAACCGAGCAGGACTACATTAACCTAGCTCAAAAGATCAGTGAAGAGACGGGCCTCCCAATCGATCTAGACCACCACTACAAGTTCCTAGTCCTCCTAACCCAAGAGTCGGACCCCAACCTGGAGGCTACGAGGCGGTACTTCGGGAAGCTGACAAACGGCGAACTTTATTTTAGAGGAATTGAACTTAGGAGGCACGACTACCCAGCATTCATTAAGGATTTTCAGATAAAATTAATGGGCATACTCTTCGACGCCGACTGCACTGATAAGGTTGAGGGGGAACAGCTGGAGAAGGCTAAGGGATACGTAATTCAAACATGTGAAGAGATTAGGGAGGGCAGGGTGGACCTTGAGCAACTGATTATCTCTAAGATTCTGAGGAAGCCCGTGAAGGAGTACAGGAGCATGTTTCCCCACGTAACAGCGGCCATCCAAATGATTCAGAAAGGCAAGAAGCTCCGAACTGGCGAGAGTATTGATTTCTGGTACGTTGACGCGGATAACCCAAACCCCTTCAGAAGGGTGGTTCCAGCATCCATCATGAACAGCGGGCACAAGTACTATGATGTCAACAAATACGTTGATATGGTTTTGGACGCGGCTGAAACCATCCTGGGAGTGTTCGGCTTTGATAGGAGGAAGCTTGGGTTTGAAACTAAACCCAGGGATTTCCTTGAGGAGTTGAGGCTGGAGAGGGAGCAGGAACTTATGTCTGAGCTTCGCAATTTAGACCCGGAGTAAGGTTGTGCTACCCTTGAAAGGGTTCAATGCTGTGGGCTGTAAAGTTAGGAGAAGGATATCATCTCGGCACCGAAGAGGAGAGTCATAACCCACAGAGCTTTAAACTATTGATAGCTAGGGTCTATGATAATCGCATAGTTCTGAACACGTTCCACTGATTTACAAGTGCTTACTGAAGTGCTCTTCCAGCTTACGTTCATGTTCCAGAAAAGCAATTTTCCACATTTTCTTAACGGTAGAGAGAAGAAGAAAGAAAAAGAAAGAGAAGGAGTTTGGGTTTGGGGCATAAATTTTATTTCCTTAACATCCAAATTAGTGTAGGTTCATTTCATGTCGCTGACGGTCAAGTGGGATGGAGGGGTTTCCATTGAATGTGGAGATGTTCAACTTATTTTTGACCCTCAAGGCAATAATGTTACATACCCTAAGGCTTTCATTACCCATGCCCACTTTGACCATGCTAAGGCTTTCTATATTCCTTATTTAACAAAGTATTCTTCAAAGGAAACAAATGACTTATTGACCATCTATGGCGGGAAGATCGCAAACTGGAAACCGGTATCCTGTGGAAAAGGGGTTACTTTTGATGATGTGGAGATTGTTCCCCACAATTCAGGACATGTTTTAGGTTCTTATCAGTATGAGGTTAGTACGCCTTGGGGAAATGTGGTATACACTGGGGACATAAATTTTTCAGAGGCTAGGACTGTAAAGGTCGCTGAAATAGTTCCCTGTGATATCCTCATCCTAGAAGCGACCTTTGGATCGCCAAATTTTATTTTTCCACCCGAAGAACAGGTCGCGACCGAGATTCTTGAATGGGCGGTCGATTCGTTAAAGCGTGGAAAAATCCCTGCCTTTCAAACAGATCCCTTGGGCAATGCCCAGGAAATCATCAGGATCTTTAATGAATTAACTCGCATTCCTGTGATGACCCATAGTCGAGTAACAGGAATAAATCGAGTCTATGAGGTTTACGGTCACAAGTTTAGTTATTTAGACGCCAACTCGGAGGAAGCCGCTGAAGCCGCCTCATCTGGAGAGTGCATCTTCATCACTCCCAAGGGTTTAAACCTATCTAAATACCCTGAATTCGATTCTGCCCTTGTTTCAGGTTGGGCCCTATGGGCTAAGAGAAAGGCTTTTGCCTTGAGCGATCATGCAGACTTTCCTCACCTTATGGATTTTGTGAGAGAATGTAAACCAAAAACTGTGCTTACGTGCCATGGGGGAAGGTTCAACGAAACTTTAGCGAGGTATATTGAAAAGAGACTTGGGATTGAAGCCCGTCCCCTGGATATGATCTCCACCACCTTAGTAGCGAAATATGATGAGGTTAGGATAAGGGATTGTGGAAGGGAGATCCTAAAGATAGCCAAGGTCCCAGGTTTCAGCTACTCGAAAAAGATGATTATGAGAGAGGTCATGAAATTTGGATTTTCAAGACTGGAAATAAACTCAGCTTTAAAGATGTTAGTTGAACAAAAATTTTTACAGGTCCTTAGAGAAGAAGAGAGTTTTCAAAGTAAGTTAACATCCTGAAAAGATAATAAATAACCATAGAAATAACCTAAGTCGTCTGGTTTGGATTTTCTAATGCTTCTTTCACTTCGCTGACTTTTTTGTAGGTTTTGTCTGGGAGTTTTTGGAGCATTTCAGATGCGTGTATCCTCTTTTCTGGGGGTAAGTCTATGATTTTCCATCCTTGGTGTCTTATCAGCTCTTGTTTGGTCGATGGGAATTTGGCGTCTTCCCTTAAAACTTCTAGTAGAGACTTGGTTCCAGTTGATCTGGTGACTGAGGGAAACTTTCCCTTTTGCTTGTACGCTTTGAATCGAGCGGCGTCTTTGTACATCTTTACGCAATGGAAGCTAACAGCGATAGTATCATATTCCTTGGCGGTTGCCCTTTTGTCGATGGTTTTCAGTTCCTCGTCAGTGAACTGGTAAATGTTGTGCTCTCCTTTGCCGAAGAGGCGCGTATAGATTATGTCAGAGTCGTAGGCTGGATTCTCCTTGGATAAGTCTACGCAATGAATGAAGTTATTATCCCTCATAAGGTTGATAAGGTCGGCTGGAGGCGATCTTCCCTGCCTTTGCCTAATCTCCCAAGCTATTCTAGTGCCCTTCAAGTTTACTGATGAGAAGAAGTTTCGGATAGATTCAATCTTTTCATTTATAAATTCGAGGGATTCAGGAGTTTGTAGAACCAGAAAGTTTGAGTTTAGGTCTTGGCAGATTCTGATCATTTCATTGAAAGTCTTATATGTTTCCTCCGTAGGTTCCAGTTGGTTTTTGTGGGTGACGCTCTGATGGCATCTCACCGAGAACTCGAAGTCAGATGGAACTGTTCCCCGCCATGTCTTCACGCTTCTAGGGCTAGGCATCTCGTAGAAGGTGGAGTTGACTTCCACGAAATCAAAGGCTCTACTATAAGCCTTAAGGGGGTTCATGCTAGTGACTCGGAAGTAGGCCCATCCACCCGTTCCTATGAGGAATCTAGTCAAGACTGGAACCTCAAAATAAATAATAATGGGATTTGTCTTTTATCCATATCACCTTTGGTGATGCTGATGGGCGAAATATTGCTTGGCACCTCTGGCTGGCATTACATGGACTGGGTCGGCCCCTTCTATAAGGAGAAAAGGGAAAGCAAGCTCGTCGCTTATAATAGGGTCTTCAGGACGGTGGAAATTGACTCCACGTTTTATCGCTACCCAAATAAGGGGATGGTCATGGGATGGCTCAAATACACCAAGCCAGACTTCATCTTCACCGCTAAACTTCCCAAACTGATCACGCATATGAAAAAGCTGAATTTGAATGAAGGCGTTGAAAAGGACCTGGAAACTTTCTGTGAGTTGATGCGCCCCCTTCAACTTGATGGCAAGCTGGGTTGCCTCCTCATTCAGCTTCCTCCAAAGTTTGGGCTAGACAATTTGGAGCGCCTTGAATCTTTTTTCAACATTCTGCCTCTAGATTTTAATTTTGCCGCGGAATTTCGAGACTTATCTTGGATGTGCGAAGAATCTTGGAAGTTACTGGAGAAGTATCGCGTTGCGTATACGATTGTTGATGAGCCCCTTCTGCCACGCGAGGTTAAAGTGACTTCGAAGATAGCTTATTTTAGGTGGCATGGGAGAGGAAAAAGACCTTGGTATAACTACCACTATAAGGTTGAGGAGCTTGAACCGTGGGTTCCGAAGGTAAAGGATGTTGCGGGCAAAGTTGAGAAAGTGTTCGGATACTTTAACAATCATTACCACGGTTACGCTGTAGAAAACTGCCTCGAAGTTCTAGAAATGTTAGGGGTACTGACGCCTGAACAAACAGAAGCTAAGGCCAGCGTTAAGCAATATTTGAAGGCGGTTGAGAAAAAAGTGCCCAGGGTCATGACGCTTGAACAGCCCGAGCTGATGGGACTTCGAGATCTGCTTCTAACTTTTATGGATAAGGATCGTTTGAAAAGGGCTGAAAAGATTAAGGATAACGAAATAATCATCGAAGAATTTACCGACAACCTTGTAAAGGCCTCCATCCGCGACTATCACGTTATTGTCGACCTCCCAAATCGTATTGTTCTCCACGACTGCGCAGACTGGAGCAGACAAATTCCAGAGAAACTATTCTGCAAACATCTAGGAAAATTGATATTAACCCTGAATGAAAAGGAATCTACGAAGATTTTAAGAAGAATATTTTCAGAAAGAGATGCTTGGGAATTTAAACCATACACAGAATAATTCCTTATGGAATAGAGTCTTGGGTTGGATGTGAAGTGCCCCTGTTCATGTTGAGGAGAAAATACTTTGACCTAATTGCGGAGGGCAGGAAGGATGTTGAACTGAGGCGAGCAGAAGGTCCTTGGAAGAATGCGAAATACGGAGATAGGGCTGTTCTTATGTGTGGTAGGGCCATAAGGCGAAAGAAGATAAGTGCTGTTCATAAAGGAAACCTCTCAGAGATCCTATCAAAAATAGACTATCGCAGAATCTTACCCGACTCCATTAGTAGGGAAGAGGCAGTAAAAGCGTTAGAAGAGCTGTATCCTAAGGAAGAGGAGTTCATAGCCTTTGAATTAAGTGATTGAGAAGGGGTTTAGTTTGCCATTAATCCCTCAGGCTATAAGCGTTTTGATGCAATTCTATGACATAGGAGCTTTCTACCGCTCCCTTGAAAAAACCTTGAGTTGAACAGAGTACTCAAAACCCAGCCTGCGAAACAAAGGAAGAACTTGAGAAACACATAAAAAGAGGGGTTTGCGGGAGATATCTCCATTCTGGAGAACATTTCGGCGAAGGTGTTCTCAATTTCTACAAATGTTTCCATACCAGGAACTTTGACGATGAAGTTTTTGCCCTTTTCACCCACTACCTCAAGGCCTACTTCCTCTTTCGCCATAGTTTAACTCCGTCCTGTTCGGTGACCCCCTCAAATCCGTGTGTATAAGTTCGCGTGCCTCTTTTATGGTTTTGCTTGTTGCGTGATGGTATTCGATGGAGGACCCTGAGTTTTCTCAGATGGGGCTTTGACTATTTTTCCTTTAGCCTTGCGCTAAGACTTAGCATCTGGGTGTGGGCTTTCCTTATGAGGTCGGCCATAACGGCGGGGGCGGTTATGGCGGCGTTTACGGCTAGGTTATAGGCCCC
>Ga0315306_10000626_pt1 | contig 17162 bp, 16 predicted proteins | sample TDP1_MG_FD_203803 | JGI IMG/M metagenome (GOLD analysis project Ga0315306, IMG submission 203803) | Freshwater sediment microbial communities from Lake Towuti, South Sulawesi, Indonesia - TDP1 | ecosystem: Environmental > Aquatic > Freshwater > Lake > Sediment | place: Indonesia: South Sulawesi... | reverse complement strand
ACTATGCCCGAGGCAACAGCGGCTGCGTTCTCGAAAGCCACGTGGACCCAAGACACACGCCACGACGTATAGGGATAAATGGTGGTGGCAACCTCAGAGCATCCCGTAGCAGCCACTATTATTGTTGGTCCCCTTAGCGCCTTCATGGTCATTCTGTTGATTACGCCCTCTCCGCAGCCAGCGCACAACCTGTGCCCCGAGGCGAACAGCTCTTCTATAGGCAGGTCTTTCAACGCGACCATTATTCTCTCACCCCGAGAAACATGGTCTTTTCCTTAACAACTCCAGTCTTGGCGGTCTCGAGGGCTTCGCTGAAGACAAGTTCGATGTCTGAGGGTTTGATGTCTCTCCCTCCCAATCCATAGATGACATTGAAGATTTTTGGGCTCTCCTTGACTGTGTGCAATGCCGAAGCCACGTCGGAACACAACGCGCTGTACGGAGCCCCGAAACTAATCGCCCTGTCGAACACGGCAATCGCCTTGACCTTTCTCAAGACAGCGCTTACTTCCTCCGTCGGGAACGGTCTGTAAAGCCATAACTTCACGACGCCCACCTTCTCTCCCTGCGCTCGGAGTTTGCGCGCTACCTCTCTGGCTGTTCCAGCGGTGCTTCCCAGGCAGATTATCGCGGCTTCGGCATCTTCCATTCCAAAGGCTTCTAGAACATCGTAGTTCCTACCCGAGACGCCTCTGTACTCCCTGCACACTCTGTCCAACACTCCGCGGGCGCTCCGCAGGGCTTCCACCTGCTGCCTCTTGAACTCGAAATAATAATCTGTGAAGCAGAGCGCTCCCACAGTGACTGCCTCACCTGGGTCTATCGTGAACAGGGGTTTCCTCGTCTGCAAGAATCTGTCCACAGCCTCGTCTTCGAGCACGTCCACGCCCTCCATGCAGTGGCTGATTATGAAACCGTCGAGATTAACCGACACGGGAAGCTGAATATCTTTGTCTTCGGCTACCTTGAACGCCAGCAACGTCCAGTCGTAGGATTCCTGCGCGTTCTCGGCGTATATTTGAATCCAGCCTGAGTCTCTGGAACCCATCATGTCAGAGTGGTCTCCGTGAATGTTAATCGGAGCCGACAGCGCCCTGTTCGCCACTCCCATCACGATGGGGCACCGCAGACCCGAGGCGATGTACAGCATCTCGTGCATCAGGGCTAAGCCCTGACTGGCTGTGGCTGTGAACACCCTGGCTCCTGTCAGGCTCGCTCCTATACACGCGGAGAGAGCCGAGTGCTCCGACTCAACACAGACGTAGCCCGCGTGAACCTCTCCGTCGGCTACGTACTTGCTGAAGCGCTCAACCATTATCGTCTGAGGAGTAATTGGATAAGCAGCCACTAAGTCCACTCTGCTCTGCTTGACCGCATAGGCGACTGCCTCGTCTCCTGTTAAGCCCACAATTGTCATTTCTGTTCCTCCACCATCCTAATCGCCTCTTTGGGGCATTCGTGTGCGCATATCCCGCATCCTTTACAGTAATCGTAGTTCACTTCAACCCACTTTTCCCTTCTAACTATCGAGCTGTCGGGGCAGTATATCCAGCAGAGCAGGCAGTTCACGCACTTCTCCTTATCAACTAGTGGTCTGAAGGCTCTCCAGTCACCTGTCTTGTACTTGAGCGAGGAGCCGGCCTCTAGAACAACTCCTCCGAATGGTAGAGCCCTCCATCCAGCCTTCTCGTTAGAGGTCAACTTCCGACAACCTCCTCGTAGGCTTTTTTCATCGCCTCCACGTTCTTTTCGCCTAGTGTTCCAGGAAAGCGTGCTCTAACAACCCTCGCTATTGATTCAAATGATGTGAGCGACGCGACTTTTATCAGTGCACCCAACATGGCTGTGTTGTAGATGGGTCGCCCCAGAACATCCAGCGCGATTCTCTTGGCGTTCAAGGAGTAGACTCGAGCGTCCTGAATCGAAAGAGTCTTCTTCAACTCGTCGGGTGTGCGCTCGGTGTTTGCGACTATTGCTCCGTTCTCAGCCAAGCCAGAAGTCACGTTGGCGTCTAGGAGTGTGGGGTCAACAACCACAACAATGTTGGGATTGTAGATCTGACTGTGAATACTTATGGGCTCGTCTGAGATTCTCGTGAACCCGCGAACTGGAGCGCCTGAGCGTTCGGGTCCGAACTCTGGGAAGGCTTGAACGTGCTTCTTCTCCGAGAGCGCCGCGTCCGCGAGCAAGCGACTAACGCTGACTATGCCCTGTCCACCTCTTCCGTGCCATCGAATCTCAATCAACATCTGCTCGACATCCCTATGAGAAACTCTTGCGATTCACGCCCACGGATATAAGGTTTTCCCGCATGATTCCAGAGAACGCCTTCAATTCGAAAATGTCTGCAGGCGTGCAGGCTAAGCCTTATATGCGCTGGTGCACTTGTGCATGGAAAGAAAGGGAGGCTAAATGGGACTAGGCGACATTCTGAGGCGAGAATTCTCCTTCATTACAGGAAACTATCAGGTTCTCGTCACCAGCTGGATTATAATGGACCTCGCCATGGAAATGCCCGTCCCAAACTTCCAATATTTCGTGCAAGCTCTAGGCGGAACGGGCTTAGCCCTAGGAATCATAGGCTTTGCCAACTGGGTCTCGATGGCGGTGGTAGCCTTTCCAGGAGGTTACCTTGCGGACAAATACGGTCGACGTTGGCTGATAACAACCATGACGCTTGTAATGGCGTTGTCTAATCTGGTTTTTGCGTTTGCTCCCACGTGGCATTTCATTTTGTTGGGGTCTATCATGCACAGCCTCTGCCTCATTTACCAACCCGCATTGTTCGCGATGGTTCAAGACTCGCTTCCCCCAGAACGAAGAGGAATGGGCTCTTCCATCATACAGCTCATACATGGCACCTTCAACACTCCAGGACCCATAATTGCGGGTTTTCTGCTGCTGCAGTTCGGACTGGTTACGAGTATGAGAATCATCTACGTTCTCGTGACGCTTCTCTATACCATCGCAGCGATTTGGCGGTTCAAGTTGACGGAAACGATAACAAACGGCGAACCAATCCGTTTCAGATACTTCATTTCATCATACCCAAAGGCTATAAAAGAAAGCTTCAGTGTCTGGAAAGCCGTGCCGCGATCAATGTTCTGGTTGTTTGTGGTCCAAACTCTCGTGATGTTCGGGATGTCGCTCACCCAGGTGATGAACGCCATATACGCAACAGAAGTGCTCGGAATACCCGAGGAGCAATGGTGGCTCACCTTCATCCCGCTTCTGTTAACCATGATTGTGGCGTCCATCCCCATTGGCAAGATGGTTGACAAAATCGGAAGAAAAATTCCGCTGGTTCTCGGTCTGTTCATTTTCGGCGCGGCGACACTGATTTTCGTCGTTGGCAACCTGGTAACCGTTATGATATCGATGTCTTTGTTCGCCATAGGGCAGTTGTTTGTGATGGCTTCAGCGATGGCGCTTTCGGCAGATCTAGTGGATCCGGTGAACAGGGGTAAGGTGGTTGGGTTCAGGAACTTTGTTGGCTACATCTTTAACGGCTTGGGCATGCTCTTGGGCGGCTATCTCTACGTGAATGTCTTTCCGCAGATGCCCTTCTACGCGACTTTTGGATTGGTTATTCTAGGGTTTTTCATTGTTCTACTTCTGGTTCACGAACAGAAAATGAAAAGCCAAGCATCGAAATAAGGATTCCAAGCGTTTTGTTGGGTACACACATAGGCTGTTCTAAAGCGTGGCATTATAAGCCAACTAAGCGAGAACCTGCTTTGGAGAGTGCAGAGGGTTGAGAGTCCGGGGATTCCTGCTGATGGTTGTTCTCGCATGCTTTGTTCTTTCCGTGGCTGCGACTCTGGCATCTTACAATTTCTACTACACAGACCCTCGGATAGTTGACGCATCATTTGTGTACAGAGGTTGGCCGCTCTATTGGGTGGTCGAATCTTGGTCATGGTGGAGTCCGCCACAATACCCTCATGCCTTCCATCTTGAGCCATTAAATTTCCTATTTGACATCGCCTTTTGGTCGGTTCTATTCCAACTTCCATCCGCAACCCTGCTTCTTTTGAATGAAGCCAAGAAGCACGTGGACAAGCGTGTTAAGAATGCCCTCCAAGGTAAAAACTAATTACGGAGAACGCTTCTGTTCTGTAATTCTAAGCTGGAGGAAAAACGGGGTGTTAAAAGAGATACGGATTCATGGTCGTGGCGGCCAAGGCGGCGTGACAGCCGCTGAACTGTTAGCTCGTGCAGCCTTCAAGGAGGGCAAATGGGTTCAAGCCATCCCCTTTTTTGGCGCCGAACGGCGAGGAGCCCCAGTGATAGCGTTTGCTCGATTATCAAACGAGCCCATTCTCATTCGTAGTCAAGTTTACAACCCAGACTACGTGATAGTCTTGGACTCAACGCTGTTGGAAATCGTTGACGTCGCTGAAGGATTGAAGAAAGACGGCATCGTAATCATAAACACCACGAAAAAACGCGAAGAGATGAACATCAGGCAAGGACGCTTGGCAACAGTTGGCGCAACGGGAATAGCCTTAGAACTGCAACTACTAGTCGCCGGGCTTCCGGTATTAAACACAATAATGCTTGGAGCGTTCGCAAGAGCAACAGAAGAAGTGAAGCTAGAAAGCATAATCGAAGTAATAAGGCAGGAATGGGCTGGTGCTGCGGGAGAAAAAAACGCCAAAGGTGCGGCTCTAGCCTATGAGAGATTGGTCAAAAACTGGTAAACCTGCAATTAATAACAAGATCCCTGTTCCACCAAGTGTTTTTTAGAATCTCGCTGTCAGAATCCCAACTCCTCGGCTACGAGCACCACAGTTATATTAGGGCTCCTAACTCGATTGGGTGCTCTCTCCAGGATTGTTATGACACGGCAAATCCTATTCGGAGAGTCACAGTCCGCGCATACTCCCGTTGAGACGCAGGGCAGTTCAGCGAGATTGTGACGTTTGGCATTGAGAGGACCAGCCACCCCTTTAAGGCGTTTCAAACCCGCATCAACATCTTTCACTATCTTATTCTTCCCAGCGATTACAATTACTTCTTTCGGACCGAAGATCATCGAAGCTACCCTATTTCCAGTGCTATCTACATTCAATAGCTTTCCATCCTCCGTAACGGCGTTGCTGCTGCACAGAAATACGTCGGATCCGTGTGCTTCCATCATAAAGGGAAGCCAGCCGCTAAACGGCATATCTGGTAGCCAATGATGAACAACACGATTGCCACGTCGGGTCAAAGCCTCAATAAGACCAAGCTCTCGAATAGTCACTGAACCTCCAACGCCCACCTTGGCGTCAAAGGGAATGAGCTCCAGAACCTTGTCAACCGCGTCCTCTTTAGACGAAGCCACAAAGACCTTAAACTGATTCCTTTCAAGCGCCTCCTTTGCTCTGTACAACACATCACGCTCCGATACCATCCTTGTCCTCACCACAAGGGTAAAGGCAATCATGGAGGATAAAAAGTTGAGCGCCTATTCCATCTCTCCATCACAGAAAAACATGATTCTGCGCGGCATTCACCAACTGAACGAAACATGCGAAATACTTTAACCCTTGACACTATACTACTCTAACTCTTCAACGTGGTGGCACATGATGGCAAAAGCCCCACAAAAGATGCGTGACCTGCCTCTCACCCCACTATCCCGCCCACGCGTAGCAAGCACTGGCAAGACCGGCTCTTGGCGAACATTCAAACCAACCATTGATACTGAAAAATGCACGAGTTGTCAACTCTGCTGGATATTCTGCCCCGAAGCCTGCATCGAACTCGACGCCAAAAACCTCCCAAAAGTAAACTATGACTACTGCAAGGGTTGTGGAATCTGCGCACACGAGTGCCCACTCAAAATCATCAAGATGGAGAGGGAGGAAGGCGCCTAATGACACAGGTAATTGTTGAAACGGGGAATCGCGTCGCAGGACTCGCCTGCAAGGCTGCTAGAGCCCGAGTGATAGCCGCCTACCCGATCACTCCGCAAACAACCGTGGTTGAGCAAATCGCCGAACTTGTTGAGGGTGGAAAAATGGAAGCCGAGTACGTAAGAGTGGAATCAGAGCACAGCGCCATGGCCGCTTGCATAGGTGCCGCTGTAGGCGGAGCGCGCACCTTCACGGCGACATCATCTCATGGATTGGTACTGATGCACGAGATGCTCCACTGGGCTTCCGCAGCTCGCCTCCCCATAGTTATGGCGGTGGTGAACCGTGCTCTGGGTCCGCCGTGGAACATCTGGGCGGACTTCAGCGATTCCTTGTCACAGCGCGACACGTGTTGGATTCAGTTCTACTGCGCCGACAATCAAGAAATCTTTGACACAATCATTCAGGCTTACAAGCTCTGCGAGGACAGTCGTGTCTTTCTGCCCGCAATGGTCTGCTTGGAAGGTTTCATTCTCTCACACACTTCTATGCCCGTGAAAATTCCAGATCAAGCTGAAATCGATGATTTTCTGCCGCCCTACAATCCGCCTTGGCTGCTCGACGTGGATAACCCAGTCACACACGGAAGCATCGTTTACCCCGACTGGTACATGGAGTTCAGATACTTCATGCAAGAAGCCATGGAGAACGCAAGAAGACTAATCCCAGAAATAGACAAGGAGTACGGAAGACGGTTCGGTTTCGAGCACGGGGGCCACATAGAGGAGTACAGGTGCGAAGACGCCGACCTCATCATTCTATCAATGGGAACAATAGGAAGCGAGGCAAAACTAGCCGTCGACAATCTCAGGAAGCAGGGGCACAAAGTGGGTGCAGCCCGTGTAAGAGTCTTCAGACCGTTTCCGAAAGACGATATCCTGAGCATAGCAAAGAACGCGCAGATGTTGACCATAATAGACCGTCAAATCTCCTACGGCATGGAGGGCCCGCTCCACACGGAGGTCAAGGCTTCGCTTTACTCGGATAAAGACTCGCCATTGACTGCGGGTTTCATAGTGGGCATAGGTGGTCGCGACGTCACGGTCCAAGACATCGAAAGAATGGTGAACAAATCGCTTCGGTATCTCCGAGCTGGGAGAGTTGAGCGAGAGGTTGAATGGGTAGGTTTAAGGGAGTGAAGAACATGGTCACCTTGAAGGAGCTCCCGAAAGAGGAATACTGGCTTCCGGGCAACGTCGCCTGTGCCGGATGCGGAGCCGCAGTAGCCATAAGACTGGCTCAGAAGGCGCTTGGACCTCGAACAGTTTTTGTTGTACCCGCCTGCTGCACATCCGTGATTCAGAGCGCGTTTCCCTTCACCGCCTTCGCCACTCCATGCCTCAACATAGCCTTCGAAGCCGCGGCAGCAGCCGCTTCGGGAGTGGTGGCGGCTTATGAGACCCGGGGTTTGAAAGATGTCACTGTGCTGGCTTGGGCTGGAGACGGTGGAACGGTTGACATAGGGCTTCAGGCTCTCTCAGGCGCGGCTGAGCGTGGAACCAACTTCATCTACGTCTGCTACGACAACGAGGCTTATGGGAATACGGGTTTTCAACGGAGCGGCTCCTCACCCTACGGCTCTCGAACCACAACAACCCCCACAGGCAAGAAGGAGCACAAGAAAGACGTGCCCATGATAATGGCGGCACACGGAATACCCTACGTCGCCACAGCTTGTATTTCCTATCCCCTCGACTTCGTGTCTAAGTTAAAGAAGGCGAAGGAGATAATGGGCACAAGGTACGTTCAAGTGTTAACGCCCTGCCCCCCTGGGTGGCGCTACTCCACGGAGAGAACCATTGAAATGGGAAGGCTCGCTGTACAGACTGGGATTTGGGCACTGTTCGAAATCGAGCACGGAAAGTTTAAGCTCAACACACCAAGCGCCCAACTCGTTGACAAAGCCAAACGCAAACCCATCGAGGAGTACCTCAATGGTCAGGGACGATTTGACCAGTTAACCCCCGAGGGTGTAGAAGAAATCAAACGTTGGATTGATGCTACGTGGGAAAACTATAAGAGGCTACAGCTCAATGTATAATCACCAAAATGTTTCCAGCGTCAACATAGAGGAGGTAGAAGAACTTGGCACAAGAAAAACCCGAGAAACCTGAGAAAACTGAAAAGGAAGAGGCGCCACAGAAAGAAGCAGCGAAGAGAACAGAAGAAAACATCGTCCTCATAGGCAGAAAACCAGTCATGAACTACGTGATTGCCTGCGTGACCTTCTTCAACGCGGGAGGGAAAGAGGTCTGTGTCAAGGCTAGGGGGCGGGCAATCAGCACAGCGGTTGACACTATTGAGCTGCTTCGCCGAGCCTTTGTGAAGGACTTGGGAGTAAAAGAGATTAGGCTTGGAACCGAGGAACTGATGAGAGAGGGCAGAAAATCCAACGTCTCCACCATCGAGATAACGGTGGCAAAATCTGAGACGAAGTAACCCAGCCCAGCTGAACGTCTGTAGTCGAAAGCGCCCATCTTCATTTTCTTAATGGACTGAGAGAATCGCGCCTTTTTAGTGCTTCATATCTTGCTTTAAGCTCTTCGATGAGAGGTTCAGAAACACCTATAAAGAATAGGGCTTTAAGAGGATAATCTCTTCGAGGTGAAACCATTATGGTTGACTATCCAAAAATGGTGGTGCGTCCTCCTGGTCCAAAGGCTAGGGCGCTCGTCAAAAGAGACGAGGAGTTGATATCACCCTCCTACGTGCGCTTCTACCCACTCGTTATCGAGTCTGGGAGAGACTGCATCGTCAGAGACGTTGACGGAAACGAGTACATAGACTTCAACTCGGGCTTGGTCTGCTTAAACGTCGGGCACAACCATCCTAGGGTTATCGAAGCCATAAAGCGCCAGTGCGAAAGATACCTGCACTACTCAAACACAGACTTCTACTATGGAGAAGTAGTTGACTTAGCCGAGAGACTCGGCGAAATCACGCCTGGAAGATTCGAGAAGAAGGTCTTCTTCGGGAACAGCGGGACCGAAGCCATAGAGGCTGCGGTTAAGCTCGCAAAGTGGCACACACGGAAACCCCAGTTCATAGCCTTTATCAGCGCCTTTCACGGGCGCACCTTGGGTTCTCTCAGCCTCACGGCGAGCAAGCCGGTTCAGAAGCGGTTCTTTTTCCCACTAATGCCAGGCGTGACGCACGTGCCTTACGCGTATTGTTATCGCTGCGCCTTCAAATTGTCGTATCCCGAGTGCGACTACTGGTGCGTCCACTACATCGACGAGATGGTTCTGCAGAAGTATGTGCCCCCCGAGGAGGTTGCTGGCATAGTCTTCGAGCCCATTCAGGGCGAGGGCGGATACGTGGTCCCGCCGCCCGAGTACTTCCAGCACCTGAAGAAATTAGCCGACAAGTACGGGCTACTTCTCATCGACGACGAGATTCAGGCTGGCATGGGCAGAACTGGGCGCTGGTGCGCCATAGAACACTGGAAGGTGGAGCCAGACATCGTCTGCATGGCGAAGGCGATAGCCTCTGGGCTGCCTCTGGGCGCGACGGTTGCGCGAACCCGTCTCATGGACTGGGAGGGCGGCGCACACGCCACAACCTACGGTGGAAACCCAGTCGCCTGCGCCGCGGCGATGGCTGTCATAGACGTGATTAGGGAGGAGAGACTGTTAGAAAACGCTCTGAAACAGGGCAACTACGCCCTCAAGCGCTTGGAAGAAATGAAGGAAAAGAGCGAAATCGTCGGGGATGTACGTGGTAAAGGATTGATGATCGGCGCCGAGATCGTGAAGGACAAGCGAACCAAGAAGCCTGGTAGAGAAGAGGCGAACGAGATCATGATGAGGTCTTGGAAGCGTGGCGTGGCAGTAATCACGTGTGGAGCATCAACGGTTAGGTTGGCGCCACCCTTAACAATCACTAAGGAGCTGATCGACTCGGCACTAGACATTATTGAAGATGTTGTGAAAGAAGTGGAGAAGGAGAAGAAGTAGCCAGTCAGTCTCTCAAGTGTAGAGTTTTTCTCTGTAGGCTTGGATGTCTAGGAACCCGTGTCCGCTTATGTTCATGCAGATAACTTTCTCCTCACCCGTTTTCTCGTTCTTCAGCGCTTCGTCTATTGTCGCCCGTACTGCGTAGCTTGATTCGGGTGCGATCAGCCATCCCTCGCATTGGAGAAATGTTCTCGCTGCCTCAAAGATTGCCTTTTCATCGGACGGATAAGCGACGGCTTTCACTATCCCGTGGTTTCTGAGCAGGCTTATGACTGGGGCGGCTGCGTGGTATCGTAGTCCATCTGCTTTTATAGGTGCCATCTCCGTCTTGTGGCCGAGCGTGTACATCTTCATTAGCGGAGTGTGTTCAGCTACGTCTCCGAAGTCGTATCTGTACTCGCCCTTGACCAGGTTCGGCGCCGCCTGAGACTGTGAGGCTAGGAACTCGCATTCGCGCTTCTTCTTTAGGACTTCTCCGACAAAGGGCAGGGAGATGCCGCCGAAGTTGGAGCCTCCTCCGAGGCAGCCCACAATCAAATCGGGTTCGTCGTCGACTATTTCGAATTGTTTGATTGTCTCTAAGCCGATTATGGATTGGTGCATGAGGACGTGGTTCAGCACTGAGCCCAGGCAGTAGACGCTGCCCTCGTGTTCCTCTGTGTATTCCAAGCCTTCGGAGATTGCTATGCCAAGCGAGCCTGGATGGTTGGCGTCTCGGGTGAGAGTCTGTCTTCCGATCTTTGTCTGTTTGCTCGGCGAGGCGTGTACCGTGGCGCCCAAGAGCTTCATGAACACCTGTCTGTCCGTCTTCCAGTCGAACACTGAGCGAACCCAGAAGACAACGCACTTCAGATTCATGAGTTTGGCGGCGTAGGTTAGGGCTGTGCCCCACTGTCCGGCTCCGGTCTCTGTGGCGAGGGTGTCTTTTCCCTCCTTCGCCGCGAAGTAGGCTTGAGCTATGGATGTGTTTGTCTTGTGTGAGCCCGTGGGCGATAGGTCTTCTCTTTTATAATAGATTCTCGTCTTCTTCAGCTTGAGGTGCTGCTCCAGTTTTCCGGCTCTGTACAGGGGGCGGGGTCTGCCCGCTTGAAAATAGAGCTCTCTTACTTCTTCTGGTATGGGAATCCAGCGCTGAGTCGATGCCTCTTGTCTCAGGCATTCTTTGATCATGGTCTTGGAGAGGAATTCGAGTCGGGACGGTCCCTGCTCGGGCTCTTTCGGAGGCGGAAGAGGCTCTGTCAGGTCTGGGAGGATGTTGTACCATTGTTTTGGTAGGTCGTCGACGGATAGGGAAATCTGGTTTGTCTGCATGGGGTGGTTTCACCTTTTGACGGGTGTGGGAGAGCGCATATTATGAAGGTGCTTGGGAATTAAGAGTTCCGATAGCGATGGTTATTTGCGTATGTGTGTGTGGACGTTTGACCTAGCCCCTCTATTTGGCGCCAAATAGGCGCGGAGGGGCGCTGAGAGAGACAGAGACGGGTATGGGCCCGTCTAGAGCCTTTGACTTAACTTGGTTTTGTTGTTCTGATGATTCTTGTGGGCGTTGATATTATGTCAACTGGGATGTCCCATTGGTCTCTGGGGATGTCCTCTATGATTTGGAGGTCGTGAACTGTTGTTACGACTGGTGCTTGAGGAGCCAAGCCGCCTGCACTTTTCAAGATGTTGTATTCTTGGTCTGAGTATCCTGTTCCCTTGCCAAGTCTTCTTCCGTCTGTTGAGACCGCAACCGAACCAGCCACGAAGAGGTTCACCCCAACCTCGGATGGCTCGACAGGGCGACCGTGTTTGAACGCGCCTCGTACTGTGGACGCTTCTGAAATGCGGTTTGGCGGAATCTTGTTGGGGTCGAGGAGGCGGAATCCCTCTCTCAGCTTGGGCGTCGCCATAACAACAGTTTTGTCGTCTCTCAGAGCCATCTCTCGGACTGGTCTCTGAGGAGAGTCTGGATTGCAGAAGACAACCTTAGCTGCCTTGTACTCTGGCAACTCCCTGAGGTTTTGAGCCGCTTTCTCTGCGCCCACGAAGTTGGGTATCCTACTGAAAATGGGCTTTGGAAAAGTCGCGACTTTTCTCTCTTCCATGAGTTGCCAGACACGCATTCGTATCTCTTGCTTTGACAAGGTAGGCGCCTCTCTTTCTGGTAATCTTATATAGGTTGTTAAGAGTCTTTTAAGGCTCGGTGATTAGACTTGAACCTGTTTGCTTTCTTTCTGGTTTGGGCAGCAGTGTTTCTCGTGCCCATTCCGCCTACAAGGTCTCGTCTGCGTGTGTTGCCGCGACTCGCGATTTTCGGTTTAGGATTGTTGGTGTTCCTAATTCTGGTAGCCGCCCTCACTCCACTCAGCCTTTTTGTGTATTGGATGATTTATGTGCGGTTGTTTTTCGCCTTTCTCGAGTATCCCTTTAAGATTGTGAGGGGGGAAGTTGAGGAAGAGGAGAGATTTCGTTACTCTTACTGGCGGCGTTGGAGAGGACCGAGAATAAAGGTTCGTGTGGGGGGCAGAGTCGTTGCCCTACTCTTCATTCTGTTTCTGCTGTTCAGCATGGTCGGCATAGTTTTCACCCAGGTTCAACGCGTGAGCAACGCCTACTACTTCAATGGCTTCATCCAGCTAGGTTCAGGGTTGCCGTTCAACAGCTCGATACCTGACAATCAAGTGCGCTTGGTCACCGAGGAATTGGCTGTTTCAGTGGCTAGGCGGCACATGTCAGAGTTTGGAAGCAATATGCGAGTGCTGGACAGACACATCACTAAAACCTTAGATGGAAGACTGGTCTGGATAGCCGTAATAGGGTCAACCAACGTTCTAGCTGAAAACTACGTTAAAGGCTTCATTTTGATCGACGCAACAGACCCCGTAGCCGTTCCAGAGATTGTTCACAGAGAGTTCGCTGTGGGAGACAGCCTGTGGTGGGACCGCAACATCATATTTCGCTCTTACCTAACCGAAAATGCACACAGCTATGGAGTGGCCTACCCCTCATGGGATTCCACGACTGATGAAATGGTCTACATAGTCGCCAGATACGAGGTCGGATTCGACCTGATTCGAAGATACAGAGGACTAATCGTCTACAACTCCGAAGGCGAGGTCATCTATGATTACACCACTCTGCCCAGCGTTCCCAACTGGGTCACCCAAGTTTATGACGAAGACTGGATGGAAAACATGATTAACGAGTGGGGGGGCTTCCGAAGAGGCACCGCCTTCGACTATTGGTCGGGCGGCTTCTTGTGGATTATCCCGCCCAGCCGCGAACGAGTCGAGATGTCAGAAGACACGCGCTACATTGTTGACCCCGAGACAGAAGACGTGACCGCTATGGTTATGGTAAACCCAGTTGCGAGCGAAAGAACTCTTGCCGGGGTCTTCAAAGCCACACGTCAGGGCATATTCTTCTATGACTACTCTCAGGAAGAGTACATCTCTGGCATCACTGCCGAAGACATTGTGGAGGGGAAGCTGCCGAAGCCCGCTACTGGCTTGTACGATGCAGAGATGCCGCTTCTGTATCCTGTCGAGGTTTCCAGCGGTGTCTTCCGACTGGCTTGGTACGTGCCTATCTACTGGCGAGAGGGCACTGGAGCGCCGGATGAAACCATATACTTGGCGGGTTTCGCCGTCATAGACGCCCGAGACATAAACAGTTTGGCAATCAACATGGCTGGAGGCGGGTTCACAAGCGAACAACTCGTTAGAGAGACCAGACTCGATTTCACAAGGCTCTTTGGACCAGTGACTTACGTGAGGTTGAATACGACTGTCTTAGGCAAGCAAGAGTACGTTAGGGACGGAACAACCCACGTGGTCTTGCACGTTGCCAACAGCACCTACCCATGGATAGAAGCCACACCCAACGACTTGCCAAGCCAACAATGGTACGAACTCCTGTCCACAAAAACGGGAGACCACATAGCAGCCAACATAGAGAAGCGGGAAGAAATCTGGACAATAGTTAACTTCGATAACCTAGATATACCATAAACTCTCAAACAAGTTCTCTATTGTACACATGAATGCTTGAGGCGACCCTGAATGATGAACGAAATAATGTCTCTAGTTGAGAAACACGAGAAGTGGCGCGTGCGAGAGTGCATCAACCTCATTCCGTCGGAGAACGTGATGAGCCCAGCTGTTAGGGCGCTCCTCTCCACAGACCTCGGACACAGATACACCTCACTCGACGGGTTCTACATGGGCACCCGCTTCATCGACGAGGTCGAGCAACACGGAGTCAAACTCGCAAATGATGTTTTCAACTCCGAAACAGCCGACCTCCGTCCTTTATCAGGGCACGTGGCGGACTTAACCTTCCTAGCCTGCTTTGCAAAACCCAACGACAAAGTAATGTGCGTTTCACCAGCAGATGGAGGATACCCAGGAATATCGAAACGGGGAGCCCCAAATTTTCTCGGGCTGAAAATCCTTGATTTTCCCTTCTCGAAGGCTGAGATGAACATTAAACCAAGAGAAGCCGAGGGTCTGATACGGCGAGAGAAACCGAGAGTAATTGTTTTCGGAGCCAGCCTCTTCTTGTTCCCCCATCCCGTTCGCGAACTCACTAAAGTAGCACAAGAGGTCGAAGCCCACATCGGATACGACGGATCCCACGTGTTGGGCTTGATCGCTGGGAAACAATTCCAAGACCCACTGCGCGAAGGAGCCTCCGCCCTTTTCGGATCCACACACAAGAGCTTCTTTGGACCTCAAGGCGGAATAATTCTTGCTGATAGAGAACACGGCGAGGTCATCTGGCGGCGGGTTCACCCAGCGTTTGTGGACAACGCTCACTGGAACCGCATAGCGGCTTTGAGCCTGGCTCTTGCGGAAATGAGGGAGTTCGGGAGAGCCTACGCGAGGCAGGTGACAGAGAATGCTCGGGTGTTGGCGAAGGCGCTGGCTGAGGCAGGCTTCCCCGTGGCCTGTCCAGATCTGGGATATACTAGGTCTCATCAGGTCTTTCTGGATTTTGGCGGCTATAAGCGAGGCAGAACCGTTGCAGAGAGGCTTGAGAGGGCGAACATTATAGCCGACTCCGGAGTTAGATTGGGTGTCTGCGAGGCAACCCGTAGAGGAATGCGAAGGGAAGAAATGCTCAAGATAGCAGCGTTCATTGACCGAGTACATGGTAAGGGAGAGAGCCCCAGCGAAGTCAAAAGAGACGTCACTAAGTTCATGAAAGACTTCCAAGAAATCCGTTACTGCTTCAAATAGCTAATTCACAAACTCTAATATGTTCTCCCGATTAGACTCAGTTTCGGCGTCTTTTTGCCGCACGCTATACAATGACCCATTCTGTGTTCGTCTTCTAAGGTTCCAGTAGGCTCAATCCCTTGTTCTAGAGACGCTAAATCGTCATAGCATTTCTTCTCTTCGCACCAGTTTACCTTTGCGACGCCATTGTTCTTTATCCACTTCATTGCCTTACCAATCTCGTCAGAGTATTTTATCTTCGATTTGTAGAACTCGTCTGCAGTCTTATGCAACGTGTTTGGAATTTCTTCTTTCAGCAGAGAAGAAACACGTCGCAACATCTCCCTCTTCGCAACTACACTCTCCATTTTTGTATCTCTTCTAAAAATAGTGAGGGTTTTGGACTTCAGTTCCTCTTCCCCTATTTCTATTCTTATCGGGACACCCTTTATTTCCCACAGGTAGAACTTCTCTCCCGCCGTGGCATCTTCTCTTTCGTCTACGCAACTTTTTACGCCATTTTTTGAAAGAAAGAGATCTGTTTTTCTCGCCTCTTCAATAACCGCATCTTTGTTCCTCTTTTTGTATATTGGAACGATTACAACTTGTATGGGAGCTATTCTTGGTGGCAAGACCAAACCTCTCTCATCCCCATGAAGCAAGAGGGCTGCCACGATGTATCTAGCACCATTTCCAGTGCACACTTGCCAACAATAGTTTCTGTCTCCTTTCTCATCCACATACTCTAAGCCAAACTTCTTTGCGTAGGCTTGACCCAGGTTGTTTACCGAGCCGTTTTCGAGAAGACGCCCATCGGGTAGAATGGTGAAGTTCTCTATTGAGTACTCAGCCCCTGGAAACACGTCGAACGGGGGTCTTCTAACTTCGATGGGCGGGACGCAGAGAACCTCGCGCCATAGATAATCATGCATTCTCGTGTGCCTTTCTACTTCTTCCTCGCACTCTTCTCTTGTCTTATGAACGGTGTGGATTTCATACCAGTAGGTTATTTCTCTATCCCTTATCATTGTGTGGGTGGTTCTGCCCTCGTATCTAAACGACGAAACCGTCTGGTATATTCTGATTGGTAATTTTCCTTGCTTGATCCAGAGTTCAAAAATTGGGTACATCGCTGGCTCCCCTGTCGATCTGAGAATAAGGTTTTCCTCTTCCCTAAGCGATGAAACATAATAGAGATTATCTTTGAAACCATTGAACCACTCTTCGTTCTTCTGGGCGTATTCTATTGGCACGAGCAATGGAAAATATACTTCTTCTATTCCATTCTTTTGAAAAAGGGCGTCCCATTCTCTTATCATGGCTCTCATAATTTTTAATCCATATGGCATCCACACAAAGGTTCCTCTAACTGGGTAACGCCCATCGACTATCTCGGCCAGTTCTAGCGCTTTATTGTACCATTCAACCATGTTTGTCTTTGCTGGAAGATATTTGGGTTGTAATCTCTCTCTGTGTTCTTCTCTAGACAATTTCATGTAACTCCATTCTGGGACAGTATCTACGTTTAGGATGCAGCACTTAACTGTTTTTCCACATTGAGAGCATGGTTGAAGTGATGGAAGTGGAGCCAAGAATATTGTGAGAGTTACTATAGCCTACTGAGCGTGCGCGTGTGTGAGACCTATACGTAGGGGGAGGGGGTCAATGTTGAGGTGAATGGCGAGGATTTCTAGCCTACTTCATATTCATAGGAAGAGTTTCAATGCGTCTCTTCCCTTCATCCCAACTCTGATGCCTAGAGTTTGAGCCCTCGACGTTGCCGCTCTCACATCGGCGTTGAGCACATCGTCAAAGTTCTTCACTCCAGTGACCATGGCTGCTGCGATGTTGAATTTTTCAGCGGCGTCTATGTTGATGAAGCCGCAGGCGACGAAGCCCTTCTCCCCTACTATCATGACCAAGGGCGGTGAGTCGGGCAGCTGCACGCGCAAGCCTAACGCCGTTTTATCTTCGATTTTTAGCGGTGTCACGTCAATCATTCAATTGCTCTCTCCCTCAGAGTTGAAAAGGGAAAAGTCAGCCTCACTTGGACGTCGCCCCAGTATTTTCCTTCTCTCCTCCACACTATGCATGGGTTTCCC
>Ga0315306_10000624_pt1 | contig 17192 bp, 15 predicted proteins | sample TDP1_MG_FD_203803 | JGI IMG/M metagenome (GOLD analysis project Ga0315306, IMG submission 203803) | Freshwater sediment microbial communities from Lake Towuti, South Sulawesi, Indonesia - TDP1 | ecosystem: Environmental > Aquatic > Freshwater > Lake > Sediment | place: Indonesia: South Sulawesi... | reverse complement strand
GTTTCATAATATCATATATGTTTCTAGTCCTAAACCCCTTTTGGGCGGTGAGTCTTTAAATGAAACTTCTTATGAAATCATACTCCCCGAATACGCAGCCAATCTATTATATGGAAAGATGATACTGAAATGGACTATTAAAGGGACCGAGGAGTCCACAGTCTATGAACGGGAGCCAACCTTTATTATGGGATACTTAAGGAATCCAGAGTTGGAAAGGCTTAGAAGACAAGTTCCAGAATTAGAAAGAGAAAACGCTCAATTGAAAGGAAACATTACTGAGCTTAACAATACTTTGACAGAACTTCTCAATAATTTAACCGACGTCAAAAATCGCTATGAAGGAGAGTTAAGCGGCACAAGAAATGTGGTAACAATCCTAGCCATAACAACAGTGTTATTTGTAGCGACAACCGCATACCAGTTTATGCGAAAGCCTAAGCAGTACTGGTGAAATAACCTCCTTTTTCTCTTTCTGTTTAAACGTGTGATTCATTTTCTCAAAAGTTTCGAAATACACAAATTATTTTTTGTGAAGGTTTTGAGCTGCGATGAAAGTTAAGCCTCTTTCTGTGAGGGCTTTGGCTGTTCTGTTTACAGCGTCATGTTTGTCAAGATAGTTGCTTAGAAGTTTTGGCATAAGTCCCTTTTCGATTATTTCTTTTTTAGGTATAAAGTAGTCTAAGATGTCTGAGGGATGTTCTCGATTTTTATCAACTTCTGGAATTCCGCCTTCATGTTTAGCACTTATGTTTTTGACGTGGTCGACTATTTCTAGAAGTTCGTTAAGTCGGTCGTACGGCTGTCTAACGATACTTTTCTGTGTTTCCACAATGTGGTGTTCTAGGCGTACGATGTCCTCAAAGTTGAAGGCTTTCCTTATGTAGGCTGACAGCTCAATTGTTTGGTTGTTGACAGAATTTGAAAGGTTAAATCCTATAAGAGGAGTTGTGCCATCTTCCCGGCTGAAAAGTTTTGCAGTCATTAATGTCCAAAAGATGAAGTAGGGATTATCATTGCCTGCGTAGACTGAGATCTTAAATTCCATATCGATTCCAAGTTTATGCAACCAATACCCAAGCATCACCGTTCCTGCATTTACATTCAACACTTGCTGAACGCCGTATTTAGTATAATAATAAAGAAATTCATCAACCCACTTTAACGCATATTCGTTTGGCACGCCAACTCCTCCAAAATAACCTGTTATAGTTTCCGGTCCTCCCAAATGAACGTTGATTGGTTTACCGTCTGGTCCCAGCATTGTTCCTTTTGTATCCAATGTTTGCACAAAAGACGCGCCCATTATCTGCATTGCCGCTGCAGAGGCTAGAATATCGTCATCTTCAACCTGTTCTTTCATGTTGCGGACACGAATGTAGCGAGATGGCATCAAGTCTTTTTGGGCAATCGCCTTTTTTGCCTCTTCTATGAGCCATGGGAAAAAGTTGAAGGCGCTAATTTCAAGCGTTACAGCAAAAGACTCGTCAAATTTCATGGAATCAGCCTTCCTTCCCAAGATTTTTCTGCGGTAGTCGGCTATGCTGATGAAGGCTTCTTTGTCGCGTTGGTCGATCAGCCACTCAAGGTTTTTTACATAAGGCGAATTTTTCTTTCTAAGCCTGTTTATTAGGTTTTCAAGTTTACGGGATTCCCTTGCTTTGCGGTTAATCTCGTCAACACCGCCATATTTGTCGACGATTTCTAACAAACCGTTTATGAGGGTATTATCTTTTCTCAGGAGAAAATCGTTGATTTTCTTCAAATTGTCTTCGCTGATTCTCAATTTTTCTCTAAGATCTTTCAAGGGGTGATCCTCCAATGTTGGAGTGTATACTCAGGGTTCTAGGTAATCTAAGCATTTTAAGGTTTCTTGAAAGTTTCCTTGATTTCGTCAAGCCATTGTTTGGAAAGAGCAGGCACCATATAATTTTTCTCGCATGGAAAATCGTCACACTCTCCACAAAATCTTAGACCTCGTTCTTCGGCGCACTTCCATATTGGACACTTTTCATCTCTCTTACTTTTGCATCCCTTGCAATTTTTGGTAATATAAAACTTGCATGAACCGCAATACAAGCCACAAGGAGAAGCCAATTCAACCAAGTTAAACATTACTCCTTACACACGTACACGTTGGTTTTATTCCTCTAATTTATATTTTTTCTAAGGAATTGAATGTTGTCAAAATTTTCTTTCATCTTTTCTCGCTGTTCCTTCAACCATTTCTGATAGCCAGTCTTCCTTATCCTTCTATAATTTCCGTTAATCCCATGGGTTTCTTTTTGATAATCTAATTATATTAACACTCTCTAGTTCAATACTTTTTGACTCCTTGCGGAAAAGCCTTCTTTATGGCATCAAAAAACTTATCCATCTGACCATACATTCCATAGAGTTTCAGGCATGGGAAATCTTGACAAAAAGTGCAAAGCTTTAAACCCTTACCTTTTGCACAATCTCTGATCTCACATTTTTCCCGAGACCAACAGCCTTTACAAGTGAACTCTTTTGAGTCAACAACGTAGAAGGGGCACCATCCACAGTACAAACCGCATGGCCCCAAAAGGTTTTCTTCAACCATAACCATCATCACTCCAACGCCTTTGTTCTTCTCAACCTCTTTATATACAGATACGCAGCTAAACCAGCCTTTACACCGTCACCTAAACAAGAGGTCAAATTGAATCCGCCACCACATGTACAGTCTCCAGCCGCGAAAACTCCTTCAACATTAGTCTGCTGCCGACTGTCGACCAGTATGCCACCTTGCCTATGGGTTTTTACTCCGATCTTCTCAACTTTAAGAGCCGTTGGTTCCAAGCCAAAAGCGATGAAAACTCCATCCGCTTGTAAACTCTTCTTCTCACCAGTCTTTATGTCACATATTATTACATTGTTAACGAGCTCTCCACGCTCAATTGCCTCAATCTTGCATCCTTCCATAATTTGCACTCCTTTTCTTTTCAACTCTTTAACAAGAGAACTTTCTGCCCCTAGTTTCTCGGAATTCGTAATTAACGTTACATTGCGAGCTACTTGCGATAGCGTAAGCGCCTCTTGGGCTGCTTCATTTTCTGAACCGACAACTACTACTTTGCCCTCCTTAAAGAACTGACCATCGCAAACGGCACAGTATGAAGTGCCTCGCCCAAGCCAACTTTCGCCTGGGACATTCAAAAATTTACATCTCGGACCTATAGCTATGATTAACGCCTCGCAAGCATATTCTTTTTCCAAAGTTCTCACAATTTTCTTCTCTCTCATTTCCAGGTCGGTTACCCTCTCTCCAACATGGATTTCAACTCCATATCGTTTAGTTTCCTCAACCATCCTTTGAATAAGCTCAGCCCCAGACAACGTTCCAAGAAAACCACGTCCGGGATAGCTCCAAAGCTGAGGAGACTTTTCAGCTTCTAAAACGAGAGTTTTGAGCCCCCAAGCACCAGTGAAGAACGCAGCCGCAACACCAGCGAAACTAGCGCCAACAATAACAACGTCGTAATCTTCCAAAATTTTGACACTCCATGTTTTAATCTCTACTCCAAAGCTTAAATGATATAAAAGCTATGCTTAACTAAAAGATGGGAGACAAACAATGTTCAAGCCGGAAGGAATCTTACCAGCTTTAGTCACCCCTTTCATAGATGATGGAAAAGCCGTTGACGAAGAAAGACTTCGAGCTTTGGTTAATCGTTGCGTTGAGTTAGGCGTTCACGGAGTTGTTCCATGTGGGACAACGGGCGAATTTGTTAATTTGACAACCGACGAAAAGAAACATGTCATAAAAATCGTTATTGACGAGGTAAATGGAAAGATTCCAGTGGTTGCAGGGACTGGAGCAAGTGGAACTGACCAAGCCTTGGAAATGACAAAGTATGCAAAGGATGCTGGAGCCGATGCCGCCCTAATTGTCACGCCTTTTTATTTAAAACCCACAGACCGCGGAATCTACGAACATTTTTATACAATCGCCAGCGAAGTCGACCTGCCAATAATCCTCTACAACATTCCACAATGCACAGGCTTGGAGCTTACATGGCAAATGGTTGAGGACTTGGCCCAAATTCCAAACATTGTTGGTGTTAAAGACAGCAGCGGACAGTTACGCTACATATTGGCTATACTGGAAAAAGTCAGAGACAAAATCAATGTCTTGTGCGGACACGACGAAGTTGTCGTAGCAGCATTAGCCGCTGGATGCTCAGGCGCCATACTAGCAAGCGCCAATGTCATACCAGATGTCTGGGTTCAGATTTACAACCATGTGAAGAATGGCGAACTACAAAAAGCCCGCGAACTACAATACAAAGTGCAAAAAATAGCCAGAATAATAGCTGGAAGCGGAGCCGTAGGCACAAAAGAAGCCTTAAACATGATGAAAATCAAAGTTGGCCCCGTCAGAAAGCCATTAAGCGTTGGAGGAGAACTAACATACGAAGCCAGAGAAGAACTGCGCCTCGACTTAGAAAAAATTGGCAAAATAACTCCTAAACCAATAAAATTTGAAATTACTGAAAAGCCTATAGAAGAACGCTTCATGGCGATAAACATAACGCCAGAAACTATAAAAGACTTCAAACTACGTGTAGGCGAAGCCTTAGCTGGGCAAGGCGCAGAAGTCGCCCATATAGACCTCCTCATAGGCAGAAACGATGGTCCCGTTGGTGAGGCTTTCGCAAAGGCTAAATCAGCGCCAACACCTGGTCATGAACCATTATTGGCTATTTTGGAGCCAAACCTTACGGTAAAGCCAGTAACCCTAATCGTTCCCACGGTCACAATTGCAAGTATGCGGCAAGCAAGTATGGTTTATGGACCAGCCCAAACAGCAGTGGCGAAGGCAGTTATTGACAGTGTTGCAGATGGAACAATTCCTGAGGAGGCTGCTGAAGACTTAACACTTATTGCAAACGTGTTTGTTCATCCAACAGCTGTGGATAGACAACGCGTTTACATAAACAATTACAAGGCCATGCGCCACGCCATTCGCAAGGCAATAGAAGGCAGGCCTAGACTCGACGAGTTGATAGAAAATAAGGATAGGTCGAAGCATCCCTTCAAATACACACCTTAGGGAAAGCATTTGTCAGCCCAAAAAATAATGGACGGCGACTACGTACTCCTTTATTTAAGCCAGCGAAAAACCTACTTGGTTAAGGTTGAAGCTGGCAAAAGCTTCCACACGCACAAAGGCTTCATAAAATATGACGATTTATTAGGAAAAGAATATGGCTCAATGATTTCGAGCAGCTTAGGCGTTGAGTTCGTAGCATTAAAGCCTCTTTTACGCGATTTTATAATGAAGTCTGTGCGGAAAACCCAGATAACCTATCCCAAAGACATAGCCCTAATAGTGATGTTCAGCGGAATAGGCCCTGGAAGCCGTGTTGTGGAAGCTGGAACTGGCACAGGAGCGCTAACAACAGCTTTAGCTCATTTTGTTAAGCCAAAAGGCAAAGTTTACAGTTATGAAATTAGAGGGGAATTCCTAGAAACCGCAGAGAAAAACCTGAAGCGTGCATGCGTGATAGACTTTGTGGAACTGAAGAATAAAGATATCATTGCTGGAATAGACGAAAGCGATGTTGACGCGGTTATACTAGATTTGGCGACGCCGTGGCTTATCATCCCTCACGCCTACACTGCCCTAAAGCCTTGTGGAACAGTTGTCTCCTTCAGCCCGACAATAGACCAAGTTGTCAAAACTGTTGAAGCCTTAAAAGAAAACGGCTTCATAGACATAGAAACGGTCGAGTGCCTAGTGCGTGGGATGCAGGTTGAAAGGGGAAAAACAAGGCCGCAAACATTGATGACTGGCCATACGGGCTATGTAACGTTTGCCCGCAAAGCAACCAAACATTAGCAAGTAGATTTTTTGAGTTTTTCTGGGATTGGGTCTAAAGCTTTTTCTGAATTATAGTGTGAGTATTTAATCATAGGTGACTATGTCTTATTGGTTCTATAGAAGATGTTTTCATAAAATTGAAATACTAGAAGAATACAATAACGTTCGGCAGGGGGGAAGGAGACTTGATCATGAAATCGGCACCGATAGGGTTATTCTCAGTCTATTTGAATGCTTTGAGTTTATTCCTTCAAGATGTTGAGAGAAGGAGTGTTACAGGAATATGAATTTGAAGAGAGCGGTTCAGAGTTTTGTACTTCTCTGGATTTTGACTTTGGCTATGTTTTCCTTGGTTCCCATGTCTAGCTCTTCCTCTATCGAGTATAGTGATGTGAAAGAGTTTCTATTCTCTGAATTGAATCTGACTGAAGGTTATGTTCCAGATGAGCTTTTAGTGGAGTTTTATGAGAATGTGACTGAAGGCGAGATCGATTCAGTTATTGCCAGTTTGGGCACCATAGTGATAAACAGTTCGGTAGCGATGGGATTAGGGAATTATACAAAATTATACGGGCTAAAGATTGTTGACGGCAAGTCTGTTTGGGAGACTATCTATCTATTTGAAAATGAAATCATTGTCAAGTATGCCCAACCAAACTTTTATGTTACTTTTGATCAGGTTCACCAACAATATCCTAACGACCCATTGTTTCCGAGCCAGTGGGGTTTACTTAATGCTGGTCAAATAAGCGTTGCAAGGAGTGTGGCTGGGCAGATAGTGGCTGGATCGATTGTTGCAGCTGGTGACAATGATGTGGATACTGTTTTGGTGGCGTTTGCGGCTAATGAGAGACATACTGAGTGGGTGCCCGCAAATGGGGTCTATGACGAAGGAGAGGGAATTTATCGGGACAATGATGGCAGTGGAGGGATTTCCGCGGGTGACACTCGGCTAGTTCATGTAACAAGAACAGTAAATGATATTGAGATTACTTATGCAGCTGGTTCAATTGTTGCGGCTGGAGATGCGGATGTGGGTTTAGCTTTAGCGGCTTTCGCAGCAAATGAGAGACACGATGAGACGGTTAATGTTAATGGTCTCTATGACTATGGAGAACAAATCTATAGAGATAATGATGGCAGCCGTACTGTTTCTGTTGGCGACGGAAGACTAATGGTTGTTTCTGGAGGCACCATAGACGCTGATATTGATATGCCGCAAGCATGGTCATTGATTGACCTGTATGACCTCTGGAGAAATGGCGATCCTGAAGTTGCAATTATCGATACAGGGGTTGATTTTACTCACCCCGACTTGTTTCCCAACCTCGTAGGGCCTCAGCCAAGAGATCCAGATGGACATGGAACCCACGTGGCTGGCATAATTGGAGCGGTTGGAAACAATAGAGAATATGTTGCTGGAGTAAACTGGCACGCTCTAATGAGGGTTTTCCAGGGTTTTGATTTGCGCCGGTTCTATTTCCACATGCTCGAAATAATGAGGCTAAAGCTGTCGGGCGTGAACATTAGGGTCATCAACTTTAGTGGGTCTTGGAAGGTATATGGCCGTACATGTGTATACGACTACATGGCAAGACTACTCATAGAATTAGCAGGGCGACTTGATATACTCTTTGTTGCGGCTGCCGGAAATGGTGCATTTGATAGTGATGTGGGAGAATATATTTATTGGGATTTTGACGATAGTGCAAATATTACCGTTGATGATGAACGGCTGAGTGAAGTAACTGCTTTTCATACAGGTCCTGCGCATCCACCTCAGAAAGATGCGACTAAAACGTATGCTGCAGGGACAGAAGTGGCTGATGGCAATTGGGACGCAATAGCAGCCACTCCGTTGATAACATTTCTGGATGAAGACGCAGATTTCGATGACGTAATAGATCCCATTGGATATAGAGATTTGAATTTAAATGGACGGTATGACCTTGGTGAACCGCTTTATCTGGACAACGACGGTAATGCCATAGTCTCTATTGGCGATGCTAGGTTAAAGCTTTTGAGAGAGTTAAGAGTTGCAGTTAGAGTTGTGTCTACAGTGGCTGCTGGCAACCCCGATTTAGGTAGGGGTCTACGACCGATAGGAACCGAAGATTTAGACGCCGACGGCACACTTGAGCCGATTGAAGCATACGTCGACTTAGACGGAGATACTTGGTACAGTCCCGGTGAGCCTATCTACGTAGACTTGAACCTTAATGGCATGGTTGACCGCGGCGACTTTAGATTGAAACCGCCAGCTGGAATGAACGCCGGCTCTTTTGTACGTGTCATACTCTTCGGTTTACTTGCTGATCCAGATGTCGGAAACATCTTAACACCCTTTAGATACGATGAACGACACGTAGACAATCAACATATAGATGGTCGACCAAGATGGGTAGGCTCAAACGGAGTCTATGATGGCCCTGCAGTTTACCCAGCGAATTTTCCCTCAGATAATATTATTGCAGTAGCGGCTTCAAATCATCTGGACCATCTGGCAGACTTTTCAAACTATGGAAAAATTTCTGTAGACCTTGCAGCTCCCGGCGAAGACATCATAAGTCTGGCACCCTTAACTGATGTGAATGGTAACCCAATAGCCGGGTCTACTGGCGTTGCGGTGATGAGTGGTACTTCGATGGCCGCACCTCATGTATCTGGAGTAGCCTCGTTAGCGTTCGCCATGTTTCCTTGGAAGACAGCCCTTGAAGTGAAAAATGACATCTTGTTTGGAGAATTTGGACAGCCATGGCCTTGCATCTCGCCAATACCGACACCTCCAGCCTCTGGCGTTGATCGCAGACCACCTTTTGGTGTTCCACCCAATTCGGATCCAATATTAGTGTCAGACGGCAGGCTTAGATATCCATACACAGGAGACCTTGGTGACGCTCCTATTACATACGACACGGTAGCCGCCCTTGGTGGTGCGCTTCACTGGGATGATGGAAACGAATGGTTTGGATTGCCATTAGGCCGTGGGTTTGGTGAATGTAGCAACGAAGTTGATGCCTTATGGCCAGCCCCATACGATGAAGATGTCCTAAAAAACCCCAACCTGCCATGCAGTGTTATCCCTGATAATGATCACTTCGACCATCCGCAACCCGTAAACTTCTGGTTTGTTCCGCCACCACCTTGGGTTCCAGGTCAACTAGTAACAGTATTCTACTACATATCTACGAATTACTTAGGCGTATGGGATGCTGAAGGAGGCCGATACCAGCCAATACCAAATAGACTGATTTACGTGAATGGCTTCTTCGATTGGAACTGGAACGGGTTGTTTGATGTTCCAGCTGAACACAATGTCTGGCAACCTCATGACCTATCAGCTATAGCACCTCCAGGCACATTTGCAGCCGTATCGCCTCCCATAACTCGTACACTATTGCTCTCATCAGTCTTCATGGCCTTGGGCGACATACCTAGATGGATCAGATTCAGAATAGACTATGGAGAACACGTAGGCCACAATATTCCTGATCCACCGATCCCGCCGCCACCTACTCGAGCCCCAGCCTGGGGTGTCCCAGGATTCTCACCCGATCGGATCGCTCCTGTGTGGGAACACATGTATCGAGCACGATTCGGCGAAGTTGAGGACTTTCCCTTAAAAAACATTACAGGACCCTACATTGATGTTTACTCAGAAAAGGTACCCTTCAGCGGATATGGTCTAAATGAACCCTGTGATGTCTTCGCACCCCAAGAAGAGGTCACACTATATGCCTACGTCTCATACAGATGCAGCCCAGTGCAAAACAAGCCCGTCGCCTTCGAAGTAAAAACTCCAACAGGAGAACAGTACCTCTATAGAACCGACACCACAGACGAAAACGGCGTTGCCACAATAAGCTTTCGCATTCCATGGCCCTGCGAAGACTCTGAAGAAGCTATGTTCGGAAACTGGACTGTTTATGCTACCGTGGACATTGCGGAGCATATAGTCAACGACACCCTCACGTTCAAAGTAGGCTGGATCGTAGAAATAACCAAAGTGGAAACAGTTGATATATACGGCAACGCTGAAACCAGTTTCGCCAAAGGCGAACACCTACATTTCAACCTAACCGTGCAAAACATTGCTTTTACCACAAAAACCGTAACCCTAACCATAGTTGTCTATGACGAGTGCAGAGTCCCCATAGGCCTAGTCACCCTGCAAGATTGGGTGATTAGACCAGGAAAAACAGAAATGTTCATCATCGACCTGCAAATTCCAAAATGGGCCTACATAGGAGTTGCCACAATATACGCGAACGCCTACACTGACATGCCACAAGACGACGGCACACCAACATGCCCAGAAAAATCCACAAACTTCCTCATCATAAAAACCTAACACCAGCCATTGAATTTCAAAGCTGAACATTTGCTTAACATAAAACATTACAAGCCTTGTTACTTATTATAAAAAGCATTTATGCATTTTCCACCATAATATTTGACAATTATTTGAGGAGATGACATGGCAAAATTCTCAATAAGCGAAGCTGAATATAAACGCCGCATAGACCGTGTTAAAAGATTCTTGATGAGGCGGAAACTTGAAGCCATATATTTAACAAACCCTACAAGCATATTTCACTTAACAGGTTACTCATTCATTGCCACTGAAAGGCCAGCAGCGTTAATAATCCCACTTAATGGCAAAATAACTTTCCTAGGGCCCCTTCTAGAAAAAGACCATATCCCATTAAAAACGAAAATCATCGAAGACATCAAAACCTATATGGATTATCCCGGAGAAAAACATCCCATCGAATATTTTGCTGATTTCTTAAAAAGAAATGGGTTTAACCAAAAAGCGTATAGGCATAGACAACAAAGCCGGAGCAGTCGGAATGTGGGGCTACAAGGGTCCACCAATCACAAAAAAGCTTCGTGAAGCAAAATTTTTAGAAGTAAAGGATTTGGTGCCTTCTATGCGCATTATAAAATCAGAAGAAGAAATAGCCCTCATAAGAGAGAGCGCCAAATGGGCAAATCTAGCCCATAATTTACTGCAAGAGTATACTGCCGAAGGCTTATGGGATGTTGAAGTTGCGTTGGCAGCTTCCCATGAAGCATCCATAATAATGAAAAAGGCTTTAGGGCCCGATTATGAACCTATGCGTAGAAGTTCCCCTGTTACTGTAGGCTTCAGAGGTCAGATAGGTGAGATGAGCGCTATACCTCATTCTATTGCAACAAAGCGCATGATTAGGAAAGGCGATGTCATTATCACGGGTGCTGGCGCCGACATAGGCGGTTACAGCTGTGAACTGGAACGAACAATGATTGTTGGGAAGCCAACACCTAAACAAAGATGTTATTTCGATGCAATGCTTAAAGCTCAGGAAGCCGCGTTCAAAACGTTTAAAGCAGGTGTCAGATGCAGCGACATTGACAAAGCAACAATCAATGTTTTTAAGAGAGCTGGTTTGATGCATCTGGTGGAACATCACACTGGCCATGGTTTAGGATTAGAGGGACATGAGCCCCCATGGCTAGACATAGGCAATGAAGAGCCTCTACATGCTGGAATGGTCGTAAGCTGCGAACCAGGCATTTACGAAGCTGGATTCGCAGGATTTCGCCACTCCGACACTGTTTTAATAAGAGAAGATGGCACAGAGATAATCACATATTATCCAAGAAACCTAGAGGAGTTAACTATAGGCTAAAACTAGGAAGCTTTAAGGATCATAGTCTTAATCCTAAAGAGACCCTGGCAAACTGGACAGCTTTTTCGTCCTCTCTTTAATTCAAACTTTCTTCCGCAACGAAGACATATCTGCACTGGTTCGATAAATTTTCCTTCTTCAATGCAATATTGTAAACGTTTTCTTGACATGTGAGTCTCAACCGTTAATTATTGGCTTTTTCTCCTTTGATTTTGCTGTTCAGCGTTTCTATGAGGGTTGCTATTTTATACATTATGTAAGCAAGTAGGATTGTCACTGCGATTTCTGTGAAGTCTCCTAGCATTTTAACCAGTTCGCTCAAAGTCAATGCGTAGCCCTTCTATTCTTTAAGGTTTAACTCGTTAATTTCGGTCAAGTCCGTTAGAGAATTCATTTCGATTTTGCTTTCTGAAATTGTGTAGAGAACCTCGTTTATGTAAAGCATTCGTGTAATATGGTATGAAGTGTTATGGATATCACCGTTTTCAATGTGAGTTATGGTTCCTTTTAGCATGATTTTCTCTTCAAGCGTCAGCGATATTGTAAACACGTATGCACCTTGCCGTACAATTTCTCCAGAAATATATGGTGGAACCCCATTTGGATATCGGCTCTCGTCTATTTCTGCGACTAATACTGGTATAACCAAAAGGTTCTTTTCTTTGTCAAATAGGAATGCCTTGTGGTCTCTTAAGATTGGGGAGTCTGTTCCCCTGTCGCCTATTTCGTATTTTGCTAGCCCTTTCGGATCAGTTACATCTGTAACGTCGAAAAGTGATATTTTTATTCCTTGATACCAAGAGAATTCTCCTTCCTCTGCTGCTATTGTTTCTTTGCCAACCCCAATCACGTGACTTTCATCATAGAGGTGCAAATAATCGGAATATCCTGTTATCTTTAGTTCACCGAGAATCTTAGGACTATAGGGGTTTGATAGACTAATCACGAAAAATGGGTCAACTTTTCTGAAAGTTACAAGATAGCACATGTCTCCCATGAAACGCGCTGAATGGATATTTTCTCCTGGTGCAATATTTTCCACTTTACCAACCATATCTAAGTCCATGTTTAAGACGTAGACATTATTTTGCAGACGAAGAAGTATCTGCGATGGTTCTTCAGCCAAACCTGTCATTTGAGATGTTGTTGCTATTCTGAAGTAGCCTTCGCACTCGTCCATAGAAAACTGATTCAAGACGTATCCTGGAACTTCACCATCAGCAGCAATGGAAATTTCGCCATTTTCAATGTGGATTCGATGCAGAAATGTGGTGTCTCCGTAACCTCTAGCCAAATAAATGTTTTCTAGTGACACGTATATGTTTGTTGTCCATCCTGACAATATTGTCTCATCATTTGGTTCTTGTCTGTCTTCAAACACATTTACAGTCACAATCGTCGTGAATATGTATTCGCAGTCAGCTATGTTCGAATAGTAAATGTCAGTAGCGGGTATAACCCTGTAAGTATTTTCATAATAGATTTTAGGAAGGACCACTTCATCCTTAACAAGCGACGCCATTTTCCTAATGACGACATAAACATAGTCGCCAATCATTCTAGAAGTAAAATATTGACCATCAACAGCAATTTCGCTTTTGGACATTGGATTGGCCCTATTCGACACATCATATATGCTAATGAAAGTTTTGGCCTCATTCCACGAACCAGTTTCGTAGAACACGACTAGTCTTTCTCTGTTTATGAACAGTTGCTTTAATGTCCCATTCACCATTATCCTTGATAGGACAGCCGCTTCTTCCGCAGGGTATGCCCTCACAATAACCAATTTCTGACCAGAGATTACATAGATATATTCACCATCGGTCTTTACGATGTCTGCTTCATCTACGCCTTCTACTTGAATGTTAGTTTTAGAATAGTCGTAGCTATCCATAGTGTTAAGCTCGGCTGCACCGAAGGATTTTAAGAATGGTGAATAAGGATACTGTCTAGAGTCTGTTCGGTATTGGAGGAACTCTTTTAACTCTTCGTATGAATTGAACTTTTTCAGGGTAGCCGTACAATATTTTACATCAGTGCAGAACATTGTAATGGCGCTTAAGCTGATAAGCAATGTTAAAATTGCAACTTTTCCCCTTTTCATTTTATTTCACATTTACAGTTTGACATGTATAAAGAAATTGAGTTTGAAGTCTTAATGCTATGCTTTAGAACGTAATTGTACTAAAATTAGTACAAAGTTTCTAATCTATCTCTAAGACATTCTACGTTTAAACAATACATACACAACAGACGCTATGATAAAACTTACAGCTAGTACCTGAAGATCAGCAGCTAAATAAGCTGGAGTATCCAAACCATTTGTAGTTCTCTCAAATTTTTTCATTTGTTCAGGAAGAGCGTCTAGATATGCCATTGCTTCGTCATGGTTTTCAGCTTTAATGTCTGCAAGTACGATGAGCGGAATCAGAACTAGTAGAATCCCCAAAACCACAGCGAACACGGAGGAAATTAGAATCTTCCTCAAAGTACCTGCCTCTTTGAAAAGTAGAGGAAATTGTGGCTTTTAAGTCTACATTTTAGAACAGCATGTTTAGGCTGCTTCAAAACGGCTTTGCCCTCCATAACCTAAAAGTTTCAAACCAAAAAATAATGGATGTAATCAAGCCAAACATAACAGCATAAAAGCTGGGAGTTATGTGCCACAAGGTGCATAGGGTCAAATAGGCTGTTAGCATTGTGGAAAACAAAACCGAATAGAAGAGGTATCGGGGCACAAGAAAGCGGCCTATGCGAGTGAAGAACCTTAAAATTCCAACTTTTACTTCTCCTTGAAGCACGTATTCGCCTGTTCCCTTTTTTCGGACGAGGCCTAAGTCCTGCAACTTTTCAAGGTGATGCATAGCAATGCTTGGACTGGAAAAGCCGAGGGATCGTTGAATTTCACGAACACCAACAGTATGTGTAGGCTGCTGCAGCAGATACCAATAGATAAGGAGAGTTTTCCCTTTTAATACAGACTCCAAAAAAGCCGAATCAAATTCATGTGGAGTCTTTGACACAAGCATCGCCTAAGTACCCTTTTATAGTTGGAGCATTTAAAAGCCTAATCGCAAATTGCCGTCCGAGTAACTCTGAGATTTCATCCCATTGTCAAGCTAATGCCTTCTCATCATCCGGCAAAAATCAATAGCAAAACCGAAAATAAAAACATTATCTGTATTCAGTAGATATGAATCCAAAATATGAATTTTGAATTCATAAGTTAGTTAAATAACAGCAGCCTATTTCTCTACGCTAACGTGGAGGAAAATTCTTGAAGCAAAACATGACAGTTAAGCAGAGGAAAGAGTTGGAAGCTAAAATGGCTAAGGTCCTTAAAGAAAACATTAAAGGGCTTTCGACGGAATTACAAAAAATATTGCTAGACGACCTGGTTACCGCTTTTCAAAATAGAATAAACGTGTTAATCCGAGCACAAAAGAAAAGAGGCTACTAATGCAGACTAAATAGGAAAAAGACAGAGTTTGAATACGTAAAAGCTTTATATAAAGAGGATGAAAATATGCCCAAGAGGTTTGGATCATGAGGCGTTCCAAACTTGAAATGTACATAGACATCCTTAAGGTACTAGCCCATCGTGGCCCATTAAAGCTAACTCACATAATGTACAAGGCTAATGTGAACTGCAGCGTGTTGAAGGAATACTTAGACTTTCTGATAAAACAAAACCTAGTTGAGGAAAGAACTGTTGGAAAGCGAAGAGTTGTTTATGCAGTAACTCAAAGGGGCATAACAGTACTCAAATACTTCAGAGAACTCAAGCAAGTACTGCCAATAGTGGAAGAAGCGAGAAATAGAATACCAGTACCCTACTAAACATCTTCAGCTTTTTAACAAATTAATCTTAAGTATCTAGTTGTATTTCTTTGCAATGAAGCAAATCTTTATTCTGTTAACTTCTCTCAGGTTTGATTATTAAATGTCTAAGCGTCTTTTGGGTTAAGACTAGTGTTCATCATAAATAGAGCTTTTTAGTAAGTTAGCATTTGTTTTATGAATAATTATGTCTATTTCGTAAGACTTAATAAACGCTGCTTTCTTTACATTCTTGTACACACGTAAAACACGCTGGGGAAACTATAGTGACTAAACAAGAGGTTTTAGGGAGAAAACCCCTGCATATTTTGGAGAAAATCAGAGAAAACCTTGAGAAACTGAACGAAAAAATGGAAGTTATGATTGAATTACAGAAACACGGCAGAAAAGACATTCAGCCAATTCCAGAAGCACCCTTAGACGTTATGACACTGCTTTCTATGCCTGATCACCTCAGAAAAACAGCCATGACTGTGTGCAGACTTGGCCGGGCTACAGCAGAAGAGATAGCCCAACAAACACATAGAGCCAGAGCTGTTGAAAGCGCCTACCTGAACCAGCTTGTGATTATGGGGTATTTGAAAAAAGAAAGGAAAGGAAGAAAAGCCTACTTCTATGTAGATAGAGAAAGTCAAGGGTGATGGCTTTGGGCAAAATAATAGCAGTGCATTCCTACAAAGGCGGAACAGGAAAAACTCTCCTTTCAGTAAACTTGGCTGCAACCTTCGTTAGGCACGGCAAAAAGGTTTGTTTATTGGACCTTGATTTCAGGGCTCCAAGCCTTTCCACAGTTCTTAAAATTGAAAAGGCAGAGTGCTGGCTAAATGACTATTTAAACGGCACATGCGAAATCGATAAAGTGTTAATAGACATAAGTGACAGAATTCAAAACAAGGGTAAGCTGTTTGTGGGACTAGCCAATCCGGCAACGGAAGCAATAAGAGACATGTCAGCAAAGGATAGAAAATGGGAGATGCGAGCTCTCGGAAGACTTTTGGCTCTTAGAAACTCCCTTTTAAACGATAAAGGTTTTGACTATTTAATGTTCGACACCAGTCCAGGACTACAATATTCGTCTATAAACGCCATAGTGAGCGCTGACTTAGTAATTGTAGCAACAACACTTGACAGATCAGATGTTGACGGAACAAAGCGTATGCTACGCGAACTTTACGACTTATTTGAAAAGAAGACCGACATAATAATGAACAAAGTTCTACAGGATGTTTCTTCAAAGTCGGGAAGAGACCAGTTGCAAACTAGGATTAAAGACTTGTACCAAGTTCCACTCCTTGGCATAGTGCCATGTTTCTGCGATGTCTTAAAAGGGGAAGGAAACATCATTTTCGCTCAAGAAAGACCAGAGCATCCCTTTACAAAAATTCTGGACGAAATAGCAAGTAAAATAGATAATAATGTGACGTAGGTTTTCTATCGTTCCGCTATTTTATTTACCAACTGATAGATTTTACAATTTTTGCACTTTTCATAATCTTTTTCGTCGCATTGACTACATATTATGCGATTTAATTCCTTAATTTCTCTGTTCATTTCTTATGCCTCTCGTAATGAAGGAACCTTGTTAAATGCATGTATATCTTATATTCCTATTTCGTAATATTTACGAAGCTTCCTATGTTTCATTCTTAAGAAGAGAATAGGTGACATGGGGATACTATTAAACAAATGCCTGTAGTTTCTGCTTCTCAACGCGATAATTTTATATTGGTTGATGATGGTAAAATCTGTTTGTGGTGGTTTGGGTTTGAATAAGAGTGTAGCTTTGACTTCGTTGGCATGGGGATTGTTTTTTATTTTAATCGGCG
>Ga0315306_10000623_pt1 | contig 17197 bp, 16 predicted proteins | sample TDP1_MG_FD_203803 | JGI IMG/M metagenome (GOLD analysis project Ga0315306, IMG submission 203803) | Freshwater sediment microbial communities from Lake Towuti, South Sulawesi, Indonesia - TDP1 | ecosystem: Environmental > Aquatic > Freshwater > Lake > Sediment | place: Indonesia: South Sulawesi... | reverse complement strand
CCCGCCAGTGTTCACCTCGATTCCATATTGACCCATAAAGGTGGAGTTCATTCTCAACGTAACATGGCCGAAACCAAGGATTCCATAGATACTCAAATTTCCGTTTAGGGTGATTACTGCATCACTGCATCCTATGTTGTCCCAGATAACCCAGTCTCCCGTTGCGGGTGGATCGATCCACACGGACTCGGTGTAGTTGTAGCAAAAACCAGGTGAAATCACAATGTCGCCCCAAAACGCTGGGTCAATATCGGGTGGCCACCATCCCTTATCCCAGCCATCTACGACAAGCCTCATCCCGAATCCAACAGTGCTACCTATCCCTAGGCTAAAGTCATGAGCGTTATCAACCGAGTTCAAAGGATGCACTATTTCAAAGTGATTGTGCGTTCCGTTGCTGGTTGCAACTGCTGCCCCGTCACTCGTTCCTCCATAATCAGAATCTCTTTGCGCAAAAACGTAGGTCCCGAATGAGAAACTGTCAAAGAAGCCTTCACTCATCCAGCCGCTCCAACCAAAAATGTCATCTCCAAGTTCTGGTCCAAGTCCGTCGTGGTCATTGTCAAAGTACAAAATCACTCTGTCATTAACGTCTGTGTCCATGCTGAGGGTGGGATCGGTTGTCGTAACCGCTATGTAGAGATTCCAGTTGTCATTCATTACGTAAAAGACTCCACTGATACCTCCCCAAGTCGTGTATGCCACTCTGTCTGCTGACGCCCACTCCACTGCACCTAAAACACCGTCAATCGTCGGGGGCGCGGAAGCCCACGCGGAAAGCGGAGAACCAACATGTGCAAATGCCCTGAGCGGCAGAAACCATACGAGAACGAGCGAGAATGAAAGAACCGCGATGAACACTCCCAGGCCACGAGCGTATCGCATCCCACCTCGAACCTGCGCGCGCGTCAACTTTGAAACGAAATTGCGCGCCACATAAAGCGAGAAAAAGAGAATTATTGGAATGAATAGAGCAGTGTAGATGTTTAATATGGTCTTTGCTAGTTGGACCAGCGTTGCAGTTGGGATTGTGAATAAGCCTAGCAACAGCATCATGGATCCTCGCATTAGATTTACGAGCTGCTTGTTCCGGTCTTTCCACGCTATTACTTTCTTGACGTGGATGGTACCGAAATAGAGAAGTGTTGAAATCAAGATTAACGGCGTTATGAATAGCACGTTATAGAGCAAAAGAACCGGTACCGTTTGTAATCTTGTAGCGTCCTCTGCCATCCTTGCAAGGACGTAAAAGTAAGGACCTCCAGTACATGGCACTTCAAAAGAGGTAACCAAAAAACCCACGAAAAAGATACCGATTATGCTTGACGATCCCCCAAAGAAAGCCTTGCTTAGCTGTCTCTTTAACAATGGCCTTAACCCATGAGGAACCTCCATAACGAATCTACTACCTGGAAAGAAGCAGTCTTTGATCAGCAATATTCCTGTTAGTATTGCGATTGAGCCGGCAGCGACTTTAAACATTGAAGAGAGATTGCTGATTCCAAGCGTCGTAAGTATACCCATTCCAAAAAAAAGGTTTGCAACAAAAACTGATAGAGCGAAGGCATATCCGACCTTCAAGGCTCTTTCACGCTTTCTTAGAAGTAACAAACCAGTCATTAAGAACAACAGTATAGCTATTGAACACGGATTTATTGAATCCGCTAAGGCAGCAACGGCTATGGACAGTAAAGACAAATCCGGCTCAACAGATTTTTCAGAGTCGATACTGCTAGAAGAATAATCAGAACTATTCAAAGAACGTGAAATAACCTCTTCGAAACTGTTGAGAATGTCCACATCGCCGATTATGTAAAAGTCTGAAGTGAAAATAGCTGGAATGCCTCTTTTTTCCAAGGGAACATGATATTTATCGAAATAGTCGTTAAGCAGTTGAAGGTTTTCCCTGTTATTGTATATATCAAATCTGTGAAGTTGTAAAGAGTATTTATGTTCTATTTGAGCTATAAAAGGTTCAACCTTGGAGCAGTGCGGACATCCCTCACCACCAAAGTAGTAAATATCCATTTGTCTTCCATCAACAGAGAGAGACTTATTCAATCTTGCATAGGATGAAAGTTGACCTTTTTCTTGGATATTGATGGATAAAACAAACAGGCCGATAAGCAAGACAAAAATACACAAGGCTCTCCGCATTTGGAACACCAGTCTTTGGTGTTTGCGCGGTTAAAACTAATAAGACTTCTGGAAAATTTTTCTAGAAATTAACCACTTATCTAACAATGAGGTGCTTTTCTTGAATGAGTAGAATAAAGTGCCTGCGAGGTGTTTACTCCAGGAGGTATTTACGGGTCATCTGGATTAATAGCTGCGCACGCATTTTTCTTGAAGGCGTAAATTCCAAACCCGCCAGCCTATCAAGATAATTGCAGTAAGTATACTTACAATCCAGATCCATTTTCTCTTATTTTCCATAATTAATAATAGGCGATAACCGAGGATACATATGTAACGCCATACGTCACGACGCTTTCGCCAAAAAAGCCCAAAAACAAGCTTAGTTATGGATTAGGCGGGGGCTGGGATTTGAACCCACGAACCCTTACGAGATAGGCTCCTGAAGCCTAGGTGCATTCCTATAGGCTTTGCATATGGCTGGATAGGCCTAGATACGAAGTAAGCACTCACTTCGTAACGTGGCAAGGTGTCCGAGGAGAAGCAAGTGTGCTAATAATCGATTGCTAACATCAAACTCATGAGTTCATGCAAAGAGAGTCATGGTAGAGAATACATTGCGAGCGCTTCAATGGATGCTGGATGAAAGGTTAAAAAATAGGGGAGACTAGTACAAATGCGCTCTGCGGATTTCAAGTCCCCGCGGGCCCGCCAAATGGTAACTTACAGTCTTTGATTTTACTCCCACTGCTTCTTAATCCATTCTTCAACTCCTATTGCCTTCATTTCTTGAAGTCGCTTCATCTTACTAGGAGTAAAAACATTGGCGTGTTTGCTTTTTTCGCCCCAGTTTTCTTCGCATGGAAACTCGGAACATTCGAAGCAGAAATCAACGCCCTTTGCTATGCAGCACTTGCGAACTGGGCAATCACTCCAGCCGCTGCCACCCTTGCAGTTGAAGGCGCACGCGCACTTTGAGAGTATCTCTAGTCCCTTGATTGTTTCTCGGGAACTGCCTCCCTTGTAGTTAATCCAGCCTGCAACCTCAAAATGGCTCTTGACTAGGTCCAATAGTTGTGCGGCAGGCTTTCTCAAAGTGTCACTGTACCAGTGACACGTTCGGCAGTAGTCGCCACAGTACCCTACCTCGTTCCTTTTCGCTTTTTTCACTCTCTCGCTTTCCATCAGATTCACATCAACAGAACATGACAGTTTTTAGGATTTCTCATTTTCGCTAATAGCACACTCGTATAGAAACGTTAAACATGGAATTTAACGAGGATTCAAATCTTTGTGAACCAGCCAATTCTGGCTGAAGAAATCGTGAGAGATTCCACGCATGCTTTTATCTATATTATTATTCCGTAGCCTATGAGGCGCCATCTTCCAGCGATTTTCCTGCTTACGGCCGCGCGGGCGCCTTCCTCGGCGCTTATGGGTCGACTCAGCTTAAGCGTGGCGTTTTCACCCTTCACCGAGACCACGCTTCCAGCGGTTATGCTCGTTCCAACGTCGAGGAGAAGAGCCTCACCAGTGCGCGCGTCCTCAACTTCCATCAGCTCTTTTGTTCCGAGAGCGCGCGGAAACAGACGAGTTTCCAGTGTTAACTCTGAATGGGTTGGGGGCAGTGTCTCAGGCTTACCCACAAGGTTGCCTGTTAAACCGTCGGCTTTTGTTATAGAGGGGTCGAGAAGTGTCCCTATGCCAACCAAGCCGCCTGGCTGAGCCTCTTGAACCGCTCTGCCTCCAGCGTGTAGGCTTACAATTTCTGTGAAGAGCGGCTCGTAGGCGACCCTTCCCTGCTTTTCGAGACGAATGCCAGGGCGAACCTCGATTTCGTCGCCAACTTTAAAAACTCCTTGCAGTATGGTGCCGCCGATCACGCCTCCAGCCAGCTTTTCAGCGGGTGTTCCGGGCTTGTTCACGTCGAAGGAGCGGACCACGTGCATTCGAGGCGGCTTTGCGGAGTCGCGTTTGGGTGTAGGGATGCGTTCTTCTAAGGCTTGGATGAGAGCGTCAATGTTGGCGCCGTGTTGGGCTGAGACAGGGATTATGGGCGCTTCCTCTGCCACGCTTCCTTTCACGAACCGTGTTATCTCCTCATGGCTCTCCAGCGCCCTCTTCTCGTCCACGATGTCAATCTTATTCTGAACGATGACGAGGTTCTTGACGCCAACTATTTCTATGGCGGCTAGGTGCTCCCTAGTCTGCGGTTGGGGACACGGTTCATCCGCCGCTATGACCAAGATGGCTCCGTCCATAACTGCTGCGCCTGACAGCATAGTGGCCATCAGAGCCTCGTGTCCCGGTGCGTCCACGAAACTTATGGCTCTCAAGAATTCGCCGTCTGAGCCGCAGTTTGGACACTTGGGCTCTGTGGAATAGCATTGCGGTGGTGGACACCTTGGGCACTTGTAAACAGGCGTGTCGGCGTACCCGAGCTTTATCGTGATGCCGCGTCTCAGTTCTTCACTGTGCCTCGCAGCCCAAACACCCGTTAGGGCTTGAACCAACGTGGTTTTTCCGTGGTCCACGTGCCCGATTGTTCCGATGTTAACCTCCGGCTGTTTGGGCAGCTTCTTCAGAAGTTTCACCTCCAGCGCTGGTTGAGGCTTCTTCAACTTTGGCTCCTGCTTCTTCCTTCTCTTTCTTTGCCTTTTTCGCCTTCTTGGGTTTCTCCACAATCTTCATGTTGACTTGAACTATCTCCTCGGTGATGACGTTTCCTCGTATAGTTTTCCTGCGTCTCTCTCCCTTGCGGTGAGGGTGGAAACCAACGCTCTCGCTTAGGATGACGTTGACTCTCACCCCTCCGTGTATGTTGAGGCGCATTGGAAAACCGTCTTTATCTGAGCCGCCTGTTATCTGCAGCTTTTGACCCGACATGCCCATGACAGTTCCTTCAATGACTTCTCCGAGTCGTCTCCCTATGAGTGGAACAGCTCGGGTTCCCTCTAACTCAACAACCCTTGACTTGCCCGCTTCGGGGTCCGAAACTATCACCTTGAACTTAGCCATGCGACGGATTTACCTTCCTACGCTTAACGGTTTCTGCTGGCATAAGTGAAGATAGGCATCCATTTATTAAGGATTCGCCAAACACATACGCAAGTTTGAGGCTAGGGGTTGTCTTCTTGAAGAAAATCGAATCCCACTTGATTGAGCAAGTCAGAAAACGCAAACAAGAACTAACCAATCTCTGCCGAGAACTCATTCAAGCCAAGGGAGAGAACCCTCCAGGCGACGTTCATGAAGCCGCCAGAGTTATTGAGCGTTTCCTCGAGAAAGACGGAATCAGCTACGAGATGTATGAACCACAGAAGGGACACACGAGCGTCATAGCCACGTTGGGTAATGGTAAGCCAGCCCTAGTCCTGTGTGGGCACATCGACGTTGTTCCTACAGGTGATGTATCCAAATGGGCTTTTCACCCGTATAGCGGCGACTTGAGAGAGGGGAAGATTCTGGGACGGGGAGCAACCGACATGAAGGGCGGAGTAGCAGCCATGCTGATGGCTTTAGCCGTTGTCAAAGACTTTGAGACTGAATTGTCTGGTTCTGTCACGGTTGCAAGCGTTTGTGACGAGGAGGCGCAGGGTCCAGGCGGCGCCCTCTGGCTGCTCGAAAACAAGAAGCTGTCGGGAGACGCTTGCTTAATCACCGAGCCCACGGGTTATTTAGAGGCTAATGGGAGAGGCAACTATTCTATCGTTGCTGGCGAGAGAGGGACATGCTGGCTCCTAATCACGGCGAGGGGCAAGCCCGCACACGGAAGCCTTCCGCCACTGGGCAGAAATGCCATACTTCATCTAACTGATTTCTTTCCAAAATTGAAGGTGCTAGAGAGTTCAGCGGTAGAGGTTCCGAAAGACGCCGTTGCGCTTATCCGAAACGGCAAGGAAGAGCTAGCGAGAGTGGCGAAGAAACAAGGCGTATCTGTAGGTAGCTTGACAAGAGCACTTGACCACTACACCGTCAACGTTGGGACAATAGCTGGGGGAACCAAGGCTAATATTGTTCCAGAGAAGTGCGAGGCTGAAATCGACATAAGAGTTCCGGCTGGCGGACGCCCAGACGGAGTGGAGAAGTTTGTGCGTAGCATCCTTCCAGAAGATTTTGACTATTGCGTGACCAATCGGACCATGCCCTCCTACACGCCAGCCGACAACCCGTTAATCAAAACTGTTCAGAGAGGCGCCCAGCACGTTTTTGGCTACAAGCCTCAAGCCACTTACATGGCGGCGACGAGTGACGCCCACTTCTTCCGAGAGATGCTGGGTGTTCCAACCGTGGCTTTCGGACCAGGCTATGGTGAGTGCGCCCACGCCTACAACGAGTTCGTGTACGCGAGCGATGTCGTCGACATGGCGAAGGCTTACGCCGTTGTTATCGTTAACAGCCTCATTGGTTGAGCCTCTTGTTTGGCAGGGATAGGGCGCGCTCGTACTCGTAGATGAGTCTCGAAGTAACGGTCCAAGTCTCCAGCATGTCGGGGTCTAGGCAGACAACCTCGTCCGCCAGTTTGAGCGTAGCCCTCGAGAAGTGTCCTCGTGGGAAACCTCCGACTAACACAGCGGGCTTCTGTTTATCCGACAGTTTTGAGACTGTTTCCTCGAGTGTTTGCGCTTTGCCGATTCTGCTGAACACGACCGTGTAGGACGGTTCAATCTCTTGAAACAGTTGATTTAGTGTTTGATGCTTCAGATTAAGGAGGGCTGTTCCTTTTGGCGGAACCCTGCCGAACTCGAACAGCTGCTCCATCAAGCCCACAAAGCGGTTGTAGTTTCGAGGCAGACGAGCGCTTGGGTTCACTGTGACCACGTAATCGTTGAGAGTGTGCACGTAAACTTGGAGCAAACCCTCTTTGTTTAGAGGCGAGCCCAGAGCCTCCAACAGCGCAAAGTGAACGATGTCTGGTCGCCCTCGCTTCAAGTTTTGTTCAAGCCTCCTCATGGCGGCGTGGTGATAGGAGCGGTCGAGAAGGAGGAACCAAGGGTGTTTCCGATAAAGCTTGGAATAGCGTTGAACAGCGGGATGACTCCACAACTCTTCTGGAACGGTTTCTAGGGCTGATTCGGCTAAGACGAGAATCAACAAGGCTTTGGTCTTTCACCTTACTGCTAGGAGAAGCCTCGTTTCAATAAAAGCTTGATGGACAGTTTGACTCAATATGGCTTATTCTTAAATAGATGGGCACTTGATTCATGCACGTTACGGAGCCCCCGAGTTATGGCTGAAACCAAGCAGATAGCCATGCAGCGCATTCACACGCTCTTTCGCCTAGCCAAAGAGGCCGTTCGTGAGGAGTCAGAGTTGGCTCAGCGCTACGCTCAAATCGCCAGGAGAATAGCCATGAGAGCCAAGCTCCGCCTGCCAGTTGAGTATCGACGGCTGATTTGCAGGCACTGTAAAAGCTTTATCTATCCTGGCGTCAACTGTCGTGTTCGCGTGCAGCAGAGGCGCGAACCACACGTGGTCACAACCTGCCTAGTCTGCGGCAAACACACGCGCATACCCCTGCGGAGCAGAGAGGCGAAGAGAAGATGATAACCTCTGGAATGAAGCGCCGAATAAGGCGCGAACTCAGCGCAGAAAAGCCAACCGTCTGGATTGGTAAGGAAGGCGCCACACCACAAATAATGAACGAAATTGGGAGACAGCTGGACAAGCGGAAGATGGTGAAAGCCAAAATACTCAGAACCGCCCTTCAGAACGAGGAAGCGAGAGATATAGCCTCAAGAATCGCAAGCCAGACCGAGTCCTCCCTAATCGAGGTGCGAGGACACACGCTCATACTCTACAAACCCAGAAAAAAGTCTGCGACAAAATGAAATCTCTCATTAATGCAAAATCAGCCGACATATCCATGCTTTTTCAGCTCGGTTTTTAGCAGGTCAAAGTCTCTTTCAAGCTCGTCTCTATACTTTGGGTTATGCAGGACGGCTGCTGGATGATACATAGGAACCAAAACGATTGGAAGGTTCAAGAGTCTCACTTGATAAACTCTCCCACGCACTCTCGTGATGCTCTCCACACCACCCAATCCAGCCTTAGAAAAGACATAGCTCGCGGAGTGTCTGCCCAAGGTCGCGACAAACTTGGGTTGAATCAGCCTAATCTGACGGTCAAAAAAAAGGCGTGCAAGCCTCGACCTCAATTGGGCTGGGGTCACGATTCTCTGGGGGTCTACACTTGACCACGTTGGTGATGAACACATTATTCCGAAGAAGGCCTATACTCAGCAACAACGAGTCCAGAAGCTTGCCAGCGGCGCCCACAAACGGTCGCCCCTTCAAGTCCTCCCAGTAACCGGGCGCCTCGCCCACAAACAGGACAGCAGCGTCTACGTTTCCTTCGCCAGGAACAGCTTTGCTCCGACTCTTCCATAGGCCGCACTTGGTGCAGGCTCGAACTTCACCTGCAACCTTTTCCATCATCTCTGTCTTTGACATGATGAAGCCTCAGTGGAGAGTTAGATAGAAGAATAGTTGGTTATTTGGCTAATGTTCTACTGATCTCTTCGACGGTCGAAATCAGCTTTTCAATCTCCTCTTCTGTGTTGTAGAGGTAGGCTGAGGCTCGCACGGTTCCAGGCTTCCCTATGACGGTCTTGCTGAGCGGTTGGGCGCAGTGGTGCCCAGACCTCACCATGATGTTCGCCGACACGTCTAGGGCTAGGGCTACGTCGTGTGGGTTCAGGTCGCCCACGTTGAAGGGGACTATGCCCACTCTCTGCGCGGGTTCTGGACCATAGACCTCCACCTTTGGCAGCGAGTTTAAGCCCTCACACATCAGTTTTACAAGGACTTTCTCGTGGTTCTCGACGTTGTTCATGCCGATTTTCTTTAGGTAATCAACCGCAGCGCCCAATCCGATTGCGGCAGCAACATCCGGTGTTCCAGCCTCGAAGCGCCTCGGACTCTCATCCAGCCTGTAATAGTCTGTTCCCACGTCTTCTATGGTCCCGCCCCCGATGCAGAGGGGCTCAACATCCTTACTGGCTTCTTCCCGCATGTAGAGTGCACCCGAGCCTGTTGGAGCGCACATCTTGTGCCCGGAAAAAGCCAGGAAGTCGCACCCGATTTTCTGCACGTCCACCTTCATGTGGGGAACCGATTGGGCGCCGTCTAAGAGAACGTAAGCGCCGTGTTCATGGGCTATCTCAGCGATCTCTTTCACGGGTGCAATAACTCCCAGAACGTTTGAGACGTGAGTTATCGCCACTAGCTTCGTTTCGTCGTCCACAGCCTTCTCAAAGTCAGTGGGTTCCAAAATTCCCTTCTCAACGGGCTTTCGAGGCTTCACCACCTCGACCCTTAGGCCGTGCTTGTCCCTGACTCGAAGCCAGACGATGAAGTTGGAGTGATGCTCCAGAACGGAAGTGACGATCTTGTCGCCTCTCCGCCAGTTCAAGCCGTTAGCGACTGTGTTTATTCCTTCCGTTGTGTTCCTCATCATGATTATCTCCGTGTCTGAGCGGGCGTTGACAAAGTCGGCTACCTTGGAGCGAGCCTTCTCGTACTCTTCGCTCGCTCTCTGAGACAGCCTGTGGATGCCTCGCTCCACGTTAGCCCTGTACTCTCGATAGAATTCGAGCACGCGTTGAAGAACAGGCTCGGGCGTGAGACTGCTAGCCGCGCTGTCTAAGTAGATAATGCCTGATTCCAGAATTTTGAAGTCCTTTCTAACCTTCTCCACGTTCAACGTTGGTGAGACCTCTGTGCTCTTTCTAAGGAGTGGAATAAATTGTATAACAGTGTTATTAAACTTTTCAAGAACAGCAGACTCAAAAAGGTCAATTCTGACAAGCTGTTAACAACCTTCGTCGCGGTCACTCTCCCAGCCTTCTCGTTGCCTACACTTAAGCGAGCCAACTCGACAAAATCAAACACTATGGCTGCTGAAATTATAAGTTTTTACGCGCTCATCCCGCAGCAACCTTTATCAAACAATTAGCACGGATGATAGAGCGTCGGATCGGAAGACGGTGAGCCTTGTGAACGCTTCTGAACGCGTCTACAGAGGCGTAACAATATCAACTGTGACAAGCGACATAACGAGGCTGGAAGTAGACGCCATAGCGAACCCAGCCAACAGCATGATGATCATGGGAGGTGGAGTCGCAGGAGCCATTTTAAGGGCTGGTGGAAGAGAAATCCAAGACGAAGCCCTGAAACAAGCCCCTGTGCCGGTTGGAAAAGCCATAGCTACGAAGGCTGGGAGGTTGAAGGCAAAATACGTGATTCACGCGCCCACCATGGAACGCCCAGCCATGCAGATCGGAAGACAGAACGTGGAGTTGGCTGTGAAGGGCGCGTTGGAGTGCGCCAAGCGATTAGGGGTGAAGAGCTTAGCTTTTCCAGGGATGGGCACGGGTGTCGGAGGCTTTGACGTGGACGAAGCAGCCAGAATCATGGTGAGTGAAGTAATGAAGCACATCGACGAGGGCACATCTTTGAGGCGCATAGTTCTCGTGGGGTTCGAAAAAGACTTGACTCAAGCCTTTCGAAGAGCGCTCTCAGCGCATTTGTCCTAGACTTTGCGCATTTGTCTCCGTGTTTTCTTGACATCACTGTTGAGGTTCGGGAACCTCTTCCCTTGGCTCTGGCTCTGTCAACCTCTTCAACTTTTTGGAGATAAAAAAGGAACTTAGACCCAGAATTGCGACTACGGCTATAAAACCCACTATAAGTAACTCTCCAGAGCCTTCACCAAACGGACTCTGCTGTCCCGCCTCTTCAATCATTTCGTCTTCCATGTAAACGTAAAAATTGTTGCTAATGAGAAAATCTCTCGCCTGTAGAGAGGAAGCTACGTAGTCGAACTTCGTTACATTCATGTATTGAATCACGCTCCGTGAAGTGACCGCAGCGTTCTTTATCGCTCTGAGAGGGTCAGCAATTCCGCCCCCCCAAATAAAGGTGAGGTCAACAGGGAGCCAACCCCAAGGCGGAACGTAAACCATAGCCCATCCGTGCCATCCAATCATCTTCGTGAGTTCTTTGGCGTGACCTTCCCAGTGCGTTGACAAGTCTGGGGGATTGTCGGGCAGGTGTATGGCGCCAATTTGCAGATAAGCTGGAATCCCTAGGATGCGGCTCAGTGTGACGAGCAGTATGGCTTGGTCGTCACAGTCTCCTTCGCCTTGGGTTAAGGTCTGGTTTGCGTAGAATGGAACCTCATGCACCTTATATTTGATGTTTTGGGGGTTTTGAATCCATGAGACAAGCCTTATCACAACGCTGAGAACCCTTGTTTCGTCTCCAGCTATGATATGCGCTAAGGTCTTGAGCATTGAATTGTTAACTAGCCAAGGTCCTTCCTCCTTGGTGTATTTGTCTCGCAAGTCTTTTGATATGTTCTGTAAAACGCCTGACCCTTCTTCCGTGATTGGTAGGAGAAAACGAGGCTTGGAAACCACACGGTATGCAGTGGAGAAGGTGAGGTTCTGTCCAGGGATGAGGTGCAGACTCCCTTCAGGAAACTCAAGAACAGCGACGGGGTTTCCATCAGTGTCATTTTTTCGGGCTTCAATAGGGAATGTGGAATTTTTCAGTTCAACAGTTTGCCACAAGTTGTTCTGGAAAAGGCTGATTGTTCGGTCGTCTTCTCTTTTAGTGAAGTCCCAAATCTTGTCTTCACTCAGGTTTGAATAGGTCACACTCATCTTGATTGTGTAGTTTATGTTCTGGGTCTGTCCCCTCGCCAAATTGAGACTCTGAAGAACACCGCTGAAGAATAGGACAAGAACGATGAAGGAAGCGGCTGCTCCTCTCCTCATTTCGCTGCTCTCACTTGCGAACGTGTATCAGATAGGCTCTATGTTAACCTTACGGAAAATGAGAAATATAAGGGGGGAGAGGATGGCTTATTCTACGTGCACCCTGTAGAGATCGATGTCCTCCCGCATCTCTCTGGTGCACTCCAAGAATTCCCTAGCCGCCCGCTTCACGTCTCTCGACTGCGTTATGTATCTCCCAGCGATGACAATGTCAGCACCGCTCTTCAAAGCCTCCAACGCTGTCTCAGGCGTTATCCCACCGGCAATGGCTATCAGAAATTTCTCTTGCGGGAAAGTCTGTCGCAAACCCTTTATCAACTCCATGCGATGGTGAACGCCTGCCTGCTCCACATCGATGGCGCGATGCAACATTACAATGTCAGGGAACTGCCTTAAAGACCGCAGTTTTTTGACGGGGTCTTCAACCTCCATCATGTCAACCACAGCGTATATCCCGAGCCTTTTCGCCTCGTAGATGAAACCGTTTAGTATCTCCGCCGCGGCGAGCCCGGAAGCCACAACAGCGTCAGCTGTCTCCTCAAAGGCTAAGTCTACTTCGACTCTCCCAACATCTAACGTCTTCAAGTCAGCGACAATGAACGTGTCTCTGGCTATCTCTCTGAGTTCGCGAACCACCTTGACCCCGTACTTCTTCAGCAATGGCGTGCCAACCTCCAGGATGATGCGGTCGCTCTCTGGCAGCTGACTGACAATCTCTTTTGTTCGCTCGAGGCTCGGAATGTCAAGCGCAATCTGCAGATAAGGCGGTCGCCAAAGCCGCGGCACCTTGAAACCCATGATCGGGTGCTTCGCCCTATCCTTGTCGTATATGACTTTCTCCAGCGAGGGATACTTGGCTAGGGCTCTCCTCAGTGCCAGCTTGGTCGCTCCGTAATTGTACTGATAAATCCTTCTGTAATCCTTCGCCTCTGGATGAACAAACACGCTGCACACGACAACCCAGTCGTCAACCCTCTCTTTGGGCACGATACCATCTTCCACAGCGTCGGCGACAGCCTTTGCCACAGCCGCCTGAGCCGGACCAAAAATCTTCCCAGCCTGCTCGAGGTTTTTCACCGTAACCTTAGGAACTACGAGCGTGTGCGGTTTGGGAGGCAGGTTTGGTCGAATCACAGCCAACAGAGGCGTGTGACCCGCAGACAGGCTGGACAAACCGTTGGCGAAGGCGTCTCCTACAGGTCCTTCTTTGTCGCCGATCAAGAGGTCCACATGCGCCACCTCGGAGCCCTCGCCCACCAAGGCTTCTCCAATGAGATAAGTGAACCGTTCGGGCTTCTCCGCATAGCTCGGAGGCATCCTCTCAACCCCGCTACTGACATCTTCAAACTTGACGCCGAACTCCCTCATCCACTCATAAAGCGTGTCCCTGTGCACCTTCATGATCCTTGCGGTGCCAGAAATTGTCGGTTTTGTCGAGGCGCTCTTCCTCGCAATCCTCATCTCCCTCTCTTTTTCCATCGCCAAAGACAGCAATCTCAGAAACTCTTCTCTGGTCGATGGCTTCTTTCCGCCAAAATCCGACACATTTTTCACACTCACATAGAGATACGCGGATTAACTATAAAAATTTGTCGGAATTTGACTTGAAATTCTCTCTCCAAAAGACATAAGTTGTCGTAAAAGTGAGGTGTTTTAGTTTTCTCTCCGACACTTTGTTCACAGAAATTGTAATGGTTAACTCTTCCTCTCTGAACACTGTTGCTCCAAGCTGTGCTTGCTTAGTTCTTGTAGGATTGTCGGGTGCTTCTGGACGGATTGCTGCACTAGGTGTAGGTATCTGCTGACCTGTACACTCTCTGCGCTGACTTCCAGGGCTTTTCCGTCGGCGATGACGAAGTGGCGTGCCGGAGTCTTTTCCTTGGTCACAAACAAGGCTTGATTCAAGGCGGCGTGTAACATGAAGCAGTGGGGAGACCCGTCTATGGTCAGGGCTGTGACTTCCCTTGGATGAGAACAAGCGAGTATGGTGGCTGTTTTGCCCATGATCAAGCCGACGTTTTCCGCCTCTGGGCAGGTGGTCAAGACGATCCTTTCCCTCATAAACTGCTCATAGATTTTCGGATAGACCTCTTGAACACACTCGCCAACCAGAAGAATGGATGCCCGCTTTAGAACGGGTGATTTGACGTGGGTTCTGGTCAACTTCAACCGCTTCACGCTCTCAAGGAAACCTCAATCTTCTTTGAGGAGAAAGAGTTTTTGGTTAAAGAAACGCTCCGTTATTCTCCCATGGCGACTGACAGAATGCCGCCTAGAACGAAAACCGCCCCCGCTACGAAGAGCGCTGTGGGAATCTCGGCAAAGATAATCACGCCTAATACTGTTGCTCCGATGGGTTCCAACAACGCCATGGTGGCTGTCTCGTACGATTTTAGGTTGGAGAGCGAAGAAAAATAGAAGGTGTGCGCCATGGCTGTGGGCAATATTCCCAATCCGATCAGTGGCAGCACCGTTTCCAAATTGCCTGGAAGAGTGAAGGGGGAGCCGATTAGAACGCCTACAGCGAGCACCGTGACAGCGGAGGCTAGATATATTATTAGCATCAGAGAGAGGAGAGGCACTTTGCTTCTCGTTTTTCGCCCGTAGTTTAGGTAGAAAGCCTCGGAGACAGCCGCTAGCACGGCTTCCAAGTCACCCATGAAACTGGGAGTCAACGCTCCTCGAGAAGAAACAACGTCTGAGTAGGCGATTATGCCGACGCCGACAAAGGACGCAAACACGCCCAACATTGCCAGTCGGGAGGGCTTACCCTTGAAAACAAGTGCCGAGACAAACATCGACCATATAGGAGTGGTGTTCACCAAAACCGTGGCGTTCAGTATGGTCGTGCTCATGACCGCAGAGACAAAGAGCATGAAGTGAAGCCCGAGGAGGAAGCCGAGAACAAGGATTTCTCGGAAGCTCTCTCTAAGCAGGTTTGAGCCAAACGGTCTTCTAAGCAACAGTATGAGCACGCCTAAGACCAGCGAGGCTATCACTAGGCGCCAGAAGGCTATTGAGAAGACGCTGAGCCCAGCCGAGAGTCTGATGAGCACTGCGGCTGTGCCGAAGAGCGCCCCAGCTGTGACTCCCTCGAATAAGGCTACTCTTCTGCTGCGCTTGGGCAAGCGACAAGCCACTCACGATGCCGTGACGCGCGAGTCTGATAGTGTCTTTGTTCTTCCGTTTAAGTTTATTAGTTTCGAAGTCTCACATTGTTGCTCTACAGAGAACTTGGACAACCACCCTCAGAGAATGGGAGTAAGGGCATGCAGAAGAGGAGACTTGGAAGAACCAACCTCAAGGTTTCGGTTATCGGGTTTGGCGGCATACCGATTGTGCAGGCTAGCAAGGAGAAGGCTTGCGAAATGATAAGGCGAGCTTATGAATTGGGCATAAACTACTTCGACACAGCCCGCGCCTACGGCAACGGAGAGGAAAAACTCGGCATGGCGTTGGAGGACGTCAGAGACAAAGTGGTAATCGCAACCAAGACACATCAGAGAACGCGCGAGGACGCCGCTCGGGCTGGTCTGAAGCAGAGCCTGCGCAACCTTCGAACCGACAGAATAGACATAGTCCTGCTGCACGGCATCGACGACGAGAAGACGTTGGAACAAGCCATGGGAAAGGAAGGCTCGCTCGCAGCCCTCAAGGAAGCTCGTTCTGAGAGAAAAATTGACTTCATCGGGCTCTCTGGTCACAGACCGCTCATTCTGGCTAAGGCTATGCGGACGGGAGAGTTCGACATGATTCTCGTTCCCTTCAACATCATAAACCGTGAGGCAGCTGAAGAGTTGTTACCCCTAGCCAAGGAGTTGGACGTAGGCGTGGCTGTGATGAAGCCGTTTGGGGGTGCAGACTTCCGCTTCGTAGGGCATGAACTGTGGGCCGCGAGAGTGCCCGAAAAAGCCGAGTTCAATCGCATACTCGGAGAGGGCAACGCCAAGACAGAGCGTTCACTCAGATTCGTTTTGGCGCATGACATCCACACTATTGTTCCTGGATTCAGCACCTTGGAAGAGGTTGAGTCAGCCGCGAGGGTTGGAGAGGAATTCAAGGGTTTGACTCAGGAAGAAAAGGCTGGTTTCAGATTCGGCGAGTTACCGCCGTCTCCGTTCTGCCGAGAGTGTGGGCTCTGTCTGCCCTGTCCAGACGGTTTGAACATACCCTTGATACTAGGACTCGACAAGTACTTCATCTTCCACGGAATAACAAGCTGGACCAGAGAGGTCTACGAGAGACTTTCGACTAGAGTTGACAGCTGCTCCAAGTGCGCCAAGTGCGAGCCGAAATGCCCGTACAAACTGCCCATAATCGAGATGCTGTTTCAAGCATGTGAGAGGTTGTCCAAGTATAGACCTGAAGGAGGAAACAAGCCTTGAAAATGGAAGTCGAGATCAGTAGGGGATTGCGTCTGCTGCCCATCAGACCCGTCTATATGGCTTCTGTGGCACACGGTGGAAAGAAGAACATAATAACCATCGGAATGTTCGCCTTCTTCTCAGGAAAGCCATCTCTGGTGGGAATAGGCATCTCGCCGAAAAGATACTCATACGAGCTCATCCGCAGGAGCGGCGAGTTCGTGGTCAACGTCCCAACCAGAAAACTGATGAGAGCTGTCTCCATATGCGGCAGCAAGTCTGGCAGAGACGTTGACAAATTCTTAGAGGCGAAACTTACACCGATTAAAGGAACTAAAGTCAACGCTCCGCTGATCAAGGAGTGCCCAGTCAACATAGAGTGCAAGGTTGTTAAGGAGGTTGAAACTGGAGACCATATCTGGTTTATAGGAGATGTCGTTGCCACACACGCCGACAAAGGATACAGCTGGAAAAGGGGACTGCTGTTCAAGTGGATAAGAGAAGACGGATTCTTCTACAAAGTCGGCGAAAAAATCGGTCAGTACCTAAGAGAATAAGCCTTTGAGTCTACCGCCTCAATACCTTCGGGAATTTCTTGGTTTCTCCAGTGGTTCCATAACAAGTCACGGGTTGTCCAGCTGCCACAAACATCATTTTCCCAGTTTCTTTTCTCTTTAGCAGATTCTCGTCGGCTGAAGCCGCCACGATCTTGCCGACGAAGATTCCTTCCCTGTACCAGTCTAAGACGCATTCGTAGTGCGCCACGCATTCTTTTATTCTAGGAGGTTTCACTCTCTCAGATGGAATAGGGGTTAATCCTGCCTCTTCTATCTCGTTGACGTCGGGAAGCGAAGGTTTCTCTGTTATCACCGACGCCGTGTAGACTTCCTTGATAATGTTCTCAGTTGGAATGTTC
>Ga0315306_10000622_pt1 | contig 17214 bp, 16 predicted proteins | sample TDP1_MG_FD_203803 | JGI IMG/M metagenome (GOLD analysis project Ga0315306, IMG submission 203803) | Freshwater sediment microbial communities from Lake Towuti, South Sulawesi, Indonesia - TDP1 | ecosystem: Environmental > Aquatic > Freshwater > Lake > Sediment | place: Indonesia: South Sulawesi... | reverse complement strand
CATCACAACCGAAGACAACATCAAAATCTACCACACAGGCGACAGCCAACCCTTCCCAGAAATGAAACAGATAGGAGAGAAAAATCCACCAGACCTCGTCTTCTGCACAGTTGGCGCACCCGCACCCGGAACATCACCAGAGACAGGGATTGAGATAGTGAAGATGGTTAAACCGAAGGCGGCTGTTCCCTATCACGCACCAGCAGCTGACATGAGAAGATTCTGTGAGTTGCTCTCCACAGAGGCTCTGAAAGTTCGCTGCATACTGATTGAGAGGGGCAGAGCATACAAGTATCCGTAGAGGAGTTTGCGCTTTCAGTTGTCGCTGGAAAGAGAGAAGGCTGAGCTCTGTCGAGTGCTCAACAAGATAGGCGCAATCAAGTTCGGAGCCTTCAAACTGACCAGCGGCAGAACAAGCCCATACTACATCGACCTCCGCATTGTTCCGAGCTTTCCAGACGCCTTCCAACGCGTTTGCGACCTCTACATCAGACTCATCCAGACCGAGCTGGGAGCAGACAGCTTCGACAGAATCGCCGGCATCCCAACGGCTGGCATACCCTTCGCCTCCGTCATAGCCCATCAGCTCAGGAAGCCCTTCCTCTACATTCGACCCCGCCCAAGACTTCACGGAAGAGAGCGCCGAATAGAAGGGATAATCATGCCTGGCAACCGCGTTCTCCTTGTCGATGACCTAATCACAACTGGATTGTCGCTGCGGAGGGCGGCGAAAGCCATTCGCGCCGAGGGCGGGTTAGTAACCGACGCTCTGGTTCTGTTAGACAGAGAAGAAGGCGGGAGAGAAAGACTGACAAAAGACAACGTGAAGCTGCATTATCTCCTAACATCCACGGAAGCAGCCAAAAAACTCCACGAGACTGGCGCCATAGACGAGGAACAACTGAAAATAATACTCAGACAAGCGAGAAAAAAATGAAAGCTTCTACTTCAGAAGGATAAAGACTCATGGATTTACTCAGACAGATAAAGACCACAAGAATCGAGGACAGACCCGACGACGCGTGGTACGACTTCACCCTGCGCCAACTCAGACACGGCGAGGTGCGCTTCTACCGAGTCAGAGACTTCCTCACGGGCGACTGGCTCTTCAAAACGTGTTCAGACAAGGAACTGGGCAAGGTCCTCGTTAGGGCGGTGAAATGCCCTCCAGGCGCACGCTTCTCCCAGCTCGAGGGCAACACCATGGTGTTTCAAAGAAGCACTTTGGAAGGCATGCTCTACGACATAATATCCCTAACCAGAGCAGACGAGAAAGACCATCTCTCCCGAAAAGTGGTTGACCGCTTAGAAGAGGTTCCAGCCGTTATTAAAGAAAACTACAAGATAACACCGTACGAAGAAGCTACGGGAAAAAGAGCGCCTGGCAAGCACTGGGTCACGCTGTCGAGGGTTGAGGACGAAAAGGGGTTGATTACCCTCTTCCTACTCGAGCGAGCATGGACGCTCTCTCACATCACGCCTGAAGAGAGAATGAGAACAGTAGAGAAAGAACGAGTAGAAAGACAAATGACTAAGGCTAAGGAGATAGACACGGGTCACGTCTGGACCTGCCCCATATGCGGTTCTGGGTTCCGATTCCTCCATGTGGAAAGAGAGCAAACACTCACGCACAAACTGAAGAGACAAAAGAAGCCTTAGCGCAGTTTCGTTAAGACATCTTCCGGCTTGAATTCCTCCCTCGATCTCACAGACGCCTCCTCCACATACAACTGAGTGGCATAACTGAGCGCGTCTTCGCTCACTGGCACATAATCAAGGTCGGAGTGGAAGTAGTTGAGGAGAGAAGCCGCGCACGCAAACCGCATCGCACGGTCTTCGAGACGAGCAGAGAAGGAGACGAACTCCCGCGGAATCTCCTCCAAAATGGCTTTTCTCGCCTTCTCAATGGTGTCGTAGGCTTGAGGTGTTATCATCACTGGCTTAAACGGAAACTTATCCTTGACAAGAGGGTGATGCGTCTCAATAGCATGGATAAGGGCTAGATGGTCCCGAATCTGTCTGGCACCCTTCTCAATGTCTATCTCGCCGAAGGCCAGCCTCATCTGGCTCTGCGCGATCTCCACAAAGCGCTCCTTAGTGAGCCTGTGCAAGCGGCACAACATGCGGTCCTCTATGGCGTTGAAGTTGGGGTCCTGAACAGTCACTTCGTATCCCCTGCCATACGTGGCAACATTATAGTTCACGCTGAAGAAGGAACTAAACCTGTATGGACCAATCACTTCCCTGTGCATCTCGTACTTTATCTCGCCGCGCTCCATAGCCAGCTTCAGCGGCTCCACCATACCCTTGTACTTGAACCAATCATTGAACTCGGGAACAATGAAGCTGAAAGTCCTATTCTCATAAGCAGGACCGATCCGAATGAAACGGGCGGGCGTCATCCCACCCGTGTAACGATTCCGCCCTGGAACTCCGTGAGAGTAAATCCTTGCGTCCGGCTTGCCCAAGATCATGTCTCTTGTGGAGAAGCTCTTCCCTGTTCCTGGTTCACCGAAAAGGGAGAGGTTCCAGCCGGTTCTCATGCCGGTTCGCCCTTGCTGATGAACAATCTCCACATCAGCCAATCCGTACTGTTGAGTAATGCTGAGCAGGCTGTCAAAGTAAAGGACTGGTCCAAACAGGTTTTGGAGGTAACTGGACAGGGTTGCAACCGAGAAGGACTTTCCAAAGCGTATGGTTGCGTCGAGTCGCCTCTTTAGCACGTTGCTCAGGTATTCGCTGAGTTCTCTGTCCATTCTCTCGACTTCTTGACTCTCCAGAGCCACGTAGTCGATCTCACCCATCTCGACCTGCGGTGCGGTCGGTGAGACCGCTTTTGCAAGAGGCGTAAGTTCAGATGGCGCCATCCCTAGCTCAACTTGGATTAATGGGGATGTTTCCTCCAAAACATTCCATTCTTGATACTGATCGCCCCTGTAAGACGAGACTATCACCTTCAAATTTTCGAGCTCCGTCAAAATCGAAAGCGCGTCGGCATCTTTCCTCAGGTTTGTGCTGACTTCCTTCAAGCCGCAACTCTTTCCCGCCGTGACCAACGCTCTTAAAACTGTGAGCCCGTCTCGCCCATACTTCTTCTTGACTTGGCTGACGTTAGCCTGGATGTTTTTCCAAGAGCCGTCGAGAAACAAGGTTCCGTTTTCAAGCGTGTAATACTGACCTCTAAAAACAACCCACTTGCGAGGCATGTGCTCGTCAAAAATCTGCTTTACATGTGGATCGCTCGTGTTTGAGGCTATCTCGAGCGCGGCCTCGTCTTCATCGATGTCCCATTCGCTGGGAAAGCGGTAAAAATACAGAATGTTTAGTTCCCTGCCTATTTTGAAGAGCTCGGCTCGTGAAAAGGCACGTTTGAGGAGTATCTTTCTCTCCACAACTCTGTCCTCGGTAGCCACGCCATTTCCCTTCGATGAAGATGTGTTTATCGAGTTTATAACTATTCAGAACGAGTTTGAGTGTACATTTTCAGAATTGCGTTTTGTTCTTCTGGGTTTATCCAGTCCTCGTTCCTCAGCTCTTCTAGACCCTTGATCAATTCCTCGTTGAAGTTCGGACTCGTAGCCATGTCATTGTAAGAACCCAGTTCACGCACTTGTTTTTCTAGGACGCTGTCCCTCTCCATCCCCTTGACAAGAACTGCATCAAACATTTTCTCTAACGACTTTGATCTCGAACGTAAGAGAAGCTTGATTCGTGAGTCGAGACTGAAGCCCCAGATTGCCCTCTGAATCTTTCTCTTTATGCCACCCGAATCCATAGCGTTCACAGGTGGGTAAACCGCGTGTCTAAATTTTTTTTCGGTCTCGTATCGGACTAGGTATAAGGGGACACCCACGAGAGTGAGGCGTTGCGATTTCCATGGAATCGCCATCTTCTTGAGCTGGTCCGCGCGCAGTCTTTTTCGTTCTAAGAGTTTTTCGATCTGGTTCACTATGAAGGAGTTGGCTGATTTCAGCCATTCAGTTTCTTTCTCTCGAGTTTCCACGGCGGAGTCTCGTGAAGCCTCGATTTCGGTCACTTTTCTGTTTTCATCGTCAATGAGCGCTTGGTAACCCTTTCGGAAGTTTTCGACGGCGACCTCGCTCTTCTTCTGAATCTGCTCAATCTGCTGTGCAAGACCGTGTACTCTTTTCTTGGCCTCCTCAATCTTGTTCTGGCACGTTCTTATCTTGTGTTCCCAGCGAGCCACCCCAAACCTGTCGCCTTTGCGTCTCAGTTCATCCCGTCTCTTCTGAAAAACACTCTTGTCTTGTTCGTGTTTTTCTAGTTGGCGCACGAGTCTCTCTTTCATCCTTTCTTTGGCCTTCAGTGTTCTGCTTGTGGTTCGCTCTAACCTGTGGATTTTGTTGTCTCGCTCTCTGGAGAGCTTTTCCACTTTTTTCTCCACTGTTGGCCTAACTCGGGCAATCTCGCCGTCATAAGTTTCTTGTAGGTGCTCAATTTCGCGGAGGATCATTTGCTCGTGGAACTTTGTTTCTTCGTTTAAGGCGTCGATTGCGTATTGCAAGCCCTTGATGTCCGACTGAATCTGTCTCCATAAATCCGCGACTTTTTCGGCGCCTTCTAGTGCTGCGTTTTCGTCGAGGGTTGGTGGGACCAGAGCAATTCGTTCGGTTGTGCTTGCTTTGGAGGCAAGGGACTCTTCAACGTAACCCGACACGGTGGACAGCAGCTCTTCGTCTTCGACCATTGATTTAAAGGAAACTTGAGTGGTCTCAACGAAACCCTTGAACGTTTGAGCGTGTTTTTCCAACGCGCCTCTAAACTGCTCTCTAGCGGTTGAGCCCCTCTTCAGATCTTCAACGAAGACACTGACATCTGGAGGCTTCTCATAAGCAATTGTGGTGGCTGCGGCTCCTAGGCCGTCAACGATTAAGCACTCGTTTTCCCAAGGAACCGCCCACAGAGGATAATGCAGTTTTGACACGAACGCAACTGCTTCAGAAGTTGAGCCTAAAATCCCAGGCTTTTTCCGGTTTGCTTCGACCAAGCAAATGATGGCGGCTGCTTCCATGTTTGGAGTGAAAGGTTTCTCTCTGCCCTTATCTCCTACAGCGTAGGGGAGAATCAAACTCGTGTGAGACATTGCTTGACTTCCAACTTGGGTGTTCTGAGCAGAACGGACTATTAAACTCTAACCTAAATCACTTGAACAAATACGCCAGAGACCTTTCTATAAGCCGATGATTCAGTTTCTCGTAGGCTTCCATGCTGCCAACGTCGTACCAGAAGGCTTTCGACAGATAGCCGTAGACAGGCTTACCGGCTCCTATGAGGTTGGGAATCAAGTCCCCCATCAAATCTAGTCTGCGCTTTCCCCTGCTCAACCTCTCCACATCTGGTAGAGTGTCGCCCTTCAAAGCGATTATTCCAATGCTCACAGGCTTCTCTAACCGTGGTTTCTCCACAAAACCTCGAATCTTACCTCTCTTATCAACGTCAGCCAATCCAACCCTGACGGTGAAGCCTGAGGCTAACGCGACGGTTGCAGAAGCCTGTTTATTAGAATGGTGTTTGACTAAGTCTCCCACATCTATGGTCGAGAGAATGTCTCCGTAATATACTAAAAGTGTATCCTCCTGGTTCACAACCTCCTGCTTGTAAGCGTTGAGCACGGAGCCGGCGGTTCCCTTCAGTTTGGCAACGTCTCGAACGTACGAGATTTTCACGTCAAATCTTGAGCCGTCATCGAAGTAGTTGACTATCTGCTCAGCCTTGTAATTTACAAGAAAGGCTAGGTCGACGATTCCGTGAAACTTTAGAAGTCGAACCACGTACTCCAGCATTGGTCTCTGCTTTAACCCTATGGGTATCATTGATTTCTGAAAATAATAGGTGATGGGTCGAAGCCTGATGCCAGGACCTCCGCAGAGAATCAAACCTTTAACCTTTCTCATCGCGGGCACCAAAACTGAATAAATAATTGGGAGAGAAATAGAAGGCGGCTTGCATGCTTCATTACTTTGTTTTCTCTTCCGTCTTCCCCTCTTCTGCCTTCTCTTCTTCCCTTTTCTCTTCAGCCTCTATCTCTTCGATTGGCTTCGGAGGTGGCGTCGTAGCCATGGTCCACCCGATCCATGCTCCGATGCCCAATACGGCAACGAGTGCGATAAGCACTGGAATAGCGACTAGCCAAATCATTGCGTGATACGGGTCTCTGATATTCCATCCTATCAAGGCACCTATTTGCTTCGGGAAGAACAGCGCGGCGATGTAGCCAATTATGACGATTATGCAGACGAGGAAGATTACTCCGCCTATGGCTTGGTCTTTGCTCACTAGTTTTCACCACCAATGTAGCGAAGTTTACTGAGCAACCCCATTATAAACTTTGTCATTTAAATCAGATTGTTCCCTCTTCCCAAGAGGCGATGTATTTCTTCTGTTTTTCGGTGAGTTCATCGGTCTCTACACCCATCGCCTTGAGTTTCAATTGTGCCACGAGTTCGTCTATTTCTCTTGGCACGCTGTAGACTTTGGGCTCCATCTTTTCAGTTTTCGCAAGATGCTCCACGCACAAGGCTTGATTGGCGAAGGACATGTCCATGACCTCGGAGGGATGACCTTCTGCTGACGCGAGGTTTACGAGTCTGCCCTCAGCCAGTAGGTAGAGTTTCTTTCCGTCTCGCAGATTGTACTCTTCCAGATTGGGGCGGATTGTTCTCTTTGAGGTCGATATGCTCTCCAGTTCGGGTATGTCGATCTCAACGTTGAAGTGCCCGCTGTTTGCGAGTATGGCTCCATTCTTCATCTTCAACATATGCTCTCTTCGGATGACGCTCGCGTTTCCAGTAATGGTTACAAAGATGTCACCGACCAACGTGGCTTCTCTCATCGGCATCACTCGAAAGCCGTCCATTACAGCTTCCAGCGCCTTGACGGGATCAATTTCAGTCACTATCACGTGGGCGCCCATCCCCCTAGCTCTGTTGGCGAACCCTCTTCCACACCATCCGTATCCGGCGACCACGAAGTTCTTTCCAGCCAACAGAACGCTTGTAGCCCTGAGTATCCCGTCGATTGTGCTCTGCCCTGTGCCGTAGCGGTTGTCGAACAGATATTTGGTGTAGGCGTCGTTTACGGCGATTATCGGATACCTGAGAGCGCGGGCTCTCTCCATGGCTCGCAGGCGCAGAACTCCAGTGGTTGTCTCCTCTGTGCCGCCCTTTATGCTCTTTAGGGCTTCGGTTCGCTTCGAGTGGATTGTGCCCACTAAGTCGGCGCCGTCGTCGAGCGTTATCACCGGTTCGTGGTCGATGGTCTTGTTCACGCACCAGTAGTACTCTTCGGTTGTTTCCCCCCTCCAAGCATAAACGTTGACTCCCTCGTTCGCCAAGGCAGCAGCGACTTCGTCTTGAGTTGAAAGCGGGTTTGAGCCGCACAGCGCGACCTTGGCTCCCCCAGCCAGAAATGTTCTCATGAGCACTCCAGTTTCTTTCGTGACGTGCAGGCAGGCTCCAATCATTAAGCCCCTCAGAGTGCGTTTGTCTCTGAACCTCCGCTTTATCTGGTCAAGCACGGGCATGTGCATCGAAGCCCAGTCAATCAGCAACTCGCCCTTGTCGGTGAGTGACAAGTCTTTCACCTTGAACTTGGTCATGCCTTTCACCGTGCTAACCCTTCATTCACGAAATATTTATATCTTTCCAAAATTTTTTATAATATGAGCAAAATTAGAATTATTTTGCACAATTTATTTCAAAGAGAGGTCGAAAATGGGCTTAGACAACTACGATCTGTTGATTCTGCGGTCGCTGCAAGGGAACTGCAAAGCTTCACTTAAGGACCTCAGCAGGAGAGTCGGTTTGTCGCGGTTCGCTGTTAAGCACAGAATAGAGAGATTGTTCAAAGAGGAAGCAATTCTCGGGTCCACCGTTGTCTTGAACCCGTCGCTGGTGGGGCTGAAAAGAACGGTTTTCTTTGAGTTCAAGACAAACCCCCACGAACCATGGCTGGCTAAGCTGCTCGAGAAGACGCCCACATGCGACCTACTAGACGGAATCACGGGCGAGTACTCACTTTTCGGCAGGTTCAGAATAGTCGACGACCAACACTTCGCCGTCGTCTTGAGAAAGATCGACGAAGCCATGTCGAGAAGTTCTTTCAAGAAATACCGTGTTGTTAACGCCATCCGCATCTTCAAGGAGGCGGGTGTCCCCTTCGTGGGAAAGGAGGAGACTGTGAAATTGGACGAGATTGACAGGAGGATTCTGGAGATATTGCTGAATCAGATTAACTACGTCAAGGCTCCTAGGCTGATCTCCACGGTGGAGCTCAGCGGTCTGTTGCGCGACTTTGGGATGGAAATTTCTCAGCCCGCCGTGTTCAAGAGGCTTATGCGGCTTGAGAAAAACGCCGTAATTCTGCGGTATGTTGCGAGGGTTGACCAGTCGCTGCTAGGCGCCAAGACTAAGTTGATAGTCAGGGTCAAGGTGAACCCCAGCGCCTACAATGTTGTTGCCCAGGATTTTTTGGCTTCCATGCCCGAGGTGACGGATCTCTACAGAACTGGAGAGGAGTATGGGCTCTTGGCTTTCGTCAGAGTCAGAGACACTGCGGAGTTCAACTCATTGCTGCTGAGGCTCTACGGTTCCAAAGATGTCCTCGACACTTACACGACCCTCGTTTTGGAGGAGAGAAAGAGCGTTCCCCTATCTCTGAGCGTGGAATAGGTAGGTTTCAGTCCTTTTCGGATTGAAGTCTGGTTAAGAGGCGTTCTTTCGTCTTTTCCGCCATTTCCAAGACTTTGTCGAGGTCTATGGTTGTGATTCTTCTGTTCTCCATGGTTACTTTTCCCTTCACGAGCACCGTGTCCACATCCGCAGCCTTGGTTGAGTAAACCATATGGCTTATCTCGTTGAAGACTGGAGTCAGGTGGGGTTTCTTGAAGTTGATTATTGCTAGGTCGGCTTCTTTTCCCTTCTCTATTGACCCTATTTCCCGTTCCCACAGCAGCCCTCTCGCCCCTTCGATTGTAGCCATGCGCAGCGCTTGCTCGGCAGGCAAGACTGTTGGTTCTTTACGAATACCTTTGTGCAGCAGAGCCGCCACTTTCATGACCTCAAACATGTCTGCGCTGTTGTTGGAGCAAGGGCTGTCCGTGCCCAGGGTCACCGTGACACCCGCCTCTACTAGATTGGGAACAGGGCTTACGCCCGAGCCCAGTTTGAGGTTGGATATCGGATTGTGAGAAACCTTCACTTCCTTGTCTCTGAGAATTTTTATGTCCTTTGGGGTGAGTGACACGCAGTGGGCGGCTATGACATCGCTTTCGAGCACGCCTAGAGAGTCTAAGTATTCCACGACTCCTCCGTGGATTTTTGTTTTGAAGGCTCTTTCGATTTTTCTGGTTTCGTCCTCTGTTTCGGCTACGTGCATGTGCCACATTATAGGCGACTGCGGTGAGCCGTGCTTCTGATTCAGTTCTTTGGTGATTCCTCTCAGTTCTTTGAGGTAGTCTGGGTCGACCGTGTAGGCTGCGTGGGGGTCAACGCTGACTCGGATGAGTCCCCCTGCTTTGCCATGCCACTGGCTGGCTAGTTTATGTAGTGCTCTTCTGTCTTCCTCTTTTCTCCACGAGAAGCAGACGTGTCCGACTACTCCTCTCAAGCCCACTCTGGCTAGAGCTCGCGCTTCGTTTTCGTTACCTGTGTAGTGATACATGGTGTTGATTGTGGTTGAGCCGCCTAGAATCGACTCTATTGCCGTTAGAAGCGCGCCCACATAGATGTCATGGCTATTCATGTGCTTTTCTAGCGGCCAGATACAGTTCTCAAGCCACTCGTTGAGCGGGTAGTCATCGGCGTAACCCCGAAGAAGGCTCATGGCGGCGTGTTGGTGTGTGTTTATGAGACCGGGAATAACCACCTTTCCTTTCGCGTTGATCTTTTCGTAGCCCGAGTGCTTTCGCTTGAGTTCGGTGCTCTTGCCGACGTCCACGATGATGCCGTTCTCGACGACGATTGTGCCGTCTCGAATGATTCCTTTGCTGCCCATTGTTACAACCGTTCCGCCCTCAATAACCCAGCCCATGCTAGATAGCCTCCAGTCTTAACCTTAGTTGGAGATGCAAAATTTAAGAACTCTCTCTTTTTTATGAGCAGTGTTTCTTGACGCAAAGGTTTAATTTTGCTTTGTCCCCCATGATAAAAGGGAAACAGGGTGCATCCAGTTGAAGGAACCCTTCGCGGAGTTTGTCAAGACTGAGTTAAAGCCCGGGACTCTACTGATCACTTGTGGGCTCCCCGGAACCTGGAAGACAGAGACCTCGGAGGAAATCTCAAAAATAAAGGGGTTTCCCATTCTTCGAAGCGATTTGATTCGGCTGGAAGTTCTTAAGGGCCAAGATGTCTTTGACGAAAAAGTTGCGTCAGATATGAGCAAACGGGTGTCTGTTTACGATGAAATGTTTCGACGAGCAGAGGACCTTGTGCCGAAGAGTAAGGGCGTAATATTAGATGCTACTTTTGTCACACAGGAACTGCGAAGACGCGCCGCTGAGATTGCTGCGAGGCACAACATGACTTTTGTCATACTTCAGACTCACTGCTCTGAAGAAGTGTCCATTGCTAGGATTTTGAGGAGAACCAAGGATGATTATGAGTCAAACGCCTTGACTAGGGAAGCCTATTACAACAACAAGAGGAAGTTTGAACCCGTTGACTTGGATGACTTGAAGAGGAGGTATCCGCAGCTCGAGATAGTGCACTTGACTGTTGACACGGAGTATGACCCTCCTGATGGTTGGTATATAATCGGGATGAAAAAAAGGTAACTGGACCCAGCTCTATCATGAAAATAGATTTGCACATTCATTCAAAGAGTTGTTCTGACGGAAACTTGACGGTTGAAGAAATTGTTAAAGAAGCTAAAATCAGAAAAATTGGGTTACTATCGATTACAGACCACGATTCGATTGGCTGCCAAGAGAAAGCCATGGCTTTGGCAAGGAAAAATGGAATCCGTTATATTTCTGGGGTAGAATTGAACGTAACCTTCTCGCATCCCAAGTATCAAAATGGCAAATCAATATCGCTGGATTTCTTGGGCTACCAATTTGACGTGGAGAACAGTGAGTTAAAGGACAAACTTCAACTAATTGCGAAGTATCGAGAGGAAAGAGCCGCAAAAATCTTGGACAACATTAACGTAGAGTTTGAAAAGGAAGGGATTGAGAAGTTAACAAAGAGCGATTTCATGGAGATTCAAGCCTCAGTTGATGGAGTGCTTGGGCGACCTCACATAGCTGACTATTTGGTAAAAAAGGGAATTGTTAGAACCAAGCAGGAGGCTTTTGATAAGTATCTTGTGAAGTGTGATGTTCCAAAGTATCCTCTTTACCTTGAAGAGGCTTCGAGGCTGGTGAGAAACGCTGGGGGAAAACTGGTCTTTGCTCATCCCAACGACCCTCACGGAACCTCACTAGTAACGCTGACTACAACCCTACGAGAACAGACAGAGATAATAGAAGAGTCCATGCTAACACACATCGATGGCGTAGAGTGCTGGCACTCCCGAAACGACGCCAAAACGACGAATCATTACATAAAGTTTGCAAAAAAACACGGACTAATCATGACTGGGGGAAGCGACTGCCACCAAAAACCAATCCTCATGGGAACAATGAAAATCCCCAAATACGTAGCAGAACAATTCAACTTCAAGTGAGTCCGCATGGAAAAGAAAAGAAGTGAAAAACCGAAGTATGGTTTATATGCAATTAAGATAATCGCAATTCTTTTTTCTATTATAGAAATCATCGGGTTACTTTTGCTTTCAGTAGGCCACTTCGTCAACAACACATATCTAACAATCGGCGGAGTGATAATTACTGCCTTTGGAATTTACATGATTATTGCCCATTTTCTTTCTTTATATGTCTTCACCGGTGTTGACGCAACGAGATTCAATAGGATTGCGAGACTTCTGGAATTAGAAGGAAACGAGTATGTGTTAGATGTGGGAAGCGGAACAGGAAGAACGGCGGTGCAGGTGGCGAAAAGGCTTACAACCGGGAGGCTTGTTGGAATAGATATTTGGGATACAATGGAACTCGGTGGTAACTCACCAGAAAGAGCGTGTAAGAATGCGGAAATCGAAGGTGTGAGAGGTAAAGTTGAATTCAAATTTGGAAACGTCCTAGAAATACCCTTTGATAATGATGTTTTTGACATCGTTACATGTAGTAGCGTCTTGAATAACCTTCCAGGAGAAAAGAACAGAGTCAAAGCCTTGAAGGAAATTTTTCGGGTCCTGAAGCCTAAGGGAAAATGCATGCTACTTGAACCTCTCAGGAATTTTAGAATGTTTTGTGCTTTTACACCCTTTGGGTTTTTTCAGTTAGGAAAAAGAGAAGACTGGGAAAACTATGCTGAGACTGCGGGCTTTTCAAACGTGAGATTCTACGATGAAAAAGGCATTGGCATTTTTATTCTAGATAAATAACGGAACAATCCGCAATGGATTCGCAACTGAAAAAACAGACATCAGGAAGTAAAAAATGTCCTCATTTTAACACGCTAATTTGCTCGCGCACTTTCTGAGCTGATTACAGAAGCTTAGCGCAAGTGGAGGCTAGTTTGAAGTATGCCTTTGCTTCTTTCATTGCTGCGCTCTTTTCCTCAATACCTACGTTTGGGTCTTTAAGTTTGAAGCTGGTGACTTTTCCTCGCACGTAGGCTCGGTAGCACTTGTAGAAGGGAAGAAGTTTCGTTAACTCTTGGTCTCCAGAATATTCCACATACTTTCTAACAAAGAAGTTAGACAGATCGGTTCGTTCTTTGAAGTCTAAGTCCATGGCTAAGAAGGCAACGTCGGAGGCAACGTCAGAATACCTAAACCTCTCGTTAAATTCTATGCAGTCGAAAATGTAGATTCGATCTGTAACAAAGATGTTACCCGAATGAATATCTCCGTGACAATCTCTAACCCGACCCTCTGCCACCCTCTTCTCAAAAAGGGACACGTTTCTCTTTATGAAATCTTCGATTCTTTCACGGATTAATTTGAAATCCCTCATGGATATTGTTTTGCCGATAAACTCTCGTGTCTGTTCAAAATTCTCCTTCCAATTGGTTTCTATTATCGCCAAGGAACCAAACTCGCCTATTCTGCTATTCGTTTCCGCCTTTGAATGAAAATCCGCAATGATCTTTGCTATTCTGTCGATGAGTTTGCTATCCACCTTCTTCTCTTCGAGAAGCCTGCTCATCATCTTTTCTTGAGGCATTCTCTTCATTTTCAAGGCGTACTCAACAGTTTTTCCTTCGCCCTTTATCTTGATGATGCTTGATCTGTTGATGGGAACAACCTCGAGGTACATGTCTCCACACAGCCGCCTGTTGAGCTCCAACTCCTTCTCGCAGAAGAAACGCCTCTTCTCGAGGGTTGTGAAGTCCAGAAATCCGAGGTCCACAGCCTTCTTCACCTTGTACACAAAGTTTCTGGTCAGAAAAACAAAGGATATGTGGGTCTGGATCAGCTCAATTCGACCAGGCTCTTCGTCGTAGGCTTCAGGCTTCATCAGAGCCTCCACGACTTGCCTCTGAACCGACATTTACTGAGTGTACTTCCTTTAGTGTGTTCGGAGACCTTTCTGTTCGGGATAGAAACTTCAATGAGCCATATAGGGATATCCCCCACAAAAATTTCCTAGACCGCTGAACACGCAAGGTCAATTTTTGCTATTTTTGCTCTAAAAAGAAGGTGTGACCAACTTGACACGTTGCTTGGTTCTGAGAGGTGCTAAAATCGTTAATCCTGAGGAACGACATGCAATCTCGGCGGATAGGTTCCCTCCATCACCCACCTGGTTCTTGTCGCCGAGAATTCCACTTCAATGAAGTACCCCACGAGACTCCACACACGCCCACTGCTCGCCTCGTCGGGAACAAAACTCAGTTTAATCTCCAATCTCTGACCACCGACGAGACTCGTCGGCGTGGTTGAGGCGGCGTAGTCACTGTCAAACCACCACTTCACGTCCTTTCTCACCTTCACCACTATGGAACCAGTGTACTCAGCCGTAGCCCTCACAACGACGCGAGCTTCAACCCTACTGCCCACAGTGACCGACGTAACCTTCGTGCCGTTGAGCAGCCAGAATGCTTCGTCAACGACCGGCGAGGGCTGAGTCTCCACAAATAGGGCGCCGAGCAGTGCCACAACAATCACTAATAAGCAGGAAAACCGCCGCTATCAGAAACAGGTGCCCCCTCGTCGAGCGCTTTCCCAAGCTGTCTCCCCTTCGCAATCTGAGAAAGGCTCGCACAGAATTAAAGTTTCTGCAACATCGCCTCCCCTCTCGGTATAGGTAGAGGTCTCACACGCAGGCGCAGAAGCCTCTCTTCGTGCCGATTCTGCGCCTCCCAAACAGAAGCTCTCCCTAACCCTCTTCAAAACACAGAGCCCAAAACAGACGCTGTTCAGCGCTCCTATTAGACCCCCCTCTCCCCCAGCCCCAAAAATTTATTTCTTTCTTCACAACTCGGCAAATCCGTTAACTCTAAATCCCCTATCAGCGTCCAACTACAATGAAGCGAGGCTAAAGACTTTGAGAGCAGTCGTCATAGCGGCGGGCTTGGGAACGCGCCTACTGCCAGTCACGAAGGGAACACCCAAAGAGATGTTTCCGATATTCGCCATGGGAAGAGACGGCAAACCCTGCCTCAAACCAGTCCTACAAGTTGTCTTCGAGCAACTCCACGATGTAGGTTTTCGAGAATTCTGCTTCGTCGTGGGAAGAGGAAAACGCGCCATAGAAGACTACTTCACACCCGACAGAGAATTCTTATCACACTTGCTGGAGAGGAAAAAGAGGGAACAAGCAGACGAGATGCAAGACCTGTACAGAAGGATAAGTGACTCGACAATAATATTCGTGAACCAGCCCGAACTCAAGGGAACAGGAGATGCCGTCTTGAGGGCTCGCGCCTTCACCCAAGACGAACCCTTCCTACTCCACATGGGAGACGACATAATCCTGTCGAGAGGAAACAGCCACCTAAAAAGACTCATGAGAGTCTTTGAGAAACGCGGAGCCGACGCCGCCTTTCTGGTCGCCAGAGTGCCAGACCCAGCCAACTACGGCGTCATTGAAGGCAAAAAAATCGCTAAGGGACTCTACAATGTGAGAACAATAGTCTACCAACCCAAAACTCCACCCTCAAACCTCTCCGACGTCGTGGCGTACATCCTAGAATCCCATATCCACCCAGAAATCAAGAGGGTGAAGCCCCTGAGAGAGAGCGGCGAGGTCTCCCTCATCCCAGCCATACAGGCGCTGATCGATAAGGGCGGAGGAGTCTACGCGGTTGAAGTCCAACCCGAAGAGAGGAGAATGGACATCGGAAACGCCGAGAAATACAGAGAAGCCCTCGACACATCATACCAACTGGTCAAAACCGCTGCAACAAAGTGACTCAAACAGCACGTCAAGCAGAAGAAGGTGAAGAGTCATCAACGAATGCATGATAGTCGTGGGGACAAGACCAGAGATAGTGAAGATGGCTCCTGTCATTCGTGCCCTGAGAGAGAAGTCCCTACCCCACGTCTTTGTCCACTGCGGACAGCACTACGACTACAACATGTCCCAACAGTTCATAGAAGAACTGCAGCTCCCAGCACCAGACTACGGCTTCAGAGTCAGGGCTTACTCGCCCGGCTTACAGACGGGCAGAATAATCGCCCTCATGGAGCGGGTCGTCAGGAAGGTGAAGCCCAGCGTGGTTCTGGTTGAGGGCGACACCAACGGCGTGTTAGCCTCAGCCCTGGCGGCTGTCAAACTGAACGTTCCAGTCGGTCACGTGGAAGCGGGACTGAGAAGCTTCGACTTGCGCATGCCCGAGGAGCACAACCGCCGCCTGGTCGACCACGTATCCACCTATCTTTTTGCGCCAACTGAAAACAGCAGAAAAAACCTTACGAGAGAGGGTGTTTGGGGCACTATCTATGTGACGGGAAACACGGTGATAGACGCTGTGATACAACACCTTCCGATAGCCGAGAGAAGGTCCACGGTCTTGAGCAAACTGAGATTCAAGCGGTTTGCGCTTGTCACGGCTCACCGATCCGAGAACGTGGACGACCCCGCTGTGCTCCGAGACTTCGTTGACGCCTTTGTCGAGGCGCCTCTGCCCATTGTTTATCCGATTCATCCGAGAACTCGCAAGAGACTGCGTCAACAGAGGCTCTGGAAGAAGCTCTCCTCCTCAGAGAATGTGCAGCTTCTGCCGCCTCAGGGCTACTTCGATTTTCTCGTGCTCATGAAAAACTGCGACTTGATGCTCACCGACTCTGGTGGGCTGCAAGAGGAGGCAACTGCGCCGCCGCTGCGAAAGCCAGTTTTGGTTATTAGGCTTTCAACCGAGAGACCTGAGGCTGTTGAGGCTGGGTTCGCGAGGGTTGTGGGTGTGGAAAATAATGGCATATTGAGGGCGATGGAAGAGACCTTGAAGAGAACGAGTGAGATGCCTCGGGCTTCGCCGTATGGGGACGGCTCCGCAGCCAAGAGGATAATCGAAATTCTGATGAAGGAAGCCATGTAGAACGTATTGACTGCTTGCGTGCGTGAGACTACCTATACCGGGAGGGGGGTCATGTTGAGTAAAAACATGATTTGTGTATGTGTGTGCGCACAGATAGCCTAGCCCCTCTATTAGGCGCCAAATAGGCTGGGAGTGTGAAGACTGTTTATTGTGGTCTGTTGGGTTTGTGGTGGAGACAGAGTTCGGTTATTTAGAGAGGGAAAACTGAAAGTTTCTCGCATTTTGGTCGTTGGTTTAGTTGCGGTAGTCGATTTCATTGTCTGTTTCAAGCTCAAGCGTAACCTCAGCACGCTTAATCATCTTCAAAACCTTAGCGTCTGGAACCTCAGCTGAGCTGACATTAATCACGTCGCGTACATCATCGGCACTTACGCTTGCCAATGCTGACTCTGGCCCCAAAGCAGAAACGTGAAAGAAGCAAAACTTAACCTATTTTGGCGAAAAGAACCATAATCTGAAGACTATGTTTTTCGGACTTAGTAGAACCATGCTCCAGCCGTCAAGATTAGTAGATGACAACACTGGGTGGGATTTGAACCCCCGACAAAGTGGCGAAATCTCCCGCAAATCTCCTCTTTTTTCTGTTTTCATCTGCTCCTGAACCTCTTTTATATCTCATTATTCTTGGGTTGACGCATGATAAACGGGAGTT
>Ga0315306_10000620_pt1 | contig 17238 bp, 16 predicted proteins | sample TDP1_MG_FD_203803 | JGI IMG/M metagenome (GOLD analysis project Ga0315306, IMG submission 203803) | Freshwater sediment microbial communities from Lake Towuti, South Sulawesi, Indonesia - TDP1 | ecosystem: Environmental > Aquatic > Freshwater > Lake > Sediment | place: Indonesia: South Sulawesi... | reverse complement strand
CAATCTATAGCTCGGGCATCTCAAGCTATTCCACAATGCTGATGTATACTTATGTCTTCACTCCTATGCTTTCAGTAGTTTTCATCTATCTTGCCCATAGCATGCAACCGAAGACCCCGATAACTGATTGGATACCCTACAAAGTATTTGGAATCTCATCCCTAATCGCGGTTTTGGTCTTCTTTATGCTAAATGGGTTCTTCGGAATCATCCAAACACCACTCGACGCACTACAAGGCATCGTCGACATGCCGACAGCACTCACTATCTCACTTTTCATCTCCACAGCCCCTGCCGCATTGGTTCAAGGGAAACGCTCCAGGAAAAGGCTGAGCACCGAGAGGGGAATAGCAAGCTTTCTCCGAGATCTGACAGAGACTAGGAAGACGGGTTTATCTCCTGAAAAGTGCATTGAGAACCTTTCTCATCGTGATTATGGAGCTTTTAGCCCAGAGTTGAGGAAGATAACCTCTCAGATATCTTGGGGCATTCCAGTTAGAAGGGTTTTCATGGATTTCGTTAAGCGGACTAAAAGTTGGCTGAGTCAGATCGTGATGTTCCTTTTGGTGGAGACGATTGATGTGGGTGGCGGAACCATAACGATGATAGAATCTCTTGCGAGGTTCAACAACATGACTCAAGAAATAGAGAAGGAGAAGAAGATGAGTGTTAGACCCTATGTCCTGATACCCTACTTCGCCGCGGTTATGCTTGTGGCAACTACTATTATGACCCTCACATTCACTGCAAAGACGCTACAGGTGGGTGGAACCGTAAACATTGATCTAGATTTTCTCACGATGCTCTTCACAACCTCGGGGATCATCCACTGCTATTTGATAGGCTTGGTGGCTGGCAAGATCAGTGAGGAGAGTGTGGCTGCTGGTTTCAAACACTCTACAATCTTAGTCATAATCGCCCTCGTGGCTTCAAAGTTTGCTCCGATGTTTCTCGGGGGCATGTACTGAAGAAACAGGGAATTCCATTTCTATCGTAGAGTCCTCGTACATGCGCCGACGGAATAGTTATCTGTAGATCGGAGCATAGATGCTGCTCTTTTCGCGACATGTAGTTATTTTCGCTTTCTGCGTTTACCAACGAATTTTGTATGTTACATACAATCGCTGGATCTATACTAGCGTATCGTGAGACAGAATACTTAATATATAAGCTCCCTCTATATTATGTATACGGGCAGAACGTATAAACAATTTCGGGCTTGAAGGAGGACGTAAACCGGTGGCTCTATCCAACATACAGTGTAAAAAAAACTTGAGGGAGAAATTTAGATGCTAATCAGAAAAGTCACTAGGATAATCTTTGATAGGAGGGCTATGAGCAATGTTGTCTCTGCAACAATGTTGACTGGAGTTGTGATAGCGCTAAGTCTGGCAGTGTTCGGCTGGGCGCAGGGTAGATCCTCGGATTACAGTAGTGAGTTCGGCGAAACGGTAGACGCAGAAACAGCTAGGTTAAAGGAGAAGCTGGCATTCGAGTACATGTTTTATGACGCTTCCTCAGGCAATTTATCGGTCTTTCTCTTGAATTGTGGAACCATAGATGGCGTCAAGATCAAGACAGCCTACATATACAACAGCCGTTATAGCCTCATTGAAGTCTTTTCGAGTCCATCATTGTATTCGTTTCAAAGCTGGGAGGAGATTCCGGGTCAGGCTTTAGACAGAGGAGAAGAGGGGCGTCTTGTATTGTCACTTCCCGCTCTGTCAAGTGGCTTCTGCAACATTAAGGTTGTGACTGAAAGGGGGGCGATATTTGACACGGGATTTGTGGTGTAGGAAAGTCTGGATTGGGCGCTCAAGAGGTTTGTCTACAGTCCTCGGAATTGTGTTTCTCATACTTGTGGTTTTCGCGATAGCCACTAACGTTTTTCTTTGGACCCTTTCACAAAATGCTCAGTATGCACAAGCGGTGAAGGATGAGAATCAAAAGAACGTTGATCGTCTAAGTGAGAACCTTGTCGCCTCAGGTACAAACTATACTGTTTCAGATGACGAAGTGAATGTGAAGGTCACTGTTAGGAATGCAGGGTCTGTTGCGGCTCGGATAATAAACCTCTGGGTCTTTGACACCGACCCATCAAACCAAAGGTATACTAACAAGTCATTGGATTTGAACCTGAATCCAGGGGATGCCGTGAACTTCAGAGGCGTCAGTAGCTTGAAGGTTACGATACCTGGAGCAAATGCAAGTCACGAGTTTGTTGCTTGGTTTGTGACAGCGAGAGGGAACACTGTACCACTTGAGTCAGTAGAGGATATAATAGTGGCACAGCTAGCCCAGGGAATAGGTTCGATCGGGATGACATTCCCTGATTTCAAATATTATAACGTGAGCCAAGTCGGACCGTCCTGGGTTTTAAACCCATTTCCAAGTGGCGGCTCAGGGTATACCGTACCATTCGGAAAATATATAGCCTTCCGGGTTACTCTAACCAACTATGACGAAAGCAAGCAGGACCTTAAACTCTATTCACATTCGGCTTTATGGATGCTTTTTCCCGCGATCCCAACGCAACCGCGTAGTGCATGGTGGTACATCGTCAACGTCAACGAAAGCGGGACCATTGTTACACCCTTTACTACAATAACTCTGGAATGGGGAATGCCAACACAGGTCTATTTCGCTGCAGAGGCAAATGGAGGTAGCAGTCCATTTAATAAGTGGCAGGCTCAATGTCAAAATCAACCTGCAGCGGTCAACCTTATGCTTGTTGGAAAGATAGGGGATTCTGCCTATGGACAAAACATACCCTTCGTTTCAGTTTTCGTGAGATCGTAGCAAACAGCAAATTCTAGATGAGCATATCTGAAGCGCAGAACAAAATTATTCCAGTCAATTTTCCTTCTTTCCTTGTTTTTCCATAGAAACAAGAATTCCCTAGTGCGCACTGATTTCCGTTCCATAACAGTTTTCTAGAGAAGAGCGAAGTCACATGGTGCCCTGAGGGAGAAATGTGAGGAATTTGGAATTCTATTTTTCTTGTCAGCACTCTTAAGACCTATAAATGCCGCTTCATTTCGAAGATTTTTCCTCCGCTGTTTTGACTATATCTGTTTTGGATATGTTGTATGATTTGACTTAACGATTTTTATAGAGCAATAGTGTATCTTAAGACTGAATACTGTGTGCGTAGCCGCAATCAAACAAAACATGATGGTTGAAACAATGCCGAACGCTCATGTGTTGAGAAAAATTTCCAAGACAATCTTCAATAGAAGAGCTGTAAGCAACACTATCTCTGCAACCATATTAACTGGCGCCGTCATCGCCTTAAGCCTGGCAGTTTTCAGTTGGTCACAGAGTAGATCCTCGGATTACAATAGGGAATACAGTGAGACCGTCGAAGCTGAGACAGCTAGGTTGAAGGAGAAGCTGGTCTTTGAGTACGTATCATACGGCAATCCCTCAGATGACTTAGCAGTTTATCTATTCAACTGCGGGACCATAAACGACCTAAAAATAAAGAGTGTTTACATTAGCAACACCACTTGGCTTCGAGCTTTTTCAACTCCAACTTTGCACTTCCTCAATGGCGCGCAGATTCCAGATCAGGATTTAGATATCGGAGAGGAAGGGTACTTCACTCTGTTGCTTTCATCTAGCCTGTCAAGCGGCTACTACAATATTCAGGTTGTGACTGAAAGGGGTGCAACATTTGGTTCGAACTTCATGGCTTAAGAAGCTTTGGAATGGCCGTTCAAAAGGGGTATCCACGGTTATCGGAACGGTATTCCTGATGCTGATAATCTTCATGGTAGCCACAAACGTTCTTCTCTGGACTTTTCTAAGAAACGCCGAGTATAACCGGGCTGTGATGGAAAGAACTGAAGAGGAGGCTCAGCGCAGTTCCGAAAAGATAGCTGTTTCACATGTGAACTACAGTGTACAGGGGGGATACGTTCGCGTTGAGTTGAAAGTTGCAAACGAAGGACCCGTTCCGGTTCAGATAACTACGCTTTGGGTCTTAGATAGGGTTACTCAAAAACATGGCTACAACGATATGGTTAACATCAACTTGAGAGCTGGACAGACGCTGAATTTCACGGGGTCAAGCGCTCTGCTAGTTCCAATTGAAGGCTTAGAATACGGCTTTTCGAGTGAGTTTAGCGCTTGGTTCGTAACAGCTAGAGGAAATCTCATACCACTCGAAGACAGGTTCACAGGCACAAAAGTGATAATACAACCATCGGGGGGATATCCAAAGGTAGTCATCGGCGCCCTGATGTTAGATTTCGATACATTCCGACACTTCACTTACGCGTCCGATGCGCAGCTAGCCAACTATCCAACCGGCACTCTTGGTTTTAACATTCCGAAACAAACATACCTAGCATTTGGATGCTACTTAACCAACGTAGACACAATGAACAGAACAATGATCATTGACTCACATTCGCTTTTATGGCAACCGGGGCGACCAGGAGTTCCAGAAGGGGCGGCGTTTGTGGTAAATGTTAATGCTGATGGCACAATAAATGGGGCATATTCGCAAATAACTTTGAAACATGGCGAAACGAAAATGTTTGTCTTCGCGTCAGTGAACGATCTGGGCCTTGCTGCGTTTAAGAGGTATGGTACGCCCAACGTTGTGACTACGGTTGCAACAAATCTATTGATACATGGAACTCTAGGGTCGAGTCCCTACGCCCAGAACATACCATTTGTTTCGATCTTCCTCTCCTAGGGAAAGATCAAGAAGCCCACGAACATTCCAAAATTCCTTTTTTTGTCATAGATATAGACGCTGCGCGCGCGAGTCAAAGCTGTTAAAAAAGCGAGCAAAGGTAACTTTGCGGTGATCTCGTTTTGTCTTGAATGTGCCAGAATGCACTACTTTTAAGGTTCCTTGAAAACCCGCGCGTATCTGAGTAGTCTAGGTAGTCTCTAGCTAGATTCAAAATACTAATCTTCATTTCATAACGGTTTTTCTACTGTTGCCTCACAGTTTCAGCAGGCATCTCTTGGTAATGTGCAATAGGCTGGTAAACAGTTGCGAATAAAGCAAGACCAACGCGCAGTCAGCAACGTGATAGTCTTCGTCTTAGGCCTCGTCATAATCGTAATCGTAGTCTCAAACATCTTCCTATGGAACTACCAGATGAACCAACTCGACTGGGAGAAGATGCAGGAAGACATAGAGATCACAGACGTTGCTCGTGTCAATAGCTCTTCATGGTTTACAGCCCAAAGCGAATACACCGTGAACACAGGTAGCCTCGTCAACGGCACTTACCAAGACACACAGACAACGAACAACATCTATGAAACTTTCCAAGAGGGGTTACCAAGCGCCCAGGTGGAGACGCTTCATCCAAATGCTACAGGACAATACGAACAATGGCCCTCCGAATTCCCTTCTGACAGTGCCCACTGGTCTTTGTGCGATGAAGACGCTCCAGACGAAGACGCCACTTATGTTGAAAATGCTGACGTTACAATGCGGCTCTATATTAATGCAGACGATGAAACAAGAACCGATTGGACCAGAGTAGGAACAAATCCATACCTTGACGCTATTGACTATAACACAAATTATGTACACGTGTCTGGAAACAACAAGCTTGTAGGCGACTTCGGTTTCGCAGATTCAGGGAAATCTACGGAAACAATAAACAGCGTGACAGTTCAACTATATGCTAAACAAAGTCTACCTAGCATGAGTCTTGAAGTTTTTGTCTGGGACGGCTCCGCATGGACGTCTTTGGGCACTCAAACAACACCTACCTCATGGGGTTGGATGCACTGGACAGCAACTACAAAACTCAACACTTGGGCAAAAATCGACGGAGCCAAAATATACATTAAATCAAGAAGCGCCGCTGGTACGTATGAAGTTGACTGTACAAGGCTTCAAGTCAATTACACCGCCACAGAATGGAAGAAAGACTCCTACAACCTGCAAGACCCTACTGGTTCTGGAAACATCAACTGGCTTCGGGTCTATGTCAGGGCAAGGCTCACTGCTTCTGGAACTAGCACAATTAGAACCCTCGTACGAACTTATGGTGCTGACTATGAAAGCAGCAACATTACACTGTCAACGTCTTATCAAGACAACTACACGCAGTATAACACGAATCCTAACACAGGGTCAGCTTGGACATGGACTGAAATAACCGCCTTAGAAGTTGGTGCTTCAAGTCAAAGGTCAGGTGGCGCCGATATTAGGATGACCGCTGTTTGGGTTGCTGTAAACTATAGTAGCACAGACCATATGTTTGACATAAACGGCACTTTCACTTTAGACTTGTCTACATATCCCTTAGATTATATTCAGACGGTTGAAATACAGTTAAAGTATAGTGCTAATGACACGGGTGAAAATTGGTATCTGAAAGCTTACAACTGGACGTCATCAACGTACAGCGACAGCGGTTTCAACTCCACCGCTGGCCACACACCGACAACAGGGTGGAACTACTACGCTGTAAATCTCACAGATCGGTGGAATAGTTATGTGTGGAACAACGGCACGCTCTATGTGAAGGTTGTTGACGAAGGCCCAGACACCAACCAGACGACAATCGACATCGACTTTCTCGGTATCAGAGCCGCCATCAACGGCACACGCTTCACCTTCAAGAACAGAGGGGCCATAACCACGCATCTGGTTTCCCTGTGGATCATAAACTCCACAAGCCATCAACGCCACGATATAGACCTCATAATAAACGCTGCACAGATCCTAACCTACACCCGTGCCGACATAAGCCTACCGAGCGGACAATACATGGTTAAGGTAATAACTGAACGAGGAAATACAGGGACTTACTCAGGGAGCTAGCACAGACTGTGAATCAGAAAGCATTAGTCGCACTTGTCTGCATAATCGTCCTAGTAGCCGCTTTCGGCATTTTTCTTTTCCTACTTCCTAAATCGGAACTGTTCCAATCAATAGTGATTTTTAGAAACGACGACATTCAGCCTTGGTTTGCGTTTGACCGCTTAGCGGAGGTGAATAACATCTTTATCGAAGAAGCTGTTCCAGTCACGCTCAGCGTAATACCTTTCATCGGAAACCACACACTAGCTGAAGACCCAACCTTGGTTGACTACTTGAAAAATCTGGCAAGAACTCATCCAAACCTCTTCGAGATTGCTCTACACGGATATAATCATCAACTGCTATCAGACTTCTACAGTGGAAGCGAGTTCGGCGATCTAGAATACCCAAATCAATACGGAAGAATCTGTCTGGGCAAAAATTCGTTAAAGGAAACTCTAAACGTTGACCCCGTAACATTCATTCCGCCCTTTGGCACCTACGACAACAACACCGCCCTAGCACTAAAAGAAATTGGTTTCAAAGCAGTTTCAGGCGATGCTTGGTTCACAGAGGCATACTACAATAGAACAAACCCCTTCATCCTGCAGGAAATACTCCACGTTCCAGCATCTCAAGCGTTTGTCAAGAACTGGGAAAACCACACTTTCCACACGCTAGATTTCCTAAAAACAAGGTTCGACGACTTCTACAAAAACCATTCAGTCTACATTCAAACAATCCATTTCTTCACGTTTACCATTCAAGAGAAGCTAGATCAATTAGAGGCGTTCCTCGACTACATTAAAGGTCATGAGAGAGTCAAGTTTATGACGCTCAGAAGTTTTGCAGAAGCCTACCTTGATGGCAAAATAGAAAAAACCGCCGAAGGATGGCAGGTGTCTCGTCTCACGTTCGGATTCGATTTTGGATTAGACAGAAAAGTGACTCTATGTTCTGAAACGGTTCTCGCAAGTGATCCCAAAATTTCAGAAACATACTTGGAGCCCATTTGTCTCATACAGAAGACCTAGCCTAGGGGCACAAAACATTCTAGATTGGCATAAACTTTCGGTGAGGATCTTCCTTCAGGACTCTCTGAAGCTGCGAGTAGTTCAAACCAGTCACGCCGTCCCCATATATCTCACACCTCTCCACAACACCCATCATTTCAGGGCTCCTAACAACAACCTCAGCCTTGTTACCTGAAGGAAGAACTAAATAAATGTGGAAAGACGACTCCCTCTTCCCCTCCTTAGTCACAGAAGACCACTCAGCCCTCTCAATTCCGAAATCACTCTCCCTGAGTTTCCCCAAAACTGCATTCGGATCAGAGGCGAAGGTGAGTATGTCTATGTCGCTGTTATGATGGGCGGTTCCCCGCCAAACACTTCCTACCAACATGGGATGAAAGGGCGCCAAGCTTCGCATTATCCCCAGGGCTTCTTTCCGCATACGTAACAACAGTTCCCTTCTAGATGGCCCTTCTCTATCTTCAGCAATTTTGTCCAGTTCCTGAGCAACCTCAAGGTTGCTGGGGAGAACCCTAACCCCAAGCGTCTCTGCAGCGCTTATCTTGGCTTGCTTATACTCCTTCTCCTGCAAGGTATAGAGCAGAGTAGCCGCCTCCCGAGCCACACGCTTCTTCAAATTCTCTGAGTGCCTATCTCTCAAGAACAGCCTCTCTACAGGGATTGAACCAAAGCGTATGAGTGTTATGCGGCGATTACTGGCTGAAGGACAAGCTTTGACTTCCTCACACCCACATGACGCAGAGGAGCTATCTTCTTAGCTTCATTATAAACGTCTGAGGCAAGCTTCCCCAAGACAGCCTCCTGAACAAACTGATCAAACTCGAGTGTACTCGCCTTCTCCTCAACTATTCTCTTCATAACACTCCGAATCGACTTCTCTTGAGAAGTCTGGATCCTGCTGAGGGTGAGCGCACAAACACCCAGTCTCAACCGATAACCATCCTTCGTGGTGACGTTGAAGATCGCGTCTACCCTTGTAGTTCTCCTCCGAACAAGACTCCGCAGATAGTCTCGGGAATACTCATGCCCCTTAAATATAGTGTTGGCAGTTTTACCCTCTACATCTGTCACCCCAAAATACATTTTCAGGTACTGATGAGAAAAATCATCAGTGACATCATAAAGCGTGGCATCAATAACCCGCCCAACAAGCTTTGAGGGTTCGTCGGACGGCAAGGTTCCCAGCTCGACCCCGCCAAAGTATGGTGGAGACTTAACTGTGTACCAACCCTTTTGACGCCACTTATCTTTGACACGCCTCTTCTTTTTCGAAGACACGGTAAACATCCCTTATGAATGCAAGATTTCGCTTGGACATATTAAAAGCTTTAGCGTGTTGTCAAAGTGTATAATTTGAGAAATTCAGATTTTGACTAGGTGGAAATTCCAGATGACCAAGTCATGCGATCTTTTCAATTCCACCCATAAACGGCCTCAAAGCCTTAGGAACTATGACAGAACCGTCTTTCTGTTGAAACTGTTCTAGAATGGCTATCATCGTCCTTGAGGTTGCCAAGGCGGTGTTGTTCAAGGTATGCACAAAGCCAGCTGGAGCTTGACCCTCCCTCTCCCTGAATCTGATATTCAACCTCCTTGCCTGATAATCCGTACAATTAGAGTTGGTGCCGCTCTCCCTAAACTCTCCGTCAGCCATCCAGACCTCAATATCATACGCCTTGGCAGCCTTCGCCGTCATATCACCACTGCAAAGACTCACCACACGATAGTGCAATCCCAATCTCTGATAGAGATCCTCTGAATTCCTCTGCAACTCCTCAAGAAAATCCCAAGACTGCTCAGGTAGACAGAGGATGAATTGCTCCACCTTGTTGAACTGATGGGTTCTGAACAAACCCTTTGTATATTTCCCATGTGTTCCAACCTCTCTTCTGAAACAGGTGCTGACACCGACAAGTTTTATGGGCAGATCTTTTTTTTCGAAGACTTCATTTATGAACATGCTGCCTAGAGGGTATTCAGCTGTGGGTATCAAGTAGAAATCGGCGCCCTCAACCTTATAGCTAGCCTCGGCAAAGTCGAATGGGTCGCCGATCATCCCTTCATAAGCTCTTTTATTTATTAGGAAAGGTGGTTCAACAAGAGTAAAATCCTTTTTCATGAGGAAATCTATGGCAAATCTCTGTATCGCCAGATCCAGCAGAACCAGGTCGTTTTTTAAATAATAGAACCCTGCACCAGAAGCCTTTGCAGCCCTCTCAGCATCTATCAATCCTAGATTGGATGCTATCTCCAAATGGGTTTTTGGTTTGAAGTCGAATTTTGGACGTTTTCCCCAAACCCTTATTTCAACGTTGTCGTTTTCATCGGTTCCTATAGGAACCGAGTCATGTAGGATGTTTGGAAGTCTAAGCAGAATGTAGTTCATCTTCTCTTTGGCTTCGTCTACTTTTTCCTTCAATTCATCTATTTTCTGTGCGATTTCGTCTACTCGCTCAATTTTCTGTTTGGCATCCCTTCCCTCTTTCTTCATTTGTGCAATTTCAGCCGTTATCACATTCTTTTCATGTCTTAGTCTATTCAGCTTGGTTAGGGACTGCCTCCATTTCTTGTCGTATTCGATTGACTCGTTGAGCATCTCTAGCTTTTCGGGGTCTCCTCTTCTCTTTAGGTTGTCTCTCACAATGTCAGGGTGCTCTCGAATCAGACTCATATCCAGCATACTGGGCTCCTTCTTGCGTTCTGCAATCCTCTAGTGCAAATCTAACTCCCTTGTCCTTGGTTAACACAGCCTAAATATATTAACTTGCACGATTTGCTCAAGGCATCACCGACTTATGTTCTGAGTTTCCATACAAATCTGAACAAACCGCATAGCAGTTTTAACACCTCTGCAATCTCTCTCGATTTGAAAGAGAAGGCTGTTGATCTGCAGCTTGATGCTGTAGAAGAAAACAATGCCATGTAAAGTCAAGTTTTCTTCGCGGCTGAAAGGGCTCTCTCTGCGACTGAGACGCAGCTCAAAAAGTCGTCTATGGTGGCTATAAAGGTCTGTAGTCTCATCTTGCATCTCACAGACGTTAGCACTTTCCTTCCTCTCCTAACTGTTCGGATGAGCAGACCAGAGGGAACCCTTACATTATCAGGCGACACTGCTTTGGCGACAGCCTCTGCCTCTCTCTCATCTTCATAAGAGAGTATGATCTTAGCCTCCAAGCTGCGTTCCCCTCAACTTTTTCTTTACAAGCTCGTCCACAAGTCTGATAAAGGATTCCAAGTTTTTGATCGGCACCTGAGCCCCAGCGGCAATATCATGGCCTCCGCCTCTTCCAGAATACTCCTCAGCAGCTACACGTAGGATCTCCCCGAGGTTGAGTCCCTTATCCGTCAGGAGAGTCAGTGTTCTTGCCGATACTTTGGCTGTATCCTCATCAGAGACTTTAGAGTAGGCGATAAGAGGCTTCTCAGGTTTTGGAAGGCTCGTCGAGAGGATGGTAGATACCGCGCTGATCATCTTTTCATCGATGAAGCCCTCTCCCTTCACCACGTAGATGCTATCTAGTTCTTCTAGCCTTTCGGGTTTCTCATTTAGCCAAGTCAGATATTTGGCGATGTTCCGCCTGTATTCTTCTAACATCTCGCCAGCCTCGTCAAGGGCTTTTCCCCTATCTCCCATGCAGATAGCCACGCCGAGTCCAGCCTTATCCATCCTTCCAGTGGCGTTGAGCAAGACTGTGAACTCTCTGGCATCTCTAAGCGGGGTCCAAGGTTCTTCGTGGGTTAGGGTGTAAACGGTTCCAACCAAATTCAGTGCCGTGTCGCTTGGAAAACCCCTCGAGATGAGATAGTCGCTGAGAGCGGATGAGAGGTTCCTCTTTTCATCTTGAGAAAGGTCTCTCAACGCACGCCACTTGTCTCCATGCTTCGGCGTGATTCCCACACTCGCGAGGAAAGCTAGGCTCTTATCTTCTTCTCCACTTATGCCTGGAATGTATGGGTTGGTTGTGTAAGCTAATGCCTTGTGGATAGGACGCGTTTCCCTCCCGAAAAATAGGAGGTCCGTTTCGGTCTTGAGGTATTCTGAATCTACGGCGTCCTCCACTATCTTTTCGTTTACACCTCCCAAACTCCGTTGCTCATACTTGTCTTGGAGGTCTCCAAGAGATCCAACAACGGCGATGCAGGCCAAGTCGGTATTCTTTTCGTCTAATGATTTGGCGATAAAGTATGCTATCCCTGCACCGCTGAGGTCGCGAGAGCCATCGATTCCTTGGAGATGAGGGTTCACGTGTATGATGCTGGATGAAAGCTCGCCGACTGGTTGGTGGTGATCGAGAATGATTACGCGCTGATCATGGAGTTTCTTGCTCAGCAGGTCGAGGTAGCCGCTTCCCAAGTCCATGAATATTGTTAGTGCGGGCTTCTCTGCAGCAATCTCATCAACAACATCATCATCCATCCACCTTTCAACTCGGACGCGGAACGTTCCTCCCAACCTTGATAGAGCATTTCCGATTATTCCAGTGGCTGCCAACCCGTCAGCATCCAAGTGGGAGGTGACGTGAATAAATGCGTCTTCTTCGGCACACTCCGAAATGAGTTTGGCAGCTTCCGAGGTGCTTTTCAAGAATGCATCCAATTGATCCTCTTTGACTGGCATTCAAACCACAAACTAGACGAAGGAGACGGCCTGCGCCTCGTACTTCCAGTCTGGAGGCAGTAGTCCTTCGCGTTTGTAGTATTTCATGAGTTTGTAGATCTTGGCTTCGACGAGTTGGAGAGACCTTTTGTTGTGTAGGTCTTCCTTGTTCTTCTCAAGGTGTGCACGGAGGCGTGAAGCCTTCTTCAGTAGATTTTCGAAGTCTTCCGGGAGGGAGGGCTCCAGCCCGGCATCCCTCAAGGTTTGAATGATCGATTTTCCGGTGATTGGCTTGGTTAGGGGGATACTGTGCTGGTCGCGTAGGAGGGTTCCGATCTTGCTTGGCGGATGGCCTTCCTTGGCGAGCTTTATGACTAGAGCCTCGACCTCCTCTGGCATGTATTTGCACCAGACGGGAGGCCTCTTGCTGACTGGACGAATCGAGCTCGATTTGCCCTTTGCCTTCTTTGTCAATTCTCATCGTCTCGGAGGTCTTTAAGAGCGAGCGATCTACTTGTATTTAAACCTTAGTTGTGCAGGTTTTATTAGTCTTTTGAGAGTGGTTGCTTCCGAAAAATGGAACTATTCCTTAAGCGTTGACATGTTTCTTAGAAAGCTTTGAATTTCTTCGTTGGCTTTCGTGATGACTCTTGTGTTTTGTTCTCCCTTTTCGGTTAGTGTGTAGACTCTTTTTCGCGTGTTCCAGTGGCCCTTTATCAAGCCGTCTCTTTCCATAGAATAGAGTAGAGAATAGATGGTGCCTGAGCTCATCAAAATGCCGTATCTTTTGTGGAGAAAACCGATGATGTCATAACCGCTCAAGGACCCCTTCCTCAGCTCTGTTAGGATTAGAATGTCCATGAAGCTTTTGATCACTTTCCTACGTAGCTCTTCCAGCATTTTCGTGGTCAAGGAGTCTGACTCCAAATCAGAATCTAGTCATCTCGTATATTCTCCTATAATATGCTTTCGCAATTGTTCCAATTCCGAATCTGACCAGCACATAAGGAATATCTTTCAGATTCAGAGTCTGAGGTCAGAAAAGATTGTTTGGACGGCTGGCTTAAGGGGTGGCTGGGAGTGAAGGGGTTTGGCGAGTTATTGTCTGAGACGTTGGATGACACGATTAGACGGGTCTTTGGGAGGTCTGCCTCGGAGTTGATTTGCAGATTTGTAGAAAGGCAGGTTATGATAAAGCGAGAGGAGGTTGGCGAGAAGATTGAGGCTTTCTATTTGTATTTGGAGAAGCTGCTTGGTTCAGAGGGAGCAGAGGTTATTGAAGTTGCCAGCCTTAAGCTTTTATGCCTTAGGCTACGGCGGGAATACGAGGAGATAGAGAGGTATTTTTCGCTTCTCGACGAGCTTTTTGAGATCAAGTTCAGGCTCTTGGCTCCACTGCTGGAAGAGGAATATTTAGCATGCAACTGATGCGCCTTTTGAATGAAGTGTTTGATTCGGATTCTGAATATGAACGATTACTCCTAATTCAGACTAGCCTTTCATACAAGTTAAATCCGACGATTCTAGGAACATTTACCCAAGATGGCGTGGTGGCGGAAGTTATTGGAGTGACTGGACGCCTTAGCAGTGTAGGGAAAATGGGAAGGTTGGATGATTTGTTGCTTGGTGTGGTAGATGAGACGCTGAGGGAGGTTTTCAGAGAAGAGGGCGCCAAGGTTATTTACGATTTTTTAGAGAACAACTGCCATTTGAAGCGGGAAGAGATCGCTGAGAAGCCTGAGGTCTTCTCTGCTGGTTTGGAGAGGCTGCTGGGTTCTGGGGCGCTAGTCGTGGAGAAGTTGATTCTCAAAAATTTGTACTCTAGACTGAGGTTGGAGCATGCAGGGAAGAAGGTTGCGAGTTCTTAGATTACTTGAAGGAGTTGAAGAGAGTGTCGTTGTTAAAGCATGAGGACGTTCAAGGTTCGCTCGGAGGCTCTTACACGGAAGAGGAAATGAAGCTAAGGGCTATACTTGCTTCATCTCCAGATGCCATTACAGTTTCTGACCTAGATGGAAAAATAACTGAATGCAATCAGGCAGCATTGGATATGGGAGGTTTCTCATCGAAGGATGAAATAATTGGCAAAAATGCTCTGAAGTTTATTGCGAAAAAAGACCGCGAAAGAGCGATGGAGAATCTGAAGAAGACTCTAGAGCAGGGTTCAGTAAGAAACATAGAATACACTTTCTTAGCTAAGGATGGGCGCGAATATCCAGCGGAACTTTCTGCAAGTGTTGTTAGAGACTCTTTAGGGAACCCTACAGGTTTTGTGGCTATAACAAAAGACATCACCGAACGCAAAAAAGCAGAAGAGGCGGTAAGGGAATCTGAGCAAAAGTATAGAAGTATAGTTGAAATGGCTCCTGATGGCATAATAACCGCGAACAAGAAAGGCGTGGTTACATCATGCAACACCGCTGCATTAAGACGGACAGGGTTTTCTAAAGACGAAATTGTTGGCAAACACTGGACCAAGGTTGGAACTGTTCGAGCACGGGACATTCCCAGATTCCTAAAGTTGTTCGGTTCCATGGTAAGGGGAAAAATACCTCCGCCGATTGAATTTGTTTATCGCTGTAAGGATGGAACGACCCGTTGGGGTGAGGGACATTTTGGTTTTTTGGAAGTAGGCGGCAAGAAAATAGGCATCCAAGCAATCTTGAGGGACATAACAAAAAGAAAAACCATGGAAGAACGCATCGCCTACTTAGCAAACATTGTCGATAATGCAAAGGTGGCAATTGCCACAGTTGATATGAACCGTATTGTAATGTACTGTAATAGGGCTACAGAGGAAATGTTGGGTTGGACATCCAAAGAAATGATAGGAAAGGCTATGGCTAGATTTTGTCCGAAAGCGAGCAAACAGATAGAGGCAACCATGGAAGAGGGTTTCTGCTCAGGCAAGGAACTCGAATACATGAAGAAGGACGGGAGCTCGCTGCTTTGTAGCACTTCAACGTTTCTGATGAAAGACAAGGAAGGAAACACCATTGGAATTGGCGGGATTGCCATAGACATCACGGAACGCAAGAAGGCAGAAGAAGAACTGAGGTTTTTGAAAGAATTCAATGAAGGAATAGTTCATTCAATTGGCGACGCCCTTCTAGTAATTGATCCTAACGACTATACAATAATAACCGCCAATGAAACAGCATTGAAACAGTTGAAGCTAAGAAGAGAAGATCTGATTGGAAAGACCTGCTACGAAGCAACCCATCACAGATCAACACCATGCAAACCTCCCCATCACACTTGTCCAATTCAAGAAATGTTAAGAACTGGTAAACCCGTCACCGTTGAACACACGCACTTTGATAGAGATAACAAGGAATTCTTTGTAGAAGTTTCTGCTCGCCCAGTGAAAAACCAAGAGGGAAAGATAGTTCATTTTGTTCACCTTGCTAGGGACATCACCGAACGCAAAAAAGCGGAGGAGAAAATTAGAGAGTCAGAAGAAAGATATAGAGTTTTAGTGGAATCTGCAGCTGATGCAATCTTTACGTTAAATGAAGCAGGTGATTTTCTCTCTGCAAACCAAGAAGCCGCTAGGGCTATGGGAAAAACACCTGAAGACATGATCGGGAAAAACATGTACAATTTGTTTCCTAAGGACGTAGCAGACTTGCAAATGGCGGGAATTAAAGCAGTATTTCAAACAGGGAATCCACTTCTTGCAGACGAAACCCTGACACAGACAAAATTTGGGCGAAGATGGTATAGCACTACACTAATGCCAATCAGAGATAGCAATGGTAAAATCATTTATGTCATGGGAATTGCAAGAGACACTACGGAGAGAAAGAAGATGGAAGAGCAGCTGAAGGAGTATGCGGAGCACCTAGAGGAGATGGTGGAAAAAAGAACTGCGGAGTTGAAGGAGACACAGCAACAGCTTCTCAAGTCCGAGAGACTGGCTGCCATCGGAGAACTAGCAACAATGGTGGGACACGACCTCAGGAACCCCTTACAATCCATAGAAAACGCAGCTTACTACCTCAACAACGAACTATCACGCTCTCCCCCCTCTATCCCAATCCCCCAAAAGACGATGGAAATGCTCCAAGTCCTCAACGATTCAGTCAACTACGCCGACAAGATAATGAGAGACCTGCAAGATTTCTCGGCAACACCAAAACCCATACTCGAGAAGACCAGCATCAACGCCATAGTTGAGGAGACACTGGCACAAGTCAAAGCACCAGAAAACGTGAAACTCATCACGAAACTAGGTCACATTCCAGAAATAAAGGCGGATAAAGACATGATAAAACGGGCTTTTCTTAACCTAGCCATAAACGGAATACAGGCAGTGGACAAAGGAGGAACCTTAACAGTCTCAACCAAAAAAACCAAAAAATCTGTTGAAGTCAGCTTCAAAGACATAGGCGTAGGCATCTCAAAAGAAGAAATGGATAAAATCTTCACTCCCTTCTTCACCACAAAGGCCAAAGGCATGGGAATGGGCCTACCAATCTGCAAGAAATTCGTAGACGCCCATGGCGGTAGTATTGAGGTCAAAAGCAAAGAAGGAAAAGGATCAACCTTCACAGTTAAACTACCCATCCAACAAGAAAATGGAGGTGAAAGACAGTGACTGAGAAAGCCAGCATCCTCATAGTGGAGGATGACACCAACATACGTGAAACCCTAAACACCATACTTCAGCAGAAGGGATATAACACGGACACCGCAAAAAACGGACAAGAAGCCATACAAAAATCCCAAACAAAGTTCTTCAACCTAGCACTACTAGACATAAAACTACCAGACATAGAAGGAACAAAACTACTCACAAAAATGCACGAAGACATACCAAA
>Ga0315306_10000617_pt1 | contig 17284 bp, 15 predicted proteins | sample TDP1_MG_FD_203803 | JGI IMG/M metagenome (GOLD analysis project Ga0315306, IMG submission 203803) | Freshwater sediment microbial communities from Lake Towuti, South Sulawesi, Indonesia - TDP1 | ecosystem: Environmental > Aquatic > Freshwater > Lake > Sediment | place: Indonesia: South Sulawesi... | reverse complement strand
AACTGAATGAACTCTTACGTGAGAAGGTTGTTGAGAAGAGTGGCAAGTGGTATAGTTTGACTCGGGAGTTGGATGTTTCTTCTTATGAATTGAGTTTGTATATGATTTTTCAAGCTAGGCAAGTGGCGCGTGAGCTTGCTAAGTTGCGTTCTGTTTTGACGATTGTTCTTTTTGGCGGTGTGGCTCAGAAAAGGGCGCATCCGTATAGTGACTTGGACATGGTGGTTGTTATTAGTGAGCCTGTTAATGAGGTGAAGGAGGAGATCTTGTCTAGAGTTTCGGAGCTGGAGTGGGGGTATCATGTGGCTGTTGAGCCTTTGATTTTGACTCGGAAAGATTTTTTGGACAATGTCAACTCGCGTGAGGGCGGCATTGTTTACGGGTTGGCTGAGGGTTGTGAGGTTTTGGTTGATGAAACCGGTGAATTGGGTAAACTCTTGCGCAATAGGATTGAGGAAATTAAGCGTAGCCATGATTATTTGGAGGAGGCGAGGATTTGGCTGAAGGTAAAATAGAAGTTTTGCTGAGAGTTGCTGATGTGAATCTTGCTCGGGCTGAGAAACGTTTTGAGGCTAGTGAATATGATTCTGCGGTTTTTCATTCTTCGTTGGCTGTTGAAAGTGCTGCGAATGCGTTGATTCTTAAGCTTGGAGGCGATGAGGCCAAGGATCACAGAGCCATTAGCGGTCTGGCTGCTGTCATTCGAAGAGTTAAGCCAGATATGCTGAGGGAACATAAATGGGTGCGAGTGATTGAGAGCGGTAGAGAGATACAAAGAGATGTTGTTTATGCGCGTTATCCTCTCAAGGTGGGTGGTAAGTGGGTGTCTCCGATGGAATATTATACGCGTGAGAAAACTCGGAGGATAATTGACAATGCAAAGCTTGTCGTTGATGGAATCAAAGCGTACTTTAGATGAGTGACGAAGCAATGTCGACCAAAATGACTATTGACTCCAGTGCGTTTTCAGATGTTGATAAGGCTCTTAAGACAGAGTGGCTTGTAACCAACGGTTTGGGCGGCTACGCCTCCTCAACCATTCTAGGAATAAACACTCGGAAATATCACGGTCTTCTCGTCGCCGCCTTCAACCCTCCTTTAGACCGCCGTGTCCTGTTGACCAAGCTCGACGAACAAATCATAATCAACAATGAAACTTACCCTCTTGGCTCCAATGAATCCAATCGGGGAATCCAACCTCAAGGCTATCGTTACCTCTCAAGTTTTTCTCTAAATCCTTTTCCAACATACACATACGAGTTGGATAGAAAGTTTCGGCTCGAAAAAACGGTTTTTATGCCTTATGGGAAAAACGTTACAGTGGTGATTTACGAAGCGTCGAATACCTCAAGCGACAGCGTGCTTGTATCTGTCTCGCCCCTTGTTAACTCTAGACACTTTCATTCAGTTACACGAAGAGACACCATACCTCAAGGTTTCGCTCAAAAACTCTTTGATAAAGGCGTAATTGTCCAGTCGCCGCCATCAACCTTAACCTTGCTTTCAACTGATGGATATTATGAGGCTGGTCGAGGTGAATGGGTTGAAACCCTTTTCCGAGTTGACGCTTCCCGAGGAGAAAGCAGCCTAGACAACAGTTACAAACCAGGAGTCTTCGGTTTCATTGTGGCACCCAATGAGAATAGAAGATTTTCGATTGTGGCTGCTGGAGGCAAGAATGAAGACGAAGCGCTGAGCATTCTGTCCGCAATTTACAAAGGCTCAGAGAGCATTGATGTGCTTTTAGACGCAGAATTGAAGCGTAGAAATGATTTGCTCAGCAGTTTTCAGAAGCGATACAGCGACGTTCAAGTTGAGGATTGGTTGAAGTGGCTGATTCTTGCAACCGACACGTTCATTGTTGAGCGTGAATCCACTAAAACCAAGTCAGTCATCGCTGGCTACCACTGGTTTGAAGACTGGGGAAGAGACTCGCTAATATCGTTGCCAGGATTAACCCTCGTAACTGGAAGGTTTGGCGATGCCAGACAAATTTTGTTAACTTTCCAACGCTACTGCAATAAAGGTATCATTCCCAATAGGTTTCCAGACAACGCCGGAGACAAACCATTCTACAACACTGTGGACGCTACACTCTGGTATATTGACGCTGTGTTACAGTATCTAAAGTACACAAATGACTTCAGATTCGTCCATGAAGAACTGTGGAACACGCTTGAATCCATCATTGAAAACCATGTGAAGGGAACAGTTTTCAACATAAAAGTTGATGGAGATGGTTTGCTCTCACATGGTCCACAACTCACGTGGGTGGACGCTGCTACACATGGTAAACCTGTCTTGCCTAGGGAGGGCAAAGCCGTAGAGATTCAAGCCCTCTGGTACAACGCCTTAAAAACCATGCAACTCTTAGCCAACCACTTTGAACAAGAGGGGAAGGCAAGCGACTACTCTTCTATGGCTGAGAAAACCAGAAGGAGTTTCAATGAAAAATTTTGGAATCCGCAGAGAAATTGTCTCTTCGACGTAGTGACAGGCGACAGACCTGGAGACTCTTCTCTTAGACCAAACCAAACAATGGCTGTTTCTTTAGACTTTACAATGCTTGACAACGTAAAGGCTGAACAAATTGTGGAGACACTGCAGAAAAGACTTTGGGGCGTTTACGGACTGAAAACTTTGCCTGATGACGACCCGCGTTACATTGGCAAGTATAAAGGTGACCGTGTGCAAAGAGACACAGCCTATCACAACGGAACAGTTTGGACTTGGCTTCTCGGACCTTTCATTAAGGCCTTCCTAAAACTCAGGAACTATGACGCTGAATGGCGAAGTTTCGCCTTTAAAAACTTCTTGCAACCACTGTTTCATGAAGAAATTTTCAGAGCTGGCTTGGGAAACGTAAGCGAAATTTTTGACGGTGACCCGCCTCATGAGCCTAATGGTTGCATAGCGCAGGCTTGGAGTGTAGCCGAGCCATTAAGAGCCTACGTAGAAGACGTTTTGTTAAAGAGACCACCTTTCGAGCAGCAAATCTTGATTGGTTATATTTATTGATGCTAAGTTAACAAACAATAAATAGTGAAACTTCACGTAAGGTTGCTTACTAAATTAAAACCATGGGCGGAAAACACTTGTGACTGACATCTGCCTCATCTTTGAGGTGCATCAACCGTTTAGGTTAAACCGAAACTTCCACGCCAGCCTCTTGGCTCGACCACAAGTGAATAAGAGTGACCTCTTCGACCTCTATTTTGACCAAACCTTGAACAGACACATTTTTGAACGAGCCGCCAGAAAGTGCTACTTTCCCACCAACAACATCATTCTAGAGCAGATAGACCATTTCAAACAGGAGCAGAAGCAATTCAAAGTTGCATACAGTCTCACAGGTGTGTTTGTTGAACAATGTGAACGCTGGAACCCCAGCCTCCTCGACTCGTTTAAACAACTTGTTCAAACTGGCTGCGTTGAGTTTTTCGACGAAACTTATTATCACTCGCTTTCTAGTCTATTCAGTGCAGACCGTTCCGAGTTTGTTGAGCAAGTTAAAATGCATCGTCAACTCATGAAGGATTTGCTCAACTATGAGCCGAAGATTCTGGTTAACACTGAATGCGTTTACAACAATCCCATTGCTAAGCTTGCTGAGAGCATGGGCTATGAAGCCATGATTACAGAAGGCGTTGAACGAGTTCTTGGTTGGCGCAGCCCAAACTACGTTTATAAAGCGAAAAACTCTAACCTGCGAGTTCTGATGCGCAACTATAGGCTCTCCGACGACATTGGTTTCCGCTTTTCAGCCACCTGGTGGAACGAGTGGCCCTTAAACGCAAAAAAATACTCCAGCTGGTTGGCTGCATCACCGGGTCAAGTTGCCATTGTATTTATGGACTATGAGACATGGGGCGAACACCACTGGCCTGAGAGCGGAATCCACGAGTTCTTGAAGTGGCTGCCAGGAGAAGTGATTAAATGGCATCACCTAAACTGGGCAACTCCAACCGAGGTGATTCGGCGACACCAGCCAGTTGGAGAAATCGATGTGCATGAGTATAACTCGATTTCTTGGGCAGACTTGGAACGTGACATATCCGCTTGGTTGGCAAACCCGATGCAGTGGATATGCTACAACAGAATTAAGGAACTGGAGCCCCTAGTTAAACAGGTAGGCGACGCTGAGCTACTACGACTTTGGCGCTACTTCCAGATGAGCGACCACCTCTACTACTTAAACATAAAAGGCGGCGGACCAGGCGATGTCCATAGCTACTTCAACCCCATGAGCACTGCCATCGAAGCCTTTGCAGTTTATTCCAGCATCCTCTCAGACCTCGAAGCCCGAGTGCTACAGGAACTACAAAGACCTGAATGGATAGCGAGGAGAATACTGCGGTCACTACCAGTTGATAAAGGGTTCACTTTCTTCTACGAGTTTGCCCGACCCACACAATGGACAGTTCACAGCCTCGAAGAATTCAAGTCTGCACTGAAAGCAGTTGATGTTAAATCCGTCGAGTTTCACACTGAAAGAGGAGACTTCGAAAGATGGATTCGTCAAGTTATAGGTGACAACCAACTAGCAGAGGAATTAGAAGCATTGTCAAGAGAGAAGTTAAAAGGCGAAAACCTTCGAAAAAGAATGCTTGATGCTGTCAAGTTGAGAATAAGAAGCTTAAAACAACAGTCAAAATGAGGAGGTCAATGAGATAGCAATGAAAGTTGCTATGATTTCTTGGGAATACCCTCCACGAATTGTTGGAGGAATCGCTCGTCATTGCGAAGGTCTGGCTAGAGCCCTCGTCAAGCAAGGGCATGAGGTGCACGTTTTCACTTTGGATTTTCCAGGCGCACCTGAATACGAGGAAGGAGGGGGCATTAGAGTTTATCGCACGCGCAGTGAGGTTGGGCATCCCAACTTTCTTTCGTGGGTTTTGCTTTTCAATCATTTTATTGAAAAGCGTTTAGCCGGCGTTAGTAAACTCGTAGAGTTTGACGTTTTGCACGTGCACGACTGGTTAACGGCGCCTTCAAGCATCGCCTTCAAACATTTCGCTAAGAAGCCCATAGTGTTTACAGCCCACAGCACTGAGCATGGGCGTTCTGGGCTTCACATCCCTGACTCTTTCACTATTGATGGGCTAGAATGGTGGGCGACCTACGAAGCCAGCAAGGTGATAGTGACAAGCAACGCCATGAAACACGAAGTCTGCGGACACTTCCACATTCCATGGGAAAAGGTAGACATCATTCCCAACGCCATTGACCCAACCAAATATCAGGGGTCAGTTGACAAATGGGCGATTAGAAGTCGCTACGGGATTCAACCCCACGAAAAACTCATCCTCTGTGTAGGTCGCCTTGTACCTCAGAAAGGTGTAGAATACTTCATTCACTCCGTTCCCATACTTGCAAGGCGTAGACCAGAAGCCAAATTTATCATCGTCGGCGACGGCTGGTACCGAGACCACCTTGAATGGGTTGCAAACACCACAGGGGAACGATGGAGAATCACTTTTACAGGTTTCATTTCAGACGGCGATTTAATAGCATTGACCAAAAGCGCTGATGTCATGGTTGTTCCATCCATCTACGAGCCTTTCGGCATAGTTGCCCTAGAAGGCATGGCTGCTGGCGTGCCAGTTGTTGCCAGTCAAGTCGGCGGCTTAACAGAGTTCATTGAACACGACCGAACAGGAGTGTTAGTCTACTCGAGAAATCCTGAGTCGATTGCTTGGGGCGTAGAACACGTTCTATCCAACCCTGACCATGCTAGATGGCTGGTTCAAAACGCCTTGGAAATCGTGCAAAAATCTTACAGTTGGGAGGCAATCGCTAAAAAGACGAGCAGAGTATATGAAGAAGTGACGGGAGCAAAGAGGTGAGAAAAAGGAGATGAGTTTCACGCCTCTTCCACCTGTGCCAGAAGAGTTTCAGGTTCTCTCCATGATGCATAATATAGGCGCTATCACGCCTGATAGGTCTCTGAGTCCAGACGAACTTGCCATGTGGACAGGCATCGAAATTTCAATCGTAAGAGACTGTTTGCAAAGACTCAGAGAACTAGGCTACGTAGAACACATTGAGGTCAGTGGCGTAGAAAAATATCACGTCACCAAAGTTGGAATAATGAAAGTCTTAACCTTGTACAGTTAAGGTTTTACTCTGTACTTTCCGGCTTTGGGATTTTCTATAGCGTATGATGTATTGTTTCTGGATGATTAAAGTGAAAAAACGGGCTTAGGAAAAACTTATTTGTGCTGAAGGTTGCATTATTGATTGCTTTAAGGTGTGCATTTTGCAAAAAGAACTCAGCATGGATACTCGTGAAGTAATTCGTTTTGTTAAGGATATGAAACTTAATGACCACGCAATCCTCTTTTATGATACACCTGAAAGTAAACATACAATCCTTTTTAATTTTTTGAGTGCTGGCTTAGAGGAGGGAAAGGGTGCATTATATGTTTGTTCAGAAGAGAAGCCTGAACAAATTCGAAGGGAGATGGCTTTTGGGCTTGATGTTAAGAAATTCGAAAAAGAAAATGCACTGAAGATTTACAACTATGATGAATGGTATATCGAAAATGGAAAAGCTGAAAGCGTCAGAATTTTAGCTCATGCAACACAAACCTACGAAAAATTCCAGCAGATCAGTTTAAAAGGCATGCGTGGGGCAGGGGAGATGGGTTGCTTCTTCGAGTATAACCATGTAAAAGAGTTATTGAGATATGAATATGCGTTACATAGAGTACTTAAAATTCCAGCGGAAATCATCTGCGCTTACAGCATAGACGATATAGTCGTTGCGGGATACAAAGAGGTAATAATGCCTTTGACTAGAGCTCATAGTTTGAGCATATTCGCAGGGCCCTATGGTTTCGTAGTACATAAACCTGAAAATGTCGAAGACTCAGACATTGAGAAATTACTGCAAATAAAAATATAGTCTACTTGAATCCATTACACCTACACAACGATCAAGGACACCGTTTAACCCTTTACAGCTAGGTTTACACTAGATTAACTTTGCAATGTTATCTATGAAATCTTTCGCTTTCGAAATCCATTCTCTAAGGTTAGCGCATTCGCCGTGGTAGAAGCATTCTCCATGTAAGTGTTCAAAGAGCACGTAGTATCCGCTTGAAAGGCTTGCTTCCGTGTAGATTTCGTCTAAGATTCGAAGTTTCTCTCTTTCTTCTTCGTGGTTGCTGGGAAGAGGCATTCCATGCTTGCGTAATAGGGCGTACATGGCTTCTACGCATGCTCGGTAGGCTCCTTCAGCCGCCAGTTGAAGGTCGGCTACGTCTTTGACTTCTTTAAGATCCTTTTCCGCATGCTTAAGGAAGCTATAGGCTCGTTCCACACCGATTGCCTTCTCGAGGGCTTGTTTGCCTTCTGCGTTTAGTAAGGCGCTTACAAATAAGTCTTTGTTTCCCTTGAGTGTGATTCCGTCTCGGATGATGCTGTAATAGAAGAGAGTATTTCCCTTACCTACGTAATCTTTTCTTAGAATGGTTAGTTCAGGGTAAAAACCATACTTCTTGGTTAATGTAAGGTCTAGTGTGCGAAACTCACGGCACAGTTTGTCTATTTTGTCATGGTTCTCGTCAACGACTAAAATTATGTCCAAATCATTCGGTTTTCCAAAGCCTCTTGCAGCTGATCCGAAGAGCACAGCAGAAACAAGCTTTATTCCTTTATTCTCAGCCCACTTAACAATTTCTTTTCCTTCTTCCAGAATTTTTTTGCTGATTTCCATAAGTTTTCACTAGAATTCAATTGTTTCTATGGTCATATTAGCTATGATGCATAGTGGAGATACAGAATAATAAGATTTCTTTCTTTTGTTATTCTTAGATTTTCTTCTCTTCCTTTAACATAGCTTCTCGCAGATGTTTAGCGGCGTCTTCAGGCGAAACCACATTTATAAACATTCCAGTGCTCTTTTCAAAACCAGCCCAAATTGACAATCTAGGATAAACTTCTAAGTGCCAATGATAATATTCGCATGCTTCAGTAGTCATCTGATGAAAGCCGAAGTTGTAAGGAGGGTCATTCAAAATTGAATTTAAACCGCCCAATGACACCCTCAACGCTTCAGCCAACGACTTCACCCGAGTCTGTGACAAGTCTAAAAGGCTAAATTGATGTTCCAGAGGAAAGAGCCAAAATTCAAAAGGATGCACACTTGCCCAAGGTGCAAAAATTGTGAAATCATTGTTTTTCCATATGAAACGGGCACTATGGCTTTCTTTCTCGATAATTTCGCAAAAAATACACTTTTTATCTCTTTTAAATGCGCCTTCGCTTGCTTTCAGTTCTTCTTCGACTGTTTTAGGAATGAAAGGGGTGGCTATAAGCTGGGTGTGAGTGTGAGACAGGGAGGCGCCAGCCTCAAGTCCATGATTTCTGAATATGGAAACATACTTAACGTAAGGTTTCGAGGAAAGGTCCCGAAGGCGGTCAATGTAGGCGTTGACAACATGAACCGCTTGAGAGATGCGTGCCACGCCAAGGTGCTCATTATGCTGAGGTGACTCAACAAGGACCTCGTGGTGACCAGTTGCTCTTTCAAGTGTAAAATCGCTTTTCTTAATCTTTGTTTCTTCTTTTTTCGGAGGTGAGAACGCTGGATATAAATTTGGAACGACTCTTATTAGCCAGTTTTTGGGGCGTAGACCATTCTTGTCCTTATCTTTTCTGATGTCGCCGTTTTGAGGCAAATAAACGAGAACAGCTGGTGGAGTCATGTGTTCGTTTCCAGGGCAAAAGGCACACACACCTTCTTGCCTTTTTTCCGCCGATTTCAAAAAATCTGTTGGGCGCTTTTTCCTCTGTGTTGCTATGACAACCCAGCGGTCGAGCAGGTAATCTTTTCTCAACTCGTTGGCTGCAATCAACATACCTTTTTTCGCTTCCAGCAGAAGAATCAGCAATTAAGGTTTTTTAGGTTTTTGTGACTCCAAAAGCTCATTGTAAACTTGAACAGTTTTTTTGGCGATTACGTCCCAACTGAACTCTTGAAGCACCTTCTTCCTACCGTTTTGACCCAACTGGAGCTTGCGTTGAGGGTCCTGCACTGCATTGACTATTCCCCAGGCGACATCGGTCGGGTCGTTTGGATTCACGTGGAAGCCGCATTGTTCTTGACCACTGGGAACAACAACTTCGCGCATTCCGCTGACGCCGCTGGCGCCCACAACAACTGGTTTCTGCATGCTCATTGCTTCTAGGGCAACTATGCCGAAAGGCTCGTAGACGCTTGGGAATGCAGCCACATCGCAGGCTGCATAGTGGGCTATTCGTTCTTCTTCGGGTATGAACTCGAAGCGGAATTTCACCATGTCTTGAAGTTTGAGGTTTTGCACCATTTTTTCTACATATTCGCGCATGTCGCCCAGACCCACGATAACGAGCTTTGCATTGGGGATTTTTTGCAGAACATGAGGCATCGCCGCGATGAGTTTGTCCACGCCCTTAACCCAAACGAGTCTGCCCAGGAAGAGCACCATGACATCGTTGTCTTTCAACCCGTATTGCTGTCGCACAGCTTGCACTTTTTCGTCGCTGATTTCTTCTCTACTGTATTTTTGTGGGTCAACACCATTATAGACTACTTTTATCTTTTCACGTGGGAAGCCTAGCTCAATTAACTCTTCTTTCATGGCGTTTGAAACAGTTACTATCAGGTCAGCTGTCTGCGCAGCCCGAAGTTCAACGTTGCTCACAACCTCGGAGCCGTTGCCCATTGTTCTTCCCTTTTCGGTGGAATGAACATGAAAAATGAAGGGCAGGTCTAATTCACGCTTTATGGCTATGCCTCCCATGGCTGAGAGCCAGTCGTGCGCGATTACTAAGTCGAAGAGATAGCCTTCGCTTCGAACCAATTCGTTAACCATTTTCGAGGCGGTTAGATAATTGTACACAAGTATCTTAGAGAATAGATGGATGCCCCTGCCCCATTTTCTAACGTCTTCCGCGATGACATCTGGCAGAGAATCTGAAACATCAATGTGCAGTGGGCGATGAATCTCGATTCCACGCCACAGCTCTCTGGTTGGAAGACTACCTGTGTCGTCGTTCATGGTGAACACGGTCACGTCGTGGTCTAACAAAACGAACTTTCGTGTAATCTCAGTAGCATATGTGCCCAATCCTCCAACTATTTTTGGAGGATACTCGTACACCAGTACAGCCATCTTCAACGCAGACTCGCTCCGAAAGCTAAGTTGTGTTTGTTCTTTTTTCCTATTGTATGATTGGTAGTATAAGTTGTTTATGAACAACTCCTATTCAAATATTGTGCAAGGATGCAAAAGTCTGAAAAGGCTGTTCGATTATTCTATTGTTTGGAACTGCAAAGAGGGATGTGTGAACCATGGGTTTAGTTGAAGCAAAAATGAAGATTCTGGAAAAACTGTGGGAAGAAGGACAACCCATGAAATCGAAGGAAGTCGCCCAAAAAATAGGGTTAGGAATCGCGGCTACAACAATGCATCTGCTCGGGCTTAAAAAAACAGGACATGTCTCCGCGCCTCAACACGGTTACTACGCCATAACAGAACTAGGTAAAGAAGCCATAGGCTTACCCAAAACTGACAAGGCGCACGCAACAAAAGTATTGAGCCACGTGTCAACAGACAAGGCTTTTCATTTTTACACAGGCATGCATGAGTATTTAGGGGTCCATGCAAACAGCCTCTCAGACTTTTGCGACAAGGTGGAGAAGGTCAATGTTAAATCCGTTGAGTTTCACGTTTCGAGAAGAGATTTTGAAAACTGGTTCAAAAGCTTGGGAGACACAGAGCTTGCAAAGAGAATGAGTGTAATTCACAGCATGAACCTACACGGGGAAGACCTCAAAAAGAAAGTGTATGAAGCAGCCAAGCTTCGTTTAGAAGAACTAAAGCGTCTCTAACATACAAACACGCCAACCATAATCTTACAGTGCGTCTTCGCCAAACTTCAGAGAATAGACCAACGCGTGTAAAGGCAGCAGAAACACTAAAAAGGATAAGTTACCTCTAACCAAATAATCCTCCTATTAGGAGCACACTTTTTCATAGAAAAAAAGATGAGGGTGGGCTATGCCTTCTTGAATCTACCCTTCAGTTTTTCGATCACTTGCAACAATGTAGTATACTCTAAAGTTTCAGCTGGCAATCGAGCAGGCTCAAACTCGCCCATGTAGCGTAGTGCAGACGCATATACTTGTGATTCATTGCGTGCCATGTCGTAAGCTGGGTCGTCGAAGAGGTCGCTTATCATTGGTTTTCCATCGTTGTCGCTGGCGATGCCGCCATCGCATACCTGAAAGCCTAGGGCAACCATTCTGGGCGGTCCGTCGAAAACTGTACACTTGCTATTTTTCAAGCCAACTGGCATTATTGGTCCCCAGTGGCTGCCACGCATCCATCCTTCAACGAAGTAGCTGTGCATGAAAGGCGCCAGAATCTCGCCGATTGCTGGCAGACCGTGTTGTCCTCTCACTATTGCAACTGGGTCGTCTTTTCCAACGTATTTTCCAGCTATCAATGAGAGCTTAGTTGTACTGGTTGTTGCGCAAACAAGGTCGTCACGTGCTCGCCAAACGCGAGAAACCGTGTAGCGTTCAGTGGTGCCAATCAACGCGACGAGTTCGTACATTTCCTCTGGACACTTTACCACCACTTTTTTGTTTTCCTTAGTATCAAGAACCTCAAACTTGAAACCCCCAGCCATAGTTGGGTCGATTACTAGCCCCGCTGTATTACTTGGGTCTACGAAGATACGATACATCGGAAAGTTGAAGGCGCTGCTCGAAGCCTTGTCGGCTGCAAAGACCACAATAGGCTCAGCAACCCGCTCTTCGATTTCCATCTCAGCGTAGCCTGGACCCATTCCTCGAACGTTCCCGCTGAACGCTTTTTTCAGGATGTCTTGTCCTGCTCCGTAGAGTTTGAGGCTCTTAGCCTTCTCAGTTGCTTCCAGAAAGGTATCCCAAGCTACTTTGTGAATTTGAGGATTGTCTTCTCCCTTTTGGTGAACCATTAGGAGTTCGAGGTCGTCCCCCGCATTGAAAACGTAGTAACTGTTGATTAATCCCTTTTCCTTCGCTTTTTTCAGATTTTTTTCACCGATTTCCATGATTGGTTTGGCTACAATGTTGTGACCAGCCAGAGAGCCCACATCGCATTTGATAATAGATATTGTGGTTTTTTTGACCATTTGCATTCGCCATGATTTTTCTGATTTATTCCCCTTGTAGATATTCGTTGTTTCTTAAAAGATTTCCCATCATTTTATTCCTTTTCTTCGTTGCAAAGACTTACAAAACCAGTTTCAAGAATATGGAACGCGCATAACTTATGTTACATTTAAATAGTTTGAACTATTTTTAATCCGTTGTTAGAATTGTGGACGTGATATGATGCCTCAAAGAGTACTGTGTTCAAAATGCGGCGCAGTTCTCTACGAAGGCGTTGAGCTCACTCCCCCCGATGAAATCGTTCAACGTTTCAACGGCAAATGCCCAAGGTGCGGCAAGAAACTGTCGTTTAACCCCACCAATGTCGAGGTAAAGCCTCTCGGATAAGAGGAATGGGAGAATAACGAATCAATAATGCTCTTCTCTCTTGGACAAGTACATATGAAGAAAACTGGTATTCAATGAATGCACCACAAACTAAATAAAAAGCGCATACTTCTCATCATTGCAAGAGGAATTTGCTAATGAGCAAAATCCGAGAGTTATTTAGCCGAGAAAACCTTGTCGCGGCTTTGAGAAAACTCGGCTCGTTGCGCATCAAAATATCTCACGCCTCTCTGTTGGAACTCTCAATTCTTGTTCTAATTTTTACAGTGGCATTCACGATTAGGTTGCTGCCACTTCGTTGGGGCTATTACCTTTCAGAGTTCGACCCCTACTTCCAATTCCGCATAACCGACCACATTGTCCAAAACGGAGTTTTGTCATACACAACTTGGACAAACGACCCCATGAGTTGGTGGCCTTGGGGAAGAGATGTTCCGCACACGTCTTTTCCAGCATTGGGACTCACAGCTGCCTTTTTCTATAGCATATTAAACGCTTTAGGCGTGCCTATGGCTCCCATGGTTGCCACAGACCCGCTTAGTGCAAACCCCGTTTACAATTTTGTTATTATCTTTCCTGCGATAATGGCGGTCCTAACATGCATTGTTATCTATTTCTTCGGCAAAGACATCGGAGGAAAAGAGACAGGTCTTTTTGCAGCGTTTTTCTTAGCAATAAACGCGTCCTACATCGGACGAACATCACTTGGGTTCTTCGACGACGAAACCATAGGAATCTTCGGCATCCTCCTTGTGGGCTTCTTCTTTCTAAGGTCCATCGATGCGGAAAGACCTTTAAAACAAAGTTTCATCTACGCTATTGCTGCAGGTTTATCTTTGGGCTACCTCTTCGGAGGTTGGGGTGCCGCTCGATATGCCTCTGGACTAGTTATGCTTCTAGTGGGCGTCATGCTCTTGTTGCGTAGGTACTCATCCCGTTTGCTTCTGTCCTACAGCATAACCTTTGGCATAGCACTCTTCATAGCCACAAACGTGCAATTCTTAGGTCCAAAATTTCTGATTGAAATAACCAATATGGTCGCATACGGGCTATTACTCCTGTTAGGCGCTTTTGAAGTTGCAAGTCACATCCGAACAGTTAAAATGAAAACTGTGTTTGCGCTCGTTTTCCTAGGGTTGTTTGCTGCACTGTTTGTGGGGCTCTTCATGTTTGGATTCATTGGGCGGTTAGGAGTAAAGTACGAGGCAATTTTAAATCCCTTCCAGCGTCTTCTCTTCCCTACTCTCGAGTCTGTGCAAGAACATAGACCCGCAGCTTGGGGCTCAATCTACTATGATGTTGGAATAGGCATTTTCTTCATACCAGTCGGCTTTTTCTTCGCCGCACAAAACCCCACAAACCGCAATGTCTTCCTGATACTCTTCGGCTTGACCTCCATTTACTTTGCTAGTTCCATGGTTCGATTGACACTGATTATGGCACCCGCTTTCTGCTTACTCTGGGCGCTCGCCCTAACCAAAGTTTTGAGACCCTTCATCACGGTGATGAAGGAGACCCCGACAGCCATACGGCGAAAGACACATTTCGGAGCACACGTTGGAAAAGAATTCAGCGCAGCCTTCTTAATACTGATTTTCTTGCTGCTCACTTTTTCTCTTGTGCTGCCTAGCCGAGAATCCCAACAGAGGGGAGAAGCGTTCCCAAGGGTTTTAGAACAAGCGTTCGCGCCTACAACTATAGCGACCGCGAGTGTTCCATATAAAACCAGCAAACCCATAAACGACTTTATCGACGCCTTAACTTGGATTCGAAACAATCCAAGTGTTCAAGCGGTCGTAAGCTGGTGGGATTATGGATACTGGATCACAATAATAGGGAACAAACCTTCTCTAGCCGACAACGGCACGTTTAACTCAACTCAGATGGGAAGGATCGGTATGATGTTCATGTCAAATGAAACAGAAGCCTTTGCGATAATTCAGGATTGGAACCAACATGCTCAACGTTTAGGTAGAACTAATCACATCACTCACGTGTTGGTTTTCACGGTCTTTGACAGTAATGGCAACGACCTGAACTATGGTGATGAGACCAAATGGCCGTGGATGGCAAGAATCGCAAAGCAAACGGGTATGCCTGTCTTGGACGACACAGCATATGGAAACGTCACTGAAAGCGGAACCCAATGGACTGAACTTGGGCAAACAACTCTAATTTACAAACTTATACAAAATGCAAAGAGTTACCGTGTTGGTGAGGATACGGTTCCACAGCAGCCACTTACTTATTTCGCGCCAGCATACTTCTCTAACATGTACCGTGAAGACTTGTGGAATGTAGAAGGCTATATAAACGCAGTTGTGGCTATCTATGAAGTTTTATACTAATTTCTCGCTAGATCGGTCAACGATATTCAAAAATTATTTCAGCAATTTAACATGTTTGAAACGTGAGTGAAGTTGATGCGGCTTAAAAATCGTGTAGCGGTTGTGACAGGGGGTTCACGAGGAATCGGTCGTGCTGTAGCCATTGAATTAGCACAGGAAGGAGCATCTCTAGCAATCAATTGCAACAGAAGTGTTGAAGAGGGCCTCGAAACAGTGAAAGCCATACAAAATTTGGGGCAGGAAGCCATTTTTTTCCAAGCTGACGTCAGCAAATCTCAGCAAGTAAGTGATATGTTTACAACGGTAACAAATAGATTTGGTAAAGTCGACATACTCGTGAATAATGCTGGCATAATAAGAGATGCACTTTTAGAAAACATGAGCGAAGAAGACTGGAACTCTGTAATATCCGTCAACTTAACAGGAATCTTCAATTGCACAAAACTCGCCATAAAATGCATGAAACAACAGGGATATGGCAGAATTGTAAATATCGCTTCTGTTGTTGGGCAAATTGGAAATATAGGCCAAGCAAATTATGCAGCATCCAAGGCTGCAATCATCGGCTTTACAAAAACTGTTGCCAAAGAATATGCACGCTTTGGGATTACAGTAAACGCCGTAGCACCTGGTTTCATCGAAACTGATATGCTTAAAAAAGTCCCGGGCGATATTCTGACTAAAATCTTATCACAGATACCTTTGAGAAGATTTGGGAAACCTGAAGAGGTCGCAAAACTAGTTGCTTACTTGGTTTCAGATGATGCTAGCTACATCACTGGTCAAGTTTTTAATATCAACGGCGGTCTCTACATGTAATAGGAAGAGACGCTATGTCAATTATGAAGAACATAATGCGTTTTATCGGGATGCATGCGCCTTCGCAACGATTAAGGATTATAATGTATAGGAAGGCAGGCATAAAGATTGGCAAAGTTTTAATGTTTGGTGGTCACGTCTGGATTGACATCTTATACCCAGCAGTGACAATCGAAGATGACGTCTCGCTAGCAGGCTACGATTTTATACTTGCCCACTCAAATTTACCAGGGTATAAGCTTGAAGGTGTTAAACCAGTTGTAATTAAGAAAAGCGCTAGAATTGGGATGTGCGTTACGATATTGCCTGGAGTAACCATTGGCAGGAACGCCGTCATAGGCGCTGGCGCCGTCGTTACAAAGGATATCCCTGATAACGCAGTTGCGGTTGGAGTGCCAGCTAGACCCATAAAGTATCATGGAGAAACTTCATGAAGAAGGTCACAATACGAGTAGATGTAGATGTCCCTAACTCTTCTTTAATAAGAAACAAGTTGAAGATAGACGGTGGATGTAAATATTTAACCAACGTCTTAAAAATCTGTGAGGAACATGGAATCAAACTTGTTGTCATGTTTCGTCCCATTTATGCAATGCCTGCTGCTGAAATTATTGACGCAGTACTTAAACAAGGTAACGAAATAGCTCTACACGCAGATAACATCTCCATGGCAGGACTAATTAGGGAAAGGAAGCTTCTGGAAACACAAAGCAATGTCAAAATTGAAGGACTCGCCTACCACGGAGGAGACCTCATAGATAACATCATCTTCAGAATCGTCAAAAAAGAAAAGTATGGGGGAAGCCCGGGAATGCCTTTTCAAGCATTGTTGGCAGGCTTCACATATGACTCGACGGGCTACCCAAAAACCCCACCTAATCCAGCACTTCTCAGTATGGGAAAAAAATCAATAATAGTTTTTCAAGGGCACATAACAATAGACTGGATTTCCCCGCGAAAGATTGAGTCATTGTTCAGAAATGACTATACCATACTGATGTTTCATCCCAACTATCTCTGGCGATACAGTTTCAGAAAGCCCACAATCCACCTGCTTGAAAAGATATTTGACTACGTAAGGAAATCCAACTTCGAACAACTTACATTCACCGAGTGGATAAAAAACTACGGATCAACTCTCCATCCAGCCGAGCATTCTTTGCCTTTTTGAGTTCTAGCCAAAAAAATAATGACTCTTAAATTAATGTCTTCTAAACTTTCTAGCTAATGTAAGTGACTCGCTCTTCTTCTGTTCTTCGCATCTTTCGTGCGTAGCTTTCTCTGCGCTCCTCAATTTCTCGCATCTTCGCAACTATTTCTTTAGATTTTTCTATCTGACTGTCGAGTCCACTCAAATCAACCTCAAAGCCCACAATTTTTTGCAAGACTTCGAGAACACTCTTGGCGGCTCTTGGATCCGAGAGATATCCACGTGTTTCTCCTAAGAGGCAGAGAGCGTCTATTTTCTTGAACTTTGCTAGTCCAAGAAGCAAGCCGGCTGTTCCAACAATTGGGTTTCCTGATGGACTGGCGATTGCTTTGGCTTCTAATGCCTTTTTTAGAAGTTCTGGATTGGTGGAAA
>Ga0315306_10000616_pt1 | contig 17290 bp, 17 predicted proteins | sample TDP1_MG_FD_203803 | JGI IMG/M metagenome (GOLD analysis project Ga0315306, IMG submission 203803) | Freshwater sediment microbial communities from Lake Towuti, South Sulawesi, Indonesia - TDP1 | ecosystem: Environmental > Aquatic > Freshwater > Lake > Sediment | place: Indonesia: South Sulawesi... | reverse complement strand
AAGCAGACTGCCGCGAGCGTATGGAACTACGACTTCATCCATAGGGATATCTATCGCTTAGCGGTTGAAGATCGTTCGTACAAGAATGCCTTGGAGAATTTTGCCAAGGAGATAGGCTGGATCTTCGAGGTGGAATACCACGACAACATACCGTACGAGTACAGAAAGGTCGATGAGTTGCTCATCGAAGCCCCCGAATCCTGCATAGTCAATTGCATGTCTGAGTGGTCCTTCGCAGACGCTTTCGCGACCTTACACTTTAGAAAGAATGAAATAGACTTCGATAAATTAAAGCGATTGGGCAGGTGGAGGAGGATATCCAAGACCGATACGCGCGTATGGACAGCGATAAAATATGGCTGCAAGTTACTCAACGATCATTTAGGAAAGCAGATCTTCAAGGTCAGGGCCACGGGCTTGAAGCAGGGTGACGTTAAGGAGTTGATAGAGGAAGCAACCGAAAGGGTGGTGGAGTTTGCCTAGAGCCATAAACATGATGAGGAGGCGGGAGGAGGAGATTTCGAAGGCCTTACTTCATCTCTCAGAAAGAACAAAGGAATTTACCAACCCCGAGCTGATCATGACCGGTGGATACGCCTTAAGAGTCTTCATTCCACTTTCAAGGTTCACGAGGGACTGCGACTTTGCCTTGAGGAAGAAGGACGGATGGAACATAAATGAACTGAAGAGGATCCTACCAGATGATTATTCGATCGAGGAAGAGGAGAAGCGCGACAGCTACGGCTTTCTAAGATGCACAAAGTTTGTGAAATATGATGAAATAAGAATTAAGGTATCGATGGATTTCATGGAGGGAGAGATCAGAGGAAGAAAACATGAGGAGATCATCTTGATAGACGAAGCCATGATCAAGAATAGGAAGTTCGTTTCCATACCTATAGCGGTTTGAACTACTTTCAGATAGTGGTCCCTAGAGTTAGGCGTTTCTACGAGGATTATGTGAAGACAGGCCAAATCGCCTCCTCCTCGTTTTTGACGACCTTGACGTGGAATTGGTCGTTTCCCGAGTTGAATAGTGCCTTCTCCAGCTGGATGTATCTCATCGTGTTTCTTATGTCGCGGTGTCCCAAGAAATCCATGATGTAAAGGATGTCTTGGATGGAGGAAGCTGTAATAACGAAATAGAAACGTTGTATGACAGGTAAAGCATTGAACGCAAGAACGTTAAGTAATATAAAAAACAAAATAATAATAATAATAATGTATATGACGCGAGGGCAGCAAGTTGGTCAACGAAGCAGAATCGCGCCCACTTCTTCCTGAGCACTTCTATATTTCGGGTATCCCTAAGAAAAGAAAACTGCCAAAACTGTTTAGACCAAAAGAACTTCGCCAGTATGTATTTCCTGAGCTCGGAATGATAATGTATGATTTTTTTTGGGTTAAATACACACTGTTCTTGATCAAAGAAGGATACATACCGTGGGAACAAGAGAACCTGTTTTTTTGGGCCATTAAGGCTGGAAAAATCGACCCATTAAAGAGCGTTCTTTATTTTTCATTGTTGTCCAAGACAAGTCACAAAAAGGATGTAAGTGTAGGTCGCAACTTTGCTAGAGAATGGTTATTCAAGGGAATAGAATGGAGAGACAATGTTGTTAACGGTCTTTTAGAGTTTTCAGTGAAAGGCAGAGACTTCAATTTTCCGAGTTTTGTGGAGCAGATTTTTTCTTCAGATTTCAAGAGCGATTGCAGAAAGTTTGGAATTGATCTTTCAAAATTGGCAGATAAAGTGATGGTTAGGGCATTTGAAAGCCTTCCGGACGGGGATACGCATACCTCTGCAGTTAAGAGCTTTTGCATTTTTATAGGTGACCTACTATACAACAAAGGAATTATAAAGAACTATCCACACAGAACTGGTGCTGTTGTAGATCCTAACATAGATTTTACGAAGAAGATATTGCTATTCAATACGACAGAGCTTGACGAACTACATGGTTTGGCTAACACAGATTTTGGCTTTACCAGAAAAGAGATCTTGATTTTGCTTAACAGACTGCTAAGAACTGAACAGGGAAGATATTTTCTAGCATCTGTTATTCTTGTCTCATATCTTAACCCGATTCAGAAACGCAGAGTGGATGTAAGAGAACAATTGCGAAATATATACAAACACTATAGAATTGCGAAAGATTTCGAAGATCGAGTGGAATCGGCTTTTAGTCCCTTCGAAATTCCAAAAATAATCTTTGGAAGCATGCAAGAAATTTGTTTCTACTGGGAATTGAATTTTTTCTTGTCAGATGGTGAAACAATTGCCAGAAAAATTATCGGAAACAGAAGCATCATCTCTAGAAGACAGATCTCGGAATATTTTGAAAAAAACAGAGGAGTGGTTAGGGATTTCGAAAGTTTTTTGGAGACGCTTGCCAGCGATAGTGAAAGATTAACTCATTTAGACTCATTTATTCACATACTACAAAAAGCTGGCGACAAAGACACAACTGATTTCTTATTTCAACTCTCGAAAAGTCTCAAACAACGAAGAAAGATTTGCGATATATTTATTGACCTTTTGCTCGTACGCGGTACGCTAAAAAAGGAAAGCGAAAACCTTTACTTTGTCACAGGTACCATCTCGGAAAAAATGTCCGAGGCGATTTTTTACGGAATAGATCCTCTAATAGATTGGACGACCACTATTTTGAGAGGGCTTAAAAATGAAGAGTAAGGTCTCGGCTAAGGGAATGATCGATCTCAAAGAGGCCTTAGGAAATGATATTAGAGATCAGAAATTCAACAGATTCCTATTCCTAACCTACAGTCTACAAGAGAACCTGTTAGACTTGTTTCCTAAAGGAGGCAAGGCACTTGTATACTGCAACCAGAGAGTATCAGACAAACCGAGAATTGAATCTGATGCCGTGAAAACAGAGCATTTCAAGAATCATGCAAAGATTTATTGCATGTGGGGCAGCAAGAGCATCAAGTGCTGGCTTGGATCCTTCAATCTCACTGAAGGTGGACTGTTAAGTAATATTGAATGGGCTGCAAGTTTCGAAGGAGAGCTTCTGCATTCAATGGAAATTGAAGATGTCATAAGCGGCAAAATACAATGTAACGTTTCAGACAATCAAGTAGTTAACCAGATAATTGATTTCATTTCTCATGCTGTTAACAGAGAGCCACCTGTCATTTCAGATCGTTTTTTCCAGACCAGCATGCGTGGTCCAATCCTTCTGCACAATCTAGCCACAAATACTCTTCATAAATGCATAATCAAACTCGCTGAAAGAGCCAAAAAGAACCTCATCATAACTTACATCACTCCATTTATCAACAAAAGTGGAGTTGAGAACTTTAGCAAGTTGTTCCAACACAAATTTCATCTGAACGAACTCTACTTTCGTGTTTTGACCAACATACCAGATCCAAATTATTCGAGTGGAACTTTCTTGAATAATGAAGCAATTTCAGACTTGAAAATGAAATTCAAAGATTTCAAAATGCTTAAAAGAAAAAGAGGAAAAGAAGGAACTTTTCTCAAAGACGGTACCGAAATTGGTCCAAACTTTCTGCACTTGAAGCTAATCCACATTTCGTTTCTTAATGAGGAAGGTGAGTTGGAAAATCATTCAATCTTTACGTCAGCAAACCTTACAGAAGAGGCCTGGGGGAAGACACCATCTGGAAACGTTGAAATCGGACTTTGGATGAGAGACAGATCGAACAATGAGATTGTTCATTCATTCATAGAGAATTTTGAATTTTGCTTTTCGGACCCTGATCAACAAGAATTGAAAATGATTGACGATGTTTTCAATCAGATCGAATCAAAAAGGAAACTCGAAGAATTTTGGATAGAAGACCTTGTTAGGGAACGACTTTTTCTCAAAAAAAATGAGCTTAGACTAGATTGGAGTGATTCTTTACCCGAGATTCGCGATTTGCAGTGCACCTTTGACTTTAGAAACATTGTAACTGGAGAAAAGCTACACGAGAGTGTTGTTTTCAAAACAGAAGACCATTCATTCATTTGCAATTTCAAGACCCTGAGTGAAAGAAAGAACTTAGTCTTAGAATATACTAAACTCACCTTCGATACTGACTTCGAGTCGCCAGGAAATAGGATAAAGAAGCATTTCATCGCAGATTTCTTGCTATCGGAGAATAGCAAAAAATACTTGATAATTCCAGAGGATTTACGATCCGATTGGAACCAACTTATCGTAAACGACAAGAAATATCCTCGCGCATATGGCCAGAAAATAGAACTTCCAACGATTAACGAGATACGGTCTATATCTTTTATAAAGAAAAGAAACAAGTTTGAGAGAACCTCAGTTTACATCGAAATCCATGATCAGCCACATTTATCCAACGATTTTTTCGAGAATTCGACGATCAGTGTAATTGAGCTAGGAAGTTTAGGGGAATTCTTTGAAGTTTCATTTAAAACGGACTCTCATGTTGACCCCCCTTTCGACACAATAAAATTCCTTAGCAAGGATCAACGTTGCTTTGATCCGGTGGCCGTCTCCCGATCAGATGGCAAATCCAACTACTACTTTCAAACGCGAGAACTGAGTGGCTCAGAGTTGACGGCAATAGCCATCTCACCGTATGACCGATATTTTCACAAGAAGGAAATCAAACTTCACTTTCCTGTTGTTCAGATGATTTCCGAAGTATCAGATTTTTGGAAAGACTTGTTCGGGCACAAGATCATTGGGATGAGGTCAATTCAATATCCCTTAGACAAGCTGTTGTCTCCCTCCGTGAGCATTCAGATATTCGTTCAAAAATCACAGATTCAAAATCTTCCATCATGTCAGAGTAAATACTTCTGCAAGGAGGATTGTCTAACCTATCGCCAACCATTACTCTATGATTTAGCTGTTCCAATCAAATGTAGCGAGCCCTACTCCAAAATAGTATACTGGGGGGTCCTCGAAATCCCAATTGAGGGAAAGGTCATACAACTTCTCACTACTAGTCGTAACTTCACCATAAGAGATACTGTAATCAAAGATTTCGATTTAGTAGAAAAGGTTCCCCTATCCTTTCCTTTCTTCAAAATCAAAGCAACTAATCCTGTTGGATGGATTGTTGTGGATTCAGAAAAAGTTCAAGTTTCAAAAGGGCATGCAATTCAACCTCATCTACTTGAATTACAAGTTTGGAAGAATGGAAAGAGAATTGAAGAAAGGGAATTCCGTATCCTGAGCCATGGGAAGAAATGGCTCACTCCAATCCTTATGGAGGAACTGGACAAGTCTTTCGAACTTCTATTCATCTTGCAGATAAAGGATGAGGCATTTTCAGATTTTTCTTCAATCTTCAAGGTTCGATTATACAAATTGATAAGATATCATCAAGGCTTAAAGTTGAGACGCGAATTTCCACCCCCGCCCTGTGACTTCCCAATCCGAAACGAACCCAAGTCGGCGTTGCCCAGATTTGGTTTAGAGATCGAAAGCTTTTCTCAGCAAAAATTTCGTGCGCTCAACAGGAGTGAGAGAGAACTTTTCAGATTCTATGGGAAAACCATTGTTCCGAGCCTACCAAGAGAAAAAGACATCTTAGTTTGCTTGACTTCTTAAAAGTCACCCTACGGTCTGAAATAGGACTCTAACGCAAAAAAAGACGGAATAATGCTCTTTAAAAAGCCTAAACGATTTGAGGGTTAAGCCCTTGATAGTGCTGATATCTCCCGACAACGCGAATGGGATTGCAGATATCAAATCTGAATTCTGGGTTCGTAAAGCTATTCTCTCAGGAAGAGAAAATCCAACATTTAGAGGTAGAAGAGCTGAAAAAGGTAGACGACTTCCTAAGTTCATTACCATCCAAAGCGAGGATTTGATGTGAAATGGGAAAAGAACAGACGTTTTACGAATGCATGAGGTGTAGTAGAAAAATCGCAAAGGAAGAATATGAAACCTACAGTGGTTTATGCCATGAAATAGAGATAGACGAACTAACTTTGAAGATGATTGTGGCTCTGATGATTTTTGGGAAAGTTTAAAATACTTTTAAAGATACCCTGTAGGTGTTTCTTTTGGGTAGTAAGTTTGAAGAGAGGATCTATGAGCTGCTCTCTTTGGAGCCTGTAACGCCGAGTGAGGTGGCGAAGAGGGTTGGTGTGACTTACAAGACGGCTCAGCGAGCTTTGATGCTTTTGGCTTTGACGAAGAAGGATGTGGCGTACAAGAACTCTGGCAGGATACATATATTTTGGAAAAAGGAGTGAGGGAAAAGGCATGAAATACACGTTGTGTGTGACAAATGAGGAAAATTGGGAGGTCATAAAGAAAAGGAAAGTTTGGGGCGTCCCAAGGCGAAGCAGAGAATTCGTTGAGAGGGTTAAACCGGGTGATTTGTTGGTATTTTATGTATCTCCTAAAAAATCACAGAGATTTTCAAGGCTTCTTTCGAACCTTTGACCTAAAAGGAGTTGCTGCGATTATTCTGGGGGGTGTAAGTGGATGATAGAGCAAGTTGATATTGAAAGGGCTCTCATAGAGATTAAGAGAGTTGCAGCCACAGCTTTGAACGAGGAGGAGTTTAAGATCAACGCGGAGAGGGTCCTCTATAACGAGGTTATTTCCAAGATCGGCCTGCAGCCTGGGAGATACGAGTACACCTTCATCTCAGGCGGGAGATTAGACGCCCTCTACGGTCATGTTTTAATTGAGTACAAGGCTTCGGGCAAGCTCTCGAAGCCCTCTTACATTGCTAGGGCTAAGGAGCAGCTCATTGGCTACATAGAGAGGGAGGCTCAAGTGGAAAAGAGGTATAGGCTCTTCCTAGGCGTGATCCTTAGTGACAGAATAGCGTTTGTAAGGTATGACTTCAAAGCCAAGGACTGGTTGATGAGAGGGCCCTACGACCTAAACAGGGAGACCGTGCTAAGACTTATAGAGGCTATGTGCGAGGGGCAAACGCGTTCTTGATTATGGATGCCAAACGTGGTTTTTACCCTCCCCCTCAAGCTTTAGGAACGTCCTGTAAAGGTCTCCGGTAAGTTGTAGTTCGCCCTCATCTAGGTTGAGCTCGCCTTTGACCACCTGCTCGAAGTCCTCCAATCTGTACCTGAGCCTTGGCCTCAAGCAATCCGTCACTTGAATCTGCCTTTATACTTTTCAACCGGATATTTCCTCTCGTTAACTTCAATTTTCTTCAAAACGTTCTGAGTAGCATCCAATCCTAAGACGTTAGACAAACTTAAAGAATAAATCAAAATGTCCGCTATCTCTTCTCCAACTCTTTTCAATTTAACTGAGTCCCTATCATATTCCAGCGCCTCTGCATTTGAAACCCATTGAAACAGTTGTAGTAGCTCGGCCGCTTCGATGCAAATGGACTCCGCTAGGTCTTTTGGGTTATGAAAACGTTCCCATTCACGAACCCGTATGAATTCTGCAACCCTATCTTTCAATTCCTTAACGAAGGTGTTTCTATCATTCTTCAACGACTTCGCTTACTTATATTTTCTTATATTTATACTGGGATTAACGACTCTTATTCGATCACTTAAGGGTTTTTCGTCCAATGTTCTCGAATCAATAAATATGAGTAAAATATATCTATTCTCAACTGATAAATTAGTTTTTAATTTCTATGGAGGAGACATTTTTGGGGTACGAATACATAAGTAGCTATTCTTTAGAGGACGGATGGAAGAATATCAAGAAGAGCTGGGGTCATAGCCTTCATGGAATGTGCTCAAGGACCGGGTCCTTCCCTCCTCCTTTAGCTCGTTATTTTATCCAAAAGTTTTCTGAGCCCGGAGATAAGGTGCTTGATCCCTTCTCTGGCAAAGGTACTGCGCCTTTAGAAGCGTGTGTCAATGGAAGATTTGGGATCGGAAATGATTCGTCACCTGAAGCGTATGTTTTAACTCATTCTAAGGTAAAACCAGTCTCGCTTAAAAGGATCAAACGATACTTGAAAAATATAGCTAATAAATTGCACCCCCTAGACGCAGCTTCTGAAAATGCAAATGTTCAGCTCTTTTTCCATTCAGAAACTTTAGAACAAATCCTAGCTTGGAGAGAGCTTCTCATCGATGATTTTTCTAGCGAAGGAATATTTACGAAGGCTCTTATGTGCGGAATAATACACGGTAGGTCAGAAATTTCTCTTTCATTACCTTGTTCTCATTCATTTTCAATGTCTCCCAGTTACGTGAAAAGGTATACGGAGGAACACAACTTAGAAAAACCGGTGAAAAACGTCCTTCATTGTTTAGAAAAGAAAGCCGAGAAAGTTCTTGCCGATGGGTTACCAAAAGTTAAAGGTAAAGCCTATCATGAAGACGCACTCAATCTTCAAATAAGAAAAGAATCAATCAATCTAATTGTAACGTCGCCACCATACTTCGACAAGCAAACTTATGCATGGGATAATTGGCTACGCCTTTGGTTTCTAGGTCATGACTATAATGAGGTCAGGAAAAAGCTCTTTCAAACAGAATCTAAAAAAAAATACGCTAGCTTCATGATGAAATGCCTAAAAAAGATGTATCGGGTTCTAATGAATGATTCAGCGTGTTTCATAGTTATTGGAGACGTCAAATTGAAAGAAGAGTACATTAATTCGGCTGAGTTGCTGGTCGAAGTCGCAGAATCAATAGGCTTCACTGTAAAGCGAATAATAAACGATCCAATCCCAAAAAGTGAGAAGTACTTTATGTTCATACCTATTGACAAAGGAGTTAGGCTGGATAGGATACTAGAACTACACAAGGGAAACGTTCAGGAAAATACGACTAGAATTAATTGGAACGCAGAACTAACTAAATTGTAAGTAGTTTTTAATTGGCCCTTTACCTCAATTTCTTTCTGAACAGTCCTGCCAGTCTTTGTAGGTAATCAGTTCTAATTTCGTGAGCTATAAATTTCATACGAATGTAAGGAGGAAATAAGAAACCACGATCTTTAATATGACCTTCTATGAGTTTTATTACGTTCCCACTATACGAGGCACCATCTCTCTCTTCCTCTTGTTTGATGCTCTCGGCCACCCGAGTCACGATAAATGATAGCTCGTCCTCTTTAGCACCTCTGAAATATAGATTGTCTTCCTCTTTTACTGATTCTTTAACGTATCGATCAACCATTTTGCCTCTAAGATCTGCCGCGTCACCGGATCTTCGAATGGCGTAGTCAGTCACCCTCTCAGCTGGGAATAGATCTCGTTTATTGAAGACTTCTTCACCAATCTTGTTTAATGCTTTAGTTAAATTAGTGAGAAGACTTTCACGCTCAAATGCGTCTTTCATTATTCTAAAAGCCTTATCACGTGTAACTGATTGTGAAAGTAAGAGAAGTAGACTTATCGCCACTTGTTGCTTATTAAGCGGCGCCCTCTGTCCACTTAAAGTTTCATTAATTCTGGCCTTTACTAATTCATTGTAGACATGTCCTAAGAACCGATTTACATGCAAAATGTTATCATCGAAATTCTTGCTTAGATCCAGAAGACCCCTGTGATAGCAGTACAAGAAGCAAATACCTAACGGTGTAATTAACAATTTATATTCAGGTGAAAGTTGCAATTGTATTTCTGGCGTTTCTACTCGTAGTAGCAAACCTTTATTTTCAAAAAAATTGATCCCCTTGGCTAAAAAAGTACGTATTTGGTGTTCCTCAACGTCCATTACCTTTCCACATTCCTCAACTAGCCCTCGCATACCAATTAGATCAGGAACTACTCGGAAGATTTTCCTGACTTTTGATTCATACTCCTTAATTGCTTTTGATATATGCTTGTCAGTTAGTTCCTTTGAACTCTCAGGAATTCCTAACTCAAGCAATCTAACTGCTGATTTGAAAATGGGCTCAAGTATATATTCAATTTCTTTTAATATCAACTGCATCAACTTTCCGCCGTTACTGTACGTATAGTGAGCCTCAGCCCATCAACAGGCTTAGCAAATAATGCAAAACTAAGTCCTTCGACTTGTGATAGCCTCTTATAGGTTTCTCGCCTAAAAATTCCTGCAACGTCGTGGAACTCATCTATTAGTAATAATTTTCCAATTTTACTATGCGTTATCCTTGAAGCAAGACTTAACACCGTCATTATGGATGCTGTCCCACCACTAAGGTTTGTAATGCTTTTCCGCATACCATTACAACCGAACTCTCTGTTCCTATAGTCAAAGCTATTGATTGTAAACGCTTGACACCTTTCCCCTTTAACTATCTCAAAATATGTCCTGCACCTATCTAAGAGCATACTATTTATTGCGCCATCTAACAATGGAGGAATCCCAAATGTATCCAAATACTCAAATTTATCGCGCACGCGCCCTCTATTAGTAGTTAAGTTCCCTTTTTGCTCTAAGATTTCGTATGAAGTACTAAGAATATCTCTGAAAGTACTTAACCGATCTACCCCCTCGTTATATAGCTTGACTTCAGAGCTGAGCAGAATGTCTTCGATGCTTGACAAGGTTATTTTTGATTGCGCTATCCTCTGATTAATGTTTTCAAGCTCTTTTCTTGTTTTACCTAACTGATCTTCTAGATTCAATTTTAGTCTCAACAATTCTTCCTCAGGGGCAGCAGAATAAACGATTGCCTCTAGCTCCTTAAAGTTGCGTACGACATTTTCTAATTCGATTATCTTTCTTCTGTCGTTTTCACTCAAACGATTAAACTTTTCCTCTAGAGAACGCAATTCTTCCTGCAATTGATTTTTATTCGCTTGTTCAAACGTTTCAACTTCTTTAACAGCCTCTTTCAGCTGGCCAACTTTATCCTTAAGCTCCTCTACTCGATCCCTTAAAGTTGTATAGGTTCTCGAAGATTCAATTTGATTCTCGCTTAACGTATGAACTAAAGAATCTGCCACAAATTTAAAGATTTTATAATCACTGATTTCTTCGTTTGCTTTCTTTACATCATCCTTGAAGAATTTCATGCTTCCTTTGAGACTCAAGGGAAGTTTAATTGCTTCATTAAACAACTTGGTTGCTCTATAAATTTTTTCTACCGCATCATAAGAGTCCGGATCATAGCGTTCCTGTTCTTCCATGAGCGAGTCAATATCACGCTCGGTCAGAATTTTTAGAAAATTTGAGTACCTTTCTGCATCGGAGAACTGGCTACGTTTTTCCTTTAAGTTACGGATTGTACCATCAAATTTATCCTCTATCAACTGATGAATACTACTTTTATTTAATAATTCCTCATTTTTTGTTTTAAGTTCTTCCGCGAGTCGTTTCGTTTCCTCTAGGGTTCGAACTTTTCGCAATTTTTCGCCAAGCTCAAACATATGACAACGTAATTTGAAAGCCTCCATTTTTTTCAAATTTGGGAGTTCATTTAGAAGCCACTTCACAGCGTGAAGTTTTGATCCTAAATCTCTAACCGAGACTGTGAACTCCCCAAGTCTGGCAGTTAAGCCTCTAAGTTCCGTGTCTATGGTCGTTTTCTCAACGTGTAACTCTTCAAGAAATTTTCCTGCCGTTAGTTCACTTAGCCTCTCTCTGTATGATGCTATAAAATCCCCTGCTCTAGTATTGAACAACTCTATATATTCTCTGAGCTCGCTTAAAATATCGATCAAAATTTGAATATCAAAAAACCTTCCCTTAGATACAAATTGGACGTTAATAAAGCGTCTGATGTATTCCCTAAAGGCCTCGCTTTGGGTTTTTAGACTAAATTCCTCTTCAAAAACCGTCTTTCCATCAGTGAGAAATCTAACTTTTGCCTGTCCCTTCTCCATTAGAATGAAGAAAGTACTCCGCTCTGCACTGATTTCAAGCTGAGCTTTGATACCCTGTTGCAGCCTAAGAAAAACTTCCCGACCTTGTCTAACGACATTTGGATCAGCAAGAAATTCTGAAGTTTCCTCGCTAAAGAAATTATAACCTAGCAGGTTTGACAAATATAGAAGAGTGTATGTCTTTCCACCTTGATTCTCTGCTTGCGCTTCAATAATCGGTCCTCGTTCTTGGAACTCGATTGGACGTTCTTCCTCAACAAAGAGGCGGATCGAGGTTGGAGTTACGGCCTCCGGTTCTGTAAATCTAAGGTCGAACAGCGTATTTATTTCGTCACTTGAGAGTCCGACTTTTTGAGCGATCGTTTTACATAAATTAACGCAATGGGCATTCGGTCTTTTCCTGATCTGTAAAGGTTGAAGAGACATCATTATTTACTCCTCGCTAGTAAATTTAGTCGTTGTAATATTGCATCCTGTATCTGTTCTTCAAAGTCCTCATCGCCGAACCTGCACGGGATGTCTGTCTTCCAATTATTTGGGGAGGTGGAGGTCAACTGCTTGCACCTTAACTTTCTCACGCCTAAGACGAAGTCTAAATGTGAGTATTGCCTAACTCGAAGCTTCTTTAAAACATTAATTCTATGTGCATAAAAACCCATTCTTTGTACACCTGAAAATGGAAGCTTGTAATAGTCGTAGATAAAGATAGGGTGAAGAGCAATGTCTTTACTTAACGCCATTTCCATTATTCGAATAGCTATTAGGTCTACAGAACGTTTGCGGAATAGTGTGCGAGCCCATTTAAGTGATGGGTCCTTTTGAATTTTGTATCGAGACATCATCTTTTGAGTAGCTTGAAAGCCTCCGTACCGGGTTATATACATTTCCCCACTTGTGACAAACAAAATGGATTTATCGTCCAATAAGTTAAAAGCGCCAGGAAAAAATGGGTCAGGGGATCCAAATGGGTCGACATCAATTACGTCGAATTTTTGGTTATAGTTCATTAATATTTCCATACCTACTTGCGCATCCATCGCGTGCCTCGGAAGAAAAACCGGATATCGTTTCGCATATTCATAATATCTTTCAGCAAGGTTCATAAAGCTCTGATTTCTTAAACAATCATCTATAGAATATGCGTCCCTGAAACGTTTACAAACTTCTTCATACACATCCCGCTTTTTCTCGAAGGCAACCACGTAGCCATAAAGCCTGTACTTCTCAGTTGCATCCCCTATTCCCTGACAAGTTTCAAGGATTCTTAGTGACCGTCCCTTTAATGTGCTTAACCAGCTGCAGACCAGTTCATTGATCCAATGTTTATATTTCCCAGATGACTGGCTCATGATTGATTCACCACCCGCAGTTACATCTACATTCCTCGGAGTTCGCTCCGACTTCCTTCCACATAGAAAGCGTTTCTTTACACATGGATATTCTTGATCTCTTAAACCCTAGACTGCGAAGTTTATCGTAGAAAAAGAGGTAGATTTCTTTCCTAAGTGCAGAAGGGATTTTTTTACCCCAACCTGATTTTTCAGTAAAATACTTCGCCCATGTCAGGTTCTTTGAGAACATTAGGGTTTTTCCTAATCCTCTCGGTGTTCCCAGCGTGATTCGCTCGGGATCGCGTGCTAATTCAGAGAGTAATGAGTAACAAAGTTCACTATAGTGCTTCTGCCAGCCTTCGATAGGAAAGATTGGGTCTATTCTAATTCGGACCTCATAACCAGCCTCGCTAACCATTTTTGCTGCCTCAATTCTCTTTTCAGGCGGATGAGTGCGGTGCTCCCATCGCCTCGAAACTTCGGGCGCATTTAGACTGAAGCTGACGATCGTCTGTTTTCTGGGCTTCTCAACTAGAAACTCAACGTTGCTTGACTTTGTTAGAAGTAACAGTTTATGCCTGCTTTGCTCCTCAAACTTGTCCGCTATCCGCTTCATTCGGCTAGGGTTCATTAGTGAATCTGCTAACTCCCCGCTGTTGAGTATGCAAGGGTGCTTTATGAAATACTCATGCCTGAAAGACTTCTCAATTGCTCGAATCACTTTGTCTGTTGGCCTGTACCTTGGATTTTTATTTCCCCGTGCAGTCCCCTGAAGATAACAATAAGCGCAGTCAAAGGGACAACCGAAAGCCCATCTTAACTCCCAGAAGTGGGGACAGATGATTGAGGAAGGCGTCTTGTTAAAGTAAATGATTATCCCATCTATATTTGGGATGGGTTCAGAGTATATGTTTATCATTCCACCCAATCGTGCCTCCCATCACATTTTATTACGTAATGTCGTTTACAATGAGGACAATCATAGTCCCCAACGGTGTAGACTATTCCCTCTTTTACCAGCATTTCCTCCCCAAGTCTCCTGGCGGGGGCCCCTTCAAGCGCTTTCCTAAGACTAACATAGCGCTCGGCGCGCTCCTGAGGTTCCATTTCAGCTAATTCTCTCTCAATTTCTTTAACCATCATCTCAACTTCCTTTACCTCCCTAATTAACTGGGGTTCAGCTTTTATAGGAGGTTGTACGATTGGCTTTTCAACTGGTAGCTTCTTTTGAATAGGTTTAGCTTTAACCCTAGGCCTTCGTGGAGCCTCCCAAGCCTTCTCGGCGGCCTTCCTTCGAGCCTCTTCCGCCTCCTCCTTTCTCTCCTCGATTATTCGCTTGACTTCCTTTCTTACCTCCTTCGGCAACTTAGCTACTTCGACCGTAACTTTCTTAACACCTTTCGCTTCATTGGCTAACATGTCCAGATCCGCTTCCGGATTAGCGTCATAAAGTCTAATGAAGTCACGTACGATAGTTGTAGATATTTTGTTTCGCACAATAGTGTCAGCGAGCTTATTTTGTGTCAGGTGATCGTATTTCAGCAAGTGGATGGCGTGGCGTTCAGTTAGTTCTTTCTTATCAAGGAGGTATTTCACGTTGTCGGATAACTTCCTTGACTTCACCGTCCACATATATACGGTATCATATGGCTTATTTAATGTCCTAGCGACCTCTGTAATAGTTGGATATCTATCAGGATAACTATCCATCAACGTATAAATCGCGTCCCCTTTTTCTGCATCTATGAGATCTTCTCGATGAATGTTTTCTATTAAGCGTAGTTCGTCAGCTTCCCTATCAGATATGTCTCTTGTAATAGCTGGCACCTCTCTTAAGCCAGCCTTAACAGCGGCTCTAAACCTTCTCTCCCCAACCACAACCTCAAACTTGTCGTTATGTGGCCTTACTATAATCGGCTGAAGTACACCATGTTGCTTTATGTTTTCAGCAAGTTCATCTATTCCACTCATTTCATACCGAGGATTACGGCCCGAATAAACTAGAAGATCTATGGCTACTGTAATGAAGTGGCCTTTATTCAATTCGATTCACTCCCACCTTTATCCGAAAAACTTGCCGAAACCTCTTCCTTTAGCTTGTACTTGTAATAGCCCATACCTTCTGACTTATCGACAGCGATTCTGTTATTATTATCATGAATAGCTACAAAGGCTGCCGCCCTCGCAAGCCCCCCGCGACTATATGCCCCAGCGATTTCAGCAAACTCAGGATGTTCCCTAATAGCATTTTCAATCTCATAAGCATAAAGAGGGCGCCCCCCAGCTTCATTAAGCACAGTTAACACAGCATTAGTGGCCCAGCCGGGAGGCACTTCAAACCTTTTGCTTGACTGCTCAAATATGGGCGTACGCCCGATACTTATTTCAGGAATAACTGGCTTACAAGCTTCAGTTATCGCGCCTACTATTTTTTGAGCTAGTGACGACTCATCCTCTTCTTCAAGATAGATTTTGATTTTCACCATTGATAACCAACTCATAAGTAATTATAAGCAATTGCTGTTTATTAATGTTGCTCATGTTTACTAAAAATGCATGCCCTATGTGATGACGGAATATTCTTAGGATATCCCAAATCTTAGATGGTTGCAGCGCATCCATTTTTTATCTAACCAATTTTGGATAGGAACGTGATACCATTTTTCTCTAATCATTATACTTTTTCTCTAATCATTGTATGTTTAGCTGTATTTTAGGTTGATTGTTTCTAAATTAAGATTTGAAGTTCAGAACTGTTAAACGAATGTTCCAATCGTCTAAAATGTGTAGTTAGGCGAGAATTGATGGTGGTCTGTTTGGAATGGTGAGTTTGACGTTTTATGGTGGAGTCGATGAGATCGGTGGAAACAAGGTTTTGCTGGAAGATGGCGACGCCAGAGTCTTCTTGGATTTCGGCCAATCCTTCACACTGGGCTGCGACTTTTTTACGGGCTGGCTTTCTCCTAGAGCCATCAACGGCTTAGGGGACTATTTTGAGTTCGGTTTGCTGCCGAAGTTGAAGGGCTTATACGCGAAGGAGCAGCTGCTGTTCACCGATGTTCCATACGAGGAGCCAAGGTTTGACGCAGTGTTTTTGTCCCACGCCCACTTCGACCACGTAAACCACATTCAGTTCTTAGACCCACACATTCCCGTGTATCTTGGTGCGGGCACCAAGTTGTTCTTGGAGGCGATGGAGGAGACCAGCGGCTTCTATAGTTATGGAGAGCATCGATATCAGACCTTTCGAACCGGAGACAAAATAAAGGTCGGTGACCTAGTGGTGGAGCCCGTTCATGTCGATCACTCGATTCCCGCGGCTTACGGCTTTATCGTTCACACCTCAGAAGGAGCAGTGGTGTACACGGGTGATCTGCGGTTGCACGGTCCCAGAAAGGATTTGACAGAGGACTTTTTGGAGAAAGCTCGGGGTTGTGAGCCGACCGCGTTGATCTCGGAGGGAACCAGAATGATCGAGAAGGATACAAGAAAAAACTATTCAGAACAGGAAGTGAGAGATCAGGCTGATGTCTTGGTTTCTGAAACGAGCAGTATGGTGTTTGTTACGCATTACAGCCGCGACATGGATCGATTCAGAACCTTCTATCAAGTGGCTAAGAAGAACGACAGAAAACTCGTGATCTCACCCAAGACGGCTTATCTGCTAAGCAAGTTGCTGGATGATGAACGTTTGAACCTACCAGACCCAATCAAAGACGAAGATATCTTGGTCTACTATCGGAGGAAAAAGTCTGGAGGTTTTGAAGAAGCAGACTACTACATTTGGGAAAGAGAGTTCATGGACAAGATGGTGAACCACGATTTTGTACATAAAAACCAGAGCGATTTGATGATGAACCTGGATTTCTACCATTTCACGGAGCTCATCGACATAAAACCCGCCTCGGGCAGCCACTTCATCCACAGCATGAGCGAACCCTTCAGCGAGGAAGACCTGGAAGATCAAGTGATGCAAAACTGGCTCAACCACTTCAAAATGAAGCTTCACCAACTACACTCATCAGGACACCTCAACAAAAAACAACTAACAACCCTAATCAACGAAATAAATCCAAGAAAAGTCTTCCCTATACACACCCAAAACCAACACCTATTCAAAAAACTGGCTCAACCAGTTCAGACAATAGAATACGGAAGAAAGTACAGCTTAGAGAACTAGGACGCAAGGAGCACGCGTGCGAAGGAAAATGAACGAAGAAAAACTCCACTGCACTGTGTGCGGAAAGGAGAGA
>Ga0315306_10000614_pt1 | contig 17308 bp, 28 predicted proteins | sample TDP1_MG_FD_203803 | JGI IMG/M metagenome (GOLD analysis project Ga0315306, IMG submission 203803) | Freshwater sediment microbial communities from Lake Towuti, South Sulawesi, Indonesia - TDP1 | ecosystem: Environmental > Aquatic > Freshwater > Lake > Sediment | place: Indonesia: South Sulawesi... | reverse complement strand
AACCCGAATATTACGCAAGAATGGAAGCCACATGCGAGAAGTTCATGGAAACGCTAAAGAAAGCAAGAAAGAAAGAGTAAAAACAACCACTACACCAACTTCTTCTCCGCCTCTTCTCACAGTTCAACCTTCCAATCAAGGCTCTTGTTTTTCCTAGTCTCTCAGAAACTCCAAGTTTACTCCAGCCTAATTCAACCTATTCAGATACTGCCTCGAAGGGATATTTCACGAGCCATAATTCGCTCAAACCCGCAAGGCTTTTAAACTTTTGTTTCCATATGGAAACAATAAAGTCGTTTATAACTAAAGTTTCCAGGGTATTACGTATGAACGACTGTAAGATAAGGGAAGTTATGATCTGGCTAGCAGGGATTTTGTCTTGCGATGGGCATGTCAGTAGGCGGGGCAATAAGACCTTGACATTTCACATAACCTCAGCTGAGTTGGGTTGGTTGCAGCAAATCAAACAGCGATTATCCGTGGTGGGAATAGAAACGAAGTTTCAGGAGCATTCAGAAAACGCCTATAATCTTTACATCCAGAGACCCTTCGACGTACGGAACCTCCTACTGAAGTACGCCAAGCCATACATGATGCCCAGAAAACTCAGACTGGTAGAAGCGCCCTATTCGCCTAGACACGCTTTTTCCATCGAAGAAAGACAAACCATTGAAGAGGAAGCCAGAAAAGGAAGCAGCCTTCGTCAAATCGCTGCAAAAACAGGAAGAAGTCATCTGGGAATTGCCAAGTATCTTAGAAGGAGGGGCATCAAGCCTAAAGCCTAAGAGGACATTCGGTTTTGGTTTAAGGATGTGAAAAGAATGCAGTTCCATAATTACTTGGAAATACTTCTCGGATCAAAGGTTAAAGTAACCGTGCTTAGAACCTTATGGAAATTTAAGGAAAAAGAGTTTACCATAAGAGAACTCGCGCAGTTCTTGGAAATATCTCATACTGGTGTCAGAAAAGCGCTGAGGGATTTTGAAAAAATGAATGTTCTTACAATCAGAACCATTGGTAGGTCTTATGTTTTCAAGCTGAACACAAAAAGTTATGGCTATTCTATCATTGAAAAGCTATTTGAGATGGAGGAAAATACGTTACTTGAGATTAAAAAGACGCTAAATAAAGGACTCGGCGTCCCAAGCGTCATTTCTGTCGCGTTATTTGGAAGTATAGCACAAGGGAAGGAAACGCCATTAAGTGATATTGACCTTTTGATAGTAACTCAAAAAAAGGAAAACGTTGAAGGAATCGTTGCAGAACTTCAGAGGGATGTTTCTGAGAGATTTGGAAATTCAATTTCGGCATACTACGTTGAAGAAGCAAACCTGCAAAAAAAGCGAAAAGAACCGCCAATCAAACAAGCCCTACAGAACCACATACTAATCTACGGCAAACCTTTGGAGTGAAAACCTCATGTCTGCGAGAGTTAGAGAGATCGACAAGTCTCTCTTCAAAAACTACTTACGAAAGTCCGAAGAATGCTTTGAAACGGCGTCGGAATGCTTGAAAACTCGACGCTGGAACGCCGCAGTTATCAATGCGGTTCATTGTGGAATAAGCGCATGCGACGCCCTAACAGTCTTCATGCTAGGTGCCAGGCACGCTGGAGACAGACATGAAGACGCCATCAGTCTTTTCCAAACCGTTGGTCTACCAAAAGATGTCTTGACAACTAAAAGCAAACAATTGAGCAGACTGCTTGGCATAAAGAACGCGGCTGAATATGAAGAAAGGCTGATGAACGAGAACGACGCAAGAGAAGCCGTGAGAGATGCACAGCGATTCTTCAGATGGGTCAAAGAATTCTTGAGCAGGTGATTGCTCAGACCAAAACGGTGAGAGGTACGGGCTCTAGACGACCCTTCTACCCGTCTCAACTCCTCTCAACAAACATATTTGAAGCCTATTTGAATCATATTAGAGGGGCTAGGCTAGCCCTGCGCACACACATACGAGAATCATATCTCTACTCAACATACCCCCCTCTCTCTATAGGTAGTCTCTCACACGCGCGGGCGCACACACATAAACAAACCTTGTTCACACAAAAACTCCACAATAGTTTTAAATATCACCATTCAATCGCTGATTAAGAGTCTTCGGAGGAATGACAACTGCCAAAAAAGGAAAAAGGCTCGTCACACTCCATACGACCAGTGGCAAAGAGACCCCCAACATGGTCAAGATACACACCAGAAGAGGTCGAAGCAATAGTCACAAAACTCGCCAAAGAAGGACACGCTCCAAGCAGAATTGGAACAATCCTAAGAGACCAACACGGCGTCCCCCTAACCAAACCCGTAACAGGAAAAACAATCACCATGATTATGAAGGACGCGGGTTTGGCGCCCTCAATCCCCGAAGACCTAGAAACCCTATTGAAAAAAGCCACACGCCTCTACGCCCATCTAGAAAAGAACAAGAAAGACTCCTACAACAAGCGGGCGCTCCAATCAGTAGAAGCAAGAATCTACAAACTCGCCAAATACTACAAACGCCAAGGCGTCCTACCCGCCGACTGGAAGTACGAAGCCAAAGTCGCCAGCCTAATCTAAGGCGAACCACATGACCGTCGAGAAGGAGCGATTAGAGGCTCTCGCGAACAGCGCCTCTGAAGCAGCCAACCTCATTCTAAAGCACGCCGGAAACGGAGGATTCATCCACGTCGTTTCTCACTTAGACGCGGACGGCTTAGCAGCAGCAGGAGTGATAGCCAAAGCCCTAGCGAGGTTAGACGCCGCTTTTCGGATTCGCGTAGAGAGATGGATTGACCAAGAAGTAACAGCCAGCATCATAGCTGACAAACCTTCACTGATTGTGTTCACTGATTTTGGAAGCGGTGACCTCGACATACTAAACACGCAACTGTCTAATCAGCGTCTGATTATTCTTGACCATCACCAACCCGTTGGCGAAGCGAACTCACCCTTCATTCACGTCAACCCTCACCTCCACGGGATAGACGGGTCACGAGACCTAAGCGGCGCTGGAACAGCGTATCTGGTCGCTAAGGCTATCGACAAGGCGAATGTCGATTTGGCTCACGTTGCGGTCGTAGGCGCGCTTGGAGACCTGCAAGACAAGCACGAACAGAGGAAACTTGGAAGCGTCAACGAGACCATAGTTGAGGATGCGGTGCAGGCAGGCTTCCTGAAGATTGAAACAGACCTGTTATTCTTCGGAAGAGAGACAAGACCCATTCACAAAGCGCTAGCGTGCACTACAAACCCGTTCATTTCGGGCATAAGCGGCGAGGAAGACAAGAGCTTGGCTTTTCTGGTCAGCCTAGGGATCACTCCTAAGCATGGAGACAAATGGCGGGCTCTGCGCGACCTCTCTCAAGACGAGAAGAAGAAACTCTTCTCCGCTTTAGCCGACTACATGGCTTCGAAGGGTTTCGCCAGTAGCACGGCTGAGAACCTTATCGGCAGCGTCTACACCTTGACTCGTGAGGAGCCTTGGACTCCGCTCAGAGACGCTCGTGAATACTCTGTTCTCCTCAACGCCACAGGACGCATGGACAGACCTAGCTTAGGCGTGTCTGTCTGCATGGGGGATAGGGGCCCAGCTCTTGAGCAAGCCACTAACGTGTTGGAGGAGTACAGGCGGACAATCATGAAACACCTGAGCTGGCTGATGGAAGAGCCGGGGCGCATAGAGGAGTTGAACAGCATTTACGTGGTGAGAGGAGGTGGCGTCATCAACGACAAAATCATCGGAACATTATCCTCGATTCTCTCAACAAACCTTCCCAAGCCCGATAAGCCCATAATCGCTTACTCCACGGTTTCAGAAGACGAGTTAGCCAAAGTTTCGGCCAGAGCCATAGACCAGCTCATAAGCAAGGGATTAAACCTCGGTGAAATCCTTCGAGTCGCGGCTGAGAAGTGTTCAGGTAGGGGTGGAGGACACAACATAGCCGCTGGAGCTCAGGTGCCAATTCGAGATTTGGAGTCTTTCATACGGTTGGTTGATGAGCTGGTCAAGAAACAGTTGGAGTCGGCGAGCGTTGGAAGCTAAAATCTTACTTTCTTACAAGACTGTTCGAGAGGCCGAGGCTGTGGTCAAGGCGGTTTCACCTGACAACGTTAGGGTTCCACAGGGCTTGTTTGTCAAAACTACGAGACGGGAGAAGAAGGTTTTCACCATGATTGAGTGCGAAACGAGGCTGCAGACTTTTATGGCCACAGTTGACGATCTTTTGAGCGCTGTTTCTGTGGCTGAGAGGGCTCTTTCAACGGTTACAGATCGTTGAGACATTTACGTATGTTTGCGGATTGCTTTGTGGATTTTTGTTTATGTGGGTACAGTGGAAAAATACATTCTGGGACTAGGCTAGAGGGGGTCTAATAGGGGAGCTAAAATGGGGCTGCGTGTTTCTGAAACCAAACAGAGCCTGATTCAACACTTATTCCGTAATCACAACATACTCAACGCCAGTATCAGGTTTCCATTAGACCCCCTTCTAGGTCCTCAAGGGTATTTTTTTCTTTTGAGACAAGCGTCTGCCTTTGCCATAAACACTTAAATACTCTGTCTGTTACCGAATTGTCGATAACTATGCCAAAATGGGGATACTCAATAACCGACATAGACCCTGAAAAAACCGTGAAAGCCAGCGGTCGAGAGGTCAGAGTATCCCATAAAGCAGCCAGAGAAGTGTGCCAAACAATAAAGGGCATGATGCTCGACGAAGCCAAAACATTCCTCCAAGACGTCATCAAAAAGAAAAAACCCGTCCCCTTCCGCCGATTCAAGAAGAAAGCGGGACACAGACACGGCCTGGAAAAAGGAGCATTCGCAGGCAGATACCCAGCCAAGGTAGCAAGCCACATCCTAAAAGTTTTAGAGAACGCTGAAGCAAACGCCGAATTCAGAGGATTCGACCTAGAAAACCTGCGCATCATCCACGCGTCCGCCTATCCAGGCATGAAAATCAAACGCTTTACATTTCGAGCCATGGGGCGCTCCACACCCAAGCACCAAACTCTCAGTCACATAGAGCTAATTTTGCAACAGACCGAGGAGAAAACCTGATTGTCGGTAGTAAAACACTTCGTGAGCGAGTCCGTGAAAAAAACAGAGATCGACGAGTTTCTGCAAAACGAATTCGAAAGAGCAGGCTACGGCGGCGTGGACATCGCAAAGACGCCGTTGGGAACGCACATCGTGATATACGCCATGCGTCCAGGGCTAATCATAGGGCGAGGCGGAGAAACAATAAAGGAACTGGCAACAACCCTCGAACAAAAATTCCAGTTACCCAATCCACAAATCTCAGTGGCCGAAATCGAAGTCCCTGAACTAAACGCCTACGTGATAGCATCTCGCGTGACTTCCGCTCTAAAAAGAGGTGTCCATTTCCGCCGTGCAGGTTTCTGGGCTCTAAATCAGGTTATGGAAGCGGGGGCATTGGGCGCAGAGGTTATTATAAGTGGAAAACTGAGGACTGAACGAGCCCGGCACGAGAAGTTTAGAGCAGGATACATCCCAAAGAGTGGCGAGCCCGCTCTCAAATATCTGCGAAAGGCAGAGTTACACGTTCAACTCAAACCAGGCATTTTCGGCGTAAAAGTGCTAATAATGCCTCCCGACGCCGAATTCCCCGACAAGGTGCAAATACTGGAGGCAATTCCCACAGAAGAGAAAGCAGCAGAAACCGTTGAAACCGCAGAAGTCGTGGAGAAGGAAAAGGCGACCGAGAAGAAAAAGGAGGCAGAGGAGTAGTATGCCAATAATAAGAGTGAAAGACATTCGAGACATGTCTTCAGAAGACCGCAAAAAGAAACTGACGGAGTTGCAAACCGAACTCGTGAGACTAAGAACCATGGTCAAAGCCGGCGGCTCCATCGACAACCCAGCTAGAATACGCGAACTGCGCAAGGCGGTTGCTCGAATCCTAACCATCCAAAGTGAACCAGCAAAACCAGAAACCAAAGAGAAGACAAAGGAGAAAACCACGAAAAAGACGACGAGGAAGAAGGCTGGAGAGAAAGCAAAGGCGACAGAAGAGGAGTCAGAAGGATGAAAGTCACACCAGCTGTTGTTCAACACGAGTTCATAGGGCTCAACGCAAAAGTGGTGAAGAGCACCAACCCCAGTTACATAGGCATAACTGGCAAGGTGATTGACGAAACCCGCAACACCCTCACAATACAACACGAGAACACAAAGAAAACAATCATAAAGAGCGTGGCTGTCTTTCACTTCACCATGCCAGACGGAACCATGGTAGAAATCGATGGAAACGCAATCTCAGGACGCCCGGAAGACCGACTGAAGAGGCGACCCAAAAGAAGATGGTGACAACGTTGGCACTCACACTGAAAAAACCCAAAAAAACCTGTGACGACAAAAACTGCCCGTTTCACGGCGGTCTCTCGGTTAGAGGCAGAGCTCTGGACGGAGAGGTCGTCAGCGCAAAGATGGATAAGACCGTTGTCGTACGACGCAACTATCAGGTTTACGTGTCAAAATTCAAGCGTTACGAAAGGAGACACAGCCACATACCCGCCCACAGTCCCCCGTGTCTCAGCGTGAAAGAGGGCGACAAGGTTCGAATAGCCGAGTGTCGACCGCTAAGCAAAACAGTGTCCTTCGTGGTTGTTGAGAAGCTGGAGGAAGAGCCAGGTGGCAGCGAAAGCTAAGGGGCGCGCCCTAATAGCCAAGGGGATGATTGGTCAGAGAACCAAGGTCTCTAGAGGAATACCTGTCGGCTCCGTTGTAAAATGTGTAGACAACACAGGTGCTAGAGCGTTGAGAATAGTTCAGGTGATGGAGTACAGTGGAAGATTGAGACGAGTTCCGTCCGCAGCCGTGGGTGACATGGTCGTTGTCTCTGTCAGAAGAGGCGCTCCTGACATGAGAAAGAAGATTTTTCAGGCAGTTTTGGTTCGACAGAGAAAACCATATAGGCGCTCCGACGGAGTCTGGGTTCAGTTCGAAGACAACGGCGCGGTCATCATGACTCCAGAGGGAGAGATGCGAGGCTCCGAGATACGAGGTCCAGTAGCCAAAGAGGCTGCTGAACGGTGGCCCAGAATAGCTAGCGCAGCCAGCATCATTGTGTGAGGCTAGAGCCCCGTGAAGACATCTCAGCCGAGAAAGCAGAGGAAGAGGTTGTTTCAAGCTTCGTTACATAAGCGATACAGACACTTCTCTACACCGCTCTCTTCGTCTTTGAAGGCTTCTCACAAGACAAACTCGATTCCAGTGAGAGTGGGCGATACCGTCCGAGTCATGAGGGGTGACCGCAAGGGGTTTGAGGGAAAGGTTACCCGCGTTGACAGAAAGAAATATCGAGTTTTTGTTGAAGGCTTGACCAGAGAGAAAGTTGACGGCTCAACCATACAGATTCCCGTTCATCCTTCTAAGGTGATGATAACAGCTCTCAATCTCGACGATAAGTGGCGCAGAGAAGCGCTCAAGCGCTTTGTCCCTATAGAAGAAGAAAAAATCGCTGAAGAGAAGAGAGAGGAAGAAGCCCCGAAAGAGAGACCGAAAACCAAGAGAAAGGCAAAGAAGACTCGCAAGACAACCGCGAAAACTGGAGGAGAGCCGAGTGGGTAGAAAGGGTGGCAGAAGAAGTCTAAAGCGCAAACCCGCACCCCAATTCTGGCCTATCCACCGCAAAGAAGCCATTTGGGTCGTCAAACCTTCGCCTGGTCCGCATCCTCTTTCACGTTGCTTACCCTTGACCCTCGTGTTGCGCGACATTCTCGGCATTGCAAAGACACGAAAAGAGGTCAAAACTATAATCTCTGAAGAGAAGGTGATGGTTGACGGAAAGGTTCAGAAAGAAGAAGCGTTTCCAACAGGATTAATGGACGTTGTATCCATATCAGACATAGGAAAGACTTATCGAGTTCTGCCCTCCGAGAAAGGGCTCATTCTGCATCCCGTTGAAAAGGACGAAGCCGGGTTCAAGCTCTGTCGCATAGAAAACAAGTCAACTGTAAGCGGAGGGCACGTGCAACTCAACCTTCACGACGGAAGAAACTTCTTGATCAAGGTTAAGGACCCCCAGAAGCCTGAAGAAGACTCGTATCAGACTCTTGACACGGTGAAAATCAATCTTCCTCAACAAGAGGTCACTGGGCACATAAAGTTGGCTGAGGGCGCCTCGGCCTTAATCGTCGGCGGCAAAAACACGGGCAAACACGGCAAGATAGTCGCCATCGAAGCGAGAGCGGGACAAAAACGCAGAAACTCTCTGGTTACGATTGAGGACGAGAAGGGAAATCGTTTTCAAACAACTATTGATTATGTCTTCGCCGTCGGTGACACAAAACCCCAGATTTCGCTGCCGGAGGTTGAATGAGTTGACCGCTGAAGAAATCCACAAGAGATGGCAAGAGAATCCAATGTTGAAGCCTAGGATTGAAAAGGTCACGGTGAACATGTCGGTTGGAAAGTCCGGAGAACCGCTCGAAAGGGCGGCGAAGGTTCTTGAGCAGTTGACGGGGCAGACACCATGCAAGCGAAAGGCAAAGAAAACCATACGAGACTTCGGCATCAGAAGAGGCGAACCAATGGCTTGCCTCGTAACACTGAGAAAGGATAAGGCAAAGGGGTTCCTGAAAAAGGCTTTACAGGCTGTTGACAACAAGGTCTCCAAGCAGAGCTTCGACGATTTAGGAAACTTTTCCTTCGGCATAAGAGAGCACATCGAGATACCTGGAACTAAATACGTGCCCGAACTTGGCATTCACGGCATGGACATTTCAGTTACGCTCAGCCGACCAGGCTATCGCGTCAAGCGCAGACATCGAGCCAAATCCGCTGTTGGAGCAAGGCATCTCTTGAATTCCGAAGAGGCTGTGCTCTTTTTAAAAGAAGAGTTTGGAGTTGAAATCGTATAGTCAGAGGTGAACCCATTGGGGAAACAGAATCCCAAAAAAGTGCGCAAATACGGTAAGGGTAGTCGGCCTTGTCGGCGATGCGGATCTTACGGTCCAGTCATACGCCGATACGGTTTAAATCTGTGTCGTCAATGCTTCAGGGAGGTTGCTAAACAACTCGGGTTCAAAAAATATCAGTAGGAGGCTCAGTTGAACTTGACCATGATGGACACGCTCTCAAACGGGTTAACAGCCATAATGAACAACGAGATGCGAAACAAGCCAGACTGCGTGGTCAGCCCATCTTCAAGACTTTTAGGTCGAGTTTTGAGAGTGATGCAGCTGAGCGGGTACATCGGTGAGTTCGAGTTCATCGACGACGGGCGCTCTGGAAAGTTTAAGATACAACTCCTCGGGCGAATAAACAAGTGTGGCGCCATAAAACCCCGCCACTCTGTCCAAATTGGAGAGTTTGAGAATTGGGAGAAAACCTTCCTTCCAGCACGCGACGTCGGCATACTCGTGATTTCAACCTCTCAGGGAGTGATGCCTCATCGAGAGGCTAAGGAGAAAGGCATTGGTGGACGACTTCTAGCCTTCGTGTATTAGGGAGAGTAGAAAATGAGGGCTGTCGAGACAACGAAATCCATTCTAATTCCGAACGGCGTGGAAGTTAAAGTGGAGGAAAGAGTTGTCACGGTCAAGGGAGAGAAAGGAACCTTGACGCGAGATTTCTCTGAAGCTCCTGTTTTGATTCAGTTAGGGGAGAAAGAGGTTAGGGTTCAAGCTAACTGGCCTCGAAAGAGAGAAGCAGCCCTCGTTGGCACCGTTTGTTCTCACATTCAGAACATGATAATAGGCGTGACAAAGGGTTTCACCTACAAGCTCAAAATCGTGTTCTCTCACTTTCCAATATCGGTCAAGGTGAAAGAAAACCAAGTCCACATAGAGAACTTCACGGGAGAAAGAAGCCCTCGCAAAGCCCGCATAATGGGCGATACAAGTGTTTCCGTGAAAGGAGACGACGTGGTTGTTCAGGGACTTAACATTGAGGATGTCAGCCAAACCGCCGCTAACATCGAGAGAGCGACCAAGGTCAAAAGAAAAGACCCAAGGATTTTTCTAGATGGAATCTTCATCTACGAACGCAAGGAGGGTATGGAGGCTTGACCAGCGAGAATCTAAGGGGAAAACCAACCAAAGAACAAGCCTTAGCTCTGCGACAGCGCATGAAGAGAAAGAAGCCTCGTTTCAGACGGCAGGAGAGCTGGCGCTACAAAAGAGTCACAGAGGTGTGGAGAAGACCAGACGGCGTAGACAGCAAGATGCGCATAAAAGCGAAAGGCTGGCCTAAGTCTGCGGAGGTTGGTTACCGCGGTCCCAAAGCAGCTAGATATCTTCATCCTTCTGGGTACTCTGAAGTGTTAGTTCGGAACGTTGATGACGTGGATAAAGTCGACCCGAAAACCCAAGCCATCCGCATCGCTCACACGGTTGGAGCCAAAAAACGAGTCGAAATCTCTGCCAGAGCAAGAGAAAAAGGCATTCGCGTGCTGAATCCGAGGGAGGAGGAAAAACCCAAGGAAGAGGAGGAAGCGAAGGCTGGAGCTGTAACAGAAACAGAGAAAGAGATGGAGGAGGAAGGAGAGACCGAGGAAGCTAAGGGAGAAGAGAAAATTTGAGCCTGAGAAGTCAACGCCGCCTAGCCGCCGAAATTCTAAAGGTAGGCGCAAATCGGGTTCGCATAAATCCAGACCGAATCGAGGATGTTGAAGCGGCTATCACGAGGGAAGAGATACGGAAGCTGATTCACGAAGGAGTTATTAGAGCAGCTCCAAAGAAGGGAGTGAGCCGAGCTAGGGCTAGAATTTTGCACGAGAAGAAAAAGAAGGGGTTGAGGAGAGGACCTGGTAGAAGAAGTGGTTCAGCTCGAGCTGAGATTTCCAAGAAGAAGGCTTGGATGAGTAGAATAAGAGCCTTGCGAAAGAAGCTTCGGGAGTGGAAAGTCAACCGGACGATTACCGAAAGCTCCTATCGTCAGCTCTACAGCGTTGCTGGCAGCGGAACGTTTGCCTCCATCGGAGACATGGAACGCTACGCCAAAACTCACGGTCTATGGAGGAAGCGCTAATGGCGACAGGCCCAAGCTATCGCGTCTCCTTCCGAAGACGGCGAGAGGGCAAAACTGATTATCAGATGAGGAAGGCTCTCGTTACATCTAAGAGACCACGACTCGTTGTTCGTGGCTCGCTGAGGCACCTAAGCGCCCAAATCGTTAACGCTGAAACAACAGGCGACAATGTGGTTGTGGCGGCTCACTCTCGCGATCTCGCAAAGACCTATGATTGGAAAGGCGACTGTGGGAACCTTCCAGCCGCCTATCTTACGGGTCTTCTGTGTGGGTGTCGCGCCGTGGCTAAAGGGGTGAAGGAGGCAGTTTTGGACATAGGCTTGCAAGCGCCATCTAAGGGGGCAAGAGTTTTCGCCACACTGAAGGGAGTTCTCGACGCCGGAGTCTCTATCCCTCACGATGAAGGGAAGCTGCCAGAAAAAGAAAGGTTGAGTGGTCAGCACATTGCCGATTACGCAAAGAGTTTGTCCGGCAACGCAGAGGCGTATCAGAAACGCTTCTCAGAAAACCTCTCTAAAGGTTTGAATCCAGAACAGATACCCGAACACTTCTCTTCGGTGAAAGAAAAGATTGTCTCCTCCTTTGAAAAAGAAAAGCCGCCTAAAGTAAAAGAGAAGAAACCACCCGTGAAGGAAAAGAGAGTGCGTCGGGCTGCTGCAAAATCACGGCGTTCACTGAAGAAACAGGGGGAGGAAGAAGCTTGACTTCCGATAGGAGAAGTTTTGAGGGAAGAGCTGAGGAAAGGCTTGAAGGATGGGTTCCCCGCACCAGACTCGGAAAGATGATTCAGGAAGGAAAGATATCCTCACTCGAAGAAGTCTTCACAGAAGGATTAAAAATAAAAGAACCCGAGATAGTCGACGTTCTTCTGCCCGACCTGCAAGAGGAAGTAATCAACATCAACTTGGTGCAAAAACAAACAGACGCAGGCGAAAAATCACGTTTCAAGGCTGTCGTGGCTGTGGGAAACCGAGACGGCTACGTCGGCTTAGGCTCTGGAAAGGCTAAGCAGGTGCGCACGGCCATCGAAAAGGCTTCCATGGACGCTCGTCTCAACATAACCCTTGTCCGCCGAGGTTGCGGAAGCTGGGAATGCCGATGCGGGAGACCTCACTCTCTCCCATTTCAGATTAGAGGTAAGTGTGGCGGCGTAGAAATCGTGCTAGTTCCAGGCCCTCGTGGCTTGGGCTTGGTCGCCAGCGAAGTGGCAAAAGTCATCTTGGGACTGGCCGGCGTAAAAGACTGCTGGACAAGAAGCTTCGGTTCCACGCGAACAATCCCCTCGTTTGCCTGCGCCGTGTTTGACGCACTGCAGAAGACTTATCGCCTCGTCACAACAGCAGAGTGGGTGAGATAAGAATGGAGGAACAGAGAAGGTGCTTGGTTGTGATTCGAGTTCGCGGGGTCAGCGACATCTTTCGTGAAATCAACGAAACACTCGACGTGCTTCATCTGAAACGCAACTGCCACGCCACGCTGATTGACAACAGACCCTCCTACCTGGGCATGCTAAAAAAGGCTCAAAACTATGTGGCGTGGGGCGAGATCTCCAAGGAGAACGTGTCGTCTCTTCTGAAAAAACGAGGCAGACTCGTTGGCAACAAAAAACTGACAGACCAGTACGCGCAAGAAGTGGGTTACAAGTCTCTTGAGGACCTGGCGGAAGCCATATTTCAAGCAAGGGTTGAGTACAACCGCCTGCCAAACATAAAACCCGTGTTCCGTCTTCACCCACCGAGCAAGGGGTTTAGAGGAAAGGTCAAGCGAGGCTTCGGCGCGGGCGGCGTTGTCGGATACCGAGGCGAAGCAGTTAACACTCTGTTAGATAAAATGATTTAATGACGCGTTTCAAACATGTCTAGTTACGACTCAGTTTGGAGGTAGAACGTTGAGCGAGCGATGGTGGAGACGAAGAAAGCGGGCAAATCCCTGGTTCGGCGACGTTTTTGAAGAGTTTGACCGATTAGAAGAAATGATGGACGAGATGATGAGGCAGACCTTTGAAACCTCCTCGAGAGAGGAGAAAGCCCGCAATCCCTATGTGTTTGGATTTTCCATGCGTGTTGGACCCGACGGCAAGCCAGTGATTCGCGAGTTCGGAAACCTTCAAAGAGGCACCTCTGGAACCCTGATTCGGGAAGAAGGCGAACCGCTTATAGATGTTGTGGAAGAGAAGAATAAGGTCATAGTTGTTGCAGAACTGCCTGGAGTCGATAAAGAGAGCATCAGAGTTAGCGCTACTGAAAACCATTTAACTGTTTCTGTGGAGACGCCTCAACGCAAGTACTACAAAGAGGTTGAGTTGCCAGCACGGGTTGACCCTAAGTCGGCTATGGCGTCTTACAAAAACGGAGTGCTCCAAGTGCGCTTGAAAAAGACCGCTGGTGAACTGCTCTTCATCGAGTAACCGCGATTTCTTCTAGATCTTGAGACATGAACGCCTTACTTTCTCAAGGTGTTTGCTCTAGCCTGACATCGGCAATCCATTTCTCACCGTCTCGGAGGAGGAGCACTCTCGCCCTTTCTCCGATTCTTCTCTTCTGAATCTCTCTCACCAATTCTTCAACGCTTTTTATGGCGCTTTCGCCGAACCCTAAGATTATGTCTCCCTTTTGTATCTCCGCCCTTTCCGCTGGGCTGTCAGACATAACCTCGGTGATGAGCACGCCCCTTTCCACGGGCAGACCGTAATAGGAGGCTATCTCTGGCGTTATGCTCAGGCCGCTCACGCCGAGCCATGGTCTGATGACTTTGCCGTGAAGGATGATTTCGTCTGAACAACGTCGAACGGTGTTGATGGGTATGGCGAATCCTATGCCCTGAGCGAACGGAATTATGGCGGTGTTGATGGCTACAACCTTCCCTTCAATATCTACTAATGGTCCGCCGCTGTTTCCTGGGTTAATGGCGGCGTCGGTCTGAACCAGGTTTTCTATAAGTCCTCTCTCTGACCTGATTGATCTGTTTACGGCGCTTATCACGCCTGCTGTTACGGTTGGGCCGCCAGCCAAGCCGAAAGGGTTGCCTATGGCGAAAACCCTCTGTCCCACTTTTAGCTTGTTGGAGTCTCCGAGCTCTGCAGTGGGCAGGCTATTTCCTTCCACCTTGACGACGGCGACGTCGTCACTCGTGCATGTTCCTGTGAGTTTGCCTGGTAAGACATCGCCTGAAGCGAGTGTTGCCTCTATCTTCTCCGCGCCTGCGATGACGTGGTTGTTTGTTATTATGTAGCCTTTTGGGTCGATTATTGTTCCTGAGCCCATTCCTTGGATTGGAACCACTTGGTAGTAGAAGTCGTGGAGGAGTCTCACGGTGTTTATGTTCACCACGCTTTGGCTGACTTTCTCTATGACCTCGAGGATGGAAGATTCATCATAAGACGGCAAGCGTGTTTTCCTCCATGTTTGCACTTGTTCTATACTCTCACGTTCTGTAGCGATATAAAAAGTGCGCAAAACGGGTCCACAACTTATTAATTGAGAGCCCAAAAATAGTATTTAGAACTCATGAAAGGGGCAGATTTTGGAGGTGATTGCGAATGCCTGTCAAGAGAGTCGGCGAGAGATACCGTTACAACATATGTGGGAATGAGGTGACTGTGACAAAGGTTGGTGGAGGCACTCTCGTCTGTTGTGGGGAGGACATGGAGCTGATAGGTTAAAAATAAGAGGGTGAGAGTTTCGATTAGTTGTAACTCTGTTTTTATTTTGGTCTCTTAGCCAGGGTGGTTTCCCACTTGTCTGCGTGTCTCTCCTCGTCTGTCAATATTTGTTCCAGCATAAGCCTTGTTGTTGTGTCTCCTATGTCGGCGCTGAGTTTGATGTGTCCCTTGTAGGTTTTGATGGCTGTGTATTCCCCGTTTAGGTCGTCTTGAATCATCTTCCTTAGGTTGCCGCCTATCTTGATTGGCGCCATCTTTGTGGCTGGTATTCCGCCTAGATAGTTTACTCTTTCCGAGAGCATCTGCATGTGTTTCATTTCTTCTTTGGCTATGTCCTCGAATTCGCCTATGATTTCTGGGCTTTCAAGTCCTTCGGCGGTGAAGTGATGGTGTAAGTATTGTATTATGGCTCCTATCTCTAAGCCGATGTCGGTGTTTAGGGCTTTGATTATTTTTTCCCTGTCAGCCTTGCTTAACAAGAGGCTCATTTTAGTTCCCTCGTTTATTCATTTTTACCTTGGTGAGTGTATAAATAACTTGTCTTTTTGTGCCTGTAGTTCAATTGCTTCATCTCCGTGGTCTATAGCGCCCGCGTGTGTGAGACCTACCTATACCGGGAGGGGGGTCGTGTTGGGCGATAAGAAAGAGGATGATGTAGCTGAAACGTGCCTGTTTTGAATTTTGTTATCTTTGGAGGGAGAAAAAAAATGGTTGGTTTTTGACTACTCGATTCTTATGGGTTCTCCCTTTGGCTTCTTCTCTTCCTTTGTTTTTGTCAGCGTTACTTCTAACACTCCGTTCTTGTAGGCGGTTTTAGCCGTTTTCGGGTTGACGGTGGTGGGCAGCTCAACCTCCTTGAAGTATTTGCGTTGGGGTGTGTCCACTGATATTGTGAGTGTGTTTTGGGTTCCGTGGAGTTTGATGTCGTTTTTCTCTACGCCTGGGAGTTCGGTTATGACTTTGACTTCACCATTTGTTGTTATCACGTCGACTAGGGGTTCGCGTTCTTCTTTTATGTCTAGGCTTGGACGTTTCAGCCCGAAAGGTTCTGGTTTGAGCGAGGGTTTGACGTTTCCGAACTCTCTGATCTGTGGTTTTCCGTCTGGTCCGATTGTCATTGAGTATCCGTAGACGAAGGGTCCCCACTCTTTTATTGTTGAGCCGTCTGGGAGTTTGCGCTCGCGCACGTAGTCTTTTGGTAGGCGTGTTGTGAACTCTTTGAATTCTTTTTCCATCATTTCTTCTATGTCGCGTAGGGTTTCGTCTACGTCGCCGAATAGCCATTCTCGGAAGTATGGGGTTCTTCTCATGCGCTTTCTAAACCACTCTGGGAAGTATTCGTCCCATGACATTTTGATCGTTCTCCTCTGAAAAGTGAGAGAAAGAAAATGGGATTTAATAAGATTTACTTTCGGCTCGAAGGTTTGCACAAGAAAAAATTTTCTGAGGTTAGGCTAGAGGGGGGTCTAATAGATGTGTCAAACGGTTTTGTTCTCTTTTTGTGACGGCGTGGCAGCGTTTGAAAACGGTTCCGATGTGTTAGCGCATTTTCGGCGCTACCGGAGCATCGTGCGGGGTTAAGCTTAAACTTTGTTTTAAATTCTCGGAATTTCCGTCACAGCAATGTGGACCTTTGCTCAGTCATAGTGCAACTTGAGACAGATATTTGAGAAGCAATGCAAAACCATTTAGAACCGAATGAGACACGATACAACCGTAGATATTCCTTGTTTTTAGAAATAGGAAACCGTTGACAAGTCCAAAGAAGAATACAGGAAGCAAGACTAAGGGTGTGCTAAAATGATGTTTATGTATAGACAGAAAAAGAAACGTTTGAAAAACATTAACGATGAGATTCCTAAAGGAGAGATAAGATCGATCAAGCTTAGCGAAGTGTGAGAACATGAAACTCCTGTAGGTGACTTCTTCATATATAGGATACCAGACAACATCCAAAAAGACGCTGTAAATAGTAACGATTTCCATTTTCGTGACAGGGAGGTAATAGAGGAAAATTGGATAATATATCCCGCTTAAGACAAGAGCTACTATTATACCCATGCTTAAGGAGAAACGGATTTCATATCTTGAGAAGCCAAGCCATCCTAAGCTCTTCTTCTCAACAAAGAGAACATAAACAATAGGAAGCAGAATCAACGGAAAGAACCAACCATCTAGCCATAAAGACAAGAAGAGTATAGCAGGAATAACCTTAGCAACCCAAAACCCACGTCTCAATAAACTCAACCTTTCTCTTCACCATCATCCATTAATACATAGCTCATCGTTATCCAGCGTCTATTTTCTAACATACGCCAAATATAACTTGCCAATCGTCAATCAGCCTTTAAGGACTTAAGAGGCATATTTCCCAACAAGCTTCTATTTCAGATAACACGCGCTAGTTTCAATCTCGGTTTTTGCGCAAACGTACACGGAGCTAGGTTTTTCCGTATTTTCTGAACAAAACTATGCCCATCAGCATCACTACTATGCTACAGATCGACACAACTGAAAGGTCCAATAATATTGTTGTACTTGAAGGTGGGGCTCCTCTTAAGAATAGTGATGTCAACGCATCTGTTGCATAGTAGCTGGGTACGAATCTGGCTACTACTTGGGCACTGGGGGACAATGCGGCTCCCACGAATGTGCCTAGAAGCATTTGGG
>Ga0315306_10000613_pt1 | contig 17336 bp, 17 predicted proteins | sample TDP1_MG_FD_203803 | JGI IMG/M metagenome (GOLD analysis project Ga0315306, IMG submission 203803) | Freshwater sediment microbial communities from Lake Towuti, South Sulawesi, Indonesia - TDP1 | ecosystem: Environmental > Aquatic > Freshwater > Lake > Sediment | place: Indonesia: South Sulawesi... | reverse complement strand
CAGAAATGATATGTTTCTCCCTCATATTTGATCTTGAATCTCGATGTTTTTTCGTCCAGAATCATGCCGCACACAGGATCTCTGGGCATTACCTCACCCTTTACCCTCATAGTTGTGAACGCATATAGATAAGCTCTCTGCCTACTATGATTAATGGTTCTAGAGGTTTCCATTTCGAAAAGTCATCCTTAACGGATGAGTCGGTTTTTCTCGACGACGCTCAATTGTTCACCTCTGTTGACCCTCAACTGAGTCTCACTTTCACATGTTATGGGAATTAGATACTCTCATGATAAGTTACATAGAATAACGCAGATAAGAGATATGATGTTTAAGGATGGGGGATGATGCCAAGCAATAGTTTAAAATAGGTGTAATGTTTCCTTCTTTCAAGAAGGATCTGAGAAGAATAATCCAGAAAGCAGCTTGACCCTTTTTGGTTTCTTATCGATCTTTCTTGTTACAGGTCAAAGTGAGGTGAAGAGGTATGGCATATAGAGGTAGAGGCTACAGCTCTGGTCGAGGTTACGGCTTTAGACCTTCTCCAGTGGAGATGGGGAAAGAATATGAAGCTGACATCATTGAGATGAGTCGCAGAGGAGATGCTGGTGTTGCGAAGATTCAGGGATTCGTGATATTCGTCTCTGGAGCTAAAGTTGGTGAGCATGTCAGGTTCGTGATCACACAGGTTGGAAGACGATACGCAACAGCCGAACTCGTTCATAAAGCAAAAAAAGAATGACAGATTCGAGATCTACAAACGTTAGCCATATTGATGGCTTGATTTCTTGTTTTCTCTTCTCGGTCTTATCTCACTTTTCCTGCGCTTCATTCGCTTCGTCGCCTATGCATCTCTTGGTCCTTGGACAACGCTTATTCTTCCGTGTTTTCCAATTCTTAACTGGCGTTCACCTCTAAACCAAGAAACATGCGCGTTCTCGATTTCAACAATGTCATGAACGGAAACCACTTTTATCTGAGACCCCAATAGACTTAGCTTAATAATTCCTGTTTCGTCAGCAATTAAGGCGTTTACCACGTTAGTGTGGAAACCAAATCTGGTTGCGATCTGGGTGGGTTGTGATACTTCGAGAACTTTAGCCTTTATTTTTAGATGTTTCATTCCAGCCCTTAAATCTTCAATCTTATAGCTGTTTGATTTAGCCTGTTGTGCCAGCGTTCCTATAGTCGACAGTTTGCTAGTAAAATCGTTGAGCAGATTTGGTTTTCCGCTAAGGAGGTGTTTGGACATACGGAATTGCCCAACAACTTCCTGGTTTCTGGTTATAAGAAAGACTGTGAAGTCTCGTTCTCTTACCCGGCATTCGATCGATAGGTTTCCGCACTCGGATTTTTGATGTTGTGAAGCATCAAGAAAACTATTAGAAAGCTTGTCCGAGTCAATCCCGTGTTTCATTGAAACTCTGGCGAGATACTCTAGTAGCCGAATGTCTGTTTGTGAACGATACCTTCCATTGGGTCGACCTCGCCTGCTCTCTAATTTGTATCGCATTTAATCTTTTTCCCGTTACTGTCGTGTCAAGGTGATTTCGATCGTTGATATGTTTCTGTTTCTGCTCTCGCCTTCTCTCGGCGACATCTCTTCCGTTCCTATGCTGATTTTGCTGATACTGAGGTTTGTCATGAACTTATGTCTGGCAATTTCAGCTGCATCAACGGCAGTGTTTATTGCCTGTCCCCTCGCTTTCAAAGTAACCTCCTTAACGTTTGGTCCAGCGAAACTCGTAATGATGCCCAAGACATAGTTCATCGGCGGTTTTCTCCCCACGAAGATGATTTTTGGCTCATTAGACATGACTCTGGCTTCCCGACTAGTCACTTTGATAACACAGCTGACGGCACTGCTTTTAAGTTTATGCCAGCTACTCTTTACTTTTGGTTGAAGCATCAGATTACTCTGGTTCTTATTTGGCGTGGCAGAATATTCATTTAGCTCGTTCTTCAGTTGCTTGTTCTTCTTGGATAGGAACTCAACGATTCTGCTGTTGTCAGATTGCTTTAGCGATTCGACCGATCGATTCGATCGATCGGAGGCACTCATTATTACTGATGCTTGATTCCTCAATTCTTCTGCTTCTTGGAGGGATCAGTATCCAGCCTTCTTGTCAACCATGTTCATTAGCGGTTTGCCCTCCAAGTATCTTCTCAGATTCCCGCAGAAGATTTTGACCGATCTTTTCTGATACTGACGGCTGCTTCCTCCAATGTGAGGTGTTATGACGATATTGTTGAGTTTCCAGAACTCAGAGTCTTGTGGCAACGGCTCCTGCTCGAACACGTCTAAGCCGGCTCCCGCTATCCAGCCTTCTTTGAGAGCTCTCAATAGGGCCTCGTTATCTATGACCGCTCCTCTAGCGACATTCACCACGTAGGCAGTGGGCTTCATGAGTCTCAGCTCCCGCTCACCGATCATGTGGTGAGTCTTTTCTGTCAAGGGCATAGTCATTACTAGGTAATCCGACTCACGTAGAACGTAGTCTAGATCCTCGGGTCCGAGAATTTCATCTACATAGGTCGGCCTTCGGATTGTTGCTATATCAATGGCGAGAACCCTCATACCGAAGCATTTGGCTTTCGCGGCGGTCTCATTGCCCACGTTCCCGAAGCCGATGATTCCCACAGTCTTTCCCGCAAGCTCTTCAGTGTTAATTCTTCTCCATTTCCCTTCAGACTGGAGCCGTACGAATCTGTGTAACTGTTTAACCAACGTTAACATCATTGCTAATACCAGCTCTGACATAGGAATCCTATGCATACCACTGGTAGTCGTCAAGATGACATCCGATTCGACGATTTCTGGGAACAGATACCTGTCGACACCGGCGCTAGCAACCTGAACCCATCTAAGCTTCTTCGAGGCAATGAACATCTCCTTGGTCAAGTCCCCGAATATGACCTCAGCGTCTCTCACTGCATCTAGGATGCTTCCACCGTCAGGAACCATCTCAACATCGATCCTTTCAGAAATCTCGCGAATCTGCCGGATGTACCTCTCACGTAAACCTCTGTAAGTTACTAGAATTTTTACTTTCTCAGGCATCTCTGATCACATTGTTTGGCAAGGGAAGACTTGATTTCTTTACTCAGCTGGTTGTATTCAAGACTTTCTATACGCACCGTGACATGGATGTCCGGGAAAGCCTGAGCAGTCGGGTGTTTTCTATGCTGGCATGGTCAGGCTATTGGGTGCTTCCAAATACTTCTTGACTTTCTGTAAGAATTTGGCTCCCATGACTCCGTCGACGACGCGGTGATCTGCAGAGAGGGTTGCTGTCATCGTCTTTCGGGCTGTGATCCGTCCATCGATGACTACTGGTTTGTCGGCGATCCGTCCCACACTTAGAATGGCGATTTCGGGAACATTTATTATCGCGACGAAAGACTCAACATCTAGCGTTCCCATGTTCGAGATCGTGAAAGTTCCTCCCGTAAACTCTTCTTCGCGTAGCTTCTTCTCTCTAGCCCTCGCGATAAGCCGATCCGCTTCCACAGCTGTCTCTGTGAGGCTTAGCTTGTTGGCTCCTCTGAGAACGGGGACAATCAGACCGTCTTCCAAGCTAACGGCGATCCCGATGTTGATATCCTGCCAGGTCTTGATGTTTTCCCCATCCAACGTGGAGTTGAGTTGAGGATACTCCTCAAGAGCCTTAGCCACGGCTTTGATAAGAAGATGGGTGAATGACAGCCGAACCCCTGTCTTGGCTTCAACAGTAGAGTTCCAAGCCTCCCTCATCCTGACAGCTTCTGTCATATCAATATTTGTGCTGACATAGAAATGGGGAACATGCGTCTTGCTCTGAACCATTTTCCACGCAATTGCTTTTCGCATACTTGACATGGGAACAATCTGAAATTCCGGAACGATTTCTTCGACAGCTTCTCTAGGAACTGGGGTGAGAGGTTTGCTGGCAACATAAGCGAGTACATCTTCCTTTGTGATTCTACCTCCAGGTCCTGTTCCTGGCACCCGGCTCAAATCGACGCCCTTTTCGTCCGCCAACTTTTTCGCTAGGGGTGAAGCCTTAACTCGGGCAGCCGCCTCCACCTCTGCTTTTGCTTCAGTTGTCGAAGCTTCTAAGCTGGTTGCTTCCAAAGTCTCCATAACGGTTGGTCCGACCTCGGTTACAATACCTTTCGGAAGTTGTTCCCCCTCTTTAGCGATGAACCCTATGGTTGTTGCTATGGGGGCTTCTTCTCCTTCTTGAGCTATTATTTTGAGAACGCCGGAAACACGAGCTTCGACTTCTATCGTTGTCTTGTCCGTCTCTATCTCGAGGAGCGGTTCTCCTTTCTCTACCTTCTCCCCTTCCTTCTTAAGCCACTTGACGATCTTTCCTTTCTCCATTGTCTGACCCATTTTCGGCATTATAACCTCGGTAACCAATCTTCGCCCCATCCCATGAAGATGCAGTTCATCATTCATGTCTATTATCTTACCTATTTATCTCTATTACCGCAATATCGTGGCGCAAGAGAGTATGGACATTACAAGTTCTAAACCCTATGAGAAAAGCATGAGTAAGCAAGAATTCTAATCACAAAATATCAAGTGTAGATATTGGCTACCTAGTACAGACCTAACACATTTGGTGAACGACGTATGAGCGAAAACAAACAGGTCTATGCTTTTATGTTGGATTTTTCGAAGTCCATTTTGATCGTGAAACGGCCTAGATGCGAATCCTCTTACAGCAGGCTCTCAATAAGCCCGTCATGGTAGCTTCGTGAGGCGGATCGATCTCGGGAGACTAACGGCGCCCAAAAATCCTTCCGTATCTTGTAGACGCCGAAAGCTTTTTCCCAACCCCAACCCAAGAACAATTGAGGCGTTCTTATGAAGATGAAGGCTGCGGTTCTTGCCGAAGCAGGTCGGTTTAGAGTAAGAGAGGTTGAGAAGCCGAAGTGCAGCCACGGAGAAGTCCTCATCAAAGTAAAAGCCTGCGCAGTATGTGGGACCGACCTACGTATCTTCCGTGGACAGAAAGGAATCGACGTCCCAATCACTGGTCACGAAATTTCTGGGGTAGTTGAAGAGATCGGACAAGGAGTAAAAGGACTGTCCATAGGCGATAAGGTTACTGTCGAAACTGTAGTCGGATGCGGTGAATGCGAAGCCTGCAAAAGAGGAGAGGAGAACCGTTGCAGAAGAAAGTATAAGGCTATTGGATACCAATACAACGGCGGGTTTGCCCAGTACCTTCTTGTTCCTAAGAATGCTGTGATGCAAGGGTGCATCATCAAGATACCTAACCACCTTTCGTTCGAGGAAGCCACCATCATCGAGCCCTTCTCTTGTGTGATCAACGGCTGGGACCCGTTCAAACAGCGCTCTCCGGGATTCATTACAGTTGTTATCGGTGCCGGGATCATTGGCCTGCTTCACGTGGAATACGCCAAACAGAAAGGCGCCAAAGTCATCCTCGTAAACCGAACTGCCCCAAGGCTCATTCTGGCTCAAAAGATAGGTTTACCGGCAGATGCATTTGTCGACGCTGGCACCTGCAACCCTACTACTCGGGTTAGGGAATTAACAGACGGCTTGGGCACGGATGTCGTCATTTGTGCCGCTTCGGACAAGGATGTGCAGAAAGAGGCCTTGGAGATGGCTGCCGTCGACGCTGATGTAAGCTTTTTCGCAGGTATTCCGAAGGATGACCCGTATGTTCCGCTCGACACGAATCTGGTCCACTATAATGAACTCCATGTGCATGGCGCAAATGCTTCCAACAGGAGGCAATACTTGGAAGCCGTCGACCTTATTGCGTCTAGAAAGGTCAATGTTGGGAAGCTCATAACCCACAAGTTCCCGTTGGAAAAGATTGAGGAAGCCATACGTACGCTCGAAGACAGAAACTTAAACGCGATCAAGGTAATCGTTGACCCTTGGATGTGAGCATCCGAGAACTTCTGCTGTAATGTACGGTTATTCTAATAAGTTAAGCAAGGACATTATTACAGAGACTGTTTGTGGAGAAGACAAGTCTTGGTCAAGATATGCGTATTGGGGGCGATAAACTGGGACATAAATTTGTTCGTAGACAGGTTCCCCGAGATCGGCGAGGAAGTTCCCGTAAAGAGAATCACTCGTGTGCCTGGCGGAAAGGCGGCAAATGTAGCCGTTGCTTCAGCCAGAATCTTAGGTCCTGGGCAAGCGGCTCTCATTGGCTGTCTAGGGAAAGACTCCATCGCTAGACAGCAGATTCAGATTCTAAAAAGTGAAGGGGTGGTTGTCTCCGGCATCAAGTACTCTGAGGACATAGAGTCTGGGCAAGCGTACATAATCATCGACAAGGATGGAAGAAACATCATTAACACGCTTTTTGGGGCGAACCTTAGAATTCAACCTGAAGATCTGACCAGCCCGGGAATCATCAAACTGCTCCTTGAATCTTCTATCGTCACCTTGATCGATCCTCCCATAGAAACAATCGAAGAGGCAGCCTCATTAGCTAAAAAAAATGCGAAGACAGTTGTGTGGGACGCAGGTGTCAGAAGTATGCTCGGGATAAAGAAGTCAGAAATGGTTCTTAAGAATCTCGATTACCTCGTAATCAACCAAGTCGAAGTGAAGAACCTGACGGGGGAAAAAGACCCAGCAAAGGCTTGGGATCAACTTTCTACAATAAACAAGCGGCTGAAGCTTGTCGTAAAGCTTGGAGAAAGAGGATGCTTACTGGTTGACTCAAATCAGGTCTTGACGATTCCGACTCTAGATTTAAAGGAACTAGGCTTACGGGTGGTCAACACCGTAGGATGCGGGGATGCCTTTCTAGGCGTCTTCGCAGCCTACAAGTCTCAAGCCTTAGAGGATAAGGAGGCCCTCGAAAGGGCGAATCTTGCTGGAGCCCTCAAAGCTACGAAGCCTGAAACAAGAGGAAGCCCCAAAAGAGAGGAACTTGAAGGGTACCTTAGATTTAAGAAGCCCGGAACTATTATGAGAAAAGCCTGAGAAGGAAAAGCAACTCTACGTGTATAGGGATTTGTGGTGGTAATTCAATGAAAGTAACAAAGGTAGAGATCATTCGTAATCGAAAACCAATACCTCTTCCAGAAGAATGGAGGCCGGCTTGGTGGCAGCCGGACGGCAAGCCCATAAAGTCCTTCGGGTTCTCATTTTACAGGGTTCACACCGACGATAACATCGTTGGCATAGGCCCATGTTTGGGAGACCTCGACCCTTTCGCCGAATCTGTTCTGATGGACTTTGACCCTTTTTACGTCGAGAAGTTTTGGAGTACATGCATGAAGGGACGCGAGACAAGCTTCAACAGAGGTTCATATGGTGGGCTTGAGATAGCTTTATGGGACATCGTTGGAAAGGCACTTAATAAGCCCGTCTTCAAGATTCTCGGAGCACACGCGGATAGGATCATGGCCTACGCTGCAACGAGTAGACTTCTCAAGGCTGAAGAACATGTCAAACAGGTCTTGGCCCTTATAGATATGGGGTTTAAAGCGGTCAAACTGAGGCTTCATAGGCCCAAGCCTGAGGATGATTTGGAGGTGATCGCGGCTGTTCGTGACGCCGCTGGAGAAGAGCTTGCCATACTCGTCGATGCAAATCAGAACAACAGATCCGCGAACTATCAATATTGGTCGAGGAAGACAGCATTGTGGATGGCAAAGAAGCTGGACGATTTCAATGTCTACTTCTTAGAAGAACCTCTGCCCAAAAGGGATATTGAGGGACTCGCCGAGTTGGCGGCTTCAGTTGACATGTTCATAGCGGGCGGCGAACATTCCGCCAATGTCTTCGAGTTCAAGGAGCATATCCTCAGAGGCGCATATGACATACTCCAACCAGACGTGATCTTGGGAGACATAGGAATCACCGGCATCCGAAAAGTTGCCATCATGGCTGACTACTTCGGCAAGATGCTGGTTCCTCATGTCTGCACTTCTGGCAATCTAACGCTAAACTTGGCTTCGACGCTTCAAGCAGTAGCTACAATAGACAATTGCCCCATGGTTGAGTATCCTTTCGACCCCCCTATTTTGACTGTTGAGACCCAACAACCGATCTTCAAGGACCCCATACTAGTCGCAAAGGATGGATTCATAAGAATCCGAGACAAACCCGGCATAGGCGTCGAGATAGATGAGGACAAGCTTTCCAAATACACCTGACTATGAGCGCAGATAGGAAAATTCTTATCTTGGCTTAAAGAATTGAGGTTAAAGGGTGATTGTGAATGATGAGAAAGGAATGCCCAAACGTTGATATTAACCTGAAAAGCTGCACATGCACCTACCCCTGCGATCGAAGAGGGAAGTGCTGCGAATGCATAATCTACCATAGATCTCACGGCGAACTGCCCGGATGTTTCTTCCCGCCCCAAGTAGAGAAAACCTACGACAGATCAATCAGAAGGTTTGTATCGCTACATAAATAGATGGAGACGCTGTTTCCAAAGTCCATGAAGTCAAGGCTTGTTTGCCCTCTATCTGTTGTTTCGTCAAGCCTTCCACCCGTTTCCCAAGAAGACAACCAGTACAGCGATAGAGCCTTCCACCATGAATCTTGTCATTGAGTTCGCCGTCTGATAATATTCACACAACCTTTTCAGGTTTCTTAGAACGCTCGGCTCTTATCTTCTCCAGCACCGAAGGTTCTCTACAGCAGAAATCGGGTTTTAGGGCGCTGCCCTCCAAAGCCCGCATGAACTCATTCAGCTCTGAGATGGCCTTTTTCATGGTTTTCAGGAACCTCTTCTCTATCTCTTCGACATCGTAACTTTTCTCTTTCCTCTGTACAATCTCATCTTTCACAAGTTGCTCAAGCTCGCTGATCTGCACCCAGACCGCCAATAGGGAGAATGTGAATGAATTAAGACTTTGCAGACCCCAGACTCTACTAAGCGGCTTGGTGTAATGGTTGAGTCACTATGATGAAAAGCAATTAGAGCGAAGACTATAGTTATCAATGAAAAACTAGCTAGTGCAATTATTCGATTCAACATAGTGTCATAAGGAATGGCTTTGAATTGAGCAGTTGATCTAGTCGAGCTGTCAAGTAGGCGACATGTCACAGTCTCTTGTTTCTGGCAATCTCCTTTAATGCTTCTTCGACGGATATCCCTTCATGCACCATTCTACCTATTGCTCTAGTCATGCCTCCCGGGTTCCCATGTTGCCAAATATTTCGTCCAAAAACCACTCCGGCAGCTCCAACGTTTATAGCCTCTCTCACGACTCTCAACGCTTGACCTTCAGATTCCATCTTCGGGCCACCTGCGACTACTATGGGTACGGGACATCTTCTAACGACTTCCTTGAAGGTCTCCTCGCTGCCAGTGTAGTAGGTTTTTATGATATCGGCACCTAGTTCCGCGCCCACACGAGCGGCAAGACTCACAACCGCCACATCATATGGGTCGGCGATTCTTTCACTCTTGACTGGCATCATCTCAGCGAACAGTGGCATGCCAAGTTTTTCGCATTCCCGAGCAACCGAGCCAATATTCTCCAGAGTTTTGCTCTCTTTTTCTGCTCCAATGTATCCCATGACTATTACGGCGTCTGCGTTCATTCTTACCGCGTCTTCGACGCTTACGATTATTCGGGTATCATAAAAATCAGGCCCATATGTTGTGGTTGCTCCATCTATGCGAAGTATGAGCCCAGCACATCCGCTGATTTCAGGTACGATATGCTGGCAAATGCCGGGTGACGTTAGTATCGCATTCGCACCCCCTTCTATCGCCTTTCTGGCAACATCGACAGGCCTTTCCAATCCTTTTATTGGACCTAAAAATAGCCCATGATCCATCGAGACTATGACCGTTCGACCGGTTTTACGATAGAATATTCGCCCCAGTCTTAGTGTTCTGCCAACTTGAGACATGTCTACTGCTCCTATTATCATAAGCTAGACTCTGGAATATATGTAAGGCTTTATGGATGTTTGACTCATGCAAATGGCATTCTACAGAAAGAGCTAAGTTTTCACGATTCCGCTCTTCTTCAGCGCGTACAGAATACCTACGCCGATAAGAGTAGCCAAGAGAGTCATAAGAAGTCGCTCTGCAACAGAGATGGGAAAGACAAAGGCGAGAAGAGTACCCAGTCCCGTGGGATCCTCCTTGGGTAGGCCAGACTTCAGCCAGGAAAATCCAAGGTTAACGATGGCGTCCTTCAAGCCCTTCAGCTGCACGAACCAGCCCACCGAAGCGATAAAGATTAGGGTTCCAGTCATATGGTTCGCCATTATGCTGCTGAAACATGCGATCGCTGTTCCCCATGTCACCCTCTTCTTCTCATCACTTCCCACAAGCTCGGCTATCTGATGTCTGAACGCCAAGACAAGCGCAAGCGCTGCCAAGTGAAGAACTGGATAGTATGGCACTATGAAGCCAGGAGGAGACACATACCATAAGGCGTTTAGAAGGACCAGTATGAGAGCGGCTACCTTCCAATCTGATTCCCTGCCTTTTCTCGCAAGGGCACCCGCGACTATAGCACAAACTGGTCCGGTTGGAAGCATAAGCATTCCAAAGAAGGTTGTGCTGGGGATGAGCCAAACGATGAAGTTGCCAATAAACGCAGCGAGACCGCCGATCCAGGGGCCTAGAAGTATGCCTATAGTCGGCATTAACAGAACTGTAGGCTCGATAGTCGCGGACTCGACACCTATTATCGGTATACCAGGCATCCTAGACATGATTACCTGAAGCGCTGCGAAGACGCTGATCAAGGTTATCTGCCTAGTACTCAGTTTCATACTATGACACTCCCATGTTGTTGATTAAAATCCTGTTTACTTAGTTACATAAATCTCTAACGGTCATCACATCGTACAAGAAGACGCTCATAATGTTTGAAGCTGTCACTTGCATTAATCTGGGGTATTGGTCATATTTCCATATGGCTTGTTCGCAAGAGATTATAGATTCCGAAAAACCTTCCATATATGCAGGATACGGCAAGCGAGCTCGTGAATGAACTCGCGAGGTTTCTGGAAACCCATTTTCACGAGAGAGTCTTGATCATTCTCGCTCTCGCAATATTGGACATAATAATCTAGCCATTCAGATCAGGCATAAAGAATAGGATCATCGTTCTTTTAGGCTGCCCACTGTCAACTGGAATTCTCAGAAGTTCCGAGTCTTTTTCCTGGATGCGAGATGCTAAAATCCTCTCAAAGATTTAGACAATGCGGCGCTATTCTAATGTCTTCCATATATCCAAGGGGTTTTTTTTATCTCCGCAGGTATGGGTAGCTTATACTCCATAATACTTATTCTCTTTCTATATTCCTGAAAGCAGGCGGGAGAAAAAGGAAGGGATGAGTGTTTGGGTAAATCTTCACCCTTTTACTATCCCTTTGTCAGATCTAACCTCCAAAAAGTCTGGACATTAGTCCCTTTTTTTCTCCTTTCTTTTTGGACTCTCCGGCGATGTCGACCTCTAGTCCTTCCTCGGGTTTTTCCTTTATGGAGCTGAATGCTGATAGTCCTTCGACTAGGAATGGGCTGTCTACACCTGCCAAGACGACGGTTGTACGCATATTGCCTACGAGTTTGCTGTTGATTCTGGCTCCCCAAGAGACTTTCGCGTTTGGCGCAACCTTATCTATGACGAGTTCGCCCGCTCTATTAATGTCTTCTAAGGTCATGTCGTCTCCTCCCTCGAAATGTACTAGAATACCTTCAGACTTCCTAGTATCTCCTATGTCAAGCAGCTGGTTGGTGAATGCTTTGTCGACAGAATCTACAACTTTGTTATCTCCCGAGGCTTCTCCGAAGCCTATGGCGCAAACTCCGCCTCCCGTCATTATCGTCCTAAAGTCGGCGAAGTCCAGGTTCACAAGACTGGGAATGGCTATAGTTTCAGAGGTGTTCTTTATGAAAGTCGCTATCAGCTCATTTGCGACCGCGAAGGCCTCGCTTAACGGTAGTATGCCTGCAACTTTCCTTAGCCTATTATTGTCTATGACGATCACAGCGTCGCAAGCTTCGACAAGCCTCTTGAGCCCATCTTTTGCTTTCGTCATTCTCGATCGCTCAACCTGGAACGGGATAGTAACCACCGCCAAGGTCAAGGCGCCCAAATCCTTGGCGATCTTTGCTACTACCGGAGAGGCACCTGTCCCCGTTCCTCCCCCGAGACCCGCTCCTATGAAGACCAGGCCCGAACCGGCTATTGCCCTTTCTATTTCGGGGGAGCTTTCTTCGGCTGCTTTGACTCCTTGTTCAGGGAAGCCTCCGCATCCTAGGCCGCCGGTTGTGCTATATCCCAGTAGTATCCTTTTGTCTGCCTTGGTTATGCTGAGGTGTTTTGCGTCGCTGTTGAGAGCCAGAATCAACGCTCCTGAAACACCTTTATCTTTCATCCAAGAGACGACGTTGCATCCAGCTCCTCCAACGCCTAGAACGGCTATCCGAGGTATGGATTCTCTGGCAATGTCTTCTATGCTTCTTTCCAGACTTCCTGATCGTTGCTGTTCTTTCCCAATTACTTCAGCAAATGTCTCCAGAGAGGATTCCTCCCTTGAAATGAGTATGTGCGAATTAAGTCCATAAATGAGTTATGAACACTAAAACAGTACAATCAATCAGTTTTTTTCTACTCTATGGAAAGAACCTTCAAAAAACTAAGGACCTTCCTAATATACGACTATCAAGCAAAAGCGTAACGAAATCGAATTCCGAGGAAAGCCTACTTGTTGCTTGGAACCACCTCTCTTTCGGCACCTGTCGCACTTCCTAGATTTGAGGGGTTCTCAGTTATGTGCTCGTTTGCCAGCGCAGCCATTAGAACCGCTCTTTCGTCAGTGAAGAGATATTTAGAAGGCTATGCTCGAACACCTTTTCTAAGAATCGATCAGCAAGACATCTTCCAGCATCCTTTAAACTTAAAATATTCTGGGTTACAATATTCTTGTTGGAAATGTTTCTGAATGGTTTGGATATGAATTTTATTCCTCTCATGGAAGAGCTTGGTCTAAAATGGAGAGATGAAGATAGACGAGAGATAGATAATCTCTTCTCGTTCTTTACATCTAAAGGAGCTAACTGCCTGAGAGTCCGCATTTGGGTTGGGGATTCAGGACCGTCAAGACTGCCATACGCCATGAACCTAGCCGAGAGGGCATGCGAGGCTGGTCTAAAGATACAACCCACAATCTTCCTGTCAGACAGATGGGCAGACCTATACAAGCAACCAGAACCAGAAAGCTGGGCTTCACTGAATTTCAAGGATAAATTGAAGCTCATCGAATCCTACGTATCTAAAGTTGTTGAGAGATTAACGTCTATAAAGGATAGATGCAGCTATTACCAGATTGGAAACGAGATTGATTATGGGATAAGTGGCATCTTCGCTCGCGATAAGAAGAAACGGAAGAATAGAGAATGGCTCAAGAATCGAATATGGTCGTATGAAGCCATAGTCCTAAGAGAAGCCATTCGAGCTGTCAGGACGTACGAAGACGAAAAGCCTATTGCCCTACATTTAGGGAAATGGTGGGATCCTGTTCTCGCGGAATCCTTTCTATGCGCGTTGGATGAATTCAAAGTCGAATACGAGATTATCTGTTTTTCCTTTTACCCCACAATGTTCGGAGCAAACTTCGAATCCCTAAGAGAACTTAGCAAAATAGCAAGAAAGAGAGGAAAAATCGCTGCAATCGCAGAATACGCATACCCAAGTGATTCTTTAAAGGGACAGTTTTGGTTCATGAATAAACCATCATTAGGATATCCGTTAACCTTAGAGGGGCAATCTTTATGGATAAGAGACTTTCTTACCCAATGCCTGAAACTGAATATTTACGGAGCTTTCTATTGGAGCCCCGAGCTTTATTTGGCGAAAAACAATGAGAGAAGGCGGTCAGTACCAAAAGAAACTCCTCTAGATTTTGGCTGGGGACCAATGTCATTCTTCAATACGAAAGGCTACGCAAAACCATGTGTAAATTCACTAAGATCTGGAGCGCAAGGCATAACAGAAAGCGTAGAAGGCCATATAGACTGTATGCGTAGGCCACCTATTCTTGGCAATAAAGCACAATAACTACCGACTGAATAATTTCTTTAGTTCCAATGACATTTTAATATATGCTAAACACGAAGACACCTAAGAGAAGAAAAAGGAGGAAATTTCCATGATGCCGGCTAAATTGCCAAAGTCGAAACACTTTCAGATCGAGCGATTGGCAGATGGTGTCTACGCTGCAATTGCCTCTGAGCAAGGTTACGCTATTTGCAATGCTGGTATTGTGGACCTTGGCGATAAGACCATCATCTTTGATACGTTCATCTCTCCAGACGCGGCTAAAGATCTCCTGAAGGCGTCTAAGCAATTAACGTCGTACAAGGCTACTTTCGTTGTCAACAGCCACTATCATGAGGACCATATACGCGGTAACCAGGTCTTTCCTGCTGATGTCGACATTATCAGCACCATATGGACCCGTGAAGCAATTGCCCAAAAAGAGCCTGAAGAAATTAGTTGGGAAAGGGAGAATCTTCCCAAACGAATTATCGACACTCAGCTAAAGCTGGATGCTGAAAAAGATCCTAAGCGACGTCGAGAACTTGCTTTCTTGATTGTTTACTACCGAGCGATGAGTGAATCGCATCCTCAACTGAAAACACGGCTACCGAACATCACATTTGAACACAAACTCATAATACACGGAACGCAAAGAACAGTTGAGCTACTCCCTTTCGTTGGACACACAGCCAGCGACATTGTTCTCTATCTGCCAGAAGAAAAAATTGCGTTTGTGAGTGATTTACTTTTCATCAACATCCATCCATATCTCCCAAGTGGTTTTCCGGTTGACTGGAAACAATCTCTCAGCAAGATCGAAGCGTTAGGAATAAAGACTGCAGTTCCTGGTCACGGCCCTCTGGGTCGATCAGCAGATCTTTCGGTGATGACTCAATACATTCAATCGCTCGAAAACATTGCAACGAATATGGTAAAGTCGGGTAAATCCGCAAAGGAAGTTTATCTTCAACCAATTCCTTCGCCATTTGAGACCTGGTGGTTATTCTTTGACAATTTCTTCTTCACCAATCTCGAGTTCCTCTATAAGTGCGCTGCGCAAAGACCCTCTGACTACACCTCAGGCGGGACTTTCTAGTTTACCGCAAAGTTTATCAATTGGTTTACTATTGGGTTTACCTCGGTGGTTAGATGTCCGTTGTGAGCGTCAAAGTCCCTAAATGGGTCAGGGAAAAGATGAAGACATATGATGAGGTTGTAGAATGGCCTGAAGAGATCAGAAGGCTGATAATTGGAAAGATTGAAGAGTTAGAAAGGATTAGGACGGTTGAAAAGGCTATTAGTCTCTTGGAAGCGATACCTCCGGCACCAAAGGGAACAGCAAAAGATGTCGTGAGGAGAGACCGTGATAGTCATTGATGCATCAGCACTCGCGAAATTCGTTCTGAAAGAGAATGGATGGGAGCAGGTCGCCGAACACCTTAAGGCTGGAACCATGTCAGTAGATCACATCGTGAAAGAAGTTGCTAACGTCATATGGAGAAGATTCAAAGAAGAAGCAGCATCACTTGAGGAATCAGAGATTATGCTAAATGCCTTGAAGGAGATCGTGGAGAGCGCCGTCAAAGTTGAGGGGGAGCTCGCTTACCTTGACGGAGCAGCTGAGATAGCCTTCAACCAAGGTATAACGATCTATGATTCACTATACATATCAATGGCAAAAGAAAAAAGATTAGAACTGCTAACGGCAGATGATACTCAAGCAAGAGTTGCATCAGCTGAAAATGTGGCCACGATACTTCTTGAATAATTACATAATCTCACTCTTCAATAAGAGCCGGAAGAACAAACCTAAAAAAGACCCAGAGGCCGTGGATGTCTTTCTATGGCGCCGGGTGTGGGATTTGAACCCACGGCATGTTACGGATTCCCGAATTGCCTTGGACCCTTTTTCTATCCCTCAAATTGGGAAAGAAGCGACGTATGTGGGATGTGTGATCGCTGTGGCTTCAGATTAGCATAAGCTTTTAAGATTGTTTAATAGAGTAATGATTTAGGTTTTAGGAAGAAGATTTCTTGTCGTCCCTTGAATATCTGCAGAATGGTAGATTTGCTATTCTAAAGAAGCTTGGTGAAGGTGGGAAAGGCATAGTATACAAAGCCAGAGACACTGTTTTGAACCGTGTTGTTGCAGTTAAAATGCTCAAGAGTGAGGCTTTAAGCGACGAGGCGTATTCACGTTTTATACGCGAAGCACAAGCAGTAGCGAAGCTCAATCATCCAAACATTGTTTCGATCTACGATGTTGGCAGAGAAGACGGAAAACAGTTTTTTGTCATCGAATTTATTGATGGAATGAGCCTCCGTAACCTTATGGCGACTTATCCAGAAGGTAAATGTGACGGGCAGACCGTCTTGAGAATCGGCTTAGATGTCTGCAGTGCTCTTCAGTACGCACATTCTCAAGGCGTTTTACATCGAGACATTAAACCTGAAAATATTCTGATTAATCAAGAAGATGTTGCGAAACTGATGGATTTTGGTTTGGCTAAGATGCTGGGTCAACCTAGCATTACGCAGGAAGGCATAATAGTAGGCACAGTTGCCTATGTGGCGCCAGAGATAGCGTTGGGAAAGGGTGCTGACGCTAAGTCTGACCTTTACTCCTTTGGTGCAGTCCTTTATGAGATGGTGACTGGAAAACCGCCTTTTCCCGGTGAAGACCCTGTGAAAATCATTTTCAGCCATATTCACGACTATCCGGTTTCGCCGAACAGACTGAATCCGAAGGTTCCGCAGGCTTTAGCTGAATGTATAATGAAGCTTTTGGAAAAGGAGCCGGGTAAGAGGTATCAAACAGCCGCAGATCTGCTTAGAGTGCTTAGGGATGTTGCTGAGGGTGTCTTGAGAGAAGTCTATGTTCCTTCTCGTAAACCAAGTGTTGTTGTTCCGAGCCCGCTTCCTTCTGCTGTTAAAGAGGTCCAGCTTATCGATAGGGCTGAAGAGATGGGTGTTCTTAGAGGGGCTGTTGACAGAGCAGCTCGTGGTGAAGGTGGTGTTGTTTTTCTTTATGGAGAGGCCGGGATTGGTAAGACAAGGTTGGCTAGAGAGTTGGGGGCTTATGCTCGTCTACGTGGGATGCAGGTTTTGTCTGGGAGGTGTCCAGCATTGTTTAGGATGGATGGTGTGCCTCCTTATGTACTCTGGAAGGAAGTGATCAAAGAGTATTTGGAAGTTTGCACTTCTGAGCAATTATATAGGGTGATTGGTTTCTATCCAGACGAAGTTTGCAAGCTGGTTCCTGAACTTAAGCAAAAGCTTGGGGCTTTTCCTCAGTCTTTACAGCTAAGTCCTGAATATGA
>Ga0315306_10000612_pt1 | contig 17342 bp, 14 predicted proteins | sample TDP1_MG_FD_203803 | JGI IMG/M metagenome (GOLD analysis project Ga0315306, IMG submission 203803) | Freshwater sediment microbial communities from Lake Towuti, South Sulawesi, Indonesia - TDP1 | ecosystem: Environmental > Aquatic > Freshwater > Lake > Sediment | place: Indonesia: South Sulawesi... | reverse complement strand
CTCCCTCTAAAGCTAGCCCTCTCAACGTGGATTATATATGGAGCGACATTGGGATCTCGGAGGTTGCTGTAAACGTTATCAATATGGAAAAAGTGTTAGCGCAGGTGAAGGAAAAAGGGATTAAAGTTGTACTTCCACCACAACATGAAGTTTTTGACAATAAGGAAGTTATATACGCTTACATTCGAGACCCTGATGGTAGCCTTGTCGAGTTAGTTGAATGGGTCAAATGCAAAGATTTTCTAGGAGGTTCTGGAATTGAGGGAGTAAACCATATCAGCATAGGCGTTAACGATATGGAGAAATCTCTGAGTTTCTATCAGAACATTCTCGGATTCACAGAAGTTTTTCTTGACTCTACTGGTCTTGTTAAATTACCTCCCGCATTGAAAAAGGAAGGCGCTCCCGATTCGTTGAACTTGAGATTAGTTATGTTAACAAATAACTATCGAGACGGGTGGCTTGAGATGGCTCAACATGTTCCACCCTACAAGCCTAAACATAAACCAGCCTATGCCCAGTGGACGCATATTGGCCACATAGAATTTAGCATAGGCGTCTCAAACATTGAGAAAGTGTATACTGAATTACATAAAAAGAATGTCAAGTTTTTATGTTCTCCGCAAAAAGTGAGTTTTCCACCATTAGGAGAATGGAAATTTGCTTATGTTGCTGAGCCTGATGGTCTATTTGTTTCGTTAGTTGAATATTAGACTTTAAGACAATAGGATAAAGCAAATCAAATTATTTGTTTCACGGCTTGAATTATTTTACCTTCGTCAGGTATAACAACTTTTTCTAATGCTTGACTGTATGGTATGGGAACGTTAGGTGTAGCTACACGCTTGATTGGAGAGTCTAAGTAATAGAGACCCTCATCAGCTACTATAGCGGCTATTTCAGCTGCAAAACCGCATCTTTCGTAGTCTTCGTCGACGATAACCAGTTTTGATGTTTTTCTAACAGATTCTAGAATCGTTTTCTTGTCAAGAGGAACTATGGTTCTGGGGTCAACAACTTCTAAGCTTACTCCTTCTTCCTCAAGTTTTTTCGCTGCGTTAAGAGCTTTATGCATCATTAACGCTGTTGCCACAACTGTAACATCTGTTCCTTCTCTTTTAATTTCTGCCTTGCCAAATGATATTGTATATGGTTTTTCTGGAACTGATCCCTTGACAGAATTATAAAGAGCCTTATGCTCGCAAAACACAACGGGGTCATCGTCTCTTATAGCCGTTGCCAATAAACCTTTTGCATCATATGGTGTCGAGGGCACTACGACTTTCAAACCTGGAACATGAGCAAAGACAGAGTACAAGGATTGAGAGTGGTGCGCGGCAAAACTGAAACCTGCACCAATAACTGTTCTAATTACCATGGGTACTTTTGCTTGTCCACCAAACATGTACCTCATTTTAGCAGCTTGATTAAATATTTGATCCATGCATACACCAAAGAAGTCAACAAACATTAGTTCCACTACTGGTCGTAATCCTGTTGCCGCCGCTGTAGCTGCCGCCCCTATAAAAGCTGACTCTGAGATTGGAGTGTCTCTAACTCTTTCTGGGCCAAATTTTTTTAAGAACTTCTCGGCAGGCGTTACGCCAAACGGGCCTCCACCATAAAAAACCCCTAAATCTTCGCCCATCAAGAACACTGTCTCGTCTCTCCCCATCTCTTGCATTAAGACTTCAGTGATAGCTTCTTTGAAACTTAGCTCCCTTATAGTTTCACTTTTAGCCATTCTTGCCACCTTTTAGTAATAAGGACTTACAAAAACATCTTTCAAGGCTTCATCCTGCTTAGGCCATGGGCTTTCCCGGGCAAATTTAACCGCATCTTCCACCAATTTTTCAATGTCCTTTTCGATTTCTGCTGCTTTATCTTCCGTGAAAACTCCCTTTTCAATAAGAGATTTTTTAAACCTATTGATACAGTCTTTCTTTTTCCACTCTTCAACTTCATCTTCACTCCTATAAGTGATCCACGGGTCGCCTTCTTCATGCCCCATGTACCTATAGGTTTTACACTCCATTAATGTGGGGCCTTTTCCTTCCCTTGCCCTATCACATGCTTTTCTAGTGGCATCATACACAGCCATCACATCCATCCCATCCACAACTATGCCAGGAACGCCATATGCGGCTGCTCTGTCCGCCACATTTTGAACAAGCATAACTTTTGACGCTGGTGTAGATTCAGCGTACTGATTATTTTCGCATACAAACAGCACAGGAAGTTGCCATATAGCTGCAAGATTCATTGATTCATGGAATGTCCCTTGATTAGATGCACCATCTCCAAAAAAGGCGACGACCACATGGTCTGTTTTCTTCAACTTGATTGAAAGGCCAGCTCCCACAGCTAACGGCATATTCGCTCCTACAACAGCACTTGCCCCCAGCATGCCAACACTGAAATCAGCAAGGTGCATGGACCCCCCCTTACCCTTACAGACTCCAGTTTCTCGGCCAAACAACTCAGCCATCATACGTTTTACATCAACACCCATCGCTATGCAGTGCCCATGTCCACGATGATTACTAACGATATAATCACCCCTTTTCAGTGCTGTGCATACGCCAACAGGCACAGCCTCTTGACCAATGCTTAAATGAACTGCTCCTACGATTTCGCCCTTAGCGAACAGATCCTTAACCTTGTATTCAAATATTCTTATCGCCACCATTTTACGATACATATTGGTTAACTGAGTGTTTGATAAATTCATGGAATTACTCCCAACGATTAAGTAATTTAGTCAATATTTAACGTTTTCAGCCCCAAAATAAATGGCAATCATTAAGCGCAATGCGCACAGGTTTTTGCATATGAGAAAAATTTTTAATGATATACGGAGTCAATACAAACTATGAAAACTCTAAAGATCTGTAACAAGAAGGTTGCCCTAGGAACCCAGAAATTCCTTTCTCTTGCGGTTGCCCGAAGATCAGTGTCAGAAATCGAAATTCCAGTCACCATCATAAATGGCGTTAAGGATGGACCCTTACTAGGCATTATAGCTGGAGAACATGGATGCGAATATCCAGGAATCATGACGACGTTGAAACTTTCTCAAGAAATATCCCCAAAAGAATTGAGCGGAGTCCTTGCAATACTGCCAATTGTAAATGTTCCTTCATTCGAAAATAGAACAATGTGGGTTAATCCTATAGATCAAGACAGGCTATGGGATAAGTATCCGGGAAAATTAGATGGCACAATGAGCCAAATAATAACCTATAATGTGTTTCACGAAATTATTCTTAAGTGTAATTATGTGCTTCATCTCCACAGTGGTGATTTGAACGAGGCATTATTCCCACACATAATCTTTCGAAAAACAGGCAAGAAAGATGTAGACAACATCTTAAACGATTTCGTTTCTCTTTTCAAAATGCAGTATGCTCTTGAGTACCACGAACCAGAAGGAAATGGCACATTGCTGGTTGAGGCTAGCAAGAGAGGTATACCAACAATATTATTGGAATCGGGTCAAAAAGGAGTGCTAGATGAAGAAAGCGTCAATTTATTCTACAACGGCATTCTAAACGTTATGAAATATCTAAAGATGATAAAAGGAAAGCCAACGTTCACTAAACCAACTATGTTAAGCGGAGCAGTTGACGTATTAGCAAAAAATGGGGGAATATTGCATTCCTATGTGAAATTAGGCACATATGTGAAGAAAGGAGAACTCCTGGGAGAAATATTAAATGTCCGTGGCGAAATTGCTGAAAAGATCAAGTCTCCTATTGATGGCGTTGCTCTAGCTCATGTCACTTGGGCCGCTGTTGATCCAGGGTTCCTTCCTCAGCTTTATACTAATTATCTGTATGAGATTGGTCGAGCTGGTTCAGCAGAAAAGAGTAGATGATATTATAGGGGTATAAGAAACCTTTTTCATTTTGCTAATTCGTTCAATCCCTTGAGGAACGTACAGACTTCTTCAGCTGTATTGTAGTGAACAAGGCTAGCTCGTAACACTGTTGGAACGCCGAAGACCTTTATACCTCTATTCCAGAGGTCACCAAGTCGTAAGGCAACACTGTGTTTTTCCCAAAGACATCTTGCGACGTCTATGTCTTTCATCTTACTTACCTTGAATGCAAAAGCTGGGTCCCTCTCATCCAATCGCTTAGTGTCTTTGATTCCGTAAACTTTAACGTGCGGCATATGCGCTAAACCTGGAACTTCATCGGAGCCAGCGAGCATGGCTCTGGACAATTCTTTTTCATATTTTTCGATAGCGCCCATCGCTACCTTCAAGGACCGCACCCGACCAGAGTATTGCTTGAAAGCGTTTTTGTATAAGTCACCGACTTGACGGGATAGCCAAACCAAGTATTCCACGACTGCTATAATTGAGGCAAACTTTGCTTGATCCAAAGTACCGTATGGAATGCTACATCCAAAGAAATCATAGGGATTTAACTTTTTAAGAAAACCTTCTTTGCCATACATGAAGGCTCCTGCTGACATGAAGAACTTGTATCCTGAGAAGACAAGAAAATCACAGTCAATTTGTTGAACGTCCACTGAAGAGTGTGGAACCCGCTGAGTTCCATCCACTACGAAATAGGCATTTACTTTTCTGGTTATTTTTGCAATCTCCGTCAGAGGGTTTTTTGTGCCCGTTAAGTTTGAGGTTCCAGTTACAGTCACGACCTTTGTGTTTTTGTCGACTAGACTTTTTAAATGCTCCATGTCAAGTGTTCCATCCTCCTTGTTTATGTGTACAAACCTAACTTGTGCAAGATGTCTTTCTTCTAGCTCAACCCATGGAGCAACATTAGCATAATGCTCATTATCAGTTGTGACGATGTTCTCCTTTCCTGTAAGTTCCTTTCCTATAGCGTATGCTAACTTAAAAAGTACATCTGTAGTCGATCCGCCAATAGTTATGGTGTCCGGGGAGGGAGCATTAAGCAGGTCGCAAACGGCCTTCTTACCCTCTAATACTAGGTCATCGAAGTCTTTTGATTCATCATAAACAGTAGTGGGATTAGCGCAATCACATTCATTGGCAGCCTTATTAATACGTGTTATTGTTTCAGCCTGTGCCACCCTCTCCAACACCATACTTCCCGCAGCACTATCAAAGAATATTCTTTTCCGACCTCTCCAGTCTGCTTCAACTCTTGGAAATTCAGCACGGATCTCTTGAATTAAATCTTTGCTAAAAACCATCTTTACCACCATTTTCGCTTTTTGCTCTATTGGTTCTACTTATAATTTATATTTTTTGTTATTTAGTTTTTGGAAAAAGTAAGCCAAATTACGGAGTCAATAGGTGCACAAAAACTACGGTTTAGATATCTCATATTCTTTATAGAGTTGTACGCAAGGATTCCCGTAGGTAGCCATCATCTTCAATTCTTTTGGCAAAAGGATAAAAGCAGTGACTGTTCTAGCTCCGGATTCCACAGGCTCTTTCTCTGAACCATGTCGACATATACCAAAAGGATAATCAGTATGATCCTTCATCCATTCTTTACAGCCTTCAAGCGTTATTTTACCTTTATTTTCTTGAAGATATCTTCTCATTCGGCTAAATCTAACGTAACTAGTTCCTGTCCACGGACCAGCAATGTCGAATGGCTTGAGCTTTTCTGTAATGTAATGGTTCGTGTGGACATAAATGCCTTCAGAAGGTATTATGATTTCGTGGTGTGTTGACGTAGTTTCTAAACCAAAGAAATCTCCACTTGAATTAGTTACCAGGAAGTGATTTCCAGATGCTCTTTTAGTAGTTGTTATGGCTTCTAACACTTCTGAAACTGTTTCTTTTTGCAAGGCTTTTCTGACAAGGAAGCAGTATGGAACTCCAGGTCCAGAATCAGAGGACCATAATTTATTTATAACTATGCCAATTCCAAAAGAGTTTAAACCAGCACAACCCACCGCACCTGCGATTGTATATAAAAGGACTGATGGGCTTCCCTCTGGAGAGAGTCTTAGAATTGTTGAAGCCTCTTGGAAAGTCTCAGGCTGATCTAAATCATAAGTTTGACCCATTATGACATCTTTTCTGTTTTTAGTTGCTTTTTCAGCCACGGCAAAGTCGGTACAGCCTATTCTTCCTAACCAAGGTTTAAACCTTATTTGTGGCAGTAGTACTGAGTCGTATATGTCCAAAAAACAGTTTAGGTGAAATATTTCTTCAAATGTTACGCCTGACCCTTCTGCTATTCCTTGACACTCTTCTATCAAGTCAGGAGCAAAATTCGCTGCGTAAGGAACCATTTTAGCACTTACTTTGAGGGCGTCTTCTTTTGAAAGCGCTATACCTGCATATCTGGCTGCACTCACATGGTTTAAAGGGAGAGAAGCGAAGAAATTAAACCATCTACTCAAAAACTTTTTGATAATGTTTTTGAATTCAGAACCAACTTTATACCCTATATCGTATGGTTTGCCGCAAGCTTCGACAACATTTGGAAATCTATCGGGCAGTTTTTTAGGTTTTATATATTTCATTCTTACAGCCTCTGCATGATTTGTCAATGTTTATACGATTTTTAATATAAACTTTTCAAAATGCGAATAAGAGCGCGAAAAAACTGAATTTTTACAATGTTGAAAGAAAAACATGGGCGTTGAGGAGGCAACATTATGCTTTTAGTTCTTTTCTTGCTTGTTTTAGTATTTCATTTATCTGTTTGTCAACATCGGAATCAAGTGCAGGAGGTTTGTGCTCAGCCAGAATTTTCTTGGCATATTCCTTGGCTTTGATTTTTAATTCTTTTTCACCTTTTGCTTGCCAAACATCATAAGTGGTCCTATCAGTTATAGGCGGATACCAAAGATCTGTCTTAACGTGTATCCGCGTGTGTTTCTCTGTGAGGAAATTTCCGCCAATGCTAACCTTTTTTATGATGGCAAAAGCGAGTGTCTCATCATTTACTTGAAAGTAGTTGCCAAATCTTACAACTAATCCAGAGATTTCATTCTGCAAAACAAGATCTTCGGGAGCGAATAGAGAATGATTATCTAGTGAACACTCGACTGCTACGTCATTTCCGGCAAGATAAGACAACAAAGTGGTAGCCATCTTCTCATAACCATCCTGTGCGTCGCAAAGTTTAGCATTTGTGCCGCCGCCTGCACCGTAAGAGGGAACACCATAGAATCTTGCAAGTTGCGCTTCAGCTAGTGCAAATATTCCAAACTCTATTGCGCCATGCAGAAGATTTGCGGCAATCATGTCGAAGGGTAGGCAACTACCACCATAAAGAACTGGTGAGCCGCCACTGATAAGCTGTATCAATGTTAAACCGCTTAGATTTTCAGCGTTCGATAGGGCTAAAGAGCCAGCCATAGTCACAGGAGATCCTACGCCCGTCAAAGGAGCAGATGAAATATCAAGTGGAAGTTTTCTCTGTGCAAACTCCCATAATGTAATAAGGCTATTTTCAGGAAATTGTAAGGGAGAAGTGGGACATATAACTGTTGAAGTTATAGGCTTCCTTCTAAGTTCAGCTTCTCCACCAGCAATTGCTTCGGCCATTTTTAGAATGTAATGCGCTTCCTTTGGACCAACTGGTTCGGGTAAGTAGTGTTTTTCAGTGTTTCTCAGAGTCTCTGCTGCCGCATATAGACCACGTAAATGAGGCTCAATTTCTTGGGGCAGCGAAGGTGTGCAGCAAATATGATAAAACTCTAGAGCATCAACAAGCCTTGCCATGTTCTTGCAGTCTTCAAGCGTTCCGGTTCTTCGCTTTCCTGTTTCCATGTCAAGTAAATAAACATTGTCAGAGGGGGAAAGCATGTAAAAAGCTCCGCTTCCCACCTCCATTTTTTCGCTCCCTCGGGAATATATGGTAAAAACTTTAGGCGCTTTCTTCAAGTGCTCTTTAACAAATTCTTCCTTAATCTTAACGACACGTTTAACCTCATCAACCTCGCAGCCATGTTCTTTGAAAAGTTTTAAGGCGCGAGGGTCGTCCATTTTCACCCCAATTTCTTCAAGAATCTTCATAGAAGTTTGATGGATCTTCTGAAAATCGCTTTTTTCTAGTATCTCTAAAGGTTTTTTAATTTTTGAACATTTTGCCATAACCAAGGGCGACACCTCATAAGTTGAGTGTATTGAAAAGATTGGATATAAAAAATTTGTTAGTTATGGACGGTTATGGAAAAGATAGAAAAAATTACCAGTCTGTTAGAAGTATCTGAAGGAAGTCTTCCTTTTTCTTGTCTATACGCTTGAATAATTCTGCCACTTCAGTATACTTGAATCTATGCGTAATCAATGGATGCACATTCAATTTTCTTTCAGCAATCATTGCAAGTATGCGCTCAAAAAGTCCTGATGTGGTCCATTTCACGTAGTTATATTCTTGCACCTTATTCAAATGCTCCATCAAGGCTGGATGATGGCTCCCATGTCCCATAGCTCGAGAGACAATGAAGGTCAATTCTTTGAAGTGAGGATCGGAGCAGAGGATTAGATCGGGTTGCCCTGCCATGTGGTCGCCTACTATTATTATTTTTCCCATTTGTCTTGCAACTTCGCATGATTCTCGAACGGCTCCTGTTGGCTCTGTGCTTGAGCCGACACATTCATAGACTATGTCTGCTCCTAAACCGTTTGTTTCTGCTATGACCTGTTCTTTCCAATCCTTATCTTTATGGTTGATCGTGATTTTGACGCCGACTTGCCTTGCAATTTTCAATTTTCCAGGGTGATTGCCTACGAGGATGACTTTTTCTGCTCCAGCATTTTTAGCATGTAATGCTGTTAGAATGCCAACCACTCCATCTCCAAGAACAACCGCATTATCTCCATACTCTAGGCCACTTCGATGAATAGCCCATATAGCAGTTGTTCCCAATATTGCAAAAGTAGCATCCTCATCAGAAACTGAATCAGGAATTTTAGCATAAACGGGCAACGCTTCACGTCTTGGAACCGTACAATACTCTGCGTGTGGTCCACAATGAACTACTCTATCTCCCACTTTCACATTCTTTACGTTCTTTCCAGCTTTAACTACCCTTCCCACATTTTCATAGCCTGGAAAAACTGGAAATGTGTATGGATGAAGCTTTTTCCACTCTTCTGGCAGTTTCTCGAATGCGCCTCGATAATCTATTAATTCTGTGCCAATACTTACGCCGACTACTGTTGTCTTCGTTAGGATTTGGTCTGGGTCTGGTTTGGGTTTTGGAATATCTATGACTCTTATTTTATAAGGTCCCAATAATGCTATCTGCTTCATGATTATTCCTCGGTTTAGGGATTAAATTTGATATTCTTATTAAATTTTATTATACCATTTATAAGTTTAAACTATGAGATGCTAAAGAGCCTCCGACATAAGCTCTAAAACATCTTTTACAATTATTTTCCCTTCTAGTTCAAGGCTTTTTGTTGCATCATTAAGCATAATTAAACACAGAGGACATGCAGTTGCTATAACATCTGCTCCAACTTCTACAGCCTCCTTCACCCTTTCATTTGAAGGTCTCTCATGATATGGCAATTCTTCTGTTAGCACTCTTCCACTTCCTCCTCCACAACAAAAGCTATGTTTTTTGTTTCTGTACATTTCAACCAATTTCAGTCCTAGAATTGACTCTAATATTTTTCGAGGTTGCTCGTATACATTATTATACCTTCCTAGGTAACACGGGTCATGGAATGTGACTCTTTTTTCTATTCGCTTAGAGGGTTTGAGTTTTCCTTCGTCTACCTTTTCAGCTAGAACTTGAGTATAATGCATGTTGTTAACGTTGGATTCGGGGTATATTTCGTCATTTTTGAGAGTATTGTAACAATGAGGAGACAATGATATCAGACTTCTAATTTTATGCTTTTCAAACATTTGAGCGTTATGTTCAGCTAACAATTCAGACAGCCCCTTCTCGCCGAGCCTTAGAGTCATATCTCCACAGCACCACTGATTGTTTCCCAAGGTTACGAAGGGTATCCCAATTTCCTCAAACAATGTCCCCGCAACATCAACCACTTCTTTAGCTCTCTCATCGTACGAGTAAGCACAACAAATGAAAAATGCTTCAAGGCTAGTTTTATCTGATAAAGTTTCAACTGTAAAGCCTTTGGACCACGCCATTCTTTTCCCAGAAGGCGACCCCCACGGATTGTAAGTTCTTCTAATGTTAAGTAACATTTCTTTCACCTTTGCTGGTACGAAGCCTCTTTCAAGTAGGTCAGCTCTGAAATTCTCAATCATCTCAGGGATGTCTATACGAAGATTTGGAGGTTTCGTTGGATACTCAATGTTGATTGGACACCTTTCAGTGCACCAGCGGCATGTTGTGCAGAGGTTAAAAGTTTTCGCCAAACGTTCATTCGGCTTTATAAAGCCATCCAGAAAAGCTAACATGATCGCTGAGATTCCTCTGGCACATGTCGACTCTTTCCTTACTCCTGTAAAGATGGGGCAGTCTTCGCGACAGAACCCACAGCTGGCTGCGCTGCAAGTGTATAGAGCATCTCTGAACAGTTCAAGTTCTATTGAAGATTTCAATTTTCTTCACTCCATTTTGACGGCATGTAAATGATCACTTCACACTTTGTAAGCATTATCTAGACCAAACCTTCCAGGATTCATGATGTTATTAGGGTCAAGCATGACTTTTACTTTCTTCATGAGTTCATAACTTGATCCAAGTTCCATAGGTAGAAATTTTTCCTCTCTCCTTGTTCCAAGCCCATGCGCCATGCTAATGGTGCCTCCTTCCTTGAGATATATTTCAGCAATCTCCTCACTGACGCGTTTATAGTCCTCCCATTTTTTCTCATTTCTTTCATCAACCCTCCAAAAGCAACCCAGTATAGGGTATTGAGGTGCAAGACCTACAACAATTCCTATGAGATCTATGTCGTATTTTTTCAGGATTTCCTCAAAATGTTTTACAACTTCTGGAGCTCGATGATAAGGAATTGCTCCTTCTTCATCCAGCGGATATCCTGGACCGTATGCAGTTACCCAGGTTCCCCATGCGTCATAGGCTTCTTCCCATACAGCTCTACCCAGTTCTGGTCCCAAGTCTTTGCCTCCGAACTCTTCGCATATCTTGAGTGCGAGTTTCTTTGATATTTTGACAATCTCGCGATTTCCCTCAATGATAATGGTCATTACACACTCTACGTCGGGATATGCTGGAGAAACGTTTCTTGAAAATTGCACAGTGTTACGATCTCCCACCAACAAGTATGACATTGGAACATCCTTCATGAACATTTTGAGCGCGGCTTTGCATGCTTGGTCTATAGAGTCAAATGCTATTGCTGCCGAATAGACGTGCTCGGGCGCTGGAAAAATTCTCAAAGTTGCCTCCGTGACTATCCCCAAGGTTCCCCAAGTGCCTATGAAAAGATGTTTTAATGCCCCAAAACCAACCGATGACTTCTCAACCTTACCTGATACGCCTCCCCCAACTTTAACCAGCTCACCTGTTGGCAAAACAACCTTTAGACTTGTTATTTGGTCTTGTATGTCTCCGTACTTCATTCTATGCTCACTCCATCCATTAGTTGATATGGCCCCCCCAACAGTGGCCGTTGGTTGACTTCCAGGCATATGGCCGCATATGAAACCATGCTTCTTCAATTCTCGGTCAAGCTTGTATAGACTGATTCCACCTTGAACAACTGCAACCATATTATCAGTGTCAATTTCGATTATTTTGTTCATTTTTTTCATATCTACCTGAATACCGCCATATACTGGAACACAGTTGCCAGTCATGCCAGTTCTTGCTCCACATGGTATAATTGGGGTTCTCTCCTGATTTGCGAAGTGGACTATCTTTACTATCTGGTCTGCACTTTCTGGGAGAACAACTACTTCGGGTTTAAAAGTGAACATGTCAGGATACCTCAACCACTGATGATCACGTGTATAAGGAATCAGCTCGTGATCGTCAATAAGCACATTCTCTGCTCCCACAATCTCGACGAGACTTTCTAGAATATGCGAGTCGACTTTCTTATACTCTCTCATATGCCTAAAAACACTCACTTAATTTTTCTCTTTATTTGCTCTTCTCATGCATTAATTTAAGAGCGTTTTTAACACCTTCTTGGGCGTCGCATCCGTAAGCATCTGCGCCTATTTCTTCGGCCCATTTAGCGGTAACAGGCGCGCCTCCTATTATGACTCTAACCTTGTTCCTAAGTCTAGTTTTGTTCAGCGCATCGACTACCTCTTTCTGTTTGACCATTGTTGTGGTTAGTAAGGCACTCATTGCCACTATGTGGGGTTTCAATTCCTTTATCTTTTCAACAAAAACTTGAGTCGACACATCCACGCCTAGATCAATAACTTCGAATCCAGCTACTTGTAGCATTGTGGCTACTATGTTTTTTCCTATACTGTGAATGTCCCCTTCAACCGTCCCTATTACGACCTTTCCGACACTTTTCCTAGTTTGTGCGCGTCTAGAAATTTCTTTATTAAGGATGTCAATGCTGGCTTGTCCAGCTTGAGCCGCCGCTATTAGCTCTGGTAAAAAGAGTTCACCCCTTCCGAACTTATCACCAATTTCCTTTAATGCCATAGCTGGTCCATTCTCGATAATTTTTACTGGATCTATGCCAGCTTTGATGGATTCTTCAGCTAAATGTTTTGCCTGTTCTACTTCAAATTCTCTAACAGCTCTTCTTAACCTTTCTAAAATTTCTTCACCCATAAATTTTCCTTCTTTCCTAAATGTTTTTAAAAGTTTCGCGTTACGAATTATAAACATTTTCCACTACATGGAGCCTATTATAGCTGTTTTTCCTTTGAGCTACTCTTTTCCACATCTTTCCACCAATAAATGCAGTATGGGTCTCCTTTTGACATGCACTTGGTTAAAGTCAAGCAGAGTCGCGGATTAAAAACTGAGCTGACACCCTCGTCTCCTTTGGTAAGCAAATCACACAAGTCAGGGACGCTGTCAAGAATCCCCAAAGCGTTCCAAGTCTTAACGTATGGACAATATGTAACCTTTAGGGTGAAGTTTTTATCATCTAGTTTTTCATGCTCGTAATCAAACACGCCATGATCGCCAACTTTTCGTGCCTGTGTTCTAGCCGGATAACCGAACTGCGCAAGGGCTTTGGTGCCTCTCTCGGTTATTCCCGTTTTGTCTAAAGTTTTTTGTGTCTGCCATTTGCAGGCTTCATAAACAGCCTTCTTCACAATCTTTCTTCCTTCATCGCCAAACTTTTCAACAACTCCTTTTATAATCATTCCAACCATTGCGCCCCACATCTCCATAGTTGATTGGAGAAGGTTTTCGAGATGTTCGATTTTTTCATCTTTACTCAAATTTATCTACATCCTTTTAGAAGTTTCATGCACGCGGAATCGGTATAAGAACGTTATGTTTTCAACGACCTTAGTTATGCGACCTTTACTTTTCGATGCTTCTATTCCAGATCGAGCTATTTGACATAATTACTAATTGGGTTATAGCTTGAGACCCATGGCTTCTGCAACCAGAATCGGTAATTCGTAAACTTCAATTTCTGTATCTTCCCTAGACTTTAACCAAGCTGCCGCTTTAGTTAATGTTGTCACGCAACCTGGGCAACATGTCACAACCGCATCAGCTTTTGTTTCTTTTGCTGCATTTATTCTGTTTGCTGATATTTTTCTAGTTAAATTTGGAAAAACTATGCTAACAACCACTCCTTCGCCACAACATGCGGAACTTTTCCGATTTCTCTGCATTTCGCAAAATTCTGCTTGAGGGATTTTTTTAATAATCTCTCTAGGTTGTTCATAGATTTTTTCATCTCTACCCAGGTGACATGGGTCATGGTATGTAAACCTCTTTTTAATGGGTTGAAGGCTTATGTTGCCTGAGTGTATCAAATCAGCTATTACCTCGCTTACATGGAGAACTTTAAAGGGAAGCCTGCCGATGACAGATGAGTAGTGCGTTTTTAAGCTATTATAACATACCGCACAACTAACCACTACTCGTTTTGCTCCAGACGCTTCAATTGCAGATAGATTATGCTTTATTATTTCTTTGAAAAGTCTTGTGTCACCAGTCCAAAGTGCTGGAGCACCACAACACCATTCATCTTCACCTAAATATGCAACATCCACTTCTGCTTCCGATAATATCTTGACTGTGGCTTTTGCAGTCTTTGGATATGTGTATGAGGCGCTACAACCAGCAAAATAAACTACTTCCCCTCTCCTTGAAAGGTTGAGATCCTCAGCCCATTTTGATCTTAACGTTTCCTCACCAAATATGTTATGCTTTTCTTTTACGTCAAGGTTCAATTCTTTTATTTTCGTTGGTTCCAATCCGCGTCTGACGATTTCCTCTCTCATAGCCCTAGTTATTGCTGGAATGTCCACTGCTTCTATTTCAGGACATATTTCTTTACAAGAACCGCAACCAAGGTCTGTATACACTAAATCAATTAAGGGCTTGGAATATCCGATGATTCCTTCCGATAAGCCTAGCGCTATCGTTGCTCGTCCTCTTCCACAGTAATGTTCCATTCTTAAGATGTCGTAGATTGGACATACATGATAGAATCCTAACTCATCGCTAATGGTGTCTCTACAGTAGCCGCACTTACAACACTGGTAAAGCTGTTTCTTAAGATGCTGTTTATCAGTTAGAAACTGTGCAGCTTTCTTCATCTAGCATTAATGCCCCCGGATTCATTATTTTGTTTGGATCCAGCGTGTCTTTAATGATTTTCAGAAGCTTATGTGCTGGTTTAGCAGTTTTCCATAAATGAGCAAGTGCTGGTAACCTTCCCAGGTCATAAAATGCTGCCCCATGTTTGATGGCCATTTTTTGCATTTCCTGCAGAGCCTCATAGGCTTTAGTCCGAATTTCGGGAATACTTCTATCCGCCGTAAAGCCATAACAAAAATCACACATAGGATGCTTTGCTCCTCCAACAGCATTAATAGACCAGAGTTTCTTTCCTAAATCACCCATCATTATCTTCTCATATTTCATAAACAACCCTACTATATCATCATACATCTCTGGAACCCTCAGGATGGGCCAAATGTTACAAACACCCCAAGAAAGCGATTGACCAGCAACAGTTTCAATGCCACTGTGATCAGAGGCGTATTTATCAGCAAAGCTTGGATCCAACTCTATCGCCTTATATTTTTTAGCTGTTTCTATCCACTTGTCCTTCCACACTTCGACTATCCTTTGGTCTTGTGCCGCTGTATATAGGGCAACCACTGACTCTATTTCATCTAGGGGTTCGGGGTAGCCAATATTGACTGAGTGTTTGCCACAAAGCATCCAAAAATCGTTCGCGTAGGCAAAATCAGATATCTCATACAATGCTCTGCATGCATCTTTTAAACTTTTGAACCCAAAGGTAGCGTGTGCCATGTATTTCTCTTTCGGATAAATTCGCACTGTAGCCTCGGTTATAACTCCCATAGCTCCACTCGCCCCTAAAAATAGACCAGCTAGATCTGGTCCATTGCAGTACCTGTGATATATGGGAGATTTCGGGTTTATCCGTGATCCAGTTTCTATGATGTCTCCCGTGGGAAGAACAACTTGTAAAGTTAAGACGTCTTCACTTAACTGCCCATATTTATTTGCTTCAATACAACACGAATCATATGATAGGGCCCCACCAATTGTAGCGCCCCATGTACCGTGTGGTCCAAGAGGACCAGGCCTAAGTCCGTGTTTGTTGAGTTCATGTCTCAGTTTTCCCCAAGTCACCCCTGCTTGAACCCTAATGGCCATAGACGCCTCATCTACCTCAACTATTTGATCCATATCAGTCATATCGATGAGCATTCCACTTTGTGATGATACCGTGCCTAACGATCCTCCAGATCCTCCGCCTCGCACCATCACAGGCGTTTTAGTCTTATTTGCTAACTTTATTATGTCGGCAACTTGATCTGTAGTCTGGGGTTTCACGACGATTTTGGGAAGTACAAACTTTTTAGAGAAAGGGGATAGAAAGGATATGCCAATTGCTGTTGATTCAACGCTTACTGCAAGCCGAGCGAAGTCTTTATTGGAAATACGTTCTGGTCCAACTATTTTGACTAACTGCTCATACAAGGAATTCTGGTCCATAAAGTCTTTTCTCCATTAACATGTAAAGATTGAGAATTTTCCTCTTAAATACGTTTTTTAAAATCAACTTTTAAAAAGCACAATAACCGAGTGAGAAGAAACAAGAATGCTAAGTATTATGTCATTTGGAGTTTTGCTTTTCTTGTTTTTCCTTATTAAGAAGCTTTTTCAGTTCCTCCTGAAACTCCAAACCTATTTCGACTTCTTCAACGTCTCGATACCATTTCTTCTTCGGTCCCACTGAAGCCCTCATCTTCCACCCCATGGATTTAGGTTCATCTTCTATACTGTCTAGAAGCGTGTTTATCTTTGCTGTGACATCTACACGGTCTTCTGCAGACAGAATGGCTCTCCATTTGTCCATAAACTGATCTCTGATCAATTTGAGGTTTGTAGTTACCGTGTAATAGAACCCCCAATCGGTAGCTAACAGTTTGGCGATGTAGCTGTTGTTTATAGTTTCATTTTCGCTATTACCTATCTTGTGTTCTCGAAATAGAATGATTACATCCTTAATGTCTTTCTCGGTAAGTTTGACGATTTGGGTTTTTTCGAGGATTAGGTCAGCTAAAGATATTGTTGGATAATCTATCTCAAGACGTTTTCTGAAGTCCATTACATGACACATCTCAAGCTTGTCTAAGAAAACATCGATCTTTATCCCCTCTTCATCCATAAAAATGTCCCTGCGCTCAAGAGGGACAGTCGTCTTCATCATTTTACAGCCTAACTCTGTTAGGAGTTGTTTAATTTTGGTTCTGTCTTCCGAGAGCGCTATGAAATCTAGGTCTGTTGCATGTCTACCCATGATCTCTTCGTGAAATCTTCTCCATTTTGGGCAATGAATCTTAACAGCACATGCACCTAGCAATCTTAGTTCAATGTCTCGCTTTTTTGCGGAATCAACAATTTCTAAACCTTTTTTGACGAACCTTGCTGAAACGCCAAATTCTGATTCATTTTGATTCAATAAGTCATCCTTCTATTTTGTACTTCTTACGGATATTGGTGATTTTTGTTTCTATATCTTTTAAAAGGGGGTCAGGCTTATGACTCTTTAAAATCTCCTTCACTCTTTCATGGGCTCTTCTGACGAAGGATTTTGATCCAAGCTCCATCCATTTCTCTCTGCTATGCTTTTCAAAGACAGAATCTCTTCTTGGACGCTGTTCCTTTTCATACCAGCTAAGGGTATGTCTCTGATCGAGGAAATGCCCAACACGCTTACCCTTTTCAACCTTACTACAGACATTTTTGATTACATCAACTGCTAAAGTGTCTGG